>WNFG01000005.1_pt1 | contig 161855 bp, 148 predicted proteins | sample 5400431 | NCBI WGS metagenome assembly WNFG01 (sample SAMN13153346, study PRJNA577476) | soil metagenome | isolation source: 120 cm saprolite under Douglas fir tree site 2 hole 3 replicate 2 | place: USA:California | collected 2015-04-18
ATGCGCCACGGCGGCCTGGAGCGGCATGGCGCTCTCGGCACGCGCGACGCGTCCCAGATCGTCGCGCGCCTCCACCGTCAGGGGAACGCCGGCGGCTCCGCGCACCGACAAGGACACGCCCACCTTCCGCTCCTGCGCGGCGATGCGCTTCATCTTCCGCGTCACCTCGGCGTCCTTGGCTTTCCACACCACGTCGCCGGCGCGGACGAGCCGCAGGTCGAGGGTCGTCTCGCCCGGCCCGCCGAAGACGAGCCGCAACCTCCCGCCCCCGAGGGCGTCGCACGCGTGCAGCCCGCCGCGCGGCTCGTCGTCCTCGGGCTTGCCCTGGTCGAAGAGCATGCGGTCGCCCGCTTTCAGCTCGGGCGCGTCGGGCTCGGCGCGCACCACGACGTGGCGCGCCCGCGCGCGCACTTCCTCGACGCGCCCGACGAGCACGCCGCGGTGCCCCGGGTAGAGCCCATGGACCAGCTCCTGGTGGTCCGGGCCCCGCAGAAACCCGTGCGAGAAGCCGCGCGAGAAGCTGTAGCGCAGCTCCTCCTCGTCGCGCGCCGACAAGGGATACGGGCGCGCTTCCATCGCCGCGTCGAGCGCGCGCCGGTACTTGTCGACCACGTTGGCGACGTACTCGGGCCCCTTCATGCGGCCCTCGATCTTGAAGCACGACACCCCAGCCGCGAGCAGCTCGGGAAGCATGTCGTACGCGGCCAGGTCACGCGGGCTGAGGAGATACTTGAGCTGCTCGTCGCCGCGCGCCGTCTCCTGCCGCCCGTCGACCATCAGATCATACGGCAGCCGGCAGCTCTGCGCGCACTGGCCGCGGTTGGCGCTGCGATGCTGCAGCGCTTCGCTGGTGAGGCACTGCCCGCTCCAGCTCACGCACAACGCGCCGTGCACGAAGCACTCCAGCTCCAGATCGGTGCGCGACGCCAGGAGCGCGATCTCTTCCACCGACAGCTCGCGCGGCAGCACCACGCGCGTCACCCCCAGCGCGCGCGCGATCTGCGCCGCTTCTGCCGACGAGACGGTCATCTGCGTAGAGGCGTGGAGCGGCAGCTCGGGACAGACGGCGCGCGCCAGCCGCGCGGCGCCCAGATCCTGCACGATGATCGCGTCGGCGCCCGCGCGCGCGATGTCGGCCAGCGCCCCCTCCGCGACGGGCAACTCCTTGTCGAACACCAGCGTGTTGAAGGTGACGAAACCTTGAACACCATGTGCGTGCAGGTGATCGAAGATCCGGGGTAGGTCTGCGGCGGAGAAGTTGTCCGCCCGGGCGCGGGCGTTGAAACCGCCCCTGAGGCCGAAATAGACCGCGTCCGCGCCCGCCGCGATGGCAGCGCGGAGGCTGTCCTCGTCTCCGGCAGGGGCGAGCAATTCGGGCTTGTCCAGCACTCTGGCCATGTGCGCTCTGGCGAGCCGCCGTGACACATTTCGCTAGAAAGTTCAAGCGGGCGGCGAGGCTAGCCCTTGTCAAGCCGTTCAAGGCATGGATATTGCGACGTTACAAGGGGAGATTTCAGCAATTCTGAGATTAAGTGGTTACGATATTTCAAAGGAGCGTAGATGGCCGAAACCGAAGAAGAAGCCTTGACCTGCGGGATCTGCCGGAAGACGGGCACGTTTACCGCGCCGGTCTCGGTCATCCTCGTGTTCGCGCCCGCGATGCCCAAGCCGTATCCGCTCATTCCCGCCGAGGACTACCGGGTGTGCGGCGCGTGCGACGCCATCTTCACGCTCATCAACCGCGCCGTCGACGCGCACCCCACCACCCGGGCGGCCGGACCATGGTCGCGCGCCATCGTCGTCTTCAGCGACGGGCACGGCGTGGACGTGAAGGCGAAGCGGCAGGGCCAGCAAATGGCCATGGCCTGAAGGCTTGCGAGCGGCAGTCGGGGCAGAGGCCCTCCACCTGCACGCGTACCGCGCGGACGTCGAACCCCTGCGGGTGCCGCACGCGCAGCCCGTCCAGCTCCTCGTCGTGCAAGTCGCGCACCTTCTTGCACGAGACGCAGACCAGGTGGTGGTGCGGCTTTCCCGCGCCGGTGCCGGGTAGCGCCGCCTCGTAGCGCGCCTGCTGGTGCAGGGGATTCACGTCGGCGATGGCGCCGATGCTCTTGAGCGCCTCGAGGTTCTTGTAGACGGTGGCGAGCGAGAGCGTGGGAAGGCGCCGCTGCACCGTGCGGTGGATCTGCTCGGCGCTGGGGTGCTCGCGCGAGGCGGCCAGCGCCTCGAAGATCGCCAGCCGCTGGTGCGTGACGGAGAGGCCGTGGGCGCGGCAGAATTCGGCGAACTTCTCCATTTCGCGCTTCATGTCAGGTCCTGCGCCAGGGAGCGCCGCGCCGCCTCGGGGATCTCGGTGCGGTACGAGTAGTTGGGGTGGTCGACGACCATGGCCGCGGGCCCTTTGAGCAAGGCGGCGCGGTCGGGCACCTTGAAGCGGACGTACTGCACGGCCGAGACGCGGCCCGGCTCCTCGCGGTCCGGGTCCAATTCCCCCTTCGCGCGCGTTCCCGCCAGCTCGAGCCAGACGTGGTCGCGCAGCCCGTAGAGCTTGGCCAGCTTCGCCTTCACCTCGGCGTCCGCGCCGAGCAGCTCGATCATCAGGGTCGCCGACAGCTCGCCCGGCCCGGGCAGCATGGAGTTGAAACCCTCCAGCTCCTCGGCCACCTGGGCGGGATGGCTGATGCGCTCGACGCGGAGGATCTCCTGCACCTGGAACTTCACCGTCAGGCGATTCTCGAAGAGGAGCGTCATGTACGGCCCGACTCGAATGCGCCGGTCTTGCTTGGCCTGCATGACCTCCTTGCGGAACTGGTCGCGCACGCCCTCGTAGACGGGCAGCGGCCAGAGGTCCTTGGGCGAGAGCGGTTGCATCACTTCTCCTCCGTCGGCGAGCGCAGCGGCTCTCCTCGATATGCGGCGTGCAGGATCTTCACCGGATGATAAGCGCGCCGCCCCGTCTTCTGCCGCAGTTGCAGACAGGCCAGCGGGCAGTCGCTGGAGACCACCTCCGGCTCGGCCGCCAGCACCTTGCGCGCCGCGCCCTCGGCCACCTTGAGCGACTCCTCGAAGAACTCGCTCTTCATTCCCCAGGTGCCGTCCATGCCGCAGCAGCGGTCGACCAGCGTCACGTCGCCGCCGGCCCATCTGAGCAGGTCGCGGCCGCGGTAGCCGAAGTTCTGCACGCGGTTGTGGCAGGCGACGTGGAAGGCCACCTTGCCGATGGCGGCCTCGGGCTTGGGGAGCTTGTTCTCGCGGGCCTGCTGCACGAGGAAATCGCTCAGGTCCATCACCGCCTGGGAGACCTCTTTGGCCTCGGGCGTGGGCACCAGCTCGGGATACTCCCTGCGCAGGACCAACGTGCAGGAGGGGCCCGGCGTGAGGATCTTGCGGCCCTCGCGCACCGCCGGGAGGAGCGTCTCGACGTTCTTGCGCGCCAGCTTGCGCGCGCCTTCCAGGTCGCCGCCGTCGAGCTTGGGCATGCCGCAGCAGGACTGCTCGGGACAGTCGACCGCGCAGCCGGCCTTCTCCAGTACCTCGACGGCGGCCTGGCCGATGGACGGATCGTTGTAGTTGACGAAGCAGGTGGCAAAGAGCGCGACCGGCGTCCCGCCGTTGGTCTCGGCGGGCGCGCGCCGCCCCCACCAGGCCGCGAAGGTCTCGCTGGCGTAGTCGGGCAGGTCGCGGTCCTTGTGGATCCCGATGGTCTTGTCCATCAGCAGCCGGTTGAAGGCGTTGTGCGCGGCGGCGTTGGCGATGGGCGCGATCCTGGTCATCGCGCTGCCCACCAGATCGGTCGCGCCGAGGAAGCGCTCGCGGAAGGCGACGCCGTCCTCCTGGGCGCCGATCATCTTGGCGCGCAGCATCAGCTTGGGGAAGTCGACGGCGAACTCGTGCGGCGGCACGTACGGGCACTTGGGGTAGCAGAGCTTGCACTCGTAGCAGAGCTCCACCACGCGCTCGCGGTCGGTGTCCTGGAGGAGGCCGACCGGGTTCTCCGTCGAGACGGTGACGTGCTTGAGAAGCTCGGCCGCCTCGTGCTCCTCGACGATCTTCCCGCCCTCGATGTGCTTGCCCTCCGCCTCCTCGCGGTGCGGGTCGAGGGCGTCGACCCTCCGGAAGAGCACGTCGAACGAGGGGCACAGGTTGAAGCAGAGCCGGCAGCCGTTGCAGATCTCGAAGACCCGGTGCAGCTCCGACTCGAGGTGCGGCCGGTCCCAGAACTGCGGGTTGTCGTAGGCCATGCCCTGGGGGTCGTGCGCCCAGTCTGCTATCGGCAGCTTCATCGTCGAAGGCCTCGGACCTCAAACCTCGGGCCTCAGGGGCCTCGGGCTCTTCGCCCGAGGCCTGGGACCCGACGTCCGGGGCCTCTAAAGCTGTTGCAGCGTCTGCAGTCCCTTGGCGAAACGGCCGGCGTGCGACTTCTCGGCCTTGGCCAGCGTCTCGAACCACTCGGCGATCTCGCCAAACCCCTCCTCGCGCGCCTGCTTGGCGAAGCCGGGGTACATCTGCGTGTATTCGTAGGTCTCGCCGGCGACAGCGGCCTTGAGGTTCTTCTCGGTATCGCCGATGGGCTCGCCCGTGGCCGGATCGCCCACTTCCTGCAAGTACTCGAGATGGCCGTGCGCGTGGCCGGTCTCACCCTCGGCGGTGTCACGGAAGAGGCCCGCCAGATCCGGGCGGCCTTCCACGTCGGCCTGCTTGGCGAAATAGAGGTAACGGCGGTTCGCCTGGCTCTCGCCGGCGAAGGCGGACTTCAAGTTCTCGTGCGTCTTGCTGCCCTTCAGCTTTGCCATTGCGGTGGTCCTCCTTGTTGGAGAGTTCGTAGCGTTGGAGAACTATTCTCCAAAATAGATTCGTCCCGTCAAGCTGAATTTCGCGGCCAAGGCTGGTAGAGGAGGTAGATGCCCGACCACAGCGACGCCTATCGCCGGCGCCGCTTCCTCAACTGGTTTCCGCTCGGCCTGACGTACGCGACCTTCTACATGGGCCGCTACAACTTCAACGTCTTCAAGGGCCGCTTCGCGGAGATGTTCCACTTCGACAAGGCGCAGGTGGGCGTCATCGCCACCGCCGGGTTCTGGACCTACGCGCTCTCGGTCATCTTCAACGGCCCGCTCGCCGATCGCTTCGGCGGCAAGCGCGCCATCCTCATCGGCGCGGTGGGGGCGGCGGCGCTCAACCTCGCCATCGGCGCGATGTTCCTCTCCGGCTGGCAGACGAAGCTCATCGTCAGCATGAGCCTGCTCTACGCCTGCAACTGCTATTTCCAGAGCTTCGGCGCGCTCAGCGTGGTCAAGGTCAACGCGTCCTGGTTCCACGTGCGCGAGCGCGGTTTCTTCGGCGGCGTGTTCGGGATCATGATCTCCCTCGGCTACACGCTCGCGCTCACGGTGGGCGGGTTCCTGCTGGCGAACTTTCCCTATCCGGTCGTCTTCCTCGTGCCGGCGGGCGCGCTCCTCGTCATGGCGGCCATCGACTACTTCGTCGTCCAGGACACGCCGGGACAAGCCGGCCATCCCGACTTCGACACCGGCGACGCCTCGAGCGGCGACGACACGCCCGTCGATCTCGCCTACCTCTTCAGCAAGGTCTTTCGCAACCCCATCATGCTCACCCTGGCGGCCGCGGAATTCTGCACCGGCTTCGTGCGGCAGGGCCTTTTGCTCTACTACACGGAGTTTCTCGGCGAGGTGCACGGCATCGAGGTCGGATCCACGCTCTTCAGCCTCGCCTCGACGGGCGTGACGGTGGGCGGGATCGCCGGCGGACTGCTCTGCGGCTGGATGAGCGACCGCCTCTTCCAGTCGCGGCGGGCGCCGGTGGCGCTCTTGTTCTACCTCGGACAGGCGCTCTCGCTGTTCGCGCTCGGCATCACGCGCAGCGCCGCCCTCGCCTCGGGGCTGATCGGCTTTTCCTGCATCTTCATCTTCGGCGTGCACGGCATGCTCTCCGGCACCGCCTCCGCCGATTTCGGCGGCAAGAAGGCCGCGGCCAGCGCCACCGGAATGCTCGACGGCGTGCAGTACGTCGCCTCCGGCTTCACCGGATTCGGCCTCGGCTGGATTCTCAAGACCTGGGGGTGGGGCGTGTGGACGGCCTGCATCATTCCCTTCTCCATCCTCGGCGCGCTGATCATCTCCCGCCTGTGGAACGCGCGGCCCAGGCCGGCGTGAGGGAGCGACGCCAAAACGCGGAGGGCGCCGGCCCCTCCTTCTGGGGACCCGCGCCCTCGCATTGCTCCATGCCCGGGAACGGCTAGGAAAGGTTGTCGTTCACCAGCTTGGTCATCTCGAACATCGAGACGGTCTTCTTGCCGCCGAACACCTCGCGGAGCAGGTCGTCCGCGTTGATGTTCCGCCTCTCCTTCTTGTCCTGCAGATCCTTCCGCTTCACGTACTGCCAGAGCTTCTTCACCACCTCGGTGCGGGGCAGCGGCTTGTCGCCCACGATCTTCGCCAGAGCGGCCGAAGGCATCATGGGCTTCATGAACGCGGCGTTGGGCTTGCGGGCGGACTTCTTGGCGGCGGGCTTCTTGCCGGCTTTCTTGGCTGCCATCAGGTTTTTCCTCCCTAGCGGGGAGACGCCTCCCCTCGAAAACAGGCGCACTCTGACAGAGGAGGATGAGCGCAGTCCAGCGATTTTTCCCTCTGGGAGTACGGTTTCCCACTCTGACGGAGGGCGGATGGCCGCTATCGCCCTCCTCGGGGGTGGGAAATCCTCAGCACCGACGCGCCTTCCCGCCTGAGGAGCAGGGTAAGCGGCGCTCCCTTGGGGGCCGCACCCGGTAGCCACTCGCGCTCCTGTTTCTCCGAGGCGAGGATGAGCGCCTCGCCCCCGGGAGCGAGCAAGTCGGCCGCCTCCCGCAGCTCGCGGGCCGCCACGCCGGGCCCGGCCGGCGCCGACAGCTCGCCCAGCAGGAGAGGAAAATTACCTGGCTGGCCCTCGGCGGGCCAGACCGCTTCGCGCACCGAGACGGGCAGGCCGAGCGCGCGCGAGTTGCGGCGCAGGAACGCCGCCTTGAGCAGGTCGCGCTCCTGCGCCGCGATCTCCGCCTTGGGGAAGCGCGCCTTGAGGTGCAGCGGCAGCGCGCCGTACCCCGCGCGGAAGACGAGCGCCCGCTCGGGAGTCGAGCGGGGGAGCGACTCCACCAGAAGGGCCAGCCCGCGCAGGTGCGACGGGTCCTCCGACGCGTCGTGGGGGCGCGAGAAGCGCAGACCCTGGAACTCCGTCTCGTCGCGCTCGTACACCTCCTCGTCGTCGAGCGCGATGCGCGCCGGCGCGGGGGGCAGCGCGAAGACGTCGTGGCGCGGGCCGCGCGCTACCTGTGCGAGGCCTTCGAGCCCGAGCGCGCGCACCGGCTCGGCCAAGTCGCGGATGACGACGGCGCGCACTTCGGCCCCGAGCGCGCGCCCGCCCTCGAGAAGATGGCGGATGGCGCGCGCGCCGATGCGGGCCGGCACATTGCACAGCACCCAGTCGAAGCGCTCGCCTTCGAGTCCCCGATAGCCGAGGCCGGGCCGCACCTCGACGTTGGCGAACCCCAGCGCGCGCGCGTTGTGCGCCGAGGCGGCGACGGCGAGAAGATCGCGATCGATCAGGAGGCAGCGGGCTGAAGGCCACCGCGCCGCCACGGGCAGGCCCAGCGCGCCGTACCCGCAGCCCAGGTCGAGCACCGAGCGCGGCTCGCCCGCGGGAAGGTGATCGAGGAGGAGCAGCGTACCTTCGTCGATGCGCTGCGAGGAGAACACGTCCCACGGCACGTCGAGCGAGAGCGTCAGGCCGAGCGACTTTTCCACCAGCCTGCCGCGCGCATAGGGGCCCAGCGCGCGCCGCGCGGCAGCGCTCGGCGCGGGCAAGCGCACCTCGCGGCGCGCCTCGCGCCTGGCTTCACGCCCCCGTGGCACGGCGCAAGGCCGCCTCCGCCGCGCGCAGGAGCGCCTCGCGCAGCGACGGCTCGAGCCGCGACGACCCCAGGACGCGCTCCGGCTCGATGAGCGGCCCGGGCTCGGGCGGGCGAGCCGCGGCGAGGCGCGCCTCGTCGAGCGCGCCGGAGTGGGCCAGCCCGAACTGCAGCGCGCGCACCAGCGGAGCGCCGAGGCGGAGGTTGAGCCGCTCGACCACCATCTTCCGCGCGGCGTCGATCTGGTCGCGCCAGCGGTGGTCTTCGACGAGCACGTGCAACGTGCCGCCCGAGAGCACGGTGGGCTGGGCGCGCGCGGCGAGCTGCACGCCGACCGCGTCGGCCCAGACCTGAGGCGCGATGCGCCGGGGAAGCCGGCGCCCCAGCCCGCCCTCGTCGAGCGCGCGCTGCAGAATGGGCCGCAGCAGCTCTCCCCGCCGGCGCGCGAAATGCTGCGGGTCGTTCACGTTCTTCTCCTGAGCAGGGCGATGCGCATCGCTTCGACGATCTCTTCCATCCGGTACGGCCGCTCCACCACCGGCACGCCGGACGGCTCGCCGCTCTCGCCGCGTTGCCGGGAGAGCACCAGGGCCAGCCGCCGCGCCGCCGACAATTCGCGCAGCTCGGCCAGCGCCTCGCCGTCCTTGGCCGGCCAGGCCCGGTCCTCGAGCACCACCACGTCGGCGATGTGCACGGCGTCGCGCGCGGCCGCCGGCGAGGGCGAGATGGCCACCCGCGCCGGCAACAGCCGCCGGACGCGCTCAGCCTCGTGCAGGTCGCGGCCCACGAGGAGGACCGTCCGTTGCCGCGTCGCGTGCCTGGCGAACATCGTGTTGCTCCCTTCGCTGATCCGGGCCTGTCACTTCGATCGCGTCGCACATCTCATGGATGCGTGAGTAGATGCGCGCGCCGACGCGCTGCTCGAGCGTCTCGGCGATGTCCCCCTCGACGGCGAACTGCCAGGTCGCGCCGGCGGGAGGGTAGTTGGTGGCGAGCAGAGTGGGGCGGCCGGCGTTGTAGCGGACGCTGACGATCTCGTCGAGCACGCCCTGCTCCCACTCGCGGTTCTTGCCGCCCTTGCCCAGCTCGTCGATGGCCAGCACGTCCACCGAGCGCAGCGGCTCCAGCCACTCCCGCGAGGAAAGCCCGTGCGAGAAGCCGTCGCGGATGTCCGAGAGGAGGAGGAAGAACTCTTCGTAGCGGCCGCGCACGCCTTTCTGCATGGCCAATTCGCGCAGGATGGCCGAGAGCAGGTGCGTCTTGCCGGTGCCGGGCGGCCCGCAGATGAGCAGGGCGCGCTGGCCGCCCGCGCCGGGCAGGAATTCGTCGGCGAAGCGGCGGGCGCGGTGCTTCGCGCGCTGCTGGGAGGGGCTGTAGGCGCGGTAGCTCGCGAGCGTCTTGTCGATGAACTTGAGCGGCAGGCGCAGCCCCGAGAGGAGCGCGAGCCGCCGCGGGTCGGCCCCGCAGGAGCAGCCGCGCAGGACTTCGTAGCCGCGGTCGTCGCGCGCGTAGAGCCGGCCGGCGCCGCCGCATCGCTGGCATGCCCGCGTGCACTCGCAGGCCACCGCCACGGCGTTGCCTTCGCGCACCTGGAAGGTGAACCCCTCGCCCCCGCACAAAAGGCAAGGATCTTCTTTCTCTGCTGGCTCGACCATCGTTGGACGGCTCCTCAGAGGAGAAACGGCCGCGGCGGAACGCCCAGGCGCTCGCTCGAGGCGGAGAGCAGCATCAGCTGCAGGCTGCGCTGATAGCGGCGCCGGGGCATGCCCCGGGGGCGCGGGGCGAGGCGCGCGCGCAGCGCCGAGCCCGCCTGCAGCACCGCGGCGCGGGGCAGCTCGCGCAGCGCGGCCTTGAGGGCGCGCACCGCGGCGGTCCAGTAGCCTTCCTCGCCTTCTTGCGTGAACAGCTCGTCGGCTGCATCGGCCAGCGTCAGCCACACCTCGCGCGCCGCCAGCCCGGGGGCGCGCGCCGCCGCGAGAAGCTGCTCGCGCAGGCCCGTCTCCTCTCTGGGGACGGGCCGCTTGGGCCGGCGCCGCGCCTTGGCTTCCACCGACTGCGCGATGACCTGCAGCGAGAGCGGCAGCTCGGCCGCGCCGCGCACCACCGGGCCGCTCCGCCGCAGGCGCGCCGCGCGCCTCACCTCCGCCACCACCGCCGCGATGGGGACCTCGGCGGCGTGCCACGCAAGCGCCAGCGAGGCGTCGGCTGGAGAGAGCAGGAGCCCTCCGCCGCGGACCTTCCCCAACTCCTGGGCCACAATCTCGATGTACTCTCTGGCGGTCACAAGCCCTCTGCCTGCATGGTGCCGCGCGGGTCCGACATCGGCCGCTCGAACCCGTGGTGCTGCGCTGCTAACATTGTCGCTAACATCTCGTCAACACTGAGAAAACTTGCCGGATCGGACACAGGTTACCCACAGGCCGCGCTCTCGCTTGCGGGCGGATTGCATAGGCGTTTCTGCGCCGTCCACAGGCTCTGGCAAAGTGCTGGCGGGCGGCTGTGGAGGGATCGCTTGCGGCACGCTTTTGCAAAGCTCGACGCGCAGCTCGCCGCGCATGTGTGCGCCGATGAGAAGGAAGCGCGCGACGTCGCATTCGTGCGCGGCTTCATCGCGGCGCATCCGCTCGACGCGCACCTGCGCAGCCAGCTCCTCGGCCACCTCACCGGCAGCGGCTTCGTGCTCGATTCCACGCGGCGGTGCGTGCTCCTGCTCCACCACGGCAGGCTGAATCGCTGGCTGCAACCGGGCGGGCACGGCGAAGGCGAAACCGACCCGCGGCTCATCGCGCTGCGGGAGATCGAGGAGGAGACGGGCCTCACCGGCCTGGCCGCGCTTCCGGACCAGCGGTTGCTCGACGTCGACGTCCACCTCATCCCTGCCCGGCCCGGCGAGCCAGAGCACGCGCACCTCGACCTGCGCTACGGCTTCCTCTCCGTGCCGGCCGCGCAGCCGCGCCTCTCCAACGAGAGCCGCGAGCTGCGCTGGTTTCCCCTCGACGCGCTGCCCGAGGACGCCGACTCGTCGCTGCGGCGGGCCGTCGCGAAACTCACTACCCGGCCGTTCAAGAGTAGCGCGCAGCGGCGCCCTCGACGACAATGAACCCTCGCACGATGCCCCCGAACAGCGTTATCCGCACACGCCTGCTCGCCGAGTCCACCACGCGCGTTTTCGCGGCCCTGCGCGCGCGTGCCACTGCGTCGCTGGCCCGCATCCGCCTCGTCGGCGCCGCCGCCCTCTGCGCCATCGCCGCCGTCTTCAAACTGGCGGGCTATGGGGAATTGCGCGTCGACCTCGGCATCCTCGTCGCTTACCTGGCGCTCAGCTTTCTCGTTCAGCGCTGGGCGAGCGCCAGCGGGTGGCGCAGCCGGCTCGCCTCCTTCGCGCTGATCGCCGACGTGCTGCTCGTCTTCGCACTCGAGTTCGAGGCGATGGGCGTCCGGAAGGCCGACGAGTTACGCGCCGGCTGGACGCTGGGCCTCTATGCGCTCCTGGTAGGCTTTTCCGGCCTCGCCCTGCGTGGGCGCATCGTCGCCGCGACGGCGGCCTGCTCGTTCGCGGCGCTGGCCGTCCTCCAGTGGCGCGCGGGCATCTGGTGGGGCGACATCGCCGCAAGCGGCATCGTGCTCGCCCTGCTCGCGCTGGTGACCGCCACGGTGGTTCGCGAGATCGACCGCGTGGTCGCGCGCCTCGTGGTCAACGAGGTGGAGCACGAGCAATTGCGGCGCGCCCAGAGCGAGGCCGAAACGCTGACGCATCTATTGGTGCACGACATGAAGGGGCCGCTGACGGCGATCATCGGCCTCGCCGAGGTGGTGATCAGCGAACTGAAGGAGCCGCTCCGCGCGGATGTGATGATGATCGAGGCGCAGGGCCGGCGCCTGCAGGACATGGTCGCGGACCTCCTCGCCATCGCGCGGCTCGAGCGGGGCGTCCTGGGCAGCGCTCCGGAATCGGTCGATCTCTCGGCGCTCCTCGCCTCGCTGGCCGATACCTACGCCGCCCCGGCGCGCCAGAGCGGGGCGCAGATCAATGCGCGCGTCGAGCCGGGCCTCTCGGCCGTGCTGCACCGCGAGATGGTGCACCGCTTCTTCGACAACCTGGTGCTCAACGCGCTCGACTTCGTGACGCCCGGCGGCCGGATCGAAGTAGCCGCCCGCCAGGAGGGCGACGAGCTCATCCTCACCGTGCGCAACACCGGCGACCCGGTGCCGCAGGAGGCGCGGGCCCGGCTCTTCCAGAAGAGCGGCGGGACGGGTCGGCGCAAGCGGCACAACCTGGGCCTCGGCCTCTATCTCTGCCGGCTGGTGGCGGTGGCCCACGACGGGAGCATCGCGCTCGAGGACGAGCCGTCCTGGGCGGCCTCGTTCGTCGCGCGGCTGCCGGTGCAGGCGCGCAAGGCCGAAGTCCTGATCTCCGCCACTACCGCCTGAAGGGGATCACCTTCGCCATCCGCGGCGGCTCCCTCTCGGCCGCGAAGTGCGCCCGCAGGTCGTCATGCAGCGAGACGTAGCCCTGCCGGCGGCAGGTCTCGCGGATCGCCTCGAGCAACTCCCTGCGCGCCTCGCGGGGCAGCGCTTCGACGAAGCCGAGGACCTGCACTCCCTCCGACGAGATGCCGTACTCCGGCTTCCAGCCTTTGCCGTCCATCCTCTCCCCCATGGGGACAAGATTCTCCCTCGGCCGGCCGTGCGCATCCCTGCCGGGCTCCGAGGGACCAGGCAGGCGCCGGCTGCAAAAAAAAATAATTATTTTTTTTCGCTCGGGTCTCGAAATGGACGGAGTGCCCGAAATCGGGGTCTCAAAATGGTCAGGTTTTCTCGAACAAGGGCGGCGGGCCGGAAGGGCCCGCCGCCCCGGGTGCTGCTCCGGGTCCGGGGGGAGGGGACCTCTAGGAGCAGCCCATCGAATTCCCGCAGTTCAGGCACTTGTAGCAGGTGCCGTTTCGGACGGTGATGTGCCCGCAGGTGTCGCAGAAGGGCGCGTCGCCCGAGAGCTTGCCCAGTAGCTCGTCCTGCGCGCTGGCGGCCTTGCGGCCGGGCGCCACCGGCGGTCCCGACTTTTGCGCCGCTTTGGCCGCGGCAGCCGGGCTGGAGGCGACGAGCGGGTCGGCCGTCTGCGCCGAGGTGGGCGTGGAAGCGGCCTCCTGCGGCGTGACGTGGGCAAGGTCATCGCGATTCAGGTACTCGATGCCCAGCGCGCGGAAGACGTAGTCGATGACGCTGGTGGCGAACTTGACCCGGTCGTGACCCTGCACCGGCCCTTGCGGCTCGAAGCGGGTGAAGACGAACTGCTCCACCAGCACCTCGAGCGGCACGCCGTACTGCAGCGCGATGGACACCAGCATGGCGAAGCAGTTCATCACCGAGCGCAGCGCCGCGCCCTCCTTGTGCATGTCGATGAAGATCTCCCCCAGCGTGCCGTCGTGGTACTCGCCGGTGCGGAGGAAGATCTTGTTGCCGCCCACCTTGGCCTCCTGCGTGAGGCCGTGGCGCTTGGAGGGCAGGCGGTGGCGCGAGATGGAGGCGAGCGGTTGCGGGGCCGACTTGGCCTGGAAGGCCGCCTCCGACATGGACTGCGCCTGCTCCAGGGTCAACTCGGGGATGAGCGCGCGCAGCGTCTCGGCCATCTCGCGCGCGTTCTTGGGGAGCGGCACCTTGGGCGCGTTGTCGCCCGCGCTCAAGGGCTGCGAGAGCTTCGACCCGTCGCGGTAGAGCGCGATGGCCTTGACGCCGAGGCGCCACGACTCCCAGTGGATGCCCTCGACGTCCTCGACCGTCGCTTCGGTGGGCAGGTTGATGGTCTTGCTGATGGCGCCGGAGAGGAACGGCTGCACCGTGGCCATCATGCGCACGTGGCCCATCGGCTCGATGTAGCGCGTCCCCAACGGCCCGCAGCGGTTGGCGCAGTCGAAGACGGGGTAGTGCGCGGGCTTGAGGCGCGGCGCGCTCTCGACGGTCTGGCGGCCGCAGACGACGAGCGTGCCGGCGTCGATCTGCGCGTCGGTGTAGCCCAGCTTCGCCAGGACGTGCTTGCCCTTGGCCCCGGCCTCGAGCCCCAGGCGCTGCAGACACGCCTGCCCGAGCACGTGCGCGGCGAAAGCCGCGCGCAGGTCGAAGACCGACTCGAGGCTCTTCTCCACCTTGGCGATTTCGGCGGGCAGGAGCCCGCGCGCCTCCAGTTCCTCGGGCGCGAACTCGGCCACCGACTTGAGCGTCGCCGTGCCGCGCACGTAGTCGACGATGGCCTGCACCTCGGCCGGCGCGTAGCCCAGCTTCTTCAACGCGCGCGGGACCGACTGGTTGACGATCTTGAACGACCCGCCCCCGGCCAGCTTCTTGAACTTGATGAGAGCGAAGTCCGGCTCGACGCCCGTCGTGTCGCAGTCCATCAAGAGCCCGATGGTCCCGGTGGGCGCGAGCACGCTGGCCTGCGCGTTTCGATAGCCGTGCAGCTCTCCGAGCAGCACCGCGCGGTTCCAGCACTCGTGCGCCGCCGCGAGCAATTCGCGCGGCGCCAGCTCCTGGTCGATGTTGTTCACCGAGTCGCGGTGCATGCGCATCACTTCCAGCATGCTCTCGCGGTTCGGGGCGTAGCCCTGGAAGGGTCCCTTGGCGGCGGCCATCTCGGCGCTCAAGGCGTACGCCTCGCCCGTCATGATGGCGGTGATGGAAGCGGCCATGGCGCGGCCCGCCTCCGAGTCGTAGGGGAGCCCCTCGACCATGAGCAGCGTGCCCAGGTTGGCGTAGCCGAGGCCCAGCGGCCGGAACTGGTGGCTGCGCTCGGCGATGCGCTTGGTGGGGTAGCTGGCCAGGTCGACGGCGATCTCCTGCGCGAGGAAGAAGATGCGGCAGGCGTGCCGGTAGCCCTCGGCGTCGAACTGGCCGCCCTCCCCGAGGAACTTGAGCAGGTTGAGCGAGGCCAGGTTGCAGGCCGTGTCGTCGAGGAAGACGAACTCGCTGCACGGGTTCGAGGCGTAGATGCGGTCGGTGGCCTTGCAGGTGTGCCACTTGTTGATGGTGTCGTCGAACTGCAGGCCGGGGTCGGCGCACTGCCACGCGGCCTGGGCCATCTCGCGCCACAACTCGCGCGCGGAGAAGCGGTCGATCACCTCGCCCGTGGTGCGGGTGGTGGTCTGCCAGACGGCGTCCTTCTGCACCGCCTCGATGAACTTGTCGGTCACGCGCACCGAGTTGTTGGCGTTCTGGCCCGAGACGGTGCGGTACGCGTCGCCGTTGAAGTCCGAGGAGTAGCCGGCGGCGATGAGCGCGCCCACTTTTCGCTCCTCGCGCGCCTTCCACTGGATGAAGTCGCGGATCTCGGGGTGGTCGACGTCCAGCACCACCATCTTGGCCGCGCGGCGCGTGATGCCGCCCGACTTGGTGGCGCCGGCGGCCTTGTCGAGCACCTCGAGGAAGCTCATCAGGCCGCTCGAGGTCCCGCCGCCGGAGAGGTGTTCCATCTTTCCGCGCAGCTTGGAGAAGTTGGTGCCCGAGCCGGAGCCGTACTTGAAGACGCGCGCCTCGTCGTGCACGAGGCTGAAGATCGAGTCCAGATCGTCGTTGCAGCTCTGGATGAAGCAGGCCGACACTTGCGGCCGCGCGTACGCGTCCTCAGTCCGGTAGGCCACGCCGGTGGCGCGATCGACCGCGTAGTTCCCGCCCGAGCCCTTGATCTTGTACTCGTGCCACAGGCCGCAGTTGAACCACACCGGGCTGTTGAAGGCGCCGATCTGGTGCACCAGCATGTAGGTCAGCTCCGCCTCGAACGTCTCGGCGTCGGCGGCGGTGGCGAAGTAGCCGCCCATCTCCTCGCCGGCGCTGCGCAGCGTGTGCGCGACGCGGCGGACGAGCTGGCGCACCGACTCCTCGGCGCCGCTCCCCGTGGGCACACCGGCCTTGCGGAAGTACTTGCTGACGGCGACGTCGGTGGCGAGCTGCGACCACTCCGCCGGCACCTCGGCGTCGTCCATCTTGAAGACGACCTCGCCGTCCGCGCCGCTGATCTTGGCCGGCCGCCGCGTCCACTCCACCGCGTCCAGCACCTCGAGCCCGGTGAGCCCCTCCGCGGTCGCCCGGCGGGGGATCGACAGGCCCCTCTGGCGGCGAGGGGGCTTGCTCTCGGCCGTGCGGCCGTTTCCCTGCGGCGCGGCGGCGGGCATTGCGGACAGGGCTGCGGGATCGTGCTTCATCGTCTTTGCCATCGCGTGCTTCCCTCGTGCCTGGCGCCTGTGCGATCCACGGGGCGGTCTGTGCGGCAAATTGCCTGAAACCGGATCGCCTTGTCAAACCAAACCCCCTAGGGATTGTGTTGACGCGCCGCATAAAGCGCAATCCTTTGTGGGTTGCCCACAGGTTGTGGGGCGGCTGTCCACAGGCCCAAGACGCCGGATGCAGGATCTTTTTTGCGCGCGCTTCACAGCTCCTACACTGCGCTTCACTTGTGCCCAACTTGTTGATAGGAAGCGGCCCCCTTCGGAAAGCCCAGGTGTCGACATGAAGACTCTCACCGAGTTCAGCGGGACGCTGATCCGCATGGCCGCCCGGGCCGAGGCGGAGGCGCGCAAGGCGATCCCCAAGGAGCTGCTGCGCGTCGCTCCCGCGCCCGCGCCGGCGGAGGGAGTGACGGCCAAGCCGAACGAGAACGCTTCGCCGGTCCCGGACGCCACGCCGGCGGACAGCCCGACTGACGCCGCCGAGCTGGCGCTGGCCGAGCAGGCGGCGGGAGGGGCCGTCGCGGTGGCCGGCACGCCTCCGGAAGAGGTGCGCGCGGAGAAGCCGGGCGAGGCGGGCACCGACGCCGACGAGCAGCAGCCCGGCGCGCGCGAGGAGGAGGAGCGCGAGGAGGCCGCCGCCGACCAGGACCTTTCGGGCGCGGGCTCTGCTCCACAGCGCGCCACGCCGGGCGGCGCCAAGCCCTCCGACGTCAACGCCGACGAGGATGGGCCCGCGAAGGGCGAGCCCGAGACGGAGACGAGCGCGGTGAAGGAGATCCTCGACAAGGCGGTCGCGGAAGCGACGGGCACCAACGGGGATCGGCTCGCGCGGCTGCGCGAGGCGCTCCGCGCGGTGGGCCGGCAGGCGGAGCGAGTGCGGCTGGTGCGCGTCTTCGGCGCCGAGGAGCAGGTGCAGGGGGCGAAGAAGATCGGCGAGCACCAATACATGGTCGACCTCATGCCGCAATCGATGAAGCAGAACTTCGAGCGCGACGAGCGCGACAAGCGGCGCGGGCCGAAGCGCCCCTCGGGCGGCAAGAACAAGGACGCAAGCTCGCTCGAAGGGAGCTTCTCGATGGAGTCGGTCGCCCAGGACCGGCGCGGCGAGCGCGGCCCGGGCGGCGCGGGCGGCGCGGGGCGCGGCGGGCGTCCGGGGGGCAAGGGCGGACCCGGCGGCGGGCGCTCCGGACCGGGAGGCCCTCGCGGCGGGCGCAGCGGCGGCGGCCGTGGCCCCGGAGGCAAGCCAGGCGGCGCTCCCCACAAGCCGTGAGGGCGCTCGCGCCAGGCGATGCTACTCCCGGTGCACCTTGGTGAGGGAGGCCTGCGCGGTGGGGGTCATCACCACCTCCGAGATGTTCACGTGCGGCGGCCGCGTCGCGGCCCAGACGATGGCGTCGGCCACGTCCTCGGCGCCGAGCGGCTTGAAGCCCTGGTAGACCGCCTTGGCCTTCTCGGCGTCGCCGAGGCGCACGAGGGAGAACTCGGTCTCGGCCAGTCCCGGATCCATCTCGGTGACGCGGATGTTCGTCCCCGAAAGCTCGAGGCGCAGCGTCTGGGAGAGCACGCGCACCGCGGTCTTGCTCGCCGCGTAGACGCCGCCTCCCTCGTAGACGCCGTGCGCCGCATAGGAGCCGATATTGATGATGTGCCCCTTTTTCGCGGCCATCATGCGCGGGAGCAGGGCGCGGGTGACGCGGACCAGACCGATGACGTTGGCCTCGATCATCCCCAGCAGATCTTCGTCGCGGACCTTGTCGACCGGGTCGCGGCCCAGCGCGCCGCCGGCGTTGTTGAGCAGGATCTCCGGCGTGCCGGCCGCGGCGCAGAACGAATCGATGCTCTCCTTCGAGCGGACGTCGAGAGCGTGCGCCGTCGCCTTGGGCGAACCGGCCTTCTGGCAGGCATTGGCCACCTGGCGCAGCCGGTCGACCCTGCGCGCCCCGAGGAAGAGAGGATGCCCCAGTCTGGCAAATGCCAGCGCGGAGGCCTCTCCAAAACCCGAGCTGGCGCCGGTGATGACGACGAGTCCCTTCATAGCGCCAGAACATCTAGCGGCAGCGGCAGCTCCCGGCAACCCTCGCTGCTCGAGCGGTAGCAGGTCTCGATGATCTGGATGCAGCCCACCGCCTCGCGCAGCTCGCGGTTGACGAAGTCTCCGCTGCGGACGGCTTCCTTGAACTGATCGAAGAGCGAGTTGAACCACTTGGTGTGCGAGGCGTCCATCCAGTCGCTCTCGATGACGCCCTTCTCCACGTTTCCGCCGCTCCACAGCTCCCAGTCGTCGTCGTCGATCACCAGCGCGCCGCGCGTCCCCTGCAGCGAATAGACCACCTTGCGCACGCCCGCCGTCCAGGTGAGGAAGGTGTGCGCGAACCCGGTGGGGAAGGTGAGCACGCAGTTGAGGTTGTCCTCGGTGTCCCACTGCTTGTCGAGCGTCAGCGTCTTGGCGGTCACGTGCGTGGGCAAGGACCCGAGCCACGAGAACGTCAGGTAGAAGCTGTGCGATCCGTGGTCCATGGCGATGCCGCCGCCGGAGAGCTTCTTGTCGCGGCGCCAGTCGGTCTTCCACTCGGGCACGCCCTTGGCGTGGGTGGTGCGGAAGGTGTTGAGCGTCACGGCGCGCACCGTTCCGATGCGCCCCGAGCGGATCAGTTCCTGCGAGAACTTCACCACCGGCGCGTGCTTGTAGTTGTGCGCGGGGAAGACGACGCGCCGGTGCTTGCGCGCCGCCGCCACCAGCCTCTGCGCCTCGGCCACGCTGGCCGTGAGCGGCTTCTCGCAGAGGACATGGACGCCGCGGGCGAGGGCGGCCAGCGCGATCTCGGCGTGCGAGGAAGGCGGCGTTGCGATGTCGATGAAGTCGAGCTGCGGCTCGCGCTCGAGCAACTCGGAGTACGACTGGTAGAGGCGCGCCTTGGGGGCCGCGGCGCGCGCGGCCTCGAGGCGGGCCGGGCAGAGGTCGGCGATGGCGGCGATCTCCACGTCGTCGCGCTTCTGGTAGGCGGGGAGGTGGCCCTTCCCCGAGATGAACCCGAACCCGACGATGGCGCCCTTCAGCATCCTGCGGCCTCCTTGAGGTAGACCCAGGTGGCTACCGTGCGTCGGCCACGTGGGCGCGCCGGTAGCGCCGGATCGCGTCGCGCGCCTGCGCTCCGCCGCAGCCGGTGCCCCAGGCGACTTTGGTGAGGAGCTTTTCGCTGCTCGGGTCGTTCACCTGCACGATCCGTTGCACGGCCCTCTCGTGCGCCGCGCAGCCGGCCCGCTCGTCGGCCAGATCGGCGGTGGCCACAGCGAGGCGCTCCTCGTCGGTGGCCGCGCCGGCCAATTCCAGCACCTCGAGCGCGTCGTCGCGGGAGCGGGCGTGCTGCGAGGTGAGCAGCGGCCGCACCGCCGCCGCCGCGGGCCGGCCCACCGTCTCGCCCAGAAGCCGGATCAGGGCGGGCCGCCAGACGCCAGGGAACGCTTCAGAGTCCAGCTCGTCGGCCAGCGCCGCCAGGGCCGGCCCGTCGAGCGCGCGGGGGTCCTGCTGCGCCGCCTCGGCGAAGTCGGAGAAGGCGAGCCCGAACTGCCCGAGCGCGTGCTCCGCTTTCCCGCGAACCACCTCCACGCGGGGATCGTGTGCGCGGGACGTTTCGGCGAGCCGATCCAGCTCGGAGAGGGCCGCCACCGGCTGGCGCAGATCGACCAGCTCGGCGGCGCGCCGGAGCGGGTCCTCCGGCTCGCGCGCGCCGCGCTCGCCCGCCGCCGCGGCGATGAGCAAGAGCGCCGCCGCTGCCCAGACGATGCGCTTGCGCGCGAAAGAGAGCCCGGCCTCGCCCGCGCGCCAGAGGACATACGCGCGCGAGGGATCGGGCAGCTTGCCCAGCCTCGCCAGCGCGCGCCCCCCGTAGGGCGCTGCCGCATCGTAGGGCGCCGCCGGATCGCCTCCGCGCAAGGCGCGCCGCAGCTGCACCTTGCCGCCGCCCGGGAGCGGCAGCGAGCCCATCACCTCGGTGGCCGCCTCGCTCTTGTTCATCGAGAGATAGACGGCGTCGGTCAACACCACCTCTCCGGCGTCGGCCAGCGCACAGGCGACCAGCGCCAGCCGCACCGGCTCGCCGTGCACGTCGCCGCGCTCCACCCGCACCTCGCCCTGGCTGAGCGCGAGGCGCACCTCGATGTGGTCCCGCTCGGGGGCGCGGGAGTTGAAGGCGGCGAGGCGGTCCTGGATGGCCATGGCGCAGAGGACCGCGTCGGTGGGCGAGTCGAAGGCGGCCAGCACCGCGTCGCCTATCGCCTTCACCTTGCGGCCGCCGAACCCGCGCACGACCGGGAGCAAGAGCGCGTCGTGCAACACCAGCATGCGCGCGTTCTCCTCGCGGGTCTGGCGGCTGGTGCGCGCCGTGAACCCCTTCATGTCCGAGAGGAGGAGGACGATGTTGCGTTCGCGCCTCACGGCAGCGCCCCCAGCCGCGCCAGCGCGAAGAACGCCGCCGCGACCGCCAGCATTGCCGCCAGGCCCGCGCCGATGAAGACGCGGGCGCGCGCCGGCCAGGCGTCCTCGGCCTTGCGCAGCGCCGCCTGGAAGGCGGCGTTGAGGTGGGTGGTGATCTCGCTGGGCGGCTCGATCTGATCGGGGGGCGGCAGAGGCAGGAGCGGCCGCAGCGCGCCCAGGAGCCGGAAGAGGCGCACCGGCTCGGGCACGCCCTTGAGCGAGCGCTCGCCCGCATCCTCGGTGTTCACCTCGGCGCGGTTCATCGAGAGCCAGACCGACTCGCCGAAGAGCACCTCGCCCGGGCCGGCCATCGCCTCGATGCGCGCGGCGATGTTGACCGGCTCGCCGAAGACGTCGCCGCGCTCGAGCCGCACGTCGCCGAGGTGGATGCCGGCGCGCACCTGGATCCGGTCCGCCTCGGGGACGCTCTCGTCGTAGCGGCCGACGCGTTCCAGCAGCGCCGCCGCGCACAGCACCGCCTCGGTGGGCGACTCGAACGAGTAGAGGAACGTGCCGCCGATCTGCTTGATTCGCTTCCCGCCGTACGCGCGGAAGACCGGAACCAGCAGCGCTTCCTGCACGCGCAGCATCCGCTGGCTCTGCTCCCAGGTCTGGAGCCCGAGCCGCTCGGCGTAGCCGCAGATACCGGCGAATACGATGGCGAGATTGCGCGTGCGCACGACTCTAAAAAGTACCATCGGGGCGACCCCGGCGCCATGGACCGGCACACCTACCCACGTCATCGACGTTTCGACAGTGGCGCCACCGGAGCTACGGGCGCCCAGCCCCAGTCGGGATGGCGGCCGGCGGCGTAGTTCAGGTTCCATTCGCTCTTGAACAGGGCGATGGGGTTGCCGTCGCGGTCCTCGACGCAGAGCGCCTCGACCTCGTGCTCGAAACGAGACGGATCGAACCCCGGCCCGCTCACCCAGCGCGCCACCTGGTAGGGGAGGCGCTCGAGGACGATCTCCGCCCCGTACTCGTGCAAGAGGCGATACTGGAGCACTTCGAGCTGCAGGGCGCCGACCGCGCCGAGGATGGGGTCCTTCATTCCCATGCCGCGCTGGCTGAAGATCTGGATGGCCCCTTCCTGCGAGAGCTGCGTCAGGCCCTTCTCCAACTGCTTGCGCTTGAGCGCGTCCTTGGCGCGCAGGCGCGCGAAGATCTCGGGGGAGAAGCGGGGCAATTCGGCGTACTCGAACGGCTCGCCCTCGCAGAGCGTGTCGCCGATGCGCAGCGTGCCGGTGTCGAAGAGGCCGACGACGTCGCCCGGGTACGCCTCCTCGATCACGTGCCGGTCGGCGCCGAAGATCTGGTGCGGCATGGAGAGCCGCAGCGGTTTCTCCTCGCGCGGCAGCTGCGCGTCCATCCCCCGGTAGAAGCGGCCCGAGCAGATGCGGAGGAAGGCGAGCCGATCGCGATGCGCGGGGTCCATGTTCGCCTGGATCTTGAAGATGAACCCCGAGAAGCGCGGGTCGAACGGCTCGACGTGGATCCCGTCGACGCGCGTGCGCGGGCCGGGCGGCGGGGCCAGCTCGACGAAGGCGGCGAGGAACTCGTCGACACCCACCTCCGTCATGGCCGAGCCGAAGAAGGCCGGCGACAATTCGCCGCGCAGGACCTTTGCGTAGTCGAAGGGGTCGCCGGCGTGCTCGAGCAGCTCGATCTCCTCACGGACGTGCTTCGGCAATTCTTCGCTGATCTTCCTGCGCGTTGCTTCCGGCCCGAGGTTGTCGAAGAGATTGACCACACCCTTGAAGTCGGCTCCCTGCCCCAGCGGCCAGGTGATGGGGCAGGTGTGGATGCCCAGCACCTCCTCCACCTCGTGCAGGTTGTCGAAGGGCTCGCGCCCCAGCCGGTCGAGCTTGTTGACGAAGGTGAAGATGGGGATGCCGCGCAGCCGGCATACCTGGAACAGCTTGCGCGTCTGCGCCTCGACGCCCTTGGCGCTGTCGATGAGCATCACCGCCGCGTCGGCCGCGGCCAGCGTCCGGTAGGTGTCTTCGGAGAAGTCCTGGTGGCCCGGCGTGTCGAGCAGGTTGATGCGGTGCCCTTTGTGCTCGAAGTTGAGCACGCTGGAGGTGACGGAGATTCCGCGCTGGCGCTCGAGCTCCATCCAGTCGCTGGTCACGTGCCGCTGCGCGCCGCGCGCCTTGACCGCGCCGGCGAGGTGGATGGCGCCCCCATGGAGGAGGAGCTTCTCGGTGAGCGTCGTCTTGCCTGCATCGGGATGCGAGATGATGGCAAACGTGCGCCGGCGGAGCGTTTCGCTCCGCAGCTTCTGGTCGGCTTCCACGGCGCTCCTTTAACACGTCACCACACCGTTGCTGCAACGCGTTGCAAGGGTCGGCCAGAAGCATTACGCTTCGCGTCATGCGAGAGGCACATCTGGACGAGTGGGTCGCGCCCGATATCGCGGATGAACGCGGCTTCTTGCGGGCGGGAAAAATCTTCGAGTGGATGGACGTGGTGGGCGTCCTCGCCGCCACGCGCCACTGCAGCCGGCCGGTCGTCACGGCGTCGGTCGACGGGATGGAGTTGCGCCACCCCATCCGCGTGGGCGAGCGCGTCACCATGGTCGCCTCGGTGGGCTACACCTCGGCGCGCAGCGTCGGAGTGTCGGTCTCGATGACGCACGGCGATCCGGCGGCCAAGCCGCGGCAATCGCTGGCGGGCCACATGACGTTCGTCGCGCTCGACGAGAACGGAGTCTCGGTCCCGGTGCCGCAGTTCCGGCCCGAAACGCCGGACGAGATGGCGCGCTTCCGCGAGGGACAGCTGCGGCGCGAGTTTCGCTTGCGCGTCGTGTCGGGCCAACTCGGCGCGCCACCTTCGGGATCGGAGAAGACCCTCTTCGTCCGCGAGCTGCTCAAGCTCCTCCCCCGCTCGCTGCAGCTTCCCTTCGAGCGCGGCGACGCGGGGAAGCCGCGGCAGCGGCACCACTCATATGTCCACAAGATCGAGCCGGTCCGCTCGAGCAAGCTCAACTTCCACGGGACGCTCTACGGCGGCACGCTGATGCGCTGGATCGAGACGGCCGCGCACCTGTCGGCGCGCGCCTACCTGCACGGCGCGCCGGTGCGGCTCTCCGGGCTACACGGGCTGACCTTCATCAAGCCGGTGCAGCGGCACGTCTTCGTGCACATCCGCTCGGTCGTTGCGCACGCCGGGCCGGATTCGGTCACGGCGCTGGTCAACGTGCACGCCGAGGATCCCATCGAGGGCGGCGAGTTCGATACGCTGCGGGCGTTCCTCACCTACGCTCCGGACGCTGGCGCGCAGGTGCCGTCGCTCGACTGCGCGGCACTCGAGGAACGGGCGCTCTTCGAGGAGATCGAGCACCGATTGGCGCTACAGCGGTCCCTATCGCAGGAGTGAAGAGCGGTCGGCTTCGTTCTCGTTCTCGTTCTCGTCCTGGTCCTGGTCCTGGTCCTGGTTCTGGTTCTGGTTCTGGTTCTGGTTTTCGAGGCGTGGGGGGTCGAGGGGGGAGACGCCAGTCGCCCCCCTCGTGGAGGCGCCGCAGGCGCCGGATCGAACAGCCGGTGACGAAGGCAGAAGCCGACGAATCCGAGCACGCGCGGACGAGAGAGTGGACCTGTCCGGGATCGAACCGGAGACCTCTAGAGTGCGATTCTAGCGCTCTCCCAACTGAGCTACAGGCCCATCGAGTACATTCTAGCGAGCGAGGGCGGGGCTTGTACCGTCGCGCGGCCCGCAAAGTCAAGTTGACTGCGCGCGCTGGTCAGGCGAGGAAGGGGGCGTTCATGGGCATCCTCATCGTGGCGGCGATCGCGACCGCTATTGGATTTCTCCTCATCCTGCTCATCGGGCGCAACCAGCCCGTCTCGCCGGCCTCGCCGGAGAACCTGGCGCGCGAGGGCCACGGCGACATGGCGTGGGTGCGCGGGTACGGCATCGAGGGCTTTCAGCGGCTCCTGCTCACGCTCTTCACCGAGATGGGATTCAACCCGGAGCGCAGCGAGCGCGGCTCCTCCAGCGTCGATCTCTTCGCCAACGACCCCACGCCCATCCGCGGCGGCCGCCTCTACGTGCACGGCGTGCTGGGCGCGCCCGGCGTGCCCACCGACGCCGACGAAGTCCGCAACATGATCGAATCGGCGCGCGCCGAGTTCGTCGGCAAGGCGGTGCTGGTGGTGCTGGGCACTTTCAGCACCGACGCCCGCGACGCTGCGCGAGGAAACCCCATCGATCTGATCGACGGCGACGACCTGGGCAAGCTGGTCCGCAAGCACCTGCCGCAAGCGTTTGCACAGCGTAAAATCTAGCAGGCCTCGGACCTCAGACCTCGGGCCTCGGGTGTCAGACCGCGCTTGTAGTCTGGCGGGATGAGTCGCGATCCGTGGAAATTGAAGGTGTTCGTGCTAGCCGACGAACTCGTCGTGACGACGTATCGGCTGACGAGAGGCTTTCCCCATGAAGAGCGATTCGGTTTGCAGTCCCAGATTCGGCGGGGCGCCGTGTCTGCCGGCACCAACATCGTGGAAGGTTGTGCGCGTCGCTCCCTGAGGGACTACGTCCATTTCTTGTGGATAGCGGTAGCGTCAGCGTCCGAAGTTCGCTACCTCCTCGGGCTGGCAGCGCGCTTAGCTTTCATCGAGGCAGATGATGCGCTGCTGCTGGCGGCTCGATACGACGAGTTGATTCGCGGGACGCAGAAGCTGATCGCTTCTCTCGAGCAACTCGCAGATGCCTGAGGCCTGAGGTCTGAGGCCCGATGCCTCCGAAGGTCAGTCCTGCATCCGCCTGAGGATCTGTTCCTTGCGGCCCTCGCGGATGAGACGGTCGTTCTTTCGCGCCTCGTCGAAGCTGAGGTACGTGAAGTACGAGACGAGCAGCAGCATGAAGACGATGGGGATGTTGTCGGGCACCGACACGATCGCCCAGAAGTTCGCCAGCGGACCCATGGGCGCACACCAGTAGCCGAGCGCTGCATCTGCGTCAACGTGCGGCAGTCTGTCGCAGATGAAAAAGCGCTGCTTGACCGTTCGCTACCTTCATGCAAGGAAAAGGCGCAACTTTACCAGGGAGCTGAATGCCGGGCGGAAATCCAGGCATCCCCGACACCGAGAGCGGCAACTTCATCTGGTCGCGCCGAGACCTGGTTTCGCTGGCGGCCTGGGGAGCAATCCTGACCTGCTTCGCCGCCTCGGGCGGAGCGATCTTGAGGATGCTCTTCCCGCGCGTGCTCTTCGAGCCGCCCACCAGCTTCAAGGCCGGCAATCCCACCGAGTACACCGTCGGCGACGTTTCGGAAAAATGGATGAAGAGCCAGCGCGTCTGGATCGTGCGCCTGCCCGACACCATCTACGCCCTGCTGGGCATCTGCACGCACCTCGGCTGCACGCCGCGCTGGCTCGGCCCCGAGAACAAGTTCAAGTGCCCCTGCCACGGCTCGGGCTACACCAAGGACGGCGTCAACTTCGAAGGCCCCACGCCGCGCCCGCTCGAGCGCGTCAAGATCGCCCTCGGCGACGACGGCCAGCTCATCGTCGACAAGGCATTTCGCTATCGCTACGAGCTGGGCCAGTGGGAAGATCCCAACGCCTACGTGAAGTACACCGGAGCATAAAGTGCCCGACACCGAGAAGCGCAGGCCGTCGCTCGGCGAGCTGGTCACCAACAACTACGTCTGGCGGTCCATCTTCCGCCACGGCTACGCCGACACGCCGCGCAACCGCGTGCTTCAAGTATCCGCCAACGTCTGGATGCACCTGCATCCCTCGAAGATGCGGCGGCACGGGATCCGTTATCGGCACACCTGGTGCGCCGGCGGCCTGACGTTCCTGCTCTACCTCTGCACGGTGGTGACGGGCGTGGTGCTCATGTTCTATTACCGGCCCACCGGCGAGTACGCCTATTGGGACGTCAAGTACCTCGATTTCGACGTCCCCTTCGGAATGATCATGCGCAACATGCACCGCTGGTCGGCGCATGGCATGGTCATCTTCATCTGGCTGCACATGTTCCGCGTCTTCATGACGGGCAGCTACAAACCGCCGCGCGAGTTCAACTGGGTCGTGGGCGTCAATCTGCTCACGCTAACGCTTCTATTGAGCTTCACCGGCTATCTATTGCCCTGGGATCAGCTCGCCATCTGGGCCGTCACCGTCGGCACCAACATGGCGCGCGCCACGCCGCTGCTCGGGAACGAAGGGCCCTTCGGCCCGCAGCTGGGAATGACGCCGCGTTACGACGCGCGCGCGCTCCTCACCGCCGGCACCGTGGTGGGCGCGCCCACGCTGCTGCGCTTCTACGTTCTCCATTGCATCTTCATTCCCATCATTGCTTCGATATTGATGATTCTCCATTTCTGGCGCATCCGCAAAGACGGCGGCATCTCGGGGCCACTCTAATGGCTGAAAACATCCAACCCGGGATGATCCAGGACCAGGAAGAGGTCAAGGTCACTTCCGGCCGCGCCCGCGCGGCGCTGCCCGCGGCCGACCTGCCCGACAAGGTCCACACCTGGCCGTACCTGGTGCGCGCCGAGTTCATCGCCGGCTGCATGCTGCTCCTCGTGCTCCTGGTGTGGAGCATCACGGTCGATGCGCCGATGGAGGATCCGGCCAACCCCACCAAGACGCCCAACCCGTCGAAGGCGCCCTGGTACTTCCTCGGCCTGCAAGAGATGCTCGTCTACTTCGATCCCTGGATCGCCGGCGTGGTATTGCCTTCATTGATCATAGTCGGATTGATGGTCATTCCATATGTAGACATCAATCCCAAGGGGAACGGCTACTATACCTGGAGCGAGCGCAAGTTCGCCATCGGCACATTCCTGGTGGGCTTTCTGGGAATGTGGGTGGGCATGATCACCATCGGCGTGTTCTTCCGCGGCCCGGGCTGGAACCTCTTCATGCCCTGGGACTACTGGGACCCTCATCTGGTGAGAGCGCTCACCAACATCGACCTGCCCTACCTGCTCGGCATCCGCAGCGAGAAGGGCGCCATGCTCTTCGGCGCCATCTGCGTGCTGGGCTGGCTGGTGGGCATCCCCGGCGCGGTCTGGCAGTGGAAGAAGGACTCGCCCGTCATGAAGCAGCTGGGGATGCTGCGCTACGGCATCGTGGCGACGCTCTTCATGATCATGGCCGGCGTGCTGGTGAAGATGGTCCTGCGCCTCACGCTCAACATCAAGTACGTGCTGGTCATCCCCAACATCCTCAACATCTGAGGATCATCGAAAATGGCTACCAAGCCCCTCGAGCTGCAGAGCCTCAAGTGGCCCTTCGTCGGCCTGGCGATGCTGCTCGCGCTGACCACGGCATGGTCGGTCTACGACGAGGTGGTGGATCGCCGCCCGTGGAAGAAGTACCAGCGCGATTTCTTCAAGCTGGAGGAGTCGCATCTCAAGGCCGACCGCGAGCGCGCGCAGAAGCGTCTCGAGGCCCCCGAAACGAAGAAGCGGCTCGAGGCGCTGCGCGCGGAATTGAAGGCCGCGAGCGACGCCATCTCCGGCAACCCCGATCAGCGCAAGGCCTACGACGCGGCGGTGAAGGCCGACGACGACGCGGCCATCAAGGAGGCCGAGGCGAAGCTGTACCTGGGCTTCGACAAGTCGAAGCAGGACGCGGACTACTACCTGTTGCGCGAGGCGCGGCACGAAGGCAATGCCAAAGAAGAGGCCGAGCTGCAGAAGAAGTTCGACGCCTGGCAGAAGAAGATGGACGAGAAGACCCGCATCTACAACGAGGCGATCGCCCGCCACCGCAAGACCACCGCGGAGCGGCTGGCGTTCGTCAAGCGGCGCGACGATGCGCAGGCGAAGCTCGATGCCATCGAGAAGCCCATCCAGGAGATCGACAAGCGGCTGGAGGCCTTCAGCGGAATCGGCAAGCTGCCCGCGATGGAGCAGTACTGGATCAAGAACCTGAAAAACTCCTGGGGCGCAGAGACGGTCGACCGGTGCCAGAACTGCCACATGGGCATCAACAAGGGCGGCTATTCGGCGCCCTGGGAAGTGCTGGAGGCGAAGAAGGCCAACCTTCCCGAGGCGGACATGAAGGCGCAGTTCGCCATCGACAATGAAGTCATCGCAAATTACCAACTGGTCCACGAGAAGATTTGCGAAGACCTGCCGCCCCAGCCTTTGGCCGTCCCCATCGGCGGCTACGCGCCGCCCGCCGAGCCGGCCGCGATGGATCCGGCGCAAGCGACGGAGTGCCGCCCCGCCGCGCAGTGGCAGAAGTGGGTGGAGATGGCCGAGGCATTCTGCGGCCCCAACGCGCGCTGGCTCGCGAAAACCAGGACGGTGCTCAAGGACGCGTCGGGCGCCGTGCTCGTCGAGACCAGGCCCGAGTGGAAGGGCATGGCCGAAAACCCGGCACGCCTCGCCATGGCGGAGGACAAAAAGCCCGAGAAACCGCTCGAAGAGAGGGTCGTGCAGGCGTGTTCCGACAAGGACACCATCGCGGCGTTCGACGAGGCGGCCAAGGTCGATCCCTTCGACGTGAGGCCGGTCTTCCGCACGCACCCGCACCGCTGGGACCTGCTCATCAAGACGCACAACCCGGAGACCTACGGCTGCACCACCTGCCACGGCGGCGAGGGCGCGCAGACCAAGGGCGTGATGCACCGCAAGTTCCGCCACGGCGAGGACGACCACGACTGGAACGACCCGCTCACCGACGAAGTCACCGTGATGGGCAAGAAGTACAAGGGCGCGTTCATGCAGTCGAAGTGCGACAAGTGCCACGTGCAGGACCTGAACGTTCCTTATGCGCCGCTCATGGCGAGCGGCAAGAAGCTCTTCATCGACGTGGGCTGCTGGGGCTGCCACCCGCACGACCAGTTCAACGACCTTCCCAGGCGCGGGCCCACGCTCACCACCATCGCCAGCAAGACCACGCCGGGCTGGCTGCAGACGTGGATCAGCTATCCCAAGGCGTGGCGCCCCGGGACGCGCATGCCGAACTTCTGGCCCGGCGCGGTGGACGCGAACGCCGTTCCACACCCCGAGGGGCATTCGCCGGAGCAGGTCATCGCCGAGCAGCGCAAGTTGCGCGACTCGGAAGTGGCGGCCATCGTCGCCTACCTGTGGACCAACAGCGAGAAGGCGCCGCTGTTGGTATCCACCGCGCCGCAAGGCGATGCGGCCAAGGGCAAGGAGACGTTCGAGACGGTCGGGTGCAAGGCGTGCCACGTGGCGGAGAAGGGCTCCGCCACCCGGCGCAGCGAGGCGTCCAGCGAGCGCGACTACGCGCCCAACCTGTGGAACGTCGCCGACAAGGCGCAGCCGGAGTGGATCTACTCGTGGGTCAAGAACCCCAAGGCGATGTGGCCCGAGACGAAGATGCCCGACCTGCGGCTCTCGGACGCCGAGGCGGCCAACGTCACCGCGTATCTGCTCACGCTCAAGAGCGGCGAGAAGTATTCCGAGCCCAGGTACGGCGCGGGCGAGCAGGAGAAGCTCGCCGCGCAGGGCAAGGAGCTGATCGCCAAGTACGGCTGCTTCGGCTGCCACAACATCAAGGGCTTCGAGAACGCGCAGAAGATCGGCACCGAGCTGACCGAGCACGGGCGCAAGGCGGTGGAGCTGCTCGACTTCGGCGACGTGCGGTACTTCACCGAGGACCCCAAGCACCACCAGACCTACGCCAACTGGGTGTGGACCAAGCTGCACGTCCCGCGCGTCTTCGCCTACGAGCGCGTCGAGACGAAGATGCCGCAGTACGACTTCACCAACGAGGAATCGCTCGCCATCCTCACCTTCCTCAAGGGACAGACGGGCGACCGCCCCGGCGCGGAGTATCAGACGGGCCAGACCGAGCAGAAGGCCGCCGTCCAGCGCGGCGAGAAGCTCGTCTTCTGGAACGGCTGCCGCAACTGCCACGTGGTGGAGAAGCGCGGCGGCGCGGTGCGCGATCAGTTCAACGAGGACAACCAGAGCTTCGCCCCGCCCATCCTGACGGGCGAGGGCGCCAAGGTGCAGCCGGCGTGGCTGTTCGGGTTCCTCAAGGGGCCGTTCCCGCTGCGGCCCTGGCTTTCCATCCGCATGCCCACGTTCCACTTCAGCGACGCCGACGCGACCGACGTGGTGCACTACTTCGCCGCCTCGTCGGCAAAGAGCTTCCCCTACCTGACGGCCGAAGCGCCGCAGCCCAACGGGGCGCGGCTCGCCGAGACGGAGAAGCTCTTCAACGAGTTGCAGTGCACCAAGTGCCACGTGGTGGGGCAGCTGCGGCCCGAGCAGGATCCGGGCAGCGCCGCGCCCAACTTCCTCATGGCCAAGCAAAGGCTGCGGCCCGACTGGATCCCGCTCTGGCTGAAGAACCCGCAGGCGCTGCTCGACGGGACGCGCATGCCCAGCTTCTGGGACTTCTCCGACGAAGCGCACCCCACCTCGCCCAGCCAGACGTTCAACCGCGACGCCAAGGCGCAGATCGAAGCGCTGCGCGACTACCTCATGCACCTGGAGCTGAAAGCGGCCGGGGGAGCGAAGACTGCGTCGCTCGATGGGCAGAAGGGCTGAAGCGCGGTTGATCTGCCGAGTTGAATTTGCTACTGCGCAGCGCCATCCAACTTACGAGGGGAGACAACCACGATGACGTTCCGAAAGACGCTCGCCATCCTCGCCGCGCTCGCGCTGCCCGCCGCGGCCGAGACCATCGAAGGTTCGGTCGACTTCACCGGCAAGCCCCCCGTCGCGGGCAAGCTGCACCGCGAGGCCGACCCGTACTGCGCCAAGAAGCCGATGAACGATCCGGCCGTCACGGTGAAGAACGGAAAGCTGGCCAACGTCTGGGTGCACATCGCCAAGGGCGCCAAGGACAGCGCTCCCCCGTCCACTCCAGTGGAGATGGATCAGAAGGACTGCATGTACGACCCGCGCATGGCCGTCGCGGTGGTGGGCCAGAAGATCGTGGCCAAGAACGGCGACCCCATCCTGCACAACGTGCACACCTACCTGGGCGCGGCCACGCTCTTCAACAGGGGCATGCCCAACGAGAAGGCGGCGCCCATCGAGTACGTCCCCAAGGAAGAGGGCGTGATGAAGTGGAAGTGCGACGTGCACCCGTGGATGCGCGGGTTCATCGGCGTCTCCAAGAACAGCCTCCAGGCGGTCGCGTCGGATGGGACCTTCAAGATCGACAACGTCCCGCCCGGCAAGTACACCGTCGAGTCCTGGCACGAGAAGTACGGCTCGAAGAAGCAGGACGTGACGGTCGAGGCGGGCAAGCCGGCCAAGGTGACGTTCAAGTACGACGGGACGGAAAAAGGAACCTGAGCTCCGCAGGCCTCAGGCTTCGGGCCTCAGGCCTCAGCGGTTCTGGCGCGGGCGACGATTCGACTCATTGATTGTGCGGGGGAGGACCGGTTAAAAGCTGGTGCTCCTTTTGTTTTGGAGTTTCTCTGATCCGCCGTCTCGCAGCTGCAGCAGCGTTCCTCACCGTCGTGCTCATCGTCGCGGGCGGCGTGGTGACCAACACCGACTCGGGCCTCGCCTGCCCCGACTGGCCAACCTGCTTCGGGTCGGCCATGCCGCGCATGGCGGGGAACGTCGCCGTCGAGCACACGCACCGGCTCATCGCCGCGGCGGTGGGCCTTCTCACCGTGGCGCTGGCCGTGTCGGCGCTGCGTCGCGCGCGGCAAGGGAAGCTGGCGGCGGAGCTCATCGGCTGGGCGGCGCTCCTCCTCGGCGCGTCGATCTGGGCGGGGCGCGTGAAGCACGCGCGGGGCGATCTGCCGGCGGCCGGCGTCGCGCTGATCGCGCTGGCATTCGCGGGCTGCGCCTGGGTGGTGGCGCGCGCCCGCGAGGTGGAAGGCAAGCTGGCCGCGGCCGCCCTGGGGGTGGTGATGTTCCAGGGGCTCCTGGGCGGGCTGACCGTTTTGTACAAATTGCCGACCCTGGTGCTGGTGATGCACCTCGGCACCTCGATGCTGTTCCTCTCGCTCACGCTGGTCCTCGCCCTGCACGGGCGGCAGGCGCACCCCGCGCCGCGCGGGTTGCTCTGGGCGACCGCGGCGGCCATCTACGTGCAGATCCTCCTGGGCGCGACGGTGCGGCATACCGGCGCGGGCCTCGTCTGCACCGACCTGCCCTATTGCCGCGGGGCGATCTGGCCGGCCGGGGTCCACCCGATGGTCCACCTGCACATGGCGCACCGGGCGTTCGCCTTCGTCGTGCTGGCGCTGGTGGCCTGGTCGTCGCTTCGCCTGGCGGTGGGCGGGCGCGGCCTGGTGCGCGCCCTGGCCTTGGCCGCGCCGGCGCTGGTGCTGGCGCAGATCGCGCTCGGCATCGCGACCATCCTCACCTTCAAGGACCTGGTGCCGCTCACCGCGCATCTGCTCTTCGGCGCGCTGCTCCTCGCCGACCAGGTCGCGCTCCTCGCTCTGACGCGCCCCGAGGAACGGCTCGCACTGGTCGAGGCGACCACGTGACCGCCGCCGCCTCGGATCTATTGGCGCTCGCCAAGCCGCGCATCACGGCGCTGGTGGTCTTCACCACGGCGAGCGGGCTGTGGCTGGCGCCGCGCGGCGTGCCGGCGCGGATCGTGGCCATGACGCTGATCGGCACGGTGCTCATCGTCGCCGCCGCCAACGTGCTCAACATGTACCTCGAGCGCGACACCGACGCGCTCATGGCCCGCACCATGAACCGTCCCCTGCCGGCGCACCGCCTGGAGCCCGAGGTGGCGCTCAAGTTCGGGCTCGCGCTCGCCGCCGTCTCGGTGCCGCTCCTCACCTTCGCGGTGGGCGCGCTGCCGGGGCTGCTCGCGTCGATCGCGCTGGTCAGCTACGTGCTCCTCTACACGCCCATGAAGCGCCAGACCGCCGCGGCGCTCCTGGTCGGCGCGCTGCCAGGCGCGATCCCGCCGCTCATCGGCTGGACGGCCGCGACGGCGCGGCTCGATCTGCCCGGCGTCCTGCTCTTCGCGGTGATGTTCCTCTGGCAGGTGCCGCACTTCCTCGCCATCACGCTCTTCCGCAAGGAGGAGTACGCGCGGGCCGGCCTCGTCGTCCAGCCCAACGAGCCGGGCGGCGAGCTGGCGGCGCGCATGAACATCGTTCGCTACTCGGTGGCGCTCCTCGCCGTGTCGCTGCTCTTCGTGCCCATCGGCGCGGCCCACGCGCTCTACCTGGCGGTCGCGCTCGTCGCGGGACTGGGCTTTCTCGGCTATGGCCTGCTCGGGCTGCGCGAGTCGGCCGGCCCGCGCTGGGCCCGCAATCTTTTTTTTCTCTCGTTGATCTACCTGCCCGTCGTCTTCGGCGCGCTCATGGTCGATCACGGCTAAGAACCGGGCTCGGGACCGGGTGCGTGTACGTTTCACGGGGAGGGGGACGGGGACGGGAACGTCCCACGGACCATGGTACGTGAGCCGTACGCGTCCGCGTACCCGTCAACGTACACGAACCCGGTCCCGCGCCCGGCTTGTAGACGGTAACCAAACGCGGGTCGAGCCTGCGGCGTTCGGTCGCATCCTTATTGAACGCTGGTGGCGCTCGTGTTACAGCGGCCCATCCCGATGGACGTGACGTCGCCCGCAACCGCCACTCTCGGCATCTGGACCATCGCCCGCTTTGCCGCGCTCGCCGTGCTGGCCACGGAGGCGATGTTCCTCTTCGTCCGCCGCCGCGGCGCGCAGGACGGTCCGGCCGGGCCGCGCTTCTTCTGGGCGCTCACTCCCGCGCTACTGCTCGCCGGCCTCTGCCTCTGGTGCAGCGCATCGGTCGTCCGCTGACTCCTGCGAGGAACCCGAATGGACGAAACAAAGTACGGGTGGTGGCTGCCGGTGGACGTCTCGGTCCACGGCGCCAAGATCGACCAGCTCATGAGCGTCTTGCACTGGTTCATGCTGCTGCTCTTCGTGGGGTGGGGCGCCTTCTTCGTCTACTGCCTGTTCAAGTTTCGCGCGCGCGCGGGCCACGCGGCGATCTACGCGCCGGTCAAGGCCATCGCCACCAAGTACATCGAAGGCTTCGTCGTGGTGGTGGAAGTGTTCCTGCTCTTCGGCCTCTCCACCCCGGTGTGGCTCGCCTACAAGGCCAGCCCGCCCGCCGACGACAAGGCTTTCCACGTGCGGCTCGTCGCCGAGCAGTTCGCCTGGAACTTCCACTACCCCGGCAAGGACAAGAAGTTCGGCCGCACCGACATCGCGCTCATCGGCGCCGACAACCCCGTCGGCCTCGATCCCGACGATCCGAACGGCAAGGACGACCTCGTCACCGTCAACCAGCTGCACTTCCCCGTGCACACGCCGGTGGTGGTGGAGATCTCCTCGAAGGACGTCATCCACAGCTTCAACATCCCGGTGCTGCGCGTGAAGCAGGACACCATCCCCGGCGACCGCATCCCCATCTGGTTCGAGGCGACGCAGACCGGCCACTTCGAGATCGCCTGCGCGCAGTTGTGCGGCCTCGGCCACTACCGCATGCGCGGCGACGTGCTCATCGACTCGCCGGAAGATTTCGCCAAGTGGCAGGCGGAGAACGCGCCCCCGCCGCAGGAAGCCCCCGCCGCCGGCGCCCCCACCGAGCCCGAGAAGAAGTGAGGACATGGCGATGAGCAAACATCACAACGGCAACGGCCACGCCCATTCCCACGGCGATCACGACCACGGGCACCACGAGCTGCCCTTCTGGCGCAAGTACATCTTCTCGGTCGACCACAAGGTCATCGGCATCCAGTACGCCGTCTCGGCGCTGGTGTTCCTGCTCTTCGGGTTCTCCCTCATGACGTTGATGCGCTGGCAGCTCGCCTATCCCGGCCAGCCGCTGCCGCTCATCGGGAAGGTGCTGGGCGAGACCGTCATGCCGGGCGGCGTGATGGCGCCCGAGTTCTACAACCAGCTCGGCGCCATGCACGGCACCATCATGGTGTTCATGGGCATCGTGCCGCTCGCGGTGGGCGGCTTCGGGAACTTCGTCGTGCCCCTGCAGATCGGCGCGCCCGACATGGCGTTCCCGCGCCTCAACATGGCCAGCTACTGGGCCTTCCTCCCCGGCGGCATCCTCATGCTGGCGAGCTTCTTCGCCCCGGGCGGCGCGGCGCAGTCGGGCTGGACCAGCTATCCCCCGCTTTCCGACATCGCCCCGACGGGCCAGACCATCTGGCTGCTGGCGATGGTGCTGCTCATCACCTCCAGCCTGCTCGGCTCGATCAACTTCATCGTCACCATCGTCCAGCTCCGCGCCAGGGGCCTCACTTTCTGGCGGCTTCCCTTTTTCGTGCACGCGCAGTTCGTCACCTCGTTCCTGCTCCTGCTCGCCTTCCCGCCGCTCGAGGCGGCCTCGGTGTTGCAGCTGATGGACCGCCTCGCCGGCACCAGCTTCTTCTTGCCCTCGGGCCTGGTCGTCTCCGGTGAGGCGTTGAAAGTCGCGGGCGGCGGCTCGCCGCTCCTCTGGCAGCACCTCTTCTGGTTCCTTGCCCATCCCGAGGTGTACGTCTTGATTCTTCCCGGCATGGGCATCGTCGCCGAGGTGATCGCCAACAACACGCGCAAGCCGCTCTGGGGCTACCGGCTGCTCGTCTACAGCGTCATCTCCCTCGGCTTCTTGTCGTTCGTGGTCTGGGCGCACCACATGTTCATGACCGGCATGGGCACCACCATGTCGACGTTCTTCCAGACCACCACCATGATCATCTCCATCCCCAGCGTGGTGATCCTCACCTGCTTCATCATGTCGCTCTACGGCGGCAACATCCGCTTCACCACGCCGATGCTCTTCGCCACCGCATTCTTGCCCATGTTCGCCATCGGCGGACTGACGGGGCTGCCGCTCGGGCTGACCGCGAGCGACATCTACTTGCACGACACGTTCTACGTCATCGGCCACTTCCACTACGTGGTCGCGCCGGGGAGCATCTTTGCCCTCATGGCCGGCATCTACTACTGGTACCCGAAGGCCACCGGCCGCAAGCTGAACGAGACCCTGGGCAAGATGCATTTCTGGCTCTCGTTCGTCGCCATCAACTTCGTCTTCATGCCCATGTTCTTTCAGGGCATGGCGGGGCTGTCGCGCCGGCTCTACGACCCGACGGTCTACGCGCACGGCCGCGGCGTGCAGGCGCTCAACGTGGTCATCAGCTGGGGGGCATGGGGCCTTGCGCTCGCGCAGATCCCCTTCATCGTCAACTTCTTCATGAGCCTGAAGTGGGGCGAGAAGGTGGCCGAGAACCCCTGGCACGCCACCACGCTGGAGTGGCTCGCGCCCTCGCCGCCCGGACACGGGAACTTCCTCGCCGAGCCGGTCGTGTACCGCGATCCATACGAGTACAGCGTCCCTGGCCGGGCCAAAGACTACTCGCCGCAGTTCGTGGCGGAGGGCTGACGCGATGGAAACAGCGATCCCCTACATGGTGAAACCGCACCCGGTGACGGGCATCCCCAACGGGAAGTTCGGCATCTGGTTGTTCCTCGCCAGCGAGGTGATGCTCTTCGGAGCGCTCTTCTCCAGCTACGTGCTCCTCCGTACCGCCGCGCCCCATTGGCCTTACGACGGCGGGTTGTCGAGCGAGACCCTCAACGTGCCGCTGGGCACGTTCAACACCGCGGTGCTCATCACCAGCTCGATCACCATGGTGCTGGCGTGGGCCTCGTGCAAGATGGGGAACATCGCCAAGTTCCGCCTCTGGATGGCGGCCACCATCGGGCTGTCCCTGGTGTTCCTCGTCGTCAAGTACTTCGAGTACAGCGACAAGTTTCACCACGAGCACTTTCCCTCGCACGACAATTTCTACGGCATTTATTTCACGCTCACCGGGCTGCACGGGCTGCACATCATCGGCGGCATGATCGTCAACACCTTCCTGCTGACGGTGGGGACGAGGTTGTGGAAGACCGACCCCGAGCACTTCACCAACCGCGTCGAGAACGCCGGCCTCTACTGGCACTTCGTCGACCTGGTATGGATCTTTTTGTTTCCGTCGTTGTACCTGTTGTAGGGGTGCGGATGTCCTTACCCCTTTCGCGCGGCTCGAGATCTGGCGCCTTCGGCGCCTCCACCAGGGGGGAGGATAACCTCCCCCCTGGACCCCCCACGTCTTGGTATCATTTGACGAGGAGCATGCATGGACGCGACCGCGGCTGATTCGCACCAGGAGAGCCCCGAGGAGTTCAAGAAGTATCTGGGGAAGTACTACGCGGTGTTCGTGGCGCTGCTCGGCCTCACCGCCATTACCGTCGGGGTCAGCTATCTCAAGCTGAACCGGCCGCTGGCCATCACGGTGGCGCTGATCATCGCCTCGGTGAAGGCGGGCCTGGTGGCCGGCGTGTTCATGCACCTCATCTCCGAGAAGAAGGTCATCTACGCGGTTCTGCTGTTGACGGCGCTCTTCTTCCTGCTGGTGCTCCTGCTCCCGTCGTTCACCACGCTCGAGCCACACCACAGCCTCCCGGGGACGTAGATGTCTTTGAAGGCCTTCCACGTCTTCTTCGTCATCGTCTCCACGCTCTGCTCGCTGGGGTTCGGCGGGTGGGCGGTGGCGGACTGGCGCAGGACGGGGAAGGGCGGCGTGCTGGCGCTGGGGATCCTCGGCTTCGCGGCGGCGGTGGCGCTGGTCTGGTACGGGCTCTGGTTCCTGCGCAAGCTGAAGAACGTGAGCTTCCTATGACGGGACTGCTTCTCGCTTGCCCGATGTGCTTCGGCGCGGCCGACTCGGAACAGGTCCACGCGGCCAAAATCGGCGTGCTGGTCCTGCTCGGCTTCATCGTGCCCATCCTCGCCGCCATCGCCTTCATCGCGCGCACCTGGGCTCGCCGCGCGCGCGAACTCGACAAGCTGACGTCCTGAATCGTTGCACAATCAAGGTTGCGACTTTTCCGCCGTGACGATCTTGGTGAGGAAGGCGAGGTGCTGGTGCTGCACCTTGAGGCCTGCCTCCGAGAGGCGGCGGGCCAGATCGTCCTCGGCGTAGCCGAGGTAGTACGGCTCGTGGAATCGCTCGGGAAAGCCGAGGATCTCCCCGCGCAGCTCGGGCGCATCGGCAAGCTGGATGCTGTCGGCCACCACCACCAGCCCCCCGGGCCGCACCACGCGGGTCATCTCCCCCAGCACGCGCGCGCGCACGTCTCCAGGCACCTCGTGCAGCAGGAAGACGCTGGTGGCCGCGTCGAATGAGCCGTCGAGGAATGGCATCTTCTCGGCGTTGTCGCAGACGAGGCTCACGTCCAGCTCGCGCGGCAGCGTCTCGCGCGCGCGGGCGATGTAGTGCGGCGAGAGATCGAGCCCGAACAGCCGCGCCTCCGGCAGCGCCGCCCCCAGCATGCGCAGGAAGTGGCCCGTGCCGCAGGCCACGTCGAGCACGCGCAGCGGCCGCGCTTTCGACACGCCGGACGCGCGCGCGAATCTCACCAGCGGCGGGATGGCGCGCCGGCGCATCACGTCGGCCGTTCCGCCGAAAATCAGCTCTACTTGAAGGTCGTAGAGGGCGGCGCTGGTGTGGCCGAGATAGCCTTCGCTCTGGTAGTGGAAGTTGCGCGCGTAGTACCGGGGGTAGCGCTCGGGCGAGACCTCCTCCGGCAGCTCGCGAAAATCTCCGCGGCCCATGCGCGCGCGCGTGCGCGGCAGGTCGGCCAGCAGGCGCGGCGCGGCCCAGGCGTACTCCCGCCAGGGCAGGTTCTCGATCAGCGCGCGCGGATAGAGCCCCGCGTCGGCGTCCTGCCAGTCCTCGTCGAAGAGCCGCTCGAGCCGCTCGCGCAGCGACCGCGCCGCCTCGGGGGTGGAGGGATCGTGCCCGCGCAACAGCGCGCGCGAATAGGCCAGGTAGGCCATCCGCACTGCCGCCGTGCGCGCCACGCCCGCGCGGATGTACACCCGCCGCGCCAGCTCCCGCCGCAATTCCTCTCCGACCATGCCTTGCATCTTGCCTGCCGGCGCGCGACGCGCAAGGCTTCTCCTGCGACATGGTGCCGCTGCCGAAAATCGGGCCGGGGAGGGAATTCGAGCCGCTGCCGGTGGGCGCGTCCGAGCGCGTCTTCGTCCTCACCGGCGCCGGCATCAGCGCGGAGAGCGGCGTGCGCACCTTCCGCGATGCGGGCGGCCTCTGGGAGGAGCACCGCATCGAAGACGTGGCCACGCCGGCGGGATTCGCTCGCGACCCGAGCATGGTGTGGCGCTTCTACTCGGAGCGCCGCCGGCACGCCGCCTCGGTGCGGCCCAACCCCGCCCATCTCGCGCTGGCGAACCTCGAGGCGCAACTCGGCGACCGCCTCTTCCTCTGCACGCAAAACGTCGATGCGCTGCACGAGAAGGCCGGCTCGCGCGGCGTGCTCCACATGCACGGCGAGCTGCTCAAGTCGCGCTGCGATTCTTGCGACCGGCCGCCCTTTCCTGACGAGACCGCGTACCAGGATCTGCCCCGCTGCCCTTGCGGCGGCCTGTTGCGCCCCCACGTGGTCTGGTTCGGCGAGATGCCTTTCGGCCTGCCGGAGATCTACGCGGCGCTGGAGGCGTGCGACCTCTTCGTCACCGTGGGCAGCTCGGGCGCCGTCCATCCCGCGGCGGGATTCGTCTCGCACCTGCGCCACACGCCCAACCCCCGCGGCCGATTCGCCCGCTGCATCTACGTCGGCCTCGAGCGCCCCGACAACTCCTACGCCTTCGACGAATGCCGCCTGGGCAAGGCCGGCGACCTGCTCCCCTCCCTCTTCCACCCGACCTGACCCTTACTGGTCGGTGCGGGAGGGGACGACGGCGAAGTCGCCCTCTTCCGTCTCGTCCACGGCCAACTCGATGGGACGGCAGCAGACCGTGCAGTCCTCGACGTAGCGCTGGGTGGGCCCGCCGCCCTCGTCGACCGAGACGGAGATGACCTCGCCGCAGTACGGGCACACCACCTCGGCTTCCATGCGGGTGTAGGTTGGCACAGATGCGCGAGCTGGTGGCGGTCTACGAAAGAGTGTTGTCCGCGCTCGACGCGCGGCGGCTGGTCAGCAGGCGAAAGGCGCCCGAGCCGGGGCCACGCGGCCGGCTGCTGGTGCTCGGGCTGGGGAAGGTCGCGGCGGAGATGTGCGAGGGAGCGCGCGGCAAGGCCGAAGCCGTCATCGTCGTGCCGCGCGACGCGCCTGCGCCCCAGGGAGCGCGCGTGCTGCGCGGAGGCCACCCGCTGCCCGACGAGGGATCGCTCGAGGCCGGCGAGGCACTGCTGGCGGCGGCGCGGACGCTTGGGCCCGACGATGCCGCGCTGCTGCTCATCTCGGGGGGCGGGTCGGCGCTGGCCGAAGCGCCCTGGCCCGGCCTCACGCTGTCGGAACTGCGCGAGATCAACGCGGCCCTGGTCAGGAGCGGGGCCCCCATCGAGGAGATGAACTGCGTCCGCGCGCACCTTTCGCGCCTCAAGGGCGGGGGCCTGGCGCGCGCGCTGTATGAGGCCGGTGTGAGACGAGCGCGGGCGCTGGTCGCGGTGGACGTCCCCGTGGGAGGGACGCGCGCCGTCGCCAGCGGACCGGCGGCGGCGGATCCGACGACGTGCGAGGATGCGCTGCGGATCGCTCGCACCTTGAAGCTTCCCGAGGCGGCCCGGCGCGTGCACGAGACGCTCAAGCCGGGCGAGCCCGCCGACTTCGTCGCGCACGAGGCGATCTGCGACCTGCGCTCGCCGGCCCTGGAGAGCGGGTTTCCCATCTTCGAAGCGCCCGTGCGCGGTCCCGTCGAAGCGTTCGCGGAAAAGTTCGCCGCCCTGCGCGGCTCGTGGGCGGCGAGCGGAGAGTTGGAGCTGCGCGTGCCAGCCCAGGCGCCTCCCGGCGGTCGCGATCAGCACCTGGCGCTTCTCATGGCGCGGCTGCTGCGAGGCGACCCGGGCGCGTCGTTCCTCGCCGCCGGCACCGACGGCCGCGACGGCAACACGCAGGCCGCGGGCGCTGCCGTGGACGGCGCCACCTGGGACGAGGCGGAGCGGCGCGGCCTCGAACCCGCCAAAGCGCTTGCCGGGTTCGACTCTACGCGCTTGCTCGGCGCGCTCGGTTGCCTCCTGCCGGCGCGACACACGGGGGCGCATGCCGGCGACCTCTTCCTGCTGCGCAGGTGACGGCAGGTCGACACCGCGCGCGCTCCCCGGCCCGATGCTAGGCTACGGGCATGGTGAGCAAAATCCTGGCTGCCGTCCTGCTGCTCCTCGCGCCCGCATGCGCCGCCGGACTCGCTTCGCGTCCCGCGGGGGAATTCGAATCCGGCTCGAACATGGAAGGCCCCTACGCGGCGGTAGGAGGCGGGGGCGCATTTGTCGTCAACGAGGATGGCAACGGGTTCGGCTACGATCTCGAGGCGCGCCTCGGCTACAGCTTCAACCCCGGCCTGCAGGTCTATCTGGCCGGCGCCACCGACTCGGCGACCATCATCTCGAACAGCTTCCGCGCAAACCAGGTGGCGGCGATCGTGCAGTATCACCTCGTTGCCAAGGGGGGGGTCGGCGTTTACGGGCGCGCCGGCGTCGGCGTGGGTTTCAGCGGCAACGTCTCGACCACCGAGACAGCATATGGCTTGGCCGCGACTGGCGGCTTGGGGGTCGAATTTCAAATCGCCCGCAACATCTATCTCGCCCCCGAATTTTTCTACCGGAACTCCAGCCTGAGCGCGTCGCGCATCACCCGCACGGTCCAGGTCATCGGCCTGCAGCTCGCGCTCATCTATTACTGAGAGAGCTGGTTGAAGTGTTTCTCCAGGGCGCCTTGGGAACGCGCGTCGAGCGGGACGTGCCGCGAGCTCCACTTGCCGCCCGACTTCTCGAAGATACCGACGCTGACCGGATAGTCGAATCGCCGCGGCCCCGCGCTGGCGGGATTGAAATACCAGACGCCCTGCACGCGCTCGTCGTGGGGCAGGTGGCTGTGGCCGAAGATGACCACGTCGGCCGCCTCGCGCCGCAGCTCGTCCAGCACTTCGGGGCGCGGCCGGCGCGGCCGATCGAGAATGTGCACCAGCAGGAAGCGCAGCCCGCCGAGCGTGACGCGCGCCGTCTCCCGCGCTTCGACGACGGGGTGCGCCACGGGGCCGGCGACGCAGTGGAAGCCGTCGACGTTCCCCGCGCACGCCGTCACCGGCGCGATGGCGCGCAGCTCGACGAGCACATCTTCGCCCCCGATGTCGCCGCCGTGCAGGATGTGGTCGACGCCGCGGAAGGCCTCGAAGACCTCCGGCCGCAGGAGCCCATGCGTGTCCGAGATGACCCCGATGCGCACGCCCCGAGTGTAACCCCAAATTCACTGATCTCTTTGACGCCGCGCCGGCGGCGAGGCGGTCGCGCCGTTCTCCGGCCATGCATGCCGCGGATACCTGCGCATCAGCTCGCGGCGGACGGCGGGGTAGTGGCGCTCCCAGAAGCCGGCCAGGTCCTGCGTCACTTGTTGCTCGCGCCCGTTGGGAGCGAGCAGGTGGAGCACCAGCGGCACCCGCCCGTTGCAAATGGCCGGCCCGCGCGCCATGCCGAAGAAATCCTGTAGCCGGGAGCGCACCGCGGGAGGCTGAGCGGCCGCGTACTCGACGCGCAGCTTGCGGCCGCTGGGGAGGGCGACTTGCTCGGGCGCGAGGCGATCAAGCGCGGCGCGGGTCGCGGCGTCGACCAGCGGCAGATGGGCGCTGTGCAGCTCTTCGAGCGACGACATGCCGGCGGCGGCGGACCGAATCGCGGCGCGCACATCTTCGTCGGTGAAGGGCTTCACGCCGCTCTCCGGAACGCGAGCCGCGACGATCTCTGTCCGCGCCCGCAGGCGCTGCAGCAGCTCGGGGTCCGGGATGCCCTCGGCGTGCTCGAGGAGCAGCTTCGCCGCGGCGTCGGCCTCCTCGGGGCGGGGCGGCCGGCGCGTCTCCTCGAGGACGACCTGATCGTAGAGGAGCCGGCTCACCGCCTCGACGCGGCCGCGCGATTCCTCCCAGCGCAGCTCGGTCTGGTCGCGCAGCGACTCGGGATGGAGGTCGAGCAGCCACTCGGGCTCGATGGCGCTGGCCAGCCGCACCACGGCGCGCGCGCGCCCGCCGCTCCGGAGCTCCTCGGCGTCGACAGCCACGAGCAGGGGCGCGTCGCGCACGGCCGAGGAGGGCGCGAGCTGCGCCGCTCCGCCCGACGACATGAGGATTTCGTCGCTCCCCGGCGCACGCCGGCGGGCGACGCGGTCGGGGAAGCCTGCCAGCACGGAGACGAGGATGGCCTCGTCGCGCGAGCCGGTCTTTCGCTCGGGAGCAGGAGCGAACTTCGACAGCTGCGCGCGGGCCTGCTCGATGCGGCGGGCGGCGTTGGCGTCGACATCGCGGCGGCGGCGCCAGTGCTCGAGCACGTCGACGAGCTCGAGCACGTCCGACGGCCCGGTGGGCGAGCCGCTCGCGCGCAGCTTGCCCTGCAGCCGCAGATCGCGCTCGGCGAGGAGCGCCGCAGCGGCGCACCCGTCCTCGGCGAAGCCGCGGCGCGCCGCCTCGACGGCGAGCCGCGCCAGACGCGGATGCAGGGGAAAGCGCGCGCACGCGCGGCCCGTCACGGTCACCGCGCCGCGCGCGTCGAGCGCGCCAAGGCGCCGCAGCAAGTCTTCTGCTGCTTGCAGCGAGCTTTGCGGGGGCGGGTCGAGCCAGGGCAGCCGCGCGGGATCGAATCCCGCCGCGCGAAGCTCCAGCACCGTCCCCGCCAGATCGAGCCGCTCGATCTCGGGCGCGTGATGCTCGGGCCGCGAGTCGAGATCGTGCTTGGTGTACAGGCGAAGCGCGCGCCCCGGCGCGGTGCGCCCCGCGCGGCCGGCCCGCTGCGCCGCCGATGCGCGGCTGATCTTCGAAGTCACCAGCGACGGCAAGCCCGACCAGCGCGAATGCGAGGCGATGCGCGCCAGGCCCGAGTCGATCACCGCCGTCACGCCGGGCACGGTCACGCTCGTCTCGGCGACGTTGGTGCTGAGGATGATCTTCCGCCGGCCCGCCGGAGTGAGCGCGCGGTCCTGCTCCTCGGCGGACAGGTCGCCGTGCAGGGGCAGCACGAGCAGATCGCGGTGGCGCGCCAGTTCCCCGAGCGCCTCCGCGGCCTGGCGGATCTCCGCCGCGCCGGGCAGGAACACGAGCACGTCGCCCTCACTGCCCGGAATGGTCAGCTTGCGGACCGCGGCGGCGACCTGATGGGAGAGGCTGCGGGTGTCGGCTTTGTCGAGATGCTCGATGTCGACCGGGAAGCGCCGGCCTTCGCTGCGCACGACAGGCGCGCGCAGGTGCTCCCCAAGGGGCGCCGCCTCCAGCGTGGCGGACATGACCACGAGCTTCACTCCCGGGAGGAGCCGCTGCACGAGCGCGAGAGACAGGTCGGCAGGGAGGTGCCGCTCGTGGAACTCGTCGAGCACGACCGCGCCCACGCCGCGCAGCTCAGGGTCGGAAATCAGCCGCCGTGCGAGGATGCCCTCGGTCACGTAGCGCAGGCGCGTGCGCGGCGAGCTGACGTCCTCGAATCGGATCTGGAATCCGACCGTCTCGCCCAGGCGCTCGCCCATCTCGGCCGCAACGCGTCGGGCGGCCGCGCGGGCGGCGATGCGGCGCGGCTCGAGAACGACGATTTCGCCGCGCACCAGATCGAGCAGCGCAGGCGGCACGCGCGTCGTCTTGCCCGCGCCGGGCGGCGCCTCGAGCACCACGGCCGGACCGGCGCGCAGGGCGTCGAGCAGCGCCGGCAAGGCGGCGTCGATGGGCAGAGCTTCTCTCATCGCGCGCGACTATCCGCCTACGACGACGCCGAGGTATACCGTGCGATCGACGCGCGCCAGATCGCGCGCGCAACTCCAGCGAACACGACCGTGCCGATGAGCGCGGAGGCGGCGGTGGCGAGCGAGAGCTTTCCCAAGAGGGCCAGGGCGGGATACGTCGTCATGAGCGCCAGCGGCAGCACGTACGTGAAGATGATGGCCAGCGTGCCGCGGAAGATGCTCACCGGCCAGCGCGCCACGTCGAAGATCGATTGGAAGAGATAGAGCAGGTTGTCGACGCGCACCGCGAAGAACGCGATCGACACCACGATGATGGCGATCGAGTAGAGGATGAGCAGCGCGCCGGCCAACATCGCCGCCGCGAGCCAGGCCTGAGGCGCGGAGGGCCAGCGGCCGAGCTGGTGGAAGGCGTACGCGAAGATCGCCGCCGCGCCGAGCAGATCGATCGAGCGCCACGGCTCGATCTTCGCCAGCGAGACGAGAAGCTGCGCGTCGACCGGCTTGAGCAGGACGAAGTCGAGCGTGCCCTTGCGCACGTGCTCGATGACGTTGATCAGCGAAGGGCTGATGGCCCCCTCGAGAAATCCCTTCAGCGCCACGAACCAGCCCAGCACCAGCAGCATCTCGGGGAACGTCCAGCCCGCGACCTGGGGGCGCGCGTGGAAGACGACCAGCACCGGCACCAGCGTCACGCCCATCCACAGGAGCGCCAGGAGCCCCTCGACGACGAAGTCGAGGCGGTACTGAACCGCCAGCGCGAGCGAGGCGCGCAGCTGCGCGCGGATGACGGCCAGGGCGCGCTTCATCCGCCGTACGCCGCGTAACGCCGCAGGCCGGCGCGCCAGAGCGCGCGCGTCGCGAGCAGCGCCAGCGCGACATATCCCCACTGTGCGGCCAGCAGCGAGAGCGCATCGAGACGGCTGGGGCGCCCGAGCACCAGCTCGACGGGAAAGGAAAGCAAGAAGCGAAACGGCAGCACGACCGCGACGCGACGGACCGCCTCGGGGAAGAGATCGAGAGGGATCAAGTAACCGGAGAGAACGGCCGAGATGCCCAGCCACGCCTCGAACAAGCTGGTGGCGCTCTCGAACCAGAGCGCCAGCGTCCCGATGAGCGACATGACGAGGAAGGTGAGCAGCCACGCGCCCAACATCGCCGGCAGGAGCATGAGCCACAGCACCGGATCGCCGCCCAGCTGCGCGCGCGCGTTCCAGAGGAGAATCGCCACCACGGGAAGGGCGATCACACTCCGCAGCGGGACGGCGGCGAGGTTCTCGGCGCTGTACGCGACGAGCGGATGGATGGGGCGCAAGAGCCGCAGCGCGAGCGTGCCCTGGCGGATCTCCATCGTCATCTCCCACACCACCCAGGACCCGGTGAGGAGCCGCACGAGCAGCGTGGCGAGGTAGTAGGCGGCAAACCCCTTTTGCGTGTAGGCGCCGACGGGCCCGCCTCGGGCCACCGCCGCCCAGAGCGCGAGCATGACCAGCGGCATGTTGGTCGAGAACATCCAGATGAGGAACTCGGCGCGGTACGCCACCGCCCCGGCGAAGCCGGTGCGCAAGAGTTGCGGATAGGCCTTGACGGCGGTGCGCAGGCTCATGCGGCGCGGCCCTGGGCGAAGAGGTCGCGCATCACTTCCTCGAGCGGCGGGTCCTCAACCGTCAGGTCGTGCAGCGGCAGGGTGGAGAGGGCGCGCGCCACGGCCGACTGCAGCGCTTCCTGCGAGACCTGGATGACGGCCACCGCATCGCCGTGCTCGACGATCGTGCCGAGCGGCTCGAGATCGCGGCGTTCGACCGGCTTCCCCAGCCGCAGCAGCATGCGCTTGTCGGGCCGCACGCGCCGCACCAGCTCGGCCAGGCCGCCGTCGTAGATGAGGCGGCCCTTGTCGATGACCATCACGCGCGGGCAGAGCGCGGCGACGTCCTCCATGTAATGTGAAGTGAGCAGCACCGTCGCTGCGAAGCGCTCGTTGTACGCGCGCACGAACCCGCGCACCGTCGCCTGCATGGAGACGTCGAGCCCGATGGTCGGCTCGTCGAGGAAGAGCACCTTCGGCCGGTGCAAGAGGGCGACCGCCAGCTCGCATTTCATCCGCTCGCCGAGCGAGAGCTGGCGGGTAGGCTTTCTCAGCAGGGGCGCCAGATCGAGCAACTCGGTCAGCTCGGCCACCGTGGCTTCGTACTGTGCGCGCGGAATGTCGTAGATCGCACGGTTGAGCAGGAACGTCTCCGACGGGGGCAGGTCCCAGAGGAGCTGCTGCTTCTGGCCCATCACCAGCGTGATCTGCTGGAGAAAGCCGCGGGCGCGATCTTTCGGGGTGAAGCCGGCCACCGCGACGCGGCCTTCGGTCGGGTGCAAGAGGCCCGAGAGCACTTTCAGCGTGGTCGTCTTGCCGGCGCCGTTGGGCCCGAGAAACCCGACGCGCTCGCCCGCGGCGATGGAGAAGCTGACGTCGTCGACGGCCTTGACCGTCTCGTACCGCCGGCGGAAGAGCGAGCGCAGAGCGGCCGCCAGGCCGGGGGCGCGTTGGTGCACCCGGTACCACTTCCGCAGCCGCTCCACCTCGATCATTGCCTGTCTCCTCAAGTCGGGCCGGTCCCGTATACTCCAAAGTCGATGTCCATCGATCTCGGCCCGGACGAGGCGTTCGAGCTGAAGCTCATCTTCCTGCGGGAACTGAGCTCCGGCCACGCAGCGGCGAGCAAGGCACTGGAGAAGCTGCGCAGCGCGCCGGGCGATCGGCAAGCCGTCGGCGAGCTGCACTCGTTTTTCCACCGCATCGCCGGCACCGCCGAGACGGTCGACCAGGCGCTCCTGGGAAGGCTCGCCGCCGTGTGCGAGATCGCGGCCGATGCGCTGCTCGACGGCAGCACGCAGGCCTCGAAGAGATTGGTGCAGATCTTCACCGACGGCATGGCCGGCGTCGCCTCGGTGCTCGAGGGCCAGAGCGGGCAGGGCGCAGCGCGCCGGAGCACCGCGGAGAGCATGGCCGTTGCCGATGCCGGCGCCGCGCGCATCCTGGTGGTCGACGACGATCCCGTCAGCGCCCGCCTGGTGGACAGCGTGCTGCGCGCGGCGGGCTTCGCTTCCACTTTCTGCTGCGATGCGGAAAAGGCTTTCGAGGTCATCCGCAGCGAGAACCCCGACCTCATCATCCTCGACGTGGTGATGCCGCAGATGGACGGGTTCCGTCTCTGCCAGCGCGTGCGCGCGCACCCCGGCCTGCAGCTCACGCCCATCATCTTCGTCACGCGCAAAGGCGACCTGGAGCAGCGCGTGCGCGGGCTGCAGGTGGGCGGCAACGACTACGTGGCCAAGCCGTTCGAACCGCAAGAGCTGGTCGCGCGCGTGCGCTCGCACCTGCAGCGCCTCTTCGAGCTGCGCGAGATGGCCATCCGCGACGGCCTCACGCGCTGCTACAACAACAAGTATTTCAAGATGCGGCTCGAGCAGGAGATCGCCCGCGCCCAGCGCGACGACACCTGCCTGGCGCTGGGGATGCTCGACGTCGATCACTTCAAGAAGATCAACGACTCGTACGGTCATCCCGCGGGCGACGCGGTGCTCTCGTACCTGGCGTCGATCCTCACCGCCTCGGTGCGCTCGACCGACGTGGTGGCGCGCTACGGCGGCGAGGAGTTCGGCTTCCTCATGGTCGAGGCGGCGGTGCCCGAGGCGACGATCATCGCCAACCACCTGCGCGAGCGCGTCGCGCGCCACCGCTTCCAGCTGCCGGCGGTGGGGGGCGAGTTGATCAACCTGAGCTGCACGGTGAGCATCGGCGTCGCCGCCTTCCAGCTTGACGACACCGTGCAGGCGCTGCTCCAGCGGGCCGACGGCGCTCTCTACGAGGCGAAGCAGAGCGGCCGCAACCGCGTGTGGATCGCGCCGCCCGCCTGAGCAGGCCGCTACACCCTGAAGCGGCGCACCACGTCCGACACGCGCTGCGACAAATCCTTCAACACCGAGGCGGCCACCGTGGTCGCCTCGAGGCGCCGCATCGTCTCATCCATCATCTTCGTCTGGTCGGTCACGGCGGAGAAGATCTGCGTGATGCCCGCGTTCTGCTGCGAGACCGCCGCCGCGATCTGCCGCACGGCCGAGGAGTTGTCCTTGACGATGTTCGACAGCTCGCGCAGGTTCTCGCCCGACGCTTTCACCTGCAACAAGCCGCCCTCGATCTTCTGCGAGCCGCGCTCGGTGATGGAGACGGCGACGCGGATGGCGCCGCCGATGTCCTCGAGGATCTCGCGCACCCGGTTGGTGGCCTGGATGGACTGATCGGCCAGCGAGCGAATCTCGCGCGCCACCACCGCGAACCCCTTGCCGTGCTCGCCCGAGCGCACCGCCTCGATGGCGGCGTTGAGAGCGAGCATGTTGGACTGGTCGGCCAGGTCCTTCACCGTCTGGGTGATGCCGCCGATCTGCTGCGTGCGCTCGGAGAGCTGCGCGATCTTCTGCGCGATCTCGTCGACCTGCGAGCGGATGTCCGTCAGTCCGCCCAGCGATCGCTCGATGGCCGCTTCGCCCGAGCTGGAAACCTCGTCGGCCTTCTCGGTGAGCTTGAGCACTGCGTCGGCCTTCTGCGCCGCGAGGAGCGAGGTCTGCTTGATCTCCTGCGCGGTGACCTGGGTTTCTTGCAGGGCCGTCGCCTGCCGCGTGATGGTCTGGCTCTGCTCGGCGGTGCTCTGGCTCAGCTCGTTGCCCGCGTTGGTCAGGAGCTGGACCGACTCCTGCAGCGCGCCCAGCACCTCCTTGAGCTTCTCCACCATGGCGCCGAACGCCTCGGCCAGCTCGCCCACCTCGTCGTTGGTGTCGACCTTCACCCCCTGGGTGAGGTCGCCCTCGACGATGCGCGAGACGGCGTGGGTCAGCCTGCGCAGCGGATCGACGAAGCGCCGCATCAGCATCACCGCGGCGATGGCCGCCACCACCAGCGCGGCGAGGGTGATGGCGATGAGCAGCTTCTGGGCCTCGAACACCTTGGCGTTGCCCTCGGCAGGGTCGAGGCCCACGTGCACGATGGAGCCGGTGATCACCGGCGCGGGCACGTCGATGTACGGCACGCCTTCGATGACCACGTCCGCGATGCGCTCGCTCTCCCTGAGCATCTTCGGGTCCTGCTTGGGCGCGCGCCCCTCGAAGGTGTGGGCGATGAGGGAGCCATTGGGGCCCACCACGTCGACGTAGGCGAGGTTCGCCTCCTTCTTCACCGAGGTGATGGTCGACCCGATGGCCGAGTCTGGCATCTCCACCAGCGCCGCGGCCAGCGTCGCGGAGATGGCCTTTCCGCGCGCGGTCGCCTCGTGCTTGAGCACGCTGCGAAAGTAGAAGTAGTTGCTCATGCCGGTGGCCACTGCCAGCGCGCAGAGCGCCGCCACCACCAGGAGCGACACCTTCCAGTGCAGCGGGAAACTGCGGCGCGTCTTCAGCATCACTGCCTTGTTCACCATCTCCATGCGGCCCCTCATCCGCGCCGGCGGCGCTTGCACAAAGTCAGAATCGCTGGCGCCACGCTTTGCAGCGCCAGCGTCGATCTCACGGCCCCGCAGGCGAGCGCGGCCTGCGGCATGCCGAACACGACGGAAGTCGCCTCGTCCTGCGCGAAGGTGGCGCCGCCCGCCTGCCTCAGCGCCAGCAGACCCTGCGCGCCGTCGTCGCCCATCCCCGTGAGCACGGCGGCGCCGGCGCGGGGCCCGAACCACTTGGCCAGCGAGTGCAGGAGCAGGTTGCCCGAGGGGCGGTGCAGGCTGTTCGCGAGCGGAATGCGCAGCGCGCCGTCGTGGTCCACCACCAGGTCGCGCCCGTCGGGCGGCAGGTAGACCGTCCCGGGCTTGGGCTGCGTGCCATCCTCAGCGCTGAGGATGCGCAGCCCGCACACACTTCCGAACCAGCGCACCAGACCCACCGCAAAGCCCTCGGCGATGTGCTGCGCGACGAGCAGCGGGATGGGCAGGTCCGGGGGCAAGGCGCTCAGCACCTGCGCCAGCGCCGGCGGCCCGCCCGTCGAAGCCACCAGCGCGAAGACGTCGACGGTGCCGCCGATTCCGGCGGCGGTATAGACTGAGGGCGCGCTGACTCCTTGCCGCCGTACCACCGGCACTTCCGCCATGAGCCGCACCGCCTCGGCCACCTTGCGGCCCCAGGCGCGCATCTCCACCGCGTTTCCCTGGGGCTTGGCGAGCAGCTCGAGCGCGCCCGCCGCCATCGCCTTGAACCCCAGCTCGAGCTGGCGGTGTTCCTTCACTGAGGTGATCACCAGCACGCGCGACGGCGCCTCGGCCATGATGGCGGCTGTCGCGCCCAGCCCGTCGAGGCCCGGCATGTTGACGTCCATGGTGATGACGTCGGGGCGCAGCGAACGCGCCAGCGAGACCGCCTCGATGCCGTCGGCGGCCTGCCCGACGATCTTCAGCTCGGGATCCTCCGAGAGCATCGCCGCCAGCGCGCTGCGCACCGTGGCCGAGTCGTCGGCGATGAGGACGCGGATCACGACATCCCCTTTCGCCGCGCGATCACCGTGCTCACTTCCGCGAGCAGCCGGCCCGAGACGCAGTCCTTCTTGGTGAGAAAGCCGTCGGCGCCGACGGCAGTGCCGCGCTGGCGGTCGCTGTCGGAGTCGCGCGCCGAGACCAGCAGGATGGGCATGGTGTCCGTTTCGGCGCGCGTGCGCACCGCGGTGGTGAGCTGGAAGCCGTCCATCTCTTCCATGCCGATGTCGCACACCATCACGTCGTACGCGCTGTGCCGCAGCTGCTCGAGCGCCTGCCGCGCGTTGGACGCAGTGTGCACCAGGTAGCCGCCCGCCTCCAGCGCCGTGCGGTGGAGCGCGCGCGCGGTGAGCGAGTCGTCCACCACCAGCGCGCGGCGAGTGCCGGTGACGCCGGCCTCGCTGCGCTTGTCGAGGCTGACGAGCCAGTCGGGCCGCAGGATGAGCACCAGCTCGCCCCGCGCCATCGTGGCCGCGCCCTGGTACGCGGGCAGGTCGCGCACTTCGACGGGCAGCGGGCGGACCACCAGCTCGCGATCGCCCAGCACCTCGTCGACGCTGAGCGCGAGCCTCTTGCCCTGCGAGAGGAGAATGAGCAGCGGCTGTCCGTCGGCGGGTGCTTCGGGCTGGCGCAGGCCCATGAGCGCCCCCAGATCCTGCAAGGGGATGAGCTGCTCGCGGTGCTCGATCTGCACGCGCGCCCGTCCCACGCGCAGGTCCTTCGTTCGCGAGGTGCGCGACGACTCGACCGTCACCATGGGCAGCCCGAGCTGGTGCTCGCCGCAGCGGACCACCAGCACCGGCGAGCTGCCCAGCTCCGCCGGGAGGGTGAGGATGAAGCGGGTCCCCTGCTCGGGGACGCTCTGCACCTCGACGTGTCCCTGCAGCGTCTGGATCTGGTTGCGCACGACGTCGAGGCCCACGCCGCGCCCCGACACTTCGGTCACGTCGGTGCGCGTGGAGAACCCCGGCCGGAAGATGATCTGATGCACTTGCGCCGGCGTCATCATGGCCAGCTCGTCGACCGGCGCCATCCCGCGCCGCAGCGCCGCTTCCTTGATGCGCGCGACGTCGAGCCCCGCGCCGTCGTCGGCCACCTCGATGAAGAGCATGTTCCCCTGCTGCTCGATGCGGATGGTGAGCGCGCCTTCGCGGTGCTTGCCGCGCGCCTCGCGCACCTGCGGCATCTCCAGGCCGTGGTCGATGGCGTTGCGGACCAGGTGCACGAGCGGCCCGCGCAGCTGCTCGAGCACCCGGCGGTCGAGCGACACTTCCGCTCCCACCACGCTGAGCCGCACCAGCTTGCCGGTGGCCTGGCACAGATCGCGCACGGCCCGCCGCAGCGGCTCCAGCACGGTGCGCACCGGCATGGTGGAGATGGCTTTCAGGCCATCCTCCATGGTGGCGACGATGTCCGCCGCCTCCTCGCTGTCCGACCCGAGCGCGCGCCGCAGCCCCAGGAGCATGGCGCGCGTCTCGGCGGTCTCGGCGGTGGCGGTGAAGCCGCCCTGGTGGGCGAGTTGCGCGAGCGTCCTGTCGAGGTCGCGGCGCCGCTCGTCGAGCCGCAGGCGCACCTCGCGGAAGCGCTCCACTTCGTGCATGAGGGCGATCACCTGCCGCGTCGAGACCCGCCAGCTCGTCCCCTCGGTCTGCGGCTCTTCGGGCACGAGCGACGGGCTCTCTGCCGCGGGCGACGGGCCCTCCGCCGCGGGCGACGGGACCTCGGGCGCGGGCGACGGCGAGCTCTCCGCCGCCTTCGGCTGGACGATGCCGGGCTTGACGCGCTCGAGCAGCTCAAAGGCGGGCCGCAGGTCCGGCAGCTCGGTCTTGGCCGCGGTGGCGCGCAGGCTCGCCATCCAGGTATCGAGCCCGCGCAGGACCGCGTCGGCCAGCGGCGGCGGCAGCGGCTGCGCCGAGCCGCGCAGCGGGAGGATCACATCCTCCATGCGGTGCGCGAAGTCCGCCAGCTCCTCGAGACCGAGCGTGGCGGAGCTGCCCTTGAGCGTGTGCAGGCCGCGCGCCACCTCGTCGAAGCGCGGGCCCTGCGCCGGCTCCTTCTCCAGCTCGATGAGGTTGCGCGTGACGCGCTCGTAGATCTCCTGGCTCTCGTCGACGAACCCCGCCAGGAGCTGCTCGAGGAGCGGATCAAGCATTCCGCGCCTCCTGCGGGGCCCGCTCGCGCCGGTCCATCAGCCTGCGCAGGTCGAGCAGAGTGACCTGCTTCATGTCGGGCAGCGTGATCTCGGTGACCGCGCCGGCCGCGCGCGACCGCGCCTCCTCGACCAGCGCGTGGGGCAGGCCGGTGGGCTTGGGGATGCGCTCGCAGTCGAGCGCCACCAGCCGCCCGAATCCCGGATCGACCACCAGCAGCACCGCGGGATCCTCTCGCCACCCGCGGCCGCCCAGGAGCGAGGCGAGGGAGAGCGCGGTGATGATCTGCCCCTGAAAGCGAAGGATGCCGATCACGTGCGGCGGCGAGAGCGGCACCGGCGTCACCATCTTGAGCGGCACGGCGGCGCGCAGCGCGTCCAGCTGGATGGCGTAGGTCTCCTCGCCGACGGGGAACTCGGCCACCCACAGCACCGACTCCTCGTCGGCGTCGGCGGGCTTCTCGCGCACGCGGCCGGCGCGGCGCTCGAGGATCTCGTTGAGCTCGGCGGCGAAGGCGCCGGGCTGGATGGACCTCGGCTTCATCGCGCGCTCCCGCGCAGGAACGTCTGCGCCGACTCGCGGTAGAAGCTCACCGGCAGCGGTTCCGGCCCGGGCAACATCTCGTCGCCGGGCAGCTTGTCGGTACGGCGCAGCACTTCGCGCATCAGCGTGCTGGCGGCGGTCTTCTCGCCCATGCGCACGTGGAGCAGCGCGCGCTCGAGGATGCCGGGAACGTAGTCCGGCACCTGCCGCGTGAGGTCGTTGAGCTCCCTCTCGGCCACCTTCTTGTCGCCGCGCTCGATGTGGACGAGCGCGCGCAGGTGGATCGCCACCGGTTCGGGCGGGAGCACGCGCGGCACGTACTTCGGCGTGGGGATGGGCTCGGCAGCGCGGCGCGCTTTCTTCGCGGGCGTGGAGGCGGCGCGCCGGAAGATCTGCAGCTCGGGCTGCCCGGTGGAGACGAGGCCCGGCGGCGGCTCGCTCAAGTCCATCGAGCCGAGGAGCAACGCTCCGCCCGGCGCCAGCGCGCCAGCCAGATGCTTCACGGCCGTACCGACCGCCTCGGGCGAGAAGTAGACCAGCACGTTGCGGCAGAGGATGAGGTCGAACTGGCCGGGCGCCGGCTCGAGCAGGTTGTGGAGGCGGAAGCTCGTCACGCTGCGCACGCGGTCGAGAACGGCGACGCGGTCACCCTCACTCTCCTTCTCGACGAAGAGCGGGTGCAGCATGGGCCCCGAGGCGCGGCGCGACCACTGCCCGTAGAGGGCGACGCGCGCGGCGGCGAGGTTGCGCTCGAGCAAATCGGTGCCCAGCACCTCGACTTTGACGGTGGGCGGCCAGGGCAGCAGGTCGAGCAGGCAGGCCGCGAGGGAGTACGCTTCTTCGCCCGTGGCGCACCCGGCGCTCCAGATGCGGACCTCCGTGCGGCCGTTGGAGAGCAGCTCGGGCAAGAGCTCGCTCGCGATCCACCTGAAGTGCTCGGGATGGCGGAAGAAGAACGTCTCGCCCACCGACACGGCCTGGAGGAGCGCGTGGACGACGGCGCCATCGCCCTGCGCCGCCCGCAGCAGCACTTCCTCCGGCGAGGCGGCCTGGCGCAAGAGCTGCGCGGCGGCGCGGCGGATGGCGTCGGGCAGGATGGCGTCGCGCGAAAAGCCGGTCAACGAGGCAGCGAAGCCTGTCAGGCGGTCGATGGCGCCCTCGTCGAAGCGGCTCATGTCCGCAGCCCCGCCGCCAGCTTGCGCAAGAGCTCGCGCGAGACGAGCGCCCGCGGGTCGATGATGGGCAAGAGGCCCCGCGCGGTGCGGGCGACGGCGACCAGCGAATCCCGCAGGGGCCCGTGCTCCGCGCCGCCGAGGCGCTCGCGGGGCGTCACTTCCCCGGCCGTCAGCTCTTCGGGGTCGCGCACGTCGTCGACGCAGAGCGCGAGCCGCTCGCCGTCGCGCCCCACCACCACCAGCTTGCGGTCGACGATGGGCTGGGCGTGCTCGACGCCGAACCGCCGCGCCAGGTCGAGCACCGGCACCGGCTCGCCGTACAGCTCGAGCATCTCGCACAGGTACGAAGGGCCGAGCGGCAGCGGCCGCGTGGCAGTCTGGTGCAGGACGGCGCCGACGCTCTCGAGCGGAAGGCCCACCTCGATCTTCGCCACCGAGACGAAGAGCACGGCTACGTCTCCCGCGCGGGCCTCCGCCCGCGCCTCCTCCAGCACGCGCTCGACCAGGGGCAGCAGGTCCTGCGAGCGGATGGGCTTGGGGAGGAACGCTTTCGCCCCCGCCTTGAGGCACGCCTCGGCGCGGTTCGTCTCGCTGGAGATGACGATGATGGGGATCCGGCGCAGGTGAGGATCTTCCTGGAGGCGCGCCAACACCTCGTCGCCGTCCATCTCCGGCATGCTCAAGTCGAGCAGGATGGCCGCCGGCTGGAGCTGGGGCACTTTGACCAGCGCCTCGCGGCCGGTGGTGGCGGTGCTGATGGCGTAGTGGCGGGAGAGCGCGGCCCTCTCGAAGGCGAGCACGGCCTCGCTGTCGTCGACGAGGAGCAGGTGCGGCAGGCTCACGGCATCCGCCCCAGGAACTTTTTTACCAGGGCCTGCAGCTCGGCGCCCTTGATCGGCTTCTCGATGAAATCGGTCGCGCCCGCCTCGCGTCCCTTGCGGCGCGTCTCCTCGGAGCGATCGCCGGTGAGGAGCACGACGGGGAGCCGCGCGATCTCGGGCCGCGCATCGCCGCGCAGCTCGCGCAGGAAGGTGAGCCCGTCCATGCCCGGCATGTTGACGTCGACGATGGCCACGGCGGGCACGCTCGCGCGCACCATCTCGAGCGCCTTGCTGCCCTCCTCGGCCTCCATCACGTCGACGGAGAGCGGCTTCAAGAAGATCTTCGCGATCCCGCGGATGGTGGGGCTGTCATCGACGATCAGGACCGTGGGCGGCAAATGCACCTCGCGCGCGAAAACCTGCCGCATGATGCGCAGATTCGGCGAGCTTCTCAATGATTCTGCCGTGCGGGTGGCTAGGGAATCAGCACGATTTTACCTACCAATTCATTGCGCGCCATCAACTCGTGCGCCTTGGCCGCTTCGGCGAGAGAAAAGGTGCGCGTGAGGACGGGCTTCAGCTCGCCGCTGTGGAAGCGAGGAAGCGCGCGCTCGGTGAAGTCGCGCACCAGCCGGGCTTTCTGCGCGGGGCTGCGCGAGCGCAGGGTGGAACCCATGACGGTGAGGCGTTTCCCCAGAAGGGCGCCGAGGTCGAGGGTGGCCTTGGCGCCCCCCATGGTCGAGAGGCAGCACAGGCGGCCCTGGAGGCCCAGCGCCGAGACGTTCGCTTCCAGATAAGCGCCTCCCACCAGATCGAAGATGAGATCCGCCCCGCGCCCGCCCGCCGCCGCGCGCACCGCCTCGGCGAGCCGGGCGGGAACGTCGTTGCGCGCCAGCACGTGCGTCGCGCCCAGCGCGCGGCAGGCTTCGTGCTTCGGCGGCGAGGCGGTGGCGAGGATCGCTTCGGCGACGCCGCGGCAGAGCTGCAGCGCCGCGGTCCCCACGCCGCTCGCCGCGGCGTGTATCACCACGACGTCTCCCTTTTTCAAGCCGCCCAGCATGGCGAGGTTCAGCCACGAGGTGAGGAACGCCTCGGGCACGGCCGCCGCCTCGGCGAAGGAGAGGTTGTCGGGGATGCGCATCGCCTGCGCCGCGGGGACACGCGCTTTCTCGGCGTAGCCGCCGCCGCCCAGGAGCGCCATGACGCGGTCGCCGCGCTGCCACTCGCCGGCGGGCTCGATCACTTCGCCCGCGACTTCGAGGCCGATGATCTCCGACTCGCCGGGAGGCGGTGGATAGTGGCCGAGCCGCTGGAGCAGGTCGGCGCGGTTCACGCCCGCGGCGCGCACCAGCACGAGCAGCTCGCCTTCGCGCGGCTGCGGATCGGGGACCTCGGCCAGCTTCATCACCTCGGGCCCGCCGGGTTGCCTGACGACGATGGCTTTCATGCCTTCGGGGTTCGATACTACGCGATCATGGCGCTGCGAATCCTCGATGACCGGCAGCGCGAGCTGGTCTTCTTGCGTCCGCCGCGCCGCATCGTCTCGTTGGTGCCGAGCGACACGCTCAACGTGCTGGCCCTCGGCGCGCAAGTCGCGGCCCGCACGCGCTACTGCGACGCGCCCGAGGAGGTGCCGATCGTGGGTGGCACCAAGGACGTGGACGTCGATGCGGTCGCGCGACTCGAGCCCGATCTGATCCTCGCCAACCAGGAGGAGAACTCGCGCGTCCACCTCGAGCGGCTGGCGCAGCTAGGCTTGCCGGTGTTCGTCTCGTTCCCGCGGACAGTGGTGCAAGGGCTCGGGCACCTGGCGCGGCTGGCGCGCATCCTCGAGGCGGACGCAGCCGATCTGCTCCGGCGCGGCTACGCGGCGCTGACAGACGCGGAGGAGGCGCTGCGCGCCACGCGGGCGCTGCGCGCGTTCATCCCCATCTGGATGGACCCGCTCATGACGGTCAACGCGCAGACTTTCGTGAGCGACACGTGCCGCGTGGCCGGGGCGGAGAACGTCTTCGCCGGCCGCGAGCGGCGCTACCCGTTGGCCGCCGACCAGGGCCGCGCCGTCCCCACGCCGGCGGGCGATCGCGACACGCGCTACCCGCGCGTGACCATCGAGGAGGTGGCCGCGCGCGCGCCGGAGATCGTGCTGCTGCCCGACGAGCCGCATTCCTTTGGCGAGGCGGAGGCGAAGGTCTTTCGCGCGGCGCTTCCCTCGGCGAAGGTGGTCCTCTGCGGGGGACGCGACTTTTCCTGGTATGGGGCGCAGAGCGTGGAAGGCGTGCCGCGCGTGCGCGCGCTGATCGATTCGCTGCGGTAAGGTCGTTCGGTGCGACTCGCGCCCCTCTGCCTGCTGCTCCCAACGGCTGCGCTGGCCTACAATGAGACGATCCACGAGCGCATCACGCGCGCCGCGCTGCCGGACGCGCGCGTGCTGCAGCCGCCCACCCAGGAGGATCTCGACGCCTTCCGCGCGCTCTTCTGGCGCAAGGCCTCCGCCACGCCGGGCTTCGCGCAGCGCTTTCCCACGCCGGCGTCGTTCGATGCCTGGGCGTTCAAGGAATTCCTCATGCTCGATCCGGCCGCGCGCGTGCACGGGTTCGATCTCGACCCGGAGAAACCCATGCCGCGCGGCGAACTTCTGGCGCTCGCCAGCCGTTGGCCCGACGACGACGAGCGCAACCGGCATCGATATCTCCGCGACCCGCGCACGCGCGAGATCGTCAAGGCGAGCGACGGCACGCCCATGCCTTACGATTCCGCCACGCTCGACTTCGGCAGCCTGAGCGGCACCACCAGCCAGGGGCACGCGCACTACGGCCTGGTCGACGGGCCGCTCAGCGACGACCCCGAAGTGCTGAAGAAGGACCCGCGCCGCTTCGCCGTCCCGCCCACGGCGCACGCGTATGGCGCGGAGTTCGCGCAGCTCTATACCGATCTGGCTGCCCTCGCCGCGCAGAGCGGCCTGCCCTCGGCGGATTGGCTCGCCGCGACGTTCGCGGGAGCGGCCTTCCATCACCTGCAGGACGTATGCAATCAAATCCATACCGTGCAGGTAGGTATCTACGAGTTCTTCGAGCGCGCCTTCATTCAATCGAAGTTGCGCGACGTCGTCACGTTGGGCGGATTGCTCGGCGAGAGACGCTCGCTGAAGCAGGTCGGATTGCGATTGATCGCCAATCACCATTTGATGTCCGAGGATTACTTTGCAAAGCACCTTCCAGAGGACGTGAAGTACGACGCCGGCGATCCGGCGCTGGACGGCGCCGGCACCGCGTCGGCGCTGGCGAAGCGGATCATCGACATCTCCAGCCAGGAGGCGCCCGAGGTCTACCGGTTGGCGTGGACATTCAGCGCGCCGACGCTGCGCGACGGCGTCCATGGGCACGAATACGAAAGCAACAAGGACAATCCCGACGACTATGTCGACCCTTCCAAACGGGAGGCGATCGACAAGTTCTTCCAGATCGAAGGACGCGGCCTGCGCCGCGCCGTCAGCGCGCTGCGCATCTGGCAGCGCCAGTTCCCGGGCGCGCCGCACGATCCGGTGCCGGAGTTGATCGCCTATCACGCGCAGGCCGCCGCTCGCCGCGCGCGCTACCTGCCCGCTTCGCCGGAGCAGACGGGCATCGCCTGGGGTTACCCCGCGGCCGCCGCCGCGCTGGCCGCGGGCGTCGCGCTGACCATCTGGAGCTTCCTAGGGTGGCAGCGGCGGCGGCGGCGCTTTGCCGGAGAGCGGTAGGCCGATGCCGTAAGCGCAGCCGGTGGTGGCGCAGGGACCCGTTGCGTCACCGTCGGTGAAGCTGTAGAGCAGCTCCTTGTTGTCGGGCGTCTGGCGCGTGTTCGCAGCAGCCGGGGTGGCCGCGGCACCGCGAATGATGGGAACGAAGGGACCCGGTGTCGCGCCTCCCCAGATCTTGAACAGCGACGCGGGCGCGCCGCTGGACAGCGTCACGTCGACCTGGCTGTACTCGGGCCGATAGGGGCCGCCGAACGGCGAGTTGGTGGCGGCTTGGGAGAGCCTGGTCTCGCTGCTCGCCGGAAGCGAGACGAAGGTGCCGTCCTTTTCGATGGCGGAGTTGGCGCCGGTCGTAAACAAGCTGAGGAATCCCTCGCTCCCGTCCATGCTCGTGCTCAGTGAGAAGTTCGTGTTCGCGGCGCTGGGTACTGAGCTGAACAAGTTGGTGTCCGCGTGCGTGGTGGGTGAACTGGCCTTGGCGATGACGAGGCGCCCGAAAGCATTCTCCACCGAATACGTGTCGATCAGTGCGACGACGCTGGCGCTGGCGAGGAACCCCGCAGTGATGGGCGCGTTGGAAGGGTACGCGATGCGGCCCCAGTTGGTGCGCGCTCCGCTGTGGACGTCGACGGTCTGGAGCATGCCGCGGATGAGACCAGCCGATACGTCATAGACCTGGTCGCGCACGACGTAGGCGTGATCCCCGTCGGGCGTGAAGCCGTACGAGCTGGAGTTGTCGCCGCTGTAGTTCGGGTCGCCCTGCGGTCCCCCGTTGGTGATGGGCTGGAGCGCGGGCGGCGTCCCCGGCGTGAGCTGAGCGTAGAAGAGTACGCCGTCTGAGCGCTCGACCAGGAGCGCCGATTTGTCCTCACGCAGCTTGAAGCCGAAGACGCGGTCCATGACCTTGGTGGCGGTGGTGAGCGGGCCGGCCGGCGGCGTGAGTGGCACCAAGTAGAGGTCGGACCCGCCGGCGTCGTTGTCGGAGAGGAAGAAGATGGCGCCGGCAGTGGCCGATTCCATCTCCGAGCTGAAACCCTGCGAAGGCGTCGTGCCCCAGTACGTGACGAGCCGATCGACGGTGCTGACCGCCGGCGCGCCGCTACCGGAATAGGTCGCGAAAGAGATCCGGCCGTGCCGGTACTGACTGCCCGCATTGAATGGAAGCTGCTCCCACCAGACCACCGCTTGGTGTGTTCCCGCCGGGGCGCCGCCCACGTAGACCGGCGCGCTGTGCACGAAGTGCGGGAACGCCCGGATGTCATTGAGCAGGGTTTCCGATCCGTAGAGTGGAACTTGCGCGCCGGTCGCCAGGTCGAGAAGCCGCAGCCGGAAGACATTCGGCCCGCCCGTCGAGGCCGGCGCATCCCGTGTGTTGTAGACGGCCTTCGTCTGGTCGTCGCTGGTGGCGACGTAAGCGGTACCCACGCGGGCATTGATCCCCCCGATCAGGGTGACGATATTCGTGCCGTCGGAGGGCGATGGCCGGAAGACCTGCGGCGTTCCAGTCAGGCTCACTTCAATCAGGTCATTGGCAGAGGCATGGGTCACCGCTACGAGGATGACACCCCGCTTCGCCAGATAGAGGGTGCTGTTGAGGCTCGAGATGCCACCGCTGGCAAGCACCGGGACGGGCGCGAGCATCGTCGGCGCGGCGGTGCCGTCGAAATAGGCGCCGCCCACGAATGTATTACCCGCGTCGGTATATTGGAAAATGATCTCTCCGGTCGGGTAGACCTGGAGCGCGATGTTGGTCAGGCTTGGCTTCGGTGTGATGAGCGGCAGCGCGTGGTTGCCGGCGACGTTCGGGTGGAAGAGGACCGGCGCGAAGTTGCCGCCGTTGTTGAACCACGCCACGATGGCGCCCGACTGTGTCGTTTGCCACGAGCTTGCGGCCGCGAGGCCGGTGTTTGTCACGAGCGTGCCGACGGCCACTGCAGTGTCGGTTGTCTGCGTCGGTTTCGCCTGCGCGTAGTACCAGTCGGTGCCCAACGTGCCGGCGATGAGAATGGCGGCGCCGGTGGCGACGCTGATCGACTTGAAAAGGCCCGAGGACGGCACGACATACGCAGGCTTGATGCACCCCGCGGTGGGGGTGGGGCAGTCGATGCGCTCGACCGCGGTGCCGCCGGCCTTCACGGCATATACGCCGGTCCCTTCGAACGTGGGCGCCAGCGAGGCGGCGGTAAACGTGTCCGCCCCGACTACTTGCCCGGGAAGGTCCGCGGCATTGATGTTCAGCTGCGCGTAGTCTTGCGCGTAGATCTTGGTGTCCGTGTGCAGGTAATAAAGTGTCCGGCTGTTCGAGGCGTCGATGTTCTTGCCCATGATGACGGGCTGCGAGGCGATGCGGCCGATGGTGAAAGCGGGCCCCGCCGTGCAGGGGCCGGCCGCCCCCACGATATCGAACGAGCACGCGTAGACGGTCAGGTCGCCTTTGCCCACCGCTCCCGGCGAGAGCGTGATCGAGGCCTGGCCCGAGGCGTTGACGGCGCCGCGCCCCAGCACACAAGCGGGCGGGCAGCCCGAGCCGGCGGCGGTGTTTCGGAACTCGATCTGCGAAATGTTCTGCCCGGTCGGCACCTGCGAGGAGATGGTCAGGTCGGGCGCGTTGAGCGGCACCCACTTGAAGATGTTGCCGCCGGTGTTGACGCCGACGGGAATCGTCCCGGACATGACCGTCGGTACGCTCGGCGCGGTGGTCGGGGCAGGGAGCACGTTGGCGGTGATGTTCTTGCGGTCGGTGTGCTGGGCGGCGTCGGACCGGCTGGCGAGGTACGCCTCGTCGTAGGCGTTGATGTCCAGGTTGACGGTGGCAGCTGCGGGAATGCTGATGGTCGTCGTCCAGATGGTAGGCGACACGTCCTGCGGCGAGGACAAACCCAAGGCGGTCGCGGCAGCGCCATTGATCGAGATCGTCGCGCTGGTGATGCGTAGCTGGGAATGGACTTTGACGGCGATGGGGAACGTCGTCGTGCCCGAGGGCCCCACCAAAGGGGGCGTCAGCGTCAGCGACCCCACCAGTTCGATGGCGATCTTCGCCAGCGGCGCGCCGTTCTCGCAGTAGTTCGCCGTCGTGCCGCATGCGCCGCAGTTGGCCGGATCGTGCTGCGTGTCCACGCAGACGTTCGAGCACTGCGCCACGGGGCACGCGTCGCACGCGCCGTTCCGGCACACTTCCGTCGAGCCGCAGGCGTTGCCGCACTTGCCGCAGTTGTCGTGGCTGGCGATCAGGTCGGCGCAATAGAGCGCCGGCGCCCCCGCGTCGGGCGCGCCGCCGCCGCTAGCGCCGCACACCACCTTGCTGGTGCTGGAGTAGCCGCCGCCGCAGTTCGTCTGGCACGTACCGGCGACGCACTGGATCTGCGTCGAGCCGGTCGGGTTCGGGCACGCCACGCCGCACGCGCCGCAGTTGGCGCTATCGGTCTGGAGGTTCGCGCAGAAGGCGTTTCCCGAGGCCGGCGCGCAGACGAGTTGGCCGGCGCTGCAGGTAGGGGGGGCTTTACCCGAAGGACCGCAGGCGACTGCAAAGAGGCTGGCCAGGACCGACAGCCGGAACAAGCGGATCATGCAGCAGTCCCCCTCGCGGCACTCTACCGGCAGGCCTGATCGAACGCTACCGACGCCGGGACTTCTTCTTGTTCTGGCGCTCCTTCTTGCGCTTCTCGCGCAGGCGCTTCCTCTCCTCGTCGGAGATGATGCGCGAGGGCTGCTGGCCCATGCCCATCAGCCGCGCGCGCGCCATGGCCGCCGAGTGCGATCCCTGGCCGCCGGCCGCCGGGAGCGCGCCCGCCCCCGCGTCCTTGGGAAGGCCGAACATCGCCGCCAGGTCCTCGGGCGGCATGCCCTTCAGGGCGTTGAGCTGGGCGATGTTGCGGAACCCCGGCAGCCGCTGCAGCAGATTCATGCCCGGCGCGCCCGGCCCGCCGGCGAGCTGCTTCATCACCTTCTGCATGGCGAAGAACCGGTCGAGCAGCCCGCGGACGTGCTCCTTCTTCTGACCCGAGCCGCGCGCGACGCGCGCGATGCGCTCGTCGCCGATGATGGAGGGGTTCTTGCGCTCCGTCTTCGTCATCGAGGAGATGATCGCCTCGACGCGGTGCAGTTCCTTGTCGTCGAAGGTCACTCCTTCGGGCAATTCCCCGAAGAGGGGGAACTTCTCCAGTAGCTCCCCCACCGTGCCCATCTTCTTCACCAGCTTGATCTGCTCGACGAAGTCGTGCAGGTCGAACTGACCGGAGAGGATCTTCTCCGCGTCCGCTTCGGCCTTCTTCTCGTCGACCACCCCCTCGAAGTCCTTCATCAGGCCGACGATGTCGCCGAACCCGAGGATGCGGCTGGCGATCCCCTCGGGCCGGAACTCCTCCAGCTTGTCGAGCGCCTCGCCCATGCCGATGAACTTGATCGGCTTGCCGGTCACTTCCTTGATGGAGAGGGCCGCGCCGCCGCGCGCGTCGCCGTCCAGCTTGGTGAGGACGAAGCCGCTCAAGCCGAGTCGCCGGTCGAACTCCGCGGCCGTCTTGACGGCGTCCTGGCCGATCATCGCGTCGGCGACGAGGAGGATGTTCTCCGGCTCGACGGTGGCCTTCAACTGCTCCAGCTCGGCCATCATCTCCTCGTCGATAGCGAGCCGGCCGGCGGTGTCGTAGAGGATGACGTCGCAGTTCCTCTGGCCGGCGGCCGCCAGCGCGCGCTTGGCCATCTCGGGGGGCCTCACGGCCTCCTCGTAAAAGACGGGAATGTCGAGCTTCGCACCGAGCTGCTTGAGCTGCTCGACGGCGGCAGGGCGGTAGATGTCGGCCGCCACCATGAGCGGCTTGCTGCCTTTCTTGGCCATTAGATTCGCCAGCTTGGCGACGGTGGTGGTCTTGCCCGACCCCTGCAGCCCCACCAGCATGATGCCCGCGGGCCGCTCGCCCTTCTTCGAGAGCCGCAAGGAGGTGTCGACCGGCCCCATCAGGGCCTCGAGCTCGTCGTGGCAGATCTTGATGAAGTGGTCGCCGGGAGCGACCTGGAACTTCTTGCCCTTCTTGTCGGTGGTGGAGGTCTGCACCACTTCGCCCAGCGCCTTCTCCTTGACGCGGGCGAGAAAGCGCTTGGCGACGTTGAACTCGACGTCCGCCTCGAGCAGCGCGACGCGGATGTCGCGCAGGGCGTCGTCGATGTTGGCTTCGCTCAGCTCGGCCTTGCCGGTCAGCTTGTGCTTGGCCGCCTTGAAGCCCTTGGTGACTGCGTCGAGCATGCAGAACCTCTCGAAGAGTGGCGCGTTCTATCATAGAGAGTAGTGCGTGGAGCACTACCTCGCTCACCTTCTCGACAAGTTCACGTACCTGGGGATCGTCGCCGTCCTCTCGGCGGCGGGGCTGGGCGTGCCCATCTCGGAGGACTTGACGCTGCTCATCGGCGGCGGTCTGGCGGCGAAGGGCGTCACGCAATACTCGCCGACGCTGGCGGCGGGGTACTGCGGCGTCATCCTCGGGGACGTGCTCATCCACCACTGGGGCACGCGCATGGGGCCGGCGGCCTTCTCGCAGAAGTGGGTGCAGAAGCTCCTCTCGCCGGAGCGGGAGGAGAAGCTGCGCGTGCACTTCGCGCGACACGCCTTCCTCACCATCGTGGTGGGGCGCCACACGCCGGTCCTGCGCGCGCCCGTGTTCTTCCTCGCGGGTGCCTCGAAAGTGCCGCTCTGGGAGTTCGTCATCGCCGACGCGATCAGCGCGGCCATCACCGTGCCCATCGTGGTGACGCTGGGGTACTTCTTCGCCGAGCACCTCGACGACATCCGCCAGAGGATCCACAACGTGCAGTGGGTCCTGGGCGGCGCCGTCGCCGCTTTGCTTCTCGTCTGGCTCTTCTGGCGCCACCGCCACCGCAGGAACGTGTGATTGGTACCCGGGGCCGGACTCGAACCGGCACGAGCTTTCGCTCGGGGCATTTTAAGTGCCCGGTGTCTACCTGTTCCACCACCCGGGTATTTCCTCCCTGGTAGTTTCCCGCCTCGGTAGGCAGGTTTCAAGCTTCGCGTGCGGGTGGCGCGGACCCGCTCGCCTCGCTATTTTCCCGCCCCCATGGACTTCGATCGCGACTTTGGAGTGAACCAGGTTTTCGTCGAGGATCAGTACGAGCGCTGGCGCCAGAACCCGGCCGCCGTCGACGAGGCATGGCAGCAGTACTTCGCGCGGCTGCACGGCCTTCCCGGCGCGCCCCCTTTCCAGACGAGCGCCTGGTCGCAGCCGCCGGCGGTGCCGGCGACTTCCGGGAACGGCAACGGCGGCCTGCAGGCGCGCGCGCCCGCCGGGCAATTCGAGGGGGCGCTCATCGATCTGGCCGCGCAGGAGCAGGAGCGCCTGCTGGCGAGGGAGCTGCAGGAGCGCGTCGCCGAGATGATCAACGCCTACCGCATCCGCGGCCACCTCTTCGCCAACCTCGACCCGCTCGGCCTGCTCCAGCCGCCGCCGCCCGAGTTGGAGCTGGAGAACTTCGGGCTCGGCCCGGAACTGCTCGACCATGCCTTCGCGCCGGGCGATCTGGCGCCGGGGCAGAGCGAGTTGACGCTGCGCGAGATCGTCGCGCGCCTCAAGCGCACCTACTGCCGCACCATCGGCGTCGAGTACATGCACGGCGAGGACCCGGCCATCAAGAAGTGGCTGCAGGAGCGCATGGAGTCGACGGGCAACGAGGCGAACCTCACCCGCGAGCAGAAGCTGCGCATCCTCGCCCGGCTCACCGACGCGGAGACCTTGGAGACGTTCCTCCACCGCAAGTACGTGGGCAAGAAGCGCTTCTCGCTCGAGGGCGCCGAGAGCCTCATCCCGCTGCTCGACTGGCTCATCGACGAGTTCGGCGCGGCGGGCGGCGAGGAGATCGTGCTGGGCATGGCCCACCGCGGCCGCCTCAACGTGCTGGTCAACGTGCTGGGCAAGGGCCTCAACGAGCTGTTCGCCGAGTTCGAGGACACCGACGAGGTAGAGGCGATGCTGGGCCGCGGCGACGTGAAGTACCACCTCGGCTACTCGTCGAACCGGCGCATGCCCGACGGACGGGACCTGCACCTCTCGCTCGCCTTCAACCCGAGCCACCTCGAGATCGTCAACCCGGTGGTGGAGGGGCGCGTGCGCGCCAAGCAGGACCGCGAGCTGAACTGGGCGGGCGCGCCCAACCAGCGCGACCCGGAGCGGCGCAAGGTGATCCCCCTGCTCATCCACGGCGACGCGTCCTTCGCCGGCCAGGGCGTGGTCGAGGAAGTGCTCAACCTCGCCAACCTCGAGGGATACAGGACGGGCGGCACCATCCACGTCATCATCAACAACCAGATCGGGTTCACCACCTACCCCGAGGACGCGCGCTCGACCCCGTACTGCACGGACATCGCCCGCGTGTTGCGCGCGCCCGTCTTCCACGTCAACGGCGAGGATCCCGAGGCGGTGGTGTGGGCCGTCCAGCTCGCCGTCGCCTACCGGCAGACCTTCCAGCAGGACGTGCTCATCGATCTCTATTGCTACCGGAAGTACGGCCACAACGAGGGCGATGAGCCTTCCTTCACGCAGCCGAAGATGTACCAGGTCATCCGGCAGAAGCGGCCGCCCCGCGAGGTTTACGCGCGCCGGCTCGCCGAGGAAGGGGTGGCCACCGGCGGCGAGGCCGACGAGCTGATGAAGCGCCGCGTGGAGACGCTCGAGGCCGAGCTGGAGCGCACGCGCAAGGAGGGAGCGAAGCGCTTCCTCTCCGCCATGGCGGGGCTGTGGTCGAAGTACCGCGGCGGGCCGGATTCCGAGACCAACGAGGTGCCCACCAACGTTCCCGACTCGAAGCTGCGCGAGGTGCTCCTCTCCATCTCGCGCGTGCCGCCGGATTTCACGCCCGTGGACAAGATCGTCAAGCTGCTGGAGACGCGGCGCAAGCTGGCCGAGAGCCCGTCGAGCGAGACGTTCGACTGGGGTATCGCCGAGCACCTCGCTTTCGGCACGCTGCTCGACGCGGGAGTGCCGGTCCGCTTCAGCGGCCAGGACTCGCGCCGCGGGACCTTCAGCCACCGCCACGCCGCGCTCTACGACGCGCGCGACAACAAGCGCTACACGCCGCTCGCGCACTTGCGCGAAGGGCAGGGACGCTTCGAGATCTACGACTCGCCGCTGAGCGAGGCGGGCGTGCTGGGCTTCGACTACGGCTGGTCGCTCGACATGCCCGAGGCGCTCACCGTCTGGGAGGCGCAGTTCGGCGACTTCGCCAACGAGGCGCAGGTGGTCATCGACCAGTTCATCTCCTCGGCCGAGGACAAGTGGAACCGCCTCTCGGGCGTCACGCTGCTCTTGCCGCACGGGTTCGAGGGGCAAGGCCCCGAGCACAGCTCGGCGCGCCTCGAGCGCTTCCTCCAGCTCTGCGCCGAGGACAACATGCAGGTCTGCTACCCCACCACGCCGGCGCAGTTCTTCCACCTGCTGCGACGTCAGATCTTGCGGCAGTGGCGCAAGCCGCTGGTGGTGATGACGCCCAAGAGCCTGTTGCGCCACAAGCACGCCGTCTCCACGCTCGACGATCTGTCGAAGGGGGCGTTCCGGCGCGTTCTCTGGGACCCGAGCGTGAGCAAGGCGAAGCGCGTGCTCTTGTGCAGCGGCAAGGTCTATTACGACCTCCTGGCGGGCCGTGAAGCGAAGAAGCGCGACGACGTGGCCATCGTCCGCTTCGAGCAACTCTATCCGTTGAGCGACGACGCCATCGCCGAGGCGGTCCGGCGCCACCAGGGCGCCGAAATGGTCTGGGTCCAGGAAGAGCCGTTCAACATGGGCGCCTGGTACCATCTCAACGCGCGCTGGCCGAAGGGGTTGCCCAAGCTGGCGTGTGTCAGCCGGCCCGAGAGCGCCAGCCCCGCGACGGGCAGCGAGAAGACCCACAAGTTCGAGCAGCAGCTGCTGGTCGACAACGCCTTCGCGGACTCTCCGTTGCGCACCGGCTAGTGGCGCGTGTGCGCGGCGAGCAGCCGTCCCATCGCGCGCCGATAGAGGGCGCGGAGCCGGCTCGCACGCACTCGTCGACACGAGCGCGGAGAAACGCCAGCGGCCCCGACGCCGGCTGGCGCGCCGTCAGCAAGAGCGCTATCAGGCGTGGGTACCGCATCCCGTACTCGAGCACGATGCGCGTGGCCCGCTCGAGCCGGAGCACGGGCGTCGGCGAGCCCAGGGACCGGCGCATCCGATTGGTCAGCTCGATCGATGCGTGTTCGGCCAACGCGTCGACCAGCATCTCCTTGTTGCTGTAGTAGCGGTAGAGCGCGGGCGCGCTCAATCCGGCTGCGTCGCCGACCTTGCGAAGGGAAAGGCCCTCCCGCCCCTCCGCCGCGTAGATGGCGCGCGCGGAGGCGAGGATGCGCATGCGCTTGAAGATTCTCATGCGTGCATCATGGCGCGGGACGCTCGGACACGACATCCTGCCGCCGGCCGTTGCCAGGTCGCGCGGAGCATGGGATTTCCGGGGCGGGCCCAAAAGCGAAATCGCGAACACGATTCACGCCCCCCACGTGACAGTGAACCATGTTCGCATCCGCTCAGGGCCGGCGTGAACATCGTTCTCGCTCCGGATTTGGGAGCGAACTTTGTTCACGGCCTCGTCGGACGGGTGAACAAAGTTCGCGATTTGGCTTTCGGGTGCCGGAGGCATGCTGCCCGGCAGACCGCCAAGGCCTGCTCGACAGGACCGGCTACGTCATCGTCGCCTAGCGGGAAAGGAATTGCCGTGGCGAGCGCAGGCTCGCTAGAGCAGCTTGGCCCACGGGTCATCGAATGAAGCTTCCCCAGCGCGAAAAAACCGTGGTGGCGATTTTGCGCAAGGCGGGCAGCTCGCGGCGGGACTGCTCGACGAGGCCCTCGGGGTCGTTTCCGTCGAGCATGGCGCGCAAGAGCGGCTCGTCGATCTCGAGGTGGAACTGGATCCCCCACGCGCGCTCGCCAAAGCGGAACGCCTGCAGCGGCGTCATCGTCGAGCCGGCCAGGGGCACGGCGCCGTCAGGCAGCGTGAACGCGTCGTTGTGCCAGTGGAAGGCGACGAAGCTTTCCTCGACGCCGGCGAAGAGCGCGTCGTCGCGCGCGGCCGGAGCGAGTCGGACGCGGTAGAACCCGATCTCCGGCGCTCCGGCGCGCGCGACCGTCCCGCCGAGGGCCGCCGCGAGCAGCTGCGAGCCGAGGCAGATACCGAGAACGGGCCGCCCCTCTTCGACGCAGCGCCGGAGCAGGCGGATCTCGTCGCGCAAATGCGGCAAGCGATCCTGCTCGTAGACGCCCATCCCTCCGCCCAGAACGACGAGCGCGTCGGCCTCGCCGGGGACTTGCTCTCCCGCGAACGTGCGCACGAGACGGTGCTCGCCAAGGAAGGGCGCCAGCGTGCCGGGCCCTTCGCCCGGCTCGTGTTGGATCAACGTCACCATCGCGGCCAATGTAGCGGAGAAGCGGGCAGGAGGGCTCGGCCGCACGGACGGCGGGCGGCGGCGGACGCCCGGCGCGTGCTTCGGCCGGGCCTCGGTGGACAGTGTTGCGGGTGGGGGTGCCGATGCTCTGGCGCTTGGCATTGGTGGGCGCTGCTGCGTTCGTCGCGCTCGGGAGCTCGAGCTGCGGAAAGTCATCGGGCGAAGGCGCAGTCGGCGCTCTGCCGGTGCAGCTCACCGTCTCCATCGAGGGGGCCGGTTCCGGACGGGTCCAGTCGACTCCCGCCGGGATCGATTGCCCGCGCGCATGCACGGCGACGTTCCCCGCCGGCACTTCGATCTCTTTCTCGGCGATTCCCTCGGCGGGCAGCAGCTTCCGGGGTTGGTCGGGGGCCTGCTCCGGCTTTGGCGCCTGCGGCGTCTCGGACAGCGCAGCCCTGTCCGCCGCCTTTGCCCCGACGCCGGCCGCCTCGCTCCACCTGGCCGCCGTGGGCGCGCAGCAGCCGAGCATCCGGCTCGACTCCAATCCGGTGCGGATCTTCATCCGCCAGTGGATCAAGTTCGAGGCGCGCCTCAACGGGGTAGCCGTCCCTCGAGCGGCCTGGTTCCTGCGCGAAGGAAGCGTCGCCGGCGCCGTCGCCCAGGACGGAACCTATTCGGCGCCGGAGAAAGTGGGCCTCTACCATTTGGTCGCCACCAACCTGGACGATCCCAGGCTCGAGGGCAGCATCGCCATCGAGGTGGTGGCGACCCAGTACCTCTACGACTACGGCGGCCCCATCCTGCCCAAGGCGAAGGTGCAACTCATCTGGTGGGGAGCGCCGAAGGAGTTCCTCGGGGCCGCCGACAAGTTCCACGGCTTCCTCGACGGCGTGAACGCTCCCCCTGGCTGGGGGTGCTCGACCAGTACCTGCGCGGGGAAACGGCGGAGGTCTCGCTCGCCGGCGAGATCTTCGACGCCGCGCCGCACCCATCCCTTCCCCGGGCGCCCGGATCTGCGGCGTCCTGGAAAAGTCCGGGATGGAGCCGGATCCTGGCACCATCTATACCTTGATGGTCGCCACCTCGACCGGCCAGTTTGACTATCACACCACCGCGAGCTGCCGCGGCAAGGTCGTCCCCATCATCGTGCTCGCGCTGCCCCCGCCGATGAAGCGCGCGACGGCGCGTGCAGCCCGACGCTGACCGCGGCGGAGAGGCTGCTGTTCGCCTTCTCGCACGAGCTGGCGGAGACCATCACCGATCCGCAGCCCGCCACCGGATTGACGGACATCTACGGGCAGGAGATCGCGGACGTCTGCACGCGGGCGATCTGCGCGCGGCTGGCGAACGGGAGCTACTCGCTCACCACGCTGCTCTCCAACGCCGCGCACGGCTGCGCGCCCTGACGGCGGCGCCAGAGCCGAACCGCGAGGAAGAACCCGAGCAGTGCCGTGCCGAGGCCCGCCGAGCCGCCGCTGCCGCAGCCCGTCTTTGGAGCAGGCGGCACGACGGCCGCTACAACCGTCAGGGAGGCCGAGACCACGCGCGTCAAGCCGTCCGCGGTGGCGAGGATCGAGAAGGTCCAGAGGCCGGGGGCCGTGTTCGCCGCCAGCGTGACGGTCAAGACTTGAGTGTTGCCCTGCGGAGCGAACGCGAAGGTGGCTCCCGGCGGCAGGCCGGTGACGGACAACGTGATCGGCTGCGAGAACCCACCCGACATCGGGATCGTCACGGTATAGATCGCCTGTCCACCCGGCGAAGCTTGCTGGCTGGATGGGCCGACCGCGACCTGGAAGTCCGCGGGCGGGGTGACGACCAGCGGGAACGTGCAGCTCCGAGCCAAGGTCCCGGCGGTGCCCGAGATCTGCAGTTGGTACGTTCCGGGGGGCGTGGTGGAAGAGGTCAGCAAAGTGAGCGTGGAGACGGTCGTCGCTTGGCCCGGATCGAACGACGCCGTCGTACCCGTCGGCAGGCCGCTCACGCTCAGGTTGACCGGGGCCGCGAACCCATAGTTCGGGGTCACCGTCACCTTCGAGGTGGCGCTGGAGCCCTGCACGGCGCTGGCGTCTGTCGCGCTGAGCGCGAAGTCGGTGACGACCAGCAAGATCTCTCGGTTGATTTCGAGCGCGCCGGCCTGATCGAGCGTGAGCGGCTCGCCGGCGTTGGCGGTGCCCGCCAGATCTTTTCGATAGAAGGTCCAATCGACGGCCTGCGACGCGGTCGCCGGGGCAATGCTCGCGGCCCATGCCGCCCTCGCCACCAGTCGCGGTTGCCGGAGTCTCGTAATGGACATAGACACCCTCCCGGACAGTGGACCAGGCGCCCAGACGCCGGCGCGCTGAACGGAGAAGCTAGGGATGACGCCAAAGCCGGCAAGTGATCGCTCGCTGGGCCGATTTGCGATCAGACGATTTTCTTTTCAACAGATCAGCAGGCGGTCGCGGCGAAATGGCAGGTGGAGTATGAGAGGCGCGCCATGACTCTGGGAAAGAACTTCAGGCTCCCCACCGACGTGAGGCCGCTCAAGTACAGCGTGCACCTCGCGCCTGATCTCAAAGCCGGCTCGTTCGAGGGGCGCATGGAGCTGGAGATCCAGCTCGACCGGCCGCGCGGCGAGCTGCAGCTGCACGCGGTGGGGCTGGCGGTCGGTCGCGCCCGCGCGCGCGGCCTCGCCAAGGCGAAGGTCGCGCCCGACGCGGAGAGCGAGACCGTTACGCTCGAGTTCGAGCGCGAGTTGCCGGCGGGGCGCGCCGTGCTCGATCTGGCCTGGAGTGGAAAGTTCAGCCCCGGCCTGCGCGGGCTGTATCGCGCCGGGCCGCTGGCGGTGACGCAGTTCGAGGCGGCCGACGCGCGGCGCGTCTTTCCCTGCTTCGACGAACCGGCGTTCAAGGCGCGCTGGTCGATCCACCTCGTCGGCCTGCCCGAGGGCGTGACGGCGTTGGGCAACGCGCCGGTCTTGAAGGACCAGAAGGAGCCCGACGGCGGCCGCACCGTGCAGTTCGCCGAGACGCCGCCGCTCTCGAGCTACCTGATCGCCGTGTGCATCGGAGACCTGGCCTCCAGTCCCGAGGTCAAGGTGCGCGGGTATCCCGTGCGCACCTGGGCCGTGCCGCCGAAGCAGCAGCTCACCGCCTTCGGGGAGGAAGTGGCGGTCAGCGTGCTGCCGCTGCTCGAGGACTACTTCGCCCAGCCCTACGCGTATGGGAAGGTCGATCAGGTCGGCGTGCCGGACTTCGAGGCGGGCGCGATGGAAAACGCTGGATGCATCACCTACCGCGAGGTGGCGCTTCTGCTCGACCCGAAGGCCGCGCCGCTGAATCTCCTGAAGCGCGTCGCCGAGGTCATCACCCACGAGCTGTCGCACCAGTGGTTCGGCAACCTGGTCACCATGGTGTGGTGGGACGACCTCTGGCTCAACGAGGCGTTCGCCACCTGGATGGCCTACAAGATCGTCGACCAGTGGCGGCCGCAGTGGCGCGTGTGGATGGACTTCGAGGTGGGCAAGGGCGCCGCCCTGCACCTCGACGCCTTGAAGAGTTCGCATCCCATCCGCGCCGAGATCCACAACGCCGAGGAAGCGGGCGAGTCGTTCGACGCCATCACGTACGAGAAGGGCGGGGCCATCCTGCGCATGATCGAGAGCTACCTGGTGGAGGACAAGTTCCGCGACGGCATCCGGCTCTACATGAAGAAGCACCGCGAGAAGAACGCCACCGCCGACGATCTGTGGGGCGCGCTGGCCGAGGCGTCGGAGCAGCCCATCCTGGAGCTGGCCAACGGCTGGATCCGCCAGACCGGCTATCCGCTGCTGAGCGTGAGCGAGCACGGCGGGCGTATCGTGCTGCGGCAGCGGCGCTTCTTCTCCGACCCGGAGGCGAGCGAGCAAGGCGAGCCCACGCGCTGGCTCGTGCCGGTGGTGCTGCGCTGGCGCGATCAGCACGGGACGCGCGAGCGGCGGCTGCTGCTCCGCGAGCCGGAACAGAGCATCGACCTGGGCACGAAGGAGCGGCTCGACTGGGTGCTGGGCAACTCGGGGGGGCGCGGGTTCTATCGCACCGCGTACGATCCCGAGCTTTTGCGCAGGCTGGTGACGTCCCTGCACCAGCTGGCGCCCCCGGAGCGCATGGCGCTGGTCTCGGACCAGTGGGCGCTGGTGCGCGCCGGGACGCAGCGCAGCGACGGCTTTCTCCACCTCCTCGCCGGGCTGCGCAGCGAAGAGGACCACGTGGTGCTCGACGAGGTGGTGGGGCGCCTCTCCCTCCTCGAGCACCGCTGCGTGGCCGATGTCGATCGCCCCGCCTTCCATGGCTGGGTGCGCAGCCTCTTCGACGGCGCAGGCGCCGACCTGGGCTGGGACCCCAAGCCCGGCGAGGACGACGAGCGCAAGCTGCGCCGCGCCGCGGTGCTGCGCGCGCTGGCGCTGGTGGCGCGCGATCCCGAGGTGGTGGCGGCGGCCGGGCTGCGCTACCAGACGCTGCGCGCGCACCCGGCGGCGGTGGACCCCAACCTGCTCGACATCGTGGTGGCGGCGGCGGCCCGCGCGGCCGACGCGCAGCGCTTCGAAGAGCTCAAGGCGCGCGCCGCCAGCGAGCTGGACCCGGCGGCGAAGCGGCGCTACCTGCACGCGCTGGCCATGGTCGAGCACCCCGAGCTGGTGCCGCGCGCCGTCGAGCTGTCGCTCGACGATTTCGTGCAGATGCAGGACTTCGCCTCCTACCTCGGGACGCTGCTGGCGAACCGGGCGGCGCGCGAGGCGGCGTGGCAGATGGTGCAGACGCGCTGGGACGAGGTGCGCAAGAAGGGCGACTCGCCGATGATCCTGCGGCGGCTGGTCGAGGCGTTGGGCAACCTGCCCGAGCGGAGGCACCTCGAGCAGGTCGAGTCGTTCCTCGCCGCGCACCCGCTGGAGAGCGCGCGCCAGGCCGTCGCCCAGACGCTGGAGCGCATGCGCATGGACGTGAGGCTGCGCGAGCGCCTCATGCCGGAGCTGGCGACGTGGTTGGGCACGCCGCGCAGCTAGGCTCAGGACCAGAACGCAAACGAAAACGAGAACGAGAACGAGAACGAGAACGAGAGCGAGAGCGAAAACTACCCGTTTGCGATTGCGATTTGGATTGGGAGCAAGCCCGCGCCAACGCCTTCGGCGTTGTCACTGGGCTTGCAAGGATTTCGATGAGGGCTCGTAGCTCGCTGCGCTCGCGCTGAGCTTCGACCGTCGTCCGTTCGTCATCGTCGGCCTCCCCGGCTGCGCCGTTGTTTTGAGGGAGGCCGACGATGACGAACTGGACGACTCTTCCACACGAAACCTTGGCTGCGTATCAAGTCGCTTGCGAGCTTCTTGTGGCGGTGAAGAATGCTGCGATCGCTGATCCGAAACTGCGCGATCAGGCTCTGCGAGCTGCCAAGAGTGTGTGCCTGAATATCGCAGAGGCTACAGGCCGCACCGGGGCTGATCAGAAGCGGGTCTTTGTCATTGCTCGCGGAGAAGCTTCCGAGACTGTCGCCGCGCTGCACATTGCAGGACTCTGCGACGACTGTGACGTTGATCGAGCTCGCCTCGGCGTGGCGCGGGCTTGCTCCTAATCCAAATCGCAATCGGGTACCTTTTAAAGTCCCTTCTGCGATTCGGTTTGCGATGGCGTTCGCGATTAAGTTTTAGGACCCGAGCATCTCCAGCAGTGCTCTGAGCGCGGCGAACGCCCAGTCTTCGCGGCGGCCCAGCTCGTTCCCCAGCTCGTCGAGGGCCTTTTCGAGGAGCTGCGTGTCGAGGAGCAGCGACAATTCCTCGCGGTCGCGCGGGATGAACGGCGAGTCCTGCGAGACGTCGAGATAGGCGGCGAGGAGCGCGGCCGGCGCCCAGGTGACCCACAGCTTGGTCCACGGCTCGGCCGCCCCGCGGTCGCTCTCGCGCACCACCGCGGGATCGCGCAGCCCCATGGTGGCGGCGTAGTCGAACGAGCGCAGCATCGAGGCCACGTCGCGCAGCGCGGAGCGCTTGCGGCGGCGCTCCGCCAGCGGCCGCTCGGGGTTGCCCTCGAAGTCGACCACCACGAAGTCCTTGCCCGTCCAGAGCACGTTGGCGAGGTGATAATCGCCGTGGATGCGGCCGCGCTGCGCGGTGAGCCGCCGGTGCAGGAGCGGCTCGAAGCGCGCGTAGAGATCTTTTTCGCGCGCCAGGAGCTGCTGCGCCAACTCGGCCATGCGCCCGTGCAGTTTTGCCGTGCGCAATTGCCGGAGGACTTTGCCTGTGAGATTTCGCTTGGTCTGATACACGGACCGCTGGTCGAGGGCCGAGTACGGCTCCGGCGCGAAGGCCGGATTCTCGGAGATGAGCGCGGCGTGCAGCTCCGCGGTGCGCCGCCCGAGGAGGCGCGCGGCGGCCAGCGAGCTGCCCAGCATCTCGCGCGCGGCGGCAGGGAATTCACCCTGCGCCAGGTCGAGGATGCTCCCCGGCGGGCGCGGCGGCGGCTTCACGTCCGGGCTGGTGGCCAGCGCGCGCTCGTAGAAGCGGCGCAGCTCCTCGCGGAAGAACACCCACGCCGTCCCCTGATTCTGCACGAAGCCGTGCAGCGTCGCGAGCGTGACGGGCTCACCACGCCGCGGCAGCAATTCCAGCGCGCCCCAGAGAGGCGGCACCGGCGCGGAAGGCGCGTGGTCGGTGAGGAAGCGCCCGATCTCCAGCTCGGGGCTCATGCCCTCGCCGAGGCGCCGGTAGAACTTGAGCAGGAGCGCGTCGCCGTACTGGACCGAGGCGGCGTGGTGCTCCTGCCGGTAGAGCCGCGGCTCGCCGCCGGGCAGGCCGGGGCGCGCGCTGGCGCTGAGCAACCCCGCCGCGCCGCGGCTGCGCGTACCCGTGCGCATCGCCTCGAGCAGCGACGCGGCCGCCGCCGGGTCGAAGGGCGCGTCCATGAGGAACGCCTGCGACCCGTCGGTGCGGCGCAGGATGGCGATGACCCCTTGGGGCGACGAGGGCTTCTCTCCGCCCTCGATGGAGAGCGGCAACACGTACTGCTCGGGTTGGCCGTGGCTGTACTCCAGCTCGACGATGGCGACGCGCATCGCGTCGAGGGGGATGACGTCGAGGATGCGCGCCTGCGAGATCTCGCGCGCCTGCGACGCGAACCAGCGCCGCCCCTCGATCCACGCCGGCAGCACCATCTCCAGCGAGGCGCGCTCGGCGGGGGTGAAGCCCGCCGCCCAGACGCTGGCCACCTCCAGCACCGGCGGCTGATAGCTGGCCTCGCGCGCCTGCAGCTCGGCCTGCTTCGTCTCTTCGACGGAGAACCAATAGAAAGCGTGCTCGCCCAGCGTCAACAGGTAGGGCAGATCGCCGATGGGGGGAAATCGCGTCCTTCCGATCAACTCCAGCGGGACGCGGCCTTTGAATGCCTTCAAATCGAGCTCTACATATTGGGTGAATCGCGAAAGGTTGGCGACCACCAGGACGGTCTCGTCCTCGAAATGCCGGATGAAGGCCAATACCTTGGGGTTCTCGGGGGCGAGGAATTCGATGGTGCCGCGTCCGAAGGCCTGGAAGCGCTTGCGCAGCGCGATGAGCCGCTTGGTCCACCAGAGGAGCGAGTTGGGGTTGCCCTGCTGCGACTCTACGTTGAGCGATTCATAATGGTATTCGGGGTCGATGATGACGGGGAGGACGAGACGCTGCGGGTTGGCCCTGCTGAATCCCGCATTCCGGTCGGGGCTCCATTGCATGGGCGTGCGCACGCCGTTGCGGTCGCCGAGGAAGACGTTGTCGCCCATTCCGATCTCGTCCCCGTAGTAAAGGACCGGCGTGCCGGGCAAGGACATGAGCATCGCGTTCATCAACTCGATCTGGCGGCGGTCGTTGCCGACCAGCGGCGCGAGCCGGCGGCGGATGCCGAGGTTGATGCGCATGGTCGGCTCGTGCGCGAAGGCGCGGTACATGTAGTCGCGCTCCTCGTCGGTCACCATCTCCAGGGTGAGCTCGTCGTGGTTGCGCAGGAAAAGCGCCCACTGGCAGTTCGGCGGGATGGGCGGCGTCTGCGCGAGGATGTCCATGATGGGGAGCCGGTCCTCCATGTGGATGGACATGAAGATGCGCGGCATGATGGGGAAATGGAAATTCATATGGCATTCGTCCCCATTGCCGAAGTAACGGGCCGCGTCCTCGGGCCATTGATTGGCCTCGGCCAGCAGCAATCGATTCTTGAAGCGTGAGTCGACGTGGGCGCGCAGCTTGCGGAGGAAGAGGTGGGTCTCGGGAAGGTTCTCGCAGTTGGTGCCGTCGCGCTCGTAGAGATAGGGGACGGCATCGAGGCGCAGCCCGTCGACGCCGAGCCCGAACCAGAAATCCACCACCCCCAGCATCGCCTCGTGCACCGCCGGATTGTCGAAGTTCAAGTCGGGCTGATGGGCGAAGAAACGGTGCCAATAGTATTGCTTTGCAACCGGGTCCCACGACCAGTTGGACGGCTCGAAATCCGTGAAGATGATGCGCGCGTCCTTGTACCGGTCGGGCGTATCGCTCCACACGTAGAAATTGCGCTCGGGCGATCCGGGCGGGGCGCGCCGCGCGCGCTGGAACCAGGGGTGCTGGTCGCTGGTGTGGTTGAGCACCAGCTCGGTGATGACGCGCAGCGCGCGCCGGTGCGCCTCCTCGACGAAGGTGCGGAAGTCGTCCAGCGTGCCCACGTCGGGATTGACGTCGGTATAGTCGGAGATGTCGTACCCGTCGTCGCGCCCCGGCGAGGGACAGACGGGCAACAGCCAGAGCGCATTGACGCCCAGGTCTTGAAGGTAATCGAGCTTCGCCGTCAGCCCCGCCAGATCGCCGCCGCCGTCGCCGTTGGAATCCATGTACGAGCGCACGCGCAGCTCGTAGATGATGGCGTCCTTGTACCACTGCGGATCGTCGCCCAGCTGCCCGCGCCGCATCTCCCACGGCTTTCGTTTCATGCCGCGCTCCTGCCGTAGATGCGCGTCAGATCGCGCAGGCGCTCCTGCTCGCCCAGGCCCAGTTGGCCAGGCTCGAGCCGCCACTCCCAGTTCCCCTGCGCGGTGCCGGGCAGGTTCATGCGCGCTTCCGAGCCGAGCCCGAGCAGGTCCTGCGCCGGAGCGAGGCCGAGCGCGGCCACCGAGCGCCACACGCACCGGATCATCTCCCAGTGGATCTCGCGGCCGGAGGTGCCGAGATAATCGAGGACATGACGGCGCTCGTCGGGCCCCAGCTTCTCGAACCAGCCGCGCGTGGTGTCGTTGTCGTGCGTGCCGGTATATGCGACGCAATGGCGCGGATAGTTATGGGGAAGGAACGTCGGCGCCTGCGGGTCGGTGCCGAAGGCAAATTGCAACAGCTTGATGCCGGGTAGATTGAACTGGTCGCGCAGCGCGGTCACCTCCGGCGTCACCGCGCCCAGGTCCTCGGCGATGAGCGGCAGGCTGCGGTGCACCCTGCGCACTGCCTCGAACAGGCCTGCGCCGGGGCCCGGGACCCAGCGGCCGTTCTGCGCGGTCGGCTCGGAGGCGGGGATCTCCCAATATCTCTGGAAGCCGATGAAATGGTCGAGGCGGATGGCGTCGAACCGCTCCAGCATGCGCGCGAAGCGCTCCACCCACCAGCGGAAGCCGGTCCGCTCCAGCGCGTCCCAGCGGTAGAGAGGATTTCCCCAGCGCTGGCCGGTGGCGCTGAAGTAATCGGGCGGCACGCCGGCCACCACGGTGGGCTGGCCTTGGGCATCGAGGAAGAACAATTCGCGGTGCGCCCACACGTCCGCGCTGTCATGCGCGGCGAAGATGGGCAAGTCCCCGATCAATCCCACGCCCAGTTCGGCGCAGCGCAGCTTCAATGCTCTCCAGTGCCGCGCGAAGACGAACTGCTCGAAGCGCTGCTGCCCCAGCTCCTCGCGCAGGGCGCGCCGGGCGCGGTCGAGCGCCTCGGGGTCGCGGGCGCGTAGGTCGGGTTCCCACTCCGTCCACGACCGTTCGCCGCGCGCCTGCTTGAGGGCCGCATAGAGCGCGTAATCGTCCAGCCACGAAGCGTTGTCCGCGCAGAAGACCTCGAACGGCCCGCGATCGCTGCCGTGTTTCTTGAACGCTTGATAGGAAACGCGCAGGCATTTGTCGCGCCAGGCGCGCGAGGCGCGATAATCGACGCGCCCCCCCGGGAACGCGGGCGTCTCGGCGAGCGCGCCGCGCGGCAGGAGATCCTCTTCGACGAGGCGATCGAGGCTGATGAAAAGCGGATTGCCCGCGAACGCCGAGAGCGCGCTGTAGGGAGAATTGCCGTACCCGACCGGCCCGACCGGTAGCATCTGCCACCAGCGCTGCCCGGCGTCTCGCATCCACTCGGCGAAGGAATGCGCCTCGGGGCCCGCGTCGCCGCAGCCGTGGCGTCCAGGCAAGGACGTCGGATGCAACAGCACGCCGCTTGCCCGCTCGCTCAAGTCAAAGGACATTCGAGCCCCATCGCCAGAAGACGATAAGGGTAACGACGTCAGGAGAGGAACGCCGCTCGGCGCGCGCTGTCTTCTTTCGGCTGGAGAGAAGCGCGAGCGGCTGCCTGGCGGCTTACGGAGCAGCCTCGCGCACCGGCGCCGGCGCGCCGGCGAGGAACTCCTCCAGCTCGGGACCGCGCGCCCGCGCGTCGCTCTCGCCCAGCGCAATCAAGTCCCCCTCGTACTCCGAGTCGAAGAGCAGGTAGCTGAGCAGGTCGGACGGATCGCCGCTGCCGGCCGACTCGCCGAGCCGCCTGAGGAGATAGCCGGCGGGCCCGGAGAGCCGCGCGCGCACCGCGGGCCGCTGCAGGACGTCCGCCGCCAGCTGCCCCAGGTCCTGCGAGGGCCGGATGAAGAGATCGCTCACGGGCCGCAGCCCGCCCCCGGCCGCCTCCAGCGCGGCGGCCACCACCTCGTGGCCGATGAGGGTGGGACTCATGCGCTGCAGCTCGGCGAGCGCGGCGTTGACGAGCCGCAGGTTGGCGAGATCGTTTTCCACGCGGTCGAGGAGGAGGGCGTCGAGCAGCTTGCCGAAGAGGAACAGCGGCGAGGAGTAGATGCGCTGGTCCTCTTCGTCCTGCCGTCCCGCGCGCGGCGCATGGACCTGGCTGGCGGTGCGCAGGCCGATGACCAGCACGCGTCCCGCTCCCAGGCGCAGCGCGGGCGAGATGGGCGTGTTCTGGCGCAGGCTGCCGTCCGTGTACACGCGGCCCGCCACGCGCACCGCGGGAAAGATGATGGGGATCGCCGCCGAGGCGAGCGCGTGCTGCGCGGTGAGGCGCACCGTGGTCCAATCGATGGCGCGGTCGCGCGAGGCGGGCAGCGCCGGCTCGCTGGTATCGACGAAGACGACGGTGTGGCCCGTCTCGACGTCGGTGGCCGAAACGGTCACGCCCAGAACGGCCCGCTCCGCGACGCCCTGGTGCAGCGCGCGCCAGGGGATGCCCGCGCGCACCAGCTCGGCCAGTGGCGTCGCGTCGAGCAGGCTGCGCGGCCCGTCGGGGCGCGGCGAGCCCATGATCCACCGCGCCAGCCCGGTCAGATCGCCCCAGCCCAGCCGGAAGACGTCGTCGAGGCGGATGTGCTTCCAGCGTTCGCCGAGGAGGTACACGCCGAAGTCGGGCTGGTCGTAATGCGCGGCGATGGCGCAGGCGTTGATCGCGCCCACGCTGGTCCCGCAGAAGATGCTCGGCCGGGCGTTCGGCCCCAGCCGCGGAGCCAACGCGCCTAACGCGTGGCGCAGTACCCCGACTTCGTACGCGCCGCGCGCACCGCCGCCCGAGAGAACGAGGGCGAGAGGCGATGGCGCGGCTTCGTCCACGAGTCGGGCATCAGAACTTGAACCAGAGGCCGGCTCCGCCCGAGACCGACGTCAGGTCGAAGGGCCCGATGTTGCTCGAGGTCGGGCCGGTGGCGATGTTGCCGCCGACGAGCGAGAAGTCCACCGCCACCTCGGCGTAGAGGCTGACCACCACCAGGCTGAACTCGAGGCCTCCCGCCGCGCGGAAGCCGACGAACACCGGCGACGGCTCGACGTGGACGGGCAGCGAGGCGCGGGCGTAGACGGGCAATACCGGCAGCGAGATGCGGAGGCCGGGGCCGATGGCCGTGCCTGTGCGCTTGTACCCTGACCCGGTGCTGGCGAAACCTTCGCGCAACTCTGCCTCGAAAGCGACGAGCGGCAAGGGCTTGTAGCTCAACAGCACGTCAACTGCGGGCTGCAGGCTGTCGCCGATGGTGTAGGAGGTGCTCGCTCCCGAGCTGGAGACATGGGTGTAAAGGGGCGCTTCCAGGCCGAGGCGTAACGCGTAGGTCTCTGCGCGCGCCGGCAAGGCAGCCGAGAAGAGCAGTGCGGCAAGGGTGGCTGAGATGGTCCAGATCTTCTGCACGCGACCTCCGTCGCCCGGTATGGGCTCGCGCCATCTTAGGCGGTGTCCAGAGGACCGTCACGGAAACGACCAGGCCACATGCCTTCAGGCGGACAACTCGAGCATCCGCTGCACGGGAGCCAGCGCGCGCAGGCGCACATCCTCGGGCAGCGTGATCTCCGGCTTGCGGTCGCGCATGCAGAGATAGACCTTCTCCAGCGAGTTGAGCCGCATGTAAGGGCAGATGCTACAATTGCATCCCGAGCTGGGCGGCGCGGGGATCAGCTCGGCGTCGGGCCGCGCCTTCGCCATCAGATGGAGGATGCCCACCTCGGTGGCGACGATGAAGCTCTTCGCGGGGCTCTTGGCCACGAACTCGAGCAGCCCGCGCGTCGAGCCCACGTAGTCGGCCATCGCCAGCACGCTCGCCTCGCACTCGGGGTGCGCGATGAGCTTGGCCTCGGGGTGGCGCACCTTGAGCTTGGCCATCTGCCGCTCGGTGAACTGCTCGTGCACGATGCAGAAGCCCGGCCACTTCACCAGCTCGCGGCCGGTCTTCTTCTCCACCCACGCGCCCAGATGGCGGTCGGGGGCGAAGACGATGGGCGTCCCCTTGGGGAAGCTGTTGACGATCTTCTCCGCGTTGCTGGAAGTGCAGATGACGTCGCTCAAGGCCTTCACGCCCGCGGAGCAATTTATGTAGCTGATCACCTTGTGGCCGGGGTACTGCTTGAGCCACGCGGCGAACTGGTCGGCCGGGCAGCGGTCGGCGAGCGAGCAGCCCGCGTCGAGGTCGGGCAGCAGCACCTGCTTCTCGGGGTTCAGGATCTTGGCCGTCTCGGCCATGAAGTGCACCCCACAGAAGACGATCACCTTCGCCTTGGTCCTGGCCGCCTGCTGCGAGAGCTGCAGCGAGTCGCCCACGAAGTCGGCCAGGTCCTGGATGTCGGGGTCCTGGTAATAGTGCGCGAGGATCATGACGTCGAGTTGCTTGCGCAACCGCGCGATCTCCTCCAGCAGCGCCTGTCCCTGCGGCAGATCGGAAGCCATGGGGGCTATTCTAACGCCCCGCCGCGCGCACGAGCTCCCCCAGCCGCTTGACCACGGCCTGCCCGCCGTCGTCGGCCTGGCCGAAGCGGTAGTCGCTGCGGCCCGCCGGCAGCTCGTCGCAGAGCGAGAGATCGATGTCGTCGCGGAACGTCGCTGCCGTGACGGCGCGCCCCTCGACGACCACGCCCACCGGCGCGCGCTCCTCGAGGAGCGAGAGCAGCGCCTTCTTCACCGGCCGCGCCAGCGCCTTGTCGACGCGCGTCACCAGCACGCCCGGCGCTTGCTCGCGGGCGGTCGAGGCGAGCGCTTCGACCGGCGCCAGCGCCTCCTCGTGGGCGCGGGCCAGCTCCTCGATGCGGCGCTGGAGCTGGTCGGGCATGGCGCCCGAGACGAGGGCCGTCACCAGCTGCTGCCGCAGCGTCTCGCGCTGCGCGGTGCGCAGCTCGGACTGGGCGTGGTCGAGCGCCGCGGCGAGGCGCCTCGCCCGCTGCGAGAACGCGTGTCCGCGGCCGGGGCTGTCGGCGGCGCGCGCGTCCTCGTCGGCCTCGGGCCAAGGGGCGACGCCGCCGCGGAGGAACTTCACCGCCGAGAGGAGCCCGTCGAAATCGGCGTGCGCCACCACCGCGTCGACCGGACCCGCCTTGCGCACCAGCTCGGGCGTGACCAGCTCGGGGCAGGCGTGCGCGACGCGGTTGGGCACCAGCACGAAGCGCGGGTCGTCGCGGTAGCGCGCCCAGCCCAGCGGGTGCTCGTGGTGATCGATCCAGATCGCCAGCCGATCGCCCAGCGCCTCGAGGAACGGCACGGTCGATTTCTCGAAGTTGCCGCTGCCAGCGAACGCCACGTCGACCACCGCCACGCGCCCCTCGGCCGGCGGCGCGGGAAGATTGCCGGGCTGCTCGACGAAGACGACGCGCACCGCTGCAGTGTAATGTAAACTGGGCCGCGGATGCAGAACTTGCGCGACAAGTTGCTCAAGGCGGGCATCGTCAGCGAGAAGCAGGCAAAGGAGGCCGAGCGCGACCAGCGCGCCGGCACGCAGCGCAAGCACCGCGAGCGCGAAGAGGCGGTCAGCGCCGAGGAGCAGCAGCGGCGCGAGGCGTTCGCGGCGCGCGAGGCCGAGCTGGCGGAGGAGCGCCGCAAGGAAGCGGCGAAGAAGGCCGAGGCGCGCATGCAGTCGGAGCGCGCGCACCGGCTGCGGCAGCTGGTCGACACGCACCGCATCCGCGAGGCGCCGGGAGAGGTGAACTTCCATTTCGTGAAGAGGAGCGGGAAGGTCGGGCGGCTGGCCCTCTCCGCGGAGACGGCAAAGATGCTGGAGAACGGAGCCGCGGCGGTGGTGGAAGACCCAGGCGCGCCGGAGCACGCGGTGGTCCCGGCCGACGTGGCCAAGCGCATCCATGAGGTCGACGCGCAGGCGATCCGGTTCTGGTTCGGGCCGGAGAAGCCGATCGGGTTTTCGGATGCGGGGGAAGGCTGATCATTCCCCGCGGCCCTTGCGCTGCCGGTAGCGGATGATTGCCAGGACCAGCGTGAGGGCGGCCAGCGCGCCGGCGATGGGCCAGGCGATGCCCGGCGGGATGGAGCGCGTCTGGGCGAGGCCCGTGAAGAGCAGCACCATCAGGACGAGGAAATTGATCAGCGCGCCCACGCGCCGACTCTATCAGGCGCGGTGGAGGGGGTCGCGGCGGCGCTCGATCTCCAGCACCAGCGGGTGCGGCTTGTCGGCGCGCAGCGCGTCGATCAGATCGGCGTGGCGCTGCTCGCTGACGGCGCGCACCAGGCGGAGCGTCGGGGTCAGCTCGCCCGTCTCGAGCGCCGGCGCCTCCGTCACCAGCGCCACGCGCTCGACGCGCTCGTACCGCGCCGGCACCAGGAGATTCGCGGCCTGCAGCACCTCGACGATGGCGCGGCGCAGCTCGGGCACGCGCGCCAGCTCGGGCAGCGTAGCCGGCACCTCCTCATCGCGAGCGGCGAGGAAGCGCCGCGCAGGGCCCTGCGCGATCCAGCACAGCGCCGCGACGAAGGGCCTCCCCTCGCCCAGCACCACCGCCTGCTCGAGCAGCGGCGTGGCGGCGAGGATGCGCGCCTCGATTTCGCCCGAGGAAACCTTCTCGCCGTTCTCCAGCTTGAAGACGCCGTCGACGCGGCCGTGCAGCCGCAGGCCGTGCTGGGTCCACTCGGCCAGGTCGCCGGTGTGCAGCCATCCGCCGCGCAGGGCCTCGCTGGAATCCCTCTGGTGGTAGCCGTGCATCACTTGTGCTCCCCGCACCAGCACCTCGCCGAAGTGCACGTCGGGCACGGGCTGCAGCTTGACGGTGGTGCCCGGCAGCGGCCATCCCACCGTGCCGGGTGCGCGCGGCTTGCCCGGCGCGGTGAGGGTCACGACCGGCGCGGTCTCGGTGAGTCCCCAACCCTCCAGCACCAGGACGCCGCTCTCCTCGAAATAACGCACCACCGACGCGGAGAGCGGCGCGGCGGCGCTGAAGACGAAGCGCAGGCTCTTGTGCAGCACGGCGGCCTTGGCCTTCGCGTCGCGCCCGCCGCGGGCGGCGAGCGCCGAATAGACGCGCGGCACGCCGAAATAGACCGTCGGCTTGATCTCCGCCCAGTTGGAGATGAGCTTTTCGAGGTCGCGCCCGCGGCTGTCGTCGAGCACGAGGAGCGCGCGCTGCCAGAGCGCCATGAATCGCTCGAAGAGCGCGCCGAAGACGTGGTTCCAGGGCAGGGTGGCGAGGAAGACGTCGCGCTCCGACAGCTCCCAGGCGGCGGAGATGGCGGCTTGCTGCGAGAGGACGTTCCAGTGCGTCAGCTCGACGCCCTTGGGCCGGCCGGTGGTGCCGCCGGTATAGAGGACAAAAGCGACGTCGTCGCGCTCGACGGAGGCGGTCGAACCGGCAGACATCGTCTCCACCGCTTTCAGCGGAAGGCCGCGGGCGTCGTCGGGCAGCGGCTGGTCGTCGAGAACGATGACCCGCTCGAGCCCCCGCACCGGCAAGGTGCGGCGCTGCTGCACGGCGCTTCCCACGAAGGCGACGCGCGCGCCCGAGTCGGCCAGGCAGTAGAGGAGCAAGTCGGGAGTCGACTCGGGGAAGATGGGCGCGCTCGCCGCTCCCAGCGAGAGCACGGCCAGCTCGGCGACCAGCATCTCGGGCGAGTTGGGCGCCACCACCGCCACCACGTCGCCGCGCTTCACGCCGAGAGAGGCCAGGCCGGCGGCGATGGCGCGCCGGCGCTCGTCGAGGCGTCCCCAGGTGAGATCGACCCACTTGCCGGAAGCGCCGCGCGAGCGCACCGCGGGGCGGCTCGGGTCGGCCGCGGCGCGCGCCGCCACCATCTCGCCGATGTTGCGGTACGGAACTTCCGGAAGCGGTACGTCGCTGCCGACTTCCTCTCCCAGCCCGGGCAACGCGCGCAGCTTGTTACTTCTTGGCCGCGGCCTGTTTCTCACGGAACTCCTTGATCATCTGCTCCTGGGTCGAGCGCGGCACCGGCTGGTACTTGGCGAACTCCATGGAGTACTCGCCCTTGCCCTGGGTGGCGGAGCGGAGGTCCGTCGAATAGCCGAACATCTCGCTCAGCGGCACGTGCGCGTTGGCGATGAGGTAGCCCTCGACGGTCTCGGTGTTCTGGATGACGCCGCGGCGCTGGTTGAGCTGGCCGACGACCGCGCCCTGGAACTCCTCGGGCGCCTGCACCTCGACGTTCATGATCGGCTCGAGGATGACCGGCTTGGCCGCCTCGTACCCCTCGCGGAAGCCCATCAGCGCCGCCGTCTTGAAGGCTTGCTCGCTGGAGTCGACCGCGTGCGAAAGCCCGTCGTTGATCACGCAGCGCACGCCCACCACGGGAAATCCGATCAACGAGCCCTTCTTGATCGCTTCCTTGAACCCCTTGTCGCAGGCCGAGATGAACTCGCGCGGGATGGCGCCGCCCGCCACGTCGTCGACGAATTCATAGCGCTCGATCGCGTCGGCCGGGAGCGGCTCGATGTACCCGGCCACGCGCGCGAACTGGCCCGAGCCGCCGGTCTGCTTCTTGTGCGTGTAAGCGAAGTCGGCGCGCTGCTGGATGGTCTCGCGGTAGGCAACTTGTGGTTGGCCCACGACGACTTCGCAGCCGTACTCGCGCTTGATGCGCTCCATGTAGATCTCGAGGTGCAATTCCCCCATGCCGGAGGCGATGGTCTGCGCCGACTCTTCGTCCCGGTGGACGCGGAAGGTCGGGTCCTCGCGGGTGAAGCGGTTCAGCGCCTTGGAGAAGTTGGCCGCGCCTGTTTTCTCCTTGGGAGCGATGGCCAGCGAGATGACCGCGTCGGGCACGTGCATCGACGTCATGGTGTACTTGATGCTGCCGTCGGTGAACGTGTCGCCCGAGGCGCAGTCGACGCCGAACATGGCGATGATGTCGCCCGCCTCCGCGCGCTCGATCTCGTGCATCTCGTCGGCGTGCATGCGCACCAGCCGCGGCACCTTGACCTTCTTGCCGTCGCGCTGGTTGACGATGAAGTCGCCCTTGGCCACCTTGCCCTGGTACATGCGCAGGTAGGTGAGCTGGCCGTAGCGGCCGTCTTCCAGCTTGAAGGCGAGGCCCACGAACGGCTTGGCCGCGTCGGACGCCAGCACCACCTTCTCTTCGGCCTTGTTCTGGTCGTGCGCCTCGTTGACCACTTCCTTGGGGTTGGGAAGGTAGTAGACGATGCCGTCGAGCAGGTGCTGCACGCCCTTGTTCTTGTAGGCCGAGCCGCAGAAAACCGGCGTGAGCTTCAAAGCGAGCGTGCCGGCGCGGACGGCGCGCCGGATGTCCTCGACGGTCGGCTCCTTCTCCTCGATGAACATCTCGGTCAGCTTCTCGTCGTAGTCGGCCACCGCCGCGATGAGATCGTGGCGCATGGTCTTGGCCTGCTCGAGCATCTCGGCGGGGATCTCCTCGGTGCGGACCTTCTCGCCGTTCTCGCCGTCGTAGTAGTGCGCCTTCATGGTGACGAGGTCGATGACGCCCTGGAACTTGTCCTCGGCGCCGATGGGCAGCTCCATGAGGACCGCGTTGTGCCCGAGCTTTTCGCGCAGTTGCTGCGTGACGCGGAAGGCATTGGCGCCGGCGCGGTCCATCTTGTTGATGAAGGCCAGCCGCGGGACCTTGTAGCGGCGCATCTGGCGGTCGACGGTGATCGACTGCGACTGCACGCCCGACACCGAGCAGAGCACGAGGATGGCGCCGTCCAGCACGCGCAGCGCGCGCTCCACCTCGATGGTGAAGTCGACGTGTCCGGGGGTGTCGATGATGTTGATGTTGTGCGTCGGCCGCGACGCGTCGGTCACGTCCCACTCGCAGTAGGTGGCGGCGGACTGGATGGTGATGCCCTTCTCGCGCTCCAGGTCCATCGAGTCCATCTTGGCCCCGATGGCGTCCTTGCCTTTCACCTCGTGGATCTGGTGGATGCGGCCCGTGTAATAGAGGATGCGCTCGCTCAGGGTCGTCTTGCCCGAGTCGATATGCGCCGAGATGCCGATGTTGCGGATGACTTCAATGTTCGCCACGTGTGATGCCTTCCTCAAAGCCCTCGAAAAGGGGGGCTGCTACTACCCTGAAAACGTCTGAAAAAGCAAGCCGCAGGCCTAGGGTTCCCGGCCGGGAGCGCCCCGATGTGAAGCTGCGGAGAATACCGGGGAAAATCTGATGCGCGGACGCGTCTTTCGTCGCGAGAAAAATGGCTCCCCGTTCGGGCATGGAAGGACTCTAGCGCTCGCCCGCCCGCTGCCATACTTTCCTGCAAGGCCCATGTTACGCGCGGATGACGCAGATCGAACTGTTGCAGCGCAGCGGCATCCACCGCATCGGGTCTGCGAAGATCGGCTTTCGCTACCGGGGGGCGCCTGCCTCACGGCTCGAGCAGGTGCGCTCGCTGCGCATCCCGCCAGCCTGGACGTCGCCGTCGCCCGCAGCCCACGCGCGAAGCTCCAGGCCGTCGGGCGCGACCGCAAGGACCACTGGCAGTACCTCTACAACGAGGCGGCGGTCCGCGAGCGCGAGCAGAAGAAGTACGACCGGCTGGTCGCCTTCGGCCGCGCGCTGCCGAAAATGCGCGCGGCGATCGATCGCGGGATGCGCCTCCAGGGCCTTCCGCGCGAGAAGGTGATGGCCTGCATCCTGCGGATCCTCTCCACCTGCTTCATGCGGCCGGGGAGCCAGGTCTACGCGAAGGAGAACGCTAGCTTCGGCATCGCCACGCTGCAGAACCGCCACGCCAGCGTCCACGGCGACCTGGTCCGCTTCAGCTATACGGGCAAGGGCGGCAAGCACCACGAGCGCGAGCTGCGCGATCGGCGCGTGGCGCGCATCGTGCGGGAGCTGAAGAAGCTGCCGGGGCGCGATCTGTTCGAGTACGTCGGCGCGGACGGCGCGGTCGTCGACATCCGCTGCCGCCACATCAATGGGTACATCAAGGAAGTGATGGGCGAACGCTCAGCGCCAAGGACTTCCGCACCTGGGCGGGGACGCTCATCGCGGCGTGCGCGCTGGCGCGCATGACCGCAGAAGCCGTGCCGGGCCGCACCGACCGCAAGCGCATCGTCACAGCGGCGATCAAGGAGACGGCGGCGCAGCTCGGCAACACGCCGGCGGTGTGCAAGGCGTCGTACATCTGGCCTTCGGTGGTGCAGAGCTTCGAGAAGGGGACCGTGCTGCGCGCGCATTTCGCGACCATCGAGGAGTTGATCGGGTGCAAGACGCGCGGCCAGCACCGGTGCGAAAAGGCGTTGCTCGATCTGCTCAGGTCGGGCCGCTCGGCCGCCGCGGCGGTCCCGCGGCCGACGCGCCGGCGCGAGACCAGGATGAGCCGGCGGATGCGCGCGAGCCCCCGCGCGCGGCGTCTCGCTCGCGCGTTCACGCTGCACTAGCCTTGGGCGCTGGTGGATTGGCGGTACGGGCGCGAGGCGAGAGCCGCTGGTCGACGCGCTGGTACACCTTGTCGACGAGCCAGGTGAGCGCAAAGGTGAGGCCCAGGAGCAGCGTTAGAAGCGCCCAATACTGCGGCCAGGAGCAGCGGTCGCGCCAGAAGCGGTCGAACGAGAAGACCCCGAAAAGCCGATAGAAGAGCAGCATCTCGTGCAGGAAGTACGCCGCCAGGGACGAGGTGCCGAAGATCTCGATGAAACGCACCGGCCACGAGGTGAGCCACGCGCCCGCGAAAAGCTGCTCGATCGCCAGCAGCACCAGCGCCACCAGCGACACCTGCGTCCAGCGCCGCGCGTGGTTGGTCGGGTCGGTGACCCAGAAGTTGTGCGGCGGGTAGAGCGACGAGACCCAGGGCGTCGCCATCCACAGCGCGGCGCCCACCAGCGCGAGCAGCACGAGCCAGCGCGCCATCTCGCGCGGCCCGGGGTTCGCGCCCACCGCCGCGCCGAGATAGACGTAGCCCGACCAGGGCAGGAGCGGGAAGATCGATTTCAAGTCGGTCGCATCGTTGAGGAAGTGTCCCAGCGGCGGCGGCACGTGCTCGGCCAGCGGCGAGACGCCGAAGGCCAGCGCCGCCAGCCCCAACGAAACCCAGCGCAGCGCGCGCGGCCGGGGCGCGAGCAGCACCAGCGCCGGCAGCGCGATGAGCAGCGAAAGACCGATGCACTGGAGGATGTCCACGCGCAGGATCCAGCGCGGCTGGCGGAAGATGGGAAACCACATCCAGTTGACCAGCGTCGCCACGAGGAGCACCTCGAAGAGCCGGCGCAGCGTCCGCCGCACCCGCGCGGAGCGGCCCCCCGGCGCGCCGGCCGCCGCACGCACCTGCGTCAGCGCCATGGAGAAACCGGCGGCGAAGATGAACGCGGGCGCCACCAGACCGTCGATCCACTGCAGCGTGCCGTAGAACGTGCCCGCGCGCAGCTCCGGCCGCAGCAGCGCCAGGGCGTGCGTCTGAATCATCGCCACCACGGCCAGACCGCGCAGCCAATCGAAAGCCCGCACCCGTGCAGCCACGGGCGATGGTAGAGCACATCTCCTGCGCGAAGGCGCGTTCCTGTCGCTGCCTACTGCTTCTTGACGTTTTGCGCCTGCAGCCCCTTGGGCCCTTTGACGATGTCGAACTCGACCCGGTCGCCTTCGGCGAGCGAGCGGAAGCCCTCCATCTGGATGGCGGTGTGATGGACGAAGACGTCCTCGCCGCCCTCCTGCGAGATGAAACCAAACCCCTTGCTGTCGTTGAACCACTTCACCGTGCCATGCGCCATTGCAGCTCTCTTTGTGACGGACGGTTCCCCCGCCCTGATTCGGGTCGATCGAATTAGCAGGAGACAAGCCGGAGATCAAATCAGCGCGCCGCCCGGGCGCGGAAGCAGGTGTACGTGAACGAGCCGCGCGGGTCCTTTTCCAGCGCCATGAGCTGCGCGCATGCTTCGTCGGCGCGGCCGCGCAAGGGCGGCGGAAGCGACTCGCGCGCGGACTGGAGGATCTCGGCGAACTCCTCCAGCATGGCGTGCAGGTACCCGGTCGGCGAGCCGGCGTGCATGTGGAAGGTGGTGGGGTAGACCTGCACGCCGGTGAAGCCCGCTTCCCGGCAGAGGCCGTAAAGCTTGCGGCCGATGATGGGATCGCCGCCGCCCTCTTCCTGCGCGCGCCAAAGGGCACGGAAGCACTCCTCGACAAGAGGAAGACGCGGCCAGAAGACCATCAGGTCGTTGTCCACCTCGGTCATCCAGGCGTAGCCGGCCGGGGCGAGAATGCGCCGCACCTCGCGCAGGATGTCGACTGCGCGCGAGGGCGGGACGTGCTCGAGCAGCCACGACCAGTGCACCACGTCGAAGGCGCCGTCGCGGAAAGGCAGCGCGGTGGCATCGCCGTTGACCAGCACCAGCTCGGGGCTGCGCGAGCGCGCCGCGCGCAGTTGCTCGAGCGAGACGTCGGCTCCGAAGAGCAGTGCGTCGGGCAGGCGCGCCGCGAGCCGGCGCATCATCGCGCCCGTGCCGCAGGCCAGGTCGAGCACGCGCGCGCCGGGGCCCGCCTCGACGCCGTCGAGGATCCAGCGGGTGAGGAAGCGCGCTTGCTTCTCGAGGCGGTCGATCTCCGCCGCGTCGGTCTCGCCGTGGATGTAGCGGGTCATGGGACCCTTTTTACGCCAGTCGTGCGCAGTAAACCGTCAAGGCAGTGACTTCGACAAGAATGCGACGGCATTGCCTGTGAAGATGGCTCGGACCTGCGCATCGCTGAAGCGTTCGACGCGGAGGGCCTCGGCGAGGAGCGGAAGACCCGTGACGTCGAAGGGCTGCTTGACCGCCCCGTCGAAATCGCTTCCCAGCGCGACGTGCTCGACGCCCATCACGTCGGCGGCGTGGCGCATCGCGCGCGCGATGGCGGCCGCGTCGGTGCCGCAAGTGGCCGCCTTCCAGTACCCGATGCCGACCAGCGCGCCGTTCTTCGCCAGCGCGCGCAGTTGATCGTCGGAGAGGTTGCGCGGGCTGTCGCAGGTCGCTTTCACGCCGGTGTGCGAGACGACCACCGGCCGTCTCGCCGCAGCCAGCACGTCCCGCAAGGTCTGCGGCGAAGCGTGTGCCAGGTCGACGAGAATGCGCTTTTCCTCCAGCGTCGCCAGCCACCGCCGGCCGAGCGGCGTGAGCCCGCCCTTCTCCTCGCCGTGCGCCGAGCCGGAGATCTCCGTGTCGACAAAATGCGTCGGGGCCATCATGCGGAAGCCCGCAGCGAAAAGGGCGGAGATCGATTCCAGGTCGCCTTCGAGCGCCTGCGACCCCTCGAGGCCGAGGATCGCGCCCACCGCGTGCGAGCCGGCGCGGCGCTGGGTCAGGAGGGCTTCGAGGTCAGCGCGCGAGCGCACCAGCACCAGCTTGCCGGCGCTCCGGGCGGCCGTCTCGCGCAGCCGCTGCGCCAGGTAGAGCGCGCGCTCGCGCCGGCTCTTCCACGTCTGCCGCGGCCAGCGCGATACAATTGCCAGCCCCGTGATCATGTCGGCCGCGTCGTTGGGGTTTCTCGTGACGTTCATCCCCAACGGCGCCTGCGTCACCACGCCGAAGACTTGAAGGAGCGCTCCCACCTCGAGCAGCCGCGGCAGATCGACGTGGCCGCGCGAGCCGCGCTCGAGCAGATCGCGGCCCCAGAGGAGCGGGTCGGCGTGCAAGTCGACTTCATCGGCGGCCACCGCGAGCGCCCAGTCCGGCGCGGGGTAGGGCGGCCGCCACTGCACTCTATTGAGGAGCGCCTCGATAATGGCGGGCAGGAAGGCGAAAACGGCGGCGGCCAGCAGGGCGAAGGCCAGGACCATGACGACCAGCTTGCGCATCACCCCTTCATCGCACGAAGAGTGCTAGAAGTGCGCGCCCATGAAAGCCCACGCACTCGTCGCCATCATCGTTCTCGCGGCTTGCAAGACCCCCGCAGCCGCCGAGAAGCCGCCCGCCACCGACACGCCGGCCGCCGCTGAGAGGCCGCCGGCCGCCGAGAAGCCTCCCGTGGCCGCCGCAGAGAAGGCGCCGGCCATCGATCAGGCCGCGGTCGTCTCCGCGCTGGCGCAGAAGTTCGGCGAGCCGGCTCGCGCCCGCGCCGAGCGCGGCGTGCGGCAGGTGGCGGCCTACTGGCGCGCCGAGGACGGCGATGCGGCGGCGCTGAAGGGCTTCGCGCTCGAGTCGTTCGCGACGGACCCCGAGCCTCTCTTGCAGCGATTCTCGGCGGCGCTGGAGCAGATGGACGGGCACATGCTCGAGATCGGCCGCGCCCTGCAGAGCTGGAGCCAGCTCGAACTGGGGCCGCAGCTCGACGTCGATCAGCTCTTCGCCGCGCTCGATGTGAGCGCGCACCTCCCCGAGGACCTCTTCACCTCGAAGCTGGCGTTCGTGGCGCTGCTCAACTTCCCGCTGCCCGACCTCGACGAGATGGTGGCGCAAGGGCCGCGCTGGTCGCGCCGGCAGTGGGCGGCGGCGCGGCTCACGCTGCGATTCGCACTGCGGCCCAGCGGCGCGGCCTTGCAGGCGCTGGCCAAGGCTTCCGCCGACGCCGAGGCGTACATCGCCGGCTACAACATCTGGATGCACCACGTGCTCTCCCCCGACGGCAAGCGCCTCTTCCCCAAGGGCGTGCGGCTGCTCACGCACTGGAACCTGCGCGATCAGATCAAGGCCGACTATGCGGAGAAGGACCGGGGGCTGGCGCTGCAGCGGCAGCGGCTCATCCGCGAAGTGATGGAACGCATCGTCACGCAGAGCATCCCGCAGGGGGTGATCGACGACCCGCGCGTCGACTGGAACCCCTTCACGAACGCGGTGGCGCCCGCGCCGCCGGAGGAGGTGGAGGTCGAGCAGATGAAGGCGCAGGGCAAGCGGCCGGAAAAGCCGCTCGTCTCGAACGAGAGAGAGCCCGACACCCGCTACCAGGTGCTGCTCAACGACTTTCTCGCCTCGCGGCGGCTCGACGCGGACTCGCCCATGGCGCGAACGGTGATGGATCGCCACTTCGCCCTCGACGACGAGATCCCCGAGGCGCGGGTGCGCGCGCTGCTCACGCAGATCGTCTCGTCGCCGCTGGTGCCGCGCGTCGCGGCCCTCATCCAGAAACGGCTGGGGCGGCCGCTGGAGCCGTTCGACATCTGGTACGACGGGTTCATCGAGAAGCAGCCCGAGGGCGAGCTGTCGCGCCTCACCCGCGCGCGCTATCCGACGGCCGACGCCTACAAGAAGGACATCCCCCGCCTCTTGCGGGGGCTGGGCTTCGCGACGGAGAAGGCGCGCTGGCTCGACCAGCACATCGTCGTCGATCCGGCGCGCGGCTCAGGCCACGCGCTGCAGGCGGCGCGTCGGAGCGAGATGTACCCGTGGTGGGGGCCGGGCGACTCGCCGCATCTGCGCACGCGCATCAACCCCGACGGCATGGACTACAAGGGCTACAACATCGCCGTCCACGAGATGGGCCACAACGTCGAGCAGGTGTTCTCGCTCTACTCGGTGGACGACACGCTCATGTCGGGCGTGCCGGGGACGGCCTTCACCGAGGCGCTGGCCTTCACCTTCCAGCACCGCGACCTGGAGCTGCTCGGCGTCGGCAAGTCGGACTCGCGCTCGGAGCACGCGCGCGCGCTGAAGGCTTTTTGGGACGCGTACGAGATCAGCGGGGCGGCGCTGGTCGATCTCGACGTGTGGCACTGGATGTACGCGCATCCCGACGCTTCGAGGGCGGAGCTGCGCGCAGCGACGGTGCAGATCGCGCGCTCGCTGTGGGACAAGTACTACGCGCCGGTCCTGGGGAAGCCGGGCAATCCCCAGCTCGCGGTCTACTCGCACATGATCAATAGCTTCCTCTATCTATTCCGATACCCGATCGGCTTCATGATCGCCTTCCAACTCGAGGCGAAGCTGCGCGGCCCCGGCCATGGCGCGGCGTTCGAGAACGCGGCCTCCTACGGGCACGTCCTGCCCGACCTGTGGATGGAGCACGCGACGGGCCGGCCGGTCGTGGCCGAGCCGCTGCTCGAGGCGGCGGAGGGGGCGCTCCAGTAGAAAGAGAACCCTGCACCTGCTCCCCGCTCCCGCTCCCGCTCCTGCTCGGGTACTTTTACTTTCTAAAAAAACCCGAGCAGGAGCAGGTGCGAGGAGCAGGGTGTTGGAGCAGGGGCAGGCGCGCGCCAACGCCTCCGGCGTTGGCACTGGCGCCTGCATTTGGGTGGGAGTAGCTCGCTGCGCTCGCGCTGACTGGAACCGTCGTCGGTTCGTCATCGTCGGCCTCCTCGCTGCGCTTTCTGTGAAGGAGGCCGACGATGACGAACCTGACGACTATGTTTCCCCATGAGAGGCTGATTGCGTATCAAGTCGCTTGTGAGCTGCTTGATTTGGTGCGCGAGCTTCGGATTTCAGATTCGAAACTCCGTGATCAAGCCATTCGCGCTGCGCAGAGTGCGTGCCTCAATACCGCTGAAGCCGCTGGGCGATTTGGCGGGCCGGACAAGGCGCGTGTCTTTGCGATCGCGCGCGGTGAGGCTTGCGAAGTGGCGGCCGCTATCGACATCGCGACTCGGTCGAGGCAATGCGAGGTGAAGGCTGCTGGCGTGGCGAGCGCTGTCGCGCGGCGGCTCTACGGACTGCTCACCGGACTCGTCCGGCGCTAGCCGAAGCTCCAGCGGTCGACGACTTTGCCGTGGTCGATCTGGGCGACGCAGAGGATGTCGCGGGTCATCCCCCGGGCGGCCATCGTCGCGGCATGGCGGCGCTCGCACCAGACGGCGTGGGTCGCGTTGGAGCGGACCCAGAGGACTTCGACGCGGCGAGGGACGTCGGTGGGGCCCTTGTGCCGCTGGCGCAGGGTCAGCTCGCGCTCGGCGACGAGCTCGGCGATGAGGGGGATGTGGGCCGGGTCTGCGCCTGAGACGTCGCCCAGAGAGGTGAGGGTGGGTGGTGATGCGGGTTCGGGTTCTCGCTCTCGTTCTGGTTCTGGTTCTGGTTTTGTTTCTGAGGGCAGCGGGTCGAGTGATTCGCGCAGGCGTTCCGCCTCGAAGTCGCTCTCGGTCCGCGCCGCCTTCAGCACCTTCCGCACGAGCCACACGCAGAGCCCGAGGAAGATGACCCCCGGCAGCCCCAGTTCGAGCAACAGGTCCAGCTTACTCGCCCGTCTGCGCGCGCCTGGCCGAGCCGTGCTGATCGATGCGCGCCTGCGCTCCCGTCGACATCGACCCCAGAAGCTGCGCCGTGAGCGGCTGGTGCTCCTTGACGTACGCGACGATGATGTCCCGCGCCAGCACCTTGCCGACCTTCCTGGGCGCGTCCTTGAGGATGGTCAGCCCGTCGCCGCCGTTGGCGAGGAAGTCCGTCACCGCCACCGTGAAGGTGCCCGGCGCGCAGGTCGACTGGCACTCCGTCGCCGTGCAGCTCTTCGTTTCGCAGAGCACGTTGCCCGTGCTTTCGTCGACCATGTTGATGACGATGGCCCCGGGCGGCGCGTCCTTGATGTCCATGGACTGCATGTGCTCCCAGTCGATCGTGTAGCGCAGCCCCGAGACGCGCAGCGGTCCCTTGCCCGCGTGCAGCACCGATTCGAGCGCATTGCGCACCTGGGTCGCCGGCAGCGACACCACCACCTGCTGGTTGTCGAAAGGGTACAAGTCGAAGATCTGCCCGAACGTGATCGGACCCGGTGGAATCTCCGAGATGCGCAAGCCCCCCGAGTTCTGGAAGGCGAAGTTGGCCTTCAGACCGCCCCCTGCCCCCGAGCGCATCGCGTCGGCGGCGAGATTGGCGAGCAGGTCGTCGTTGCCGCCCTTGCGCAATTCGACCGCCGTCGCGCCGATGCGCGACTCGCGCAGCTTCTTCACCTGAAGGTCGTAGTCGCCGAGGATGGCCGCGACGCGCGCGTCCGGCTCGATCTCGTGCCCGCGCCACTCGGCGGGCCGCCCGTTGTACGTGTGCAGGATGGGCTGCGGCGCCCCCGCCTTGGGAACGTTCCCCTCGTTGACCACGTACTGCTTCACATGTCCCTGCGCGTCGAGCGTCAGCTCGATGGTGGAGAAGCTCGACAGCTTCGCCCCCGACTGCACGATGGGAATGTTGGCCACCGCGGTCGACAGAAGCGTGTGGTGGTGCCCGCTGACGATGGCGTCGACCTTGCCCTTGCAGGCCTCGGCGATCTTCTCGATCTCGTTGTCGGGCGGGAAGGGCCCGGCGTGGGCGGTGATGATCATCACCGTGGCGCCCTGCGCGCGCAGCCTGTCGGCCTCGGCCGCGGCGAGCGGGCCGCCCTCGGCGAACTCGAGGTCGCTGATGTTTACTGGATTCGTCGTCACCGGTGTCTCCACGGTGGCGAGGCCGACGATGCCGACTTTGATGCCGCCCGCGTCGACCAGCGCGCTGGGCTTCACCCAGTCGGGCCGGTTGCGCGTGCCCTTGAGGAAGATGTTGGCGGCCAGGATGGGGTACCTGGCCTGCGCGATGCGCTCTTTCAGCACCGGCATGCCGAAGTCGAACTCGTGATTGCCCACGGCCGAGGCGGTGACGCCGATGGCGTTGTAGACATCGACCACCGACTTGCCGCGGAACTCGTTGGAGATGAGGGTGCCCTGGAACTCGTCGCCCGCGTCCACGATCAGCACCTCGTCGCCCTTCTCCCCGTAGTCGGCGCGGATGGCGTTGACCCAGCCGGCGAACCAGTCGGCGCCGCCGATGTCGCTCTTGGTGTACGCCGAGGCCCACCTGGGCGGCGGGATGGCGAGCAGCGCCCCGTGCGTGTCGTTGATGCCGATGATCATCAGCCGGCGGCCGTCCTTGCCGGGCGCTCCGGCCTGGGCCGACGCACCCTTCTTCGGCGAGCTGGCGCAGGCGATGGCGAGCGAAGCGAGAAGAAGAAGGAGACGGCGCACGCTGTGGCGGTACCACGAGGCGCTCAGTTCCGGAAGCGCACAATGACAGGGCTGTGACAGAGCCACCTTAGACGTGGCCCATGTCCAACGGACGGAGGATCGAGCTCGCCTCCTGCATTCCCTTCGCGCTGGTGCACGTCGTGGCCATCGCCGGCGCGATGGCGGTGGGCTTCTCCTGGAAGCTGCTCGGGCTCGCCCTGGCGCTCTACTACGGGCGCATGGCATTCACCACCATCGGGTACCACCGGTACTTCTCGCACCGGACCTTCAAGACGTCGCGCTGGTTCCAGTTCGTGCTGGCGTTCTTGGCCGAGACGAGCGCGCAGAAGGGCGTCCTGTGGTGGGCGGCGCACCACCGCGTGCACCACCGCTACTCGGATCTCGCCGGCGACCCCCACTCGCCTAAGGAAGGCTTCTGGGAGAGCCACATGCTCTGGATCCTGCGCGACTTCGCGGGGCCGACGGGGGAAATCAAAGACTTCGCCCGGTACCCCGAACTGCGCTGGCTCAACAAGTACTACCTGCTCCCGCCGGTGGCGCTGGCCGTGGGGCTCTACTTCCTCGGCGGAATGCCCGCTCTCATCTGGGGCTTCTTCGTCTCCACCGTGCTGCTTTGGCACGGGACGTTCCTGGTCAACTCGGTCAACCACCTCTGGGGCTCGCGCCGCTACGCGACCACCGACACCTCGCGCAACAATGGGCTGCTGGCCCTCCTTACGATGGGCGAGGGTTGGCACAACAACCACCATCACTACATGGCGTCGGCGAATCAGGGATTCTTCTGGTGGGAGATCGACCTGAGCTTCTACCTGATCCGCCTCTTCCAGATGCTCGGCCTCGTCTGGGACGTCCGCGTCCCGCCGGAGAAGATCCGCGGCGCGACCATCGAGGCGAAGCAACCCCCGGAGCCCGAGCCCGCGCTGGCGCTCCTGCCGGAATAGACGCGCCGGCTTGCGGCGCGGGCTGGGGGCGGACGCTATGCTTTCCAGATGCGCGCCGGGGCCGCGGTCAGCCGACACGAGGACGTGCGCATCGCCGCGCGCGACGCGGCTGCGCGCGCGCTCGACGCGGCGGATCTCGACGGGGCGGGTTGCCTGCTGGTCGGGGCCACCCCCGAGCACCTCGACGAGGCGATCGATCTGTGCGCCGAGCTGCGCGACGTGGCGGGCGCCTCGACGCACATCTTCGGCGGCGCGACGTCCGCGGCTTTCGTCCCGGGCGATGCCGAGGCCGAGGAAGGGCCGGCGCTGGGCGTGCTCGCGCTCGAAGAACCGGGCTTTCTTTTTTCCTTCCGCGCCGACGATCCCGCCGAGCTGCGCGCCGCCGCGCAGCGGGCCGGGCCGGGGGCGCTGGCGCTGGTCTTCGCCGATCCGGCCGCACCGTTGCAACGGCTGTTGGGGGCGCTCGGGCGCGACGCTCCCCGCGCCCAGGTCGCGGGCGGCGGGGTGGTGGTCGACGGCGGGCTGCTGCTCGACGACGACGTGACCGAGGCGCACGCAGTGGGGGCGTTCTTCCCCGCGGCTCAAAACGCGCATCTGGTAGCAAATGCGCACCGCGGCCACCGCGTCGCGGTCGCCCAGTCCCACCAGCCCATCGGCAAGCCGCTGCTCGTCACCCGCTCCGAAGGGCGCTCGCTCTTCGAGCTGGATTCGCGCCCCGCCGTCGACGCGCTGGCCGCGCTGGCCGAGCTGCCTGGCCTCTCGGGCGAGGCGCTGCAGTTCGTTGCTCTCGCGCTCTCTCCCAGCCCGGGCGAGGCGTTCCGCGAGGACGACTTCGTCTCGGTGCCGCTCCTCGGGGTCGACGAGGAGCGCGGCTCCATCGAGACGGGTGTCCAGGTTCCCGAGGGGCACAGCGTCTCGTTCACGCTGCGCGACGGGATGGGCGCGCGCCGCACGATGGCGGGCGCCCTGCAGCGGCTCGCCGGGGCGGTGCCGGCCTTCGGCGTGTACTTCGACTGCGCCAGCCGCGGGACGAACCTCTACGGCGTGGGAGGCCTGGACATGGGCCTCATCGAGAAGTCGCTGGGCAGCTTTCCGCTGCTCTCGCTGCGCACCAGTTTCGAGCTGGGCCCGTCGGGGCAGGGCACGGGGCTGCACCTCTTCACCGGCGTGCTGGCCTTGGGTGAGCGATGAGGCGCGCCAGCCGGTCTCGGAGCTAGCGCTAGAGTTTCGCCAGGTCGGGCTCGCCCGGCCCCTGAAGGAACGCCTCGAACGACACCCCCACGCCCGGCGGCTCCTGCCGGCGCCACCGGACCATGGCGCGCACGTGCAGGTCCTTGCCGTGGGGCAGGCCGATGGTCGCGACCAATTCCTTAGTTGCTTCAGGTAGTTTCACGCGAAGGAACGCGCCCCCCGGCGAGATGTTCTCGGTCGTCGCCACAACCTCTTTGATACCGACCCGCAGCCTCGTGGCGAGTTGGACCGGCCTGCGGGCGTGCCGCCGGCGCTGTTCCCTTTGATCGATGTCCGTTCTTTGGACCATCTGTTCTTTCTCAGGGCAGGCGGCCCCCCCGTCAACTTTCCGAAAGTGCAGAAAACAATGCTGCGATCCCCGTCACGCTCGGCGGCACCTTGACGGAATCAACCGGCCGACCTACCCAAGTGACGCATGGCGCAAACGAATCCCCCGGCGGGGTCCCGCCGCCTCGTCGAACGGGGCAGGTACTACGAAGATTTCAAGGTGGGCGACGTCTACCGGCACCACTGGGGCCGCACGCTCACCCAGGGCGAGGCGCAATTCTTCGCCACCGCCACCATGAATGCGCTGCCGCTCTACTTCAACGAACTGCACGCGCAGGCGCTGGGCCACGAAAAGGTGCCGGTGCATCCCTTGCTGGTGATGAACGTGGTCTTCGGCATGACGGTCGAGGACCTCTCCGAGCAGGCGCTGGCGCACCTCGGCTACTGGAACATGAAGTTCCCGCGCTGGGTGTATCCGGGCGACACGCTCGTCTCCTCGTCGGAGGTGCTCGATAAGCGCGAGAGCGGGTCGAAGCCCGACCGCGGCATCGTGCACGTGCGCACTACGGGCGCGAACCAGCGCGGCGAGGAGATCTGCGTCTACGAGCGCAAGATCCTCGTCAAGAAGCGCGCCGCATATGGAGGTCGATAGATGCCGATCCCCAACCCCAACGGCGGCGCGCTCACCGAGGAGCACGTGCAGATCCGCGAGAGCGTGCGCGACTTCGCCGAGCGCGAGGTGGTGCCCGTCGCCAACGAGCTGGACAACAAGGGGGCGGAGATCCCCTCGGGCATCGTGAAGAAGATGGCCGAGCTGGGCTACTTCGGCCTGATCTTTTCTCCCGACCATGGCGGCTCGGGGCTCGATACCTTGAGCATGGCCATCGTGGCGGAAGAGTTGTCGCGCGCCTGGCTCAGCGTCGGGTCGGTGATGACGCGCATGATCATCACCGCCTCGCTGGTGCAGGCCAACGGCACCGAGGAGCAGAAGAAGAAGTTCCTCCCCGGGCTGTGCACGGGGGAAATCCTCGCCGCCGCCGCCTTCACCGAGCCCGACGCGGGGTCGGATTCCGCGGGGATCAAGTGCCGCGCGGTGAGGCGCGGCGACAAGTACGTCATCACCGGCGAGAAGACCTGGTGCACCTGGGCCAACAAGGCGCATGTGTTGTGCACCACCGTGGTGACCAATCCCGAGGCGCCCAAGAAGCACAATCGACTGAGCGTCCTCTTGATTCCCAAGACGCCGGGAGACGAGTTCCATCCCCCGCAGCTGGCGGGCAGCCCCATCCCCACCATCGGATACAAGGGGATGAATTCCTATTCGCTGCAATTCGACGGATATGAAGCGCCGGCGGAGAATCTGCTCGGGGGAGTGGAAGGGAAAGGCTTCTATCAATTGATGTCGACGTATGAGATCGCGCGCATCCAGACGGCGGCGCGCGCCGTCGGCGTCGCCCAGGCGGCGTTCGAAGCCGCTTTGAGATATTCGCAGGAGCGCACGCAGTTCGGAAAGCCCATCTCCGAGTTCCAGGTCATCGGCCACAAGCTGGCCGAGATGGCCACGAAGATCGAGGCGGGCCGGCAGCTCACCTACCACGCGGCGCGCATGAAGGACACGGGCAAGCGCTGCGACCTCGAGGCGGGCATGGCCAAGGCGTTCTGCGCCGAGATGGCCGAGCACGTGACCGCCGAGGCGATGCAGGTCTTCGGCGGATACGGGTATTCGCGCGAGTTCCCCGCACAGCGCTACTGGCGCGACGCGCGCGTGTTCCGCATTTTCGAAGGGACCTCGGAGATTCAATACGAAGTGATCGCCAAGCGATTGCTGGAGGGCTGATGCACTTCACGCGCGACGATAATCTCTTCGAGGACTTCACCGTGGGCGAGACCATCGTTCACCCGCGCGGCAGGACGGTGAGCGACGAGCACATGATGTGGACCAACTTCGTCCTCAACACCGCTCAACTGCATTTCAATCAAAAGATGTGCGACGACTCGCCGGGGACGACATTCGACGGCCGGCGCGTGGTCTACGGTGGAATCGTCTTTGCCTTCGTGGCGGGACTGGCGAGCGAAGAGACGGAGGAGAACGCCATCGCGCAGCTTTCCTACGACGAGGGGCGGCACCTCAATCCCGTCTTCGCCGGCGATACCTTGTTTGCGGAGAGCACCATATTGTCCAAGAGCGAGGACGATCCGCGGCTGTCGTCCTGCGCGCCGGGGGTCAAGCCGGGGATGGCCGGCGTGGTGAAGATCCTCCTGCGCGGAAAGAACCAGCGCGGCGAGGTGGTCCTGGAGATCACGCGCGAGCTGGCCGTGCTGAAGAGGGAATTCCGCCCGTGAAGACGCGCAGCGGGATCGAGATCCAGCCCCTCTACGGGCCGGACGACGTCAAGGAGGTTCCACCTCCGCCGGGCGAATATCCCTTCACGCGCGGCATCCACCGCAGCATGTATCTGGGGAAGCTGTGGACCATGCGGCAATATGCCGGGTTCGGCACGCCGCGCGAGACCAATCAACGCTTCAAATATCTGCTCGAGCAAGGCCAGACGGGATTGTCTCTCGCTTTGGACCTTCCTACCCAGCTCGGGTTGGACGCCGACGATCCAGAGGCGGAAGGCGAGGTGGGCAAAGTCGGCGTGAGCATCGGCTCGCTCGCCGACATGGAGGAGTTGTTCGAGGGAATCCCGCTGGGGAAAGTCTCCACCTCGATGACCATCAACGCGACGGCGCCGGTGCTCCTGGCCATGTATGAGGAGGCGGCCCGCAAGCAGGGCGTGCCCGACGAGCGCATCTCCGGCACGGTGCAGAACGATCTCTTGAAGGAATTCGGCGCGCGCGGCGCCTGGCTCTTTCCCATCGAGCCGTCGATGCGGCTGGCCTGCGACCTGATCGAGGACACGGTGGCGCGATTGCCGCGCTTCAATCCCATCAGTATCGCCTCGCATTATCGCGACGCGGGCGCCACTCCCGCCGAGGAGATGGCGTACACGCTCAGCTCGGGCAAGGCTTACGTGGAGAACCTGCTTGCGCGCGGGTTGCCGGCGGACAGCTTCGGGCCGCGGCTGAGTTTCTTTTTTTATACCTATACGAACTTCTTCGAGGAGGTGGCCAAGTATCGCGCCGGCCGGCGCATCTGGGCCCAGCTCATGCGCGAGAAGTACGGCGCCAAGGAGCCGGAGAGCTGGCGATTGCGCGCGGCCTGCGTCTGCGGCGGGCATTCCCTCACCCGCGCCGAGCCGCTCAACAACATCGCCCGCACCACGCTGGAAACATTCGCGGTCGCGTGCGCGGGATTGCAATCGGTATTCACCGCCGCGTACGACGAGGCGTTCGCCATCCCCACCGAGCTGTCGGCGCGCACCGCGCTGCGCGTGCAGCAGGTGGTCGCATTCGAAACGGAAGTGGCGCAGACCGTCGACCCGCTGGGGGGAAGCTACTTCGTCGAATCGCTCACCGCCGGGATGGAGAAGGCCGTGCGCGGCGTGATGGACGAAATCGATTCGCGCGGCGGGATGGTCGAGTGCCTGCGGGAGGGATACATCCAGCAGCGCATCGCGCAGCGCGCCTACGAACACCAGCGCGCGGTGGAGAAGGGCGAGGTTGCCGTCGTCGGCGTAAACAAGTTTCGCACGCTGGGCGAGGCGCACGCCGAGCCGGAGTTGGAGATCACCCGCGCTTCTCCCCAGGCGGCGCAGGAGGCGGCGGCGCGCATCGCGCGCGTCAAGGCAGAGCGCGACGGCGAGAAGGCGCGGGCCGCGCTGCACGCCTTGTCGGAGGCGGCGGCGGGACGCGACAACATGCAGCCACACATCCGCAAGGCGGTGAGCGCCTACTGCACGGTGGGCGAGATCGCCGCCGCATTGAAAGAGAAGTTCGGCTCCTATCAGCCGCCGACGAGGTTCTGATGGAGAGCCGCATCCGCGTCCTCGTCGGCAAGCCGGGCCTCGACGGCCACGACCGCGGCGCCCGCGTCATCGCGGCGGCGCTGCGCGACGCGGGCATGGAGGTGGTCTACACCGGGCTGCGCGCGAGCGTGCCGGCCATCGCGGCCGCGGCGGTGCAGGAGGACGTCGACGTCATCGGACTGTCGATCTTGTCGGGCGCGCACGAAAGCATCTGCAAGCGATTGGTCGAGGAATTGAAATCGCGCGATGCCGACATTCCCCTCGTGGTCGGGGGAATCATTCCCACCGCCGACCACGAGGCGTTGCGCGCGCTCGGCGTGGCGGCGGTGTTCGGGCCCGAGTCGCCGCTGGGCGCGGTGGTAGAGACGGTCCGGGCGCTCGCCAGTGGCCAACCTCTTCCTGCTCCTGCACCCGCTCCTGCTCCCGGCATCCCCGCCACGCGCCTCGATCACGCCGCCATCTGCGTGGGCGACATCGATGCGTCGATCGCATTGATCGAAGATATCCTGGGCAACAAAGTCGCCCACCGCGAATATGTCGACGCGCAGAAAGTCGAGGCGGCCTTCTTCGACTTCCCCAACGGAGCGTCACTGGAGCTGGTCTGCCCGCGCGGCAACGCCGGCCTGGAAAAGTTTCTCCAGAAGCGCGGCGACGCTTTGCACCACCTGGCGCTGCGCGTGAAAGACATCGACGAGGTATTGAAGCGCCTCGACGCCCGCGGCGTGCCCCTGCTCGACAAGGTCGGCCGCCCCGGCGCACGCGGACACAGAGTGGCTTTTCTCCACCCCAAGGCCTTCGGCGGCACTCTGCTCGAGCTGGTCGAAGCCCACGAGGAGGTCTCCGGAAAATGAGCGACGTGATCCCTTTGGGAGAGGTGCCGCCCAAGCTCGGCGAGCTGCCTCGCAAGATGCTGGCCTGGACCATCCGGCCCGGCCGCGAGGGCGATCCCGAGACGTCCATGCAGCTCGAGGAAGTCGAGCTTCCCGCGGTGGGCCCCAACGACGCGCTGGTCCTGGTGATGGGCGCGGGCGTGAACTTCAACGGCGTGTGGGCGGCGCGGGGCAAGCCGGTCAGCGTGTTCAAGATGCACAACGAGCCCTTCCACATCGCCGGGAGCGACGCCTCCGGCATCGTGTGGAAGGTCGGCGATCAGGTGAAGCGCTGGAAGGTGGGCGACGAGGTGGTTATCCATTGCAATCAATCGTGCGGTCAATGTCCCGAATGCAATGGATTGGACCCGATGGCCTGCTCGGAGCAGAAGATCTGGGGATATGAAACGAGCTGGGGCTCGTTCGCGCAATTCACCAAGGTGCAAGCGCAGCAACTATTGAAGAAGCCGAAGCAGCTCGATTGGCTTTCCGCGGCTTCCTATGGGCTGACGTATTTCACCGCCTATCGAATGCTCGTGCACCAGGCGGAAGTGACCGCCGGCGACAACGTGCTGGTGTGGGGCGCGGCGGGCGGCCTGGGCGTCTTCGCCGTGCAGATCTGCCGCATGATGGGCGCAAATCCCATCGCGGTGGTGGGAGGGAAGGAGAAGGTCGACCTGGTCAAGTCGCTGGGCGCGTCGGCCTGGATCGACCGCAGCGACTTCGCCGATCTCATGTACAAGCCGCCCGAGACGCCCGAGCGCACGCGCGCCCGCATGGAAGCGTGCAAGAAGTTCGGCAAGCGCGTGCGCGAGTTCACCGGCGGCAAGGACGTCGACGTGGTCTTCGAGCACGTGGGGCAGCAGACGTTCCCCACCAGCGTGTTCCTCGCCAAGCGTTTCGGAAAGATCGTCATCTGCGGCGCGACCACCGGCTTCAACCTGGAGTTCGACGTGCGGCACCTGTGGATGCGGCAGAAGCAGATCCTCGGCTCGCATTTCGCCAACGCCTACCAGGCGGAGCGGGCCAACCAGCTGGTGCACGAGGGGAAGATCCGTCCCGTGCTCGACCAGGTGTTCCCCTTCGAAAAGACGGCCTACGCCCACGCGCTCATGGCGGCCAACAAGCACAAGGGCAAGATGGGCATCGCCGTCCAGGCCGCCGCCGCGAGCGCAGGTGTCCCGAACGCAGACGCCGCCTGACGTTCAGTCGCTGCGGGCCGTCGCAGCCCACTTGGATTCGCCGCGCTCCTCGAATCGCAGGGCGAGACCGAGGGCGCGCAGGCCTTCCAGGATCTCCTCCACGTCGGCCTTCTTCGGCGCCCGCTTTCCGGCGGACTTGAAGCGCTCTGCCATCTCGCGCGCGCTCCATGCGCGGCGCGAGGAGAGCGCGGACCGCACCGAGACGATGCGATCGCTGAACGTCTTTGGCCATTGAGCTGCGCTGGCGGCGGGTGCGGTCGGCGTGGGCTCCACGCCCGGCATGGTCACCTGCTTCGGTTTGCTCGGCTTGGCCTCGCCCTGCTGGAAGTCGGGACGCAGCCAGCGCACCACTCCGCGCTCTTCCTCGGCAGCGCGCTGGGCGTTGAGGGGCGACGAGGCGCCCGACGATCTGCTCGTCGGTCAGGTCGTGAGGCCAGCCGTACGCATCGAGAACCGTGGCGTCGAGGTCGTCATGGAGCTTGCGCAGGACGGAGACGAGGCCGTTTTCGTGAATGGCGCGGTCCTTGTCGCTAAGTTCCTCCCCGGCCCGCAGCCTCTCCAGCACGTTGTACATGGCGGTGAGAGCGATGTCCGGATGGGCACGGTGCTGTCGCCATCGATGGGCGTCCAATTCTTCCGCGAGTTTGCGAATGCGGCTCCAGACTTCCGCCGCATAGTCAGGGAAGGGGAATTTGTCGAAGCAAACTGTCTTGTTGTACCGCGGATCATTGCCGTAACCGAGACGGCCGCCCGTCGCTAGCGCCCACCGCACATGCACACGGCTGGAAAGGATTCCCAAAATTGCTGGATCGTTCGATGCTACTACAGTCAGCATGTTGTCAGGCACCACCGCAGCGTCCAGGAAAAAGAAAGCTCGCTGTTTCATTGTCTCGACCGTCGCAATATAGCGATCGAGCCCCTGAAGCGATTTCCGAAGCTCTGGACGTGGCTTTCCAAATTGCCACCAGCGCGAAGCATACTCGGCGGAGTCTTTCGTCCCACCTTTCTTGGAATCTCGAGTTGGCCGCACATGTTCGGTGACATGTTGGTATAGGGATGGGACTTTCTGCCGAGCCTCGTCCTCTGTAAGACCGAATAGGTCAATGATGAACAAGCCACGTGAGCGCGCCGTAATGTCTCGCCCATTGAGATACGGTCGCAAATGAAGCATCACTGCTGGGTCGTGCCCCAGCCCGAGAGAGCGTGCCTTGCCTTCTGCAACGGCGAATCCGCGGCCATGTAACTTCATGCCCGGGCAACTCAGTCCCTCGTTCGCATGGAGGGTCTGAGCGGCCGACACATTGGCACCGATAGTTAGGTCCGCATTAATTAGTCCATGAGTTTCGCTGAACTCGATCTTCGCCTCGCCCTCCTCTTGTGGCTCCTCTCGAATGATACGTACAAGTTTACCACTTGCGCTGCCCGGCACCGCGACAGTCATCGCGATTCGCACTGCCGCAGCGTCGCGGCCCTCAACCCAAGGGTGGTTGGGTAGCGCAAACACAATGCTGATGAGGTATCCGCTTCGCTCAGGCAGCCACGACGGATAGTGGGGGTCGTCCCGCGAGTGTCGCGTAGGTGGGAGGCCGCGTGAAAGCGCGCTCGAGCAAGCGCTGGAAGAGCAGCCAGCGATTCGCAGAGCGGCGCCGATTGAAGCGGAACACGAACTCGTCGAGGTACGACTGCAGATGGATCGGGTGGCAGGCTCCCTGGTAAGTGCCGAGCATCCAGCGGCGCAACAGCGAGAAGACGCGGTGCACGTTGGGCAGCTGCTTGACGGCGTTCTTCGGGTTGTCGCCCAGCACGGCGCGCTCGTGGCGGAATCCGAGCTTGTGCAGGAGGCGATAGGCCGGCAGCCCGTCGGTCTTGACCCGCGAGCCGCCGGCAACGTTCTGCCGGACGAAGCCACAGAGCGAGAGCGCCGTCGCGTTGAGCACGGCGGCGACTCGGATGCGGCCGATCGCTTCGCCTCGCCACTCGACGGCAGCGGCAACCGGCGTCTTGTGACCGGTGAGGCAACGCCCCTTGTGGGCGTCGTCGTCCTCTCCGCCGAGGTAGGTCTCGTCCACCTCGACGCTGCCGTCGAGCGGCGCGCGGCCGAATTGCGACAGGCAACTGCGCAGCTTGTGCAACCAGGTCCAGGCCGTCTCGTACTTGAGCCCGTGCTGGCTGGAGACGTCCACCGCCGAGCAGCCGCTCTTGCTGACGAGGAACTGACCGATCACGCGAAACCAGAGCACGAGCGACTTGCGCGTGCCGTGGAAGACGGTGCCGGCGGTGAGGGAGACTTGATGATCGCAGCTTGCGCACTGGTCCAGCGCCCGGCTCCGCAGAGCCCAGGCACGGCCCCCGCCGCACCTCGGGCAACGGAAGCCGTCCGGCCAGCGCTGCCGCCGCAAATATTCGATGCACGCCGCCTCCGTCGAGAAACGCCGCTCGAACTCCAACTGCGTCGAGGGAAGATCGCCGATCCAGCTCATCGCTCACTCCGCCGGGCACCATGCCCTGCGAAGCACCCTAACGACCCCCTCTGACACTACCTGTCGGGGCTACCTGAGTGAGCCGGATACCTCATCAATGCTGAGGTTCTTACCTAAGTGTGACTCGATGATGCGCCGTCCTTGAGATTGCACGATCGCCTTAGTCGTAATGAAACCAAATCGTCGAATGTTTTCTGAGCGCAGGAGATGAGCTGCGCGATTCCACCAGTACGATTCCACCAGTACAAGACGAAGTCGCTGCTATCTGGCACGTCGGTGTGCGCAGCGCGAAGCGCTTCCGCATATCCTTCGCCAAGGGTCATGCGCATCGAACCACCTCCTAGAAAGGGTGGGTTTCCGACGATGAAGTCGGCCTTCGGCCACTCGGCGCGCCGCGGGTTCAGATAACGATGCACGGCCGTGCGCGCGCTATCGTCCGGGATCAAGTCGCCGGTGACGGCGCTGCGCTTGTATGTTTCGCCGTCCCACCGCGTGAGCGGCTGCCCTTTCTCGTCGAGCATCGGCTCTCTCGCGTCATAGAGGAGCACCGCGTCGCGGCATTCGAAATTCTTGTAATCGCGCAGGACCGGCTCGGGCGGATTCACCTTGCCGTGCGTCCGATAATGCCATTGCAGATAACCGATCCACAGAACCAGCTCGGCGATCTCCTTCGCCCAGGGATTGATCTCGATCCCGAGAAACCGCTCCGGCGTGATTCGGAACGCCTCGCCAAAGAGCAGCGACTCCTGCTCACCGAGCTGGCGCAACAACTCGATCGCCTCCGCCTCGATGCGCTTCATCAGATCGAGCGTGACGTAGAGGAAGTTCCCGGTTCCGCAAGCGGGATCGAGCACGGTGACGTGCTTCAGTTCGTTGAGCCAGGCGTGAATGCGCGTGCGCGCCGCCTTCTCCTCGCCGCGCTCGACGAGGATGCGGGCCTCGGCGCGTGCCGTGTCCCAACGCTCTCGCAGCGGCTCCTCGATGGTCGGCCGCACGAGCCGCTCGACGTAGGCGCGCGGGGTGAAGTGCGCGCCGAGCGCGTGGCGCTCGCGCGGGTCGAGCGCCCGTTCGAGCAACGTGCCGAAGATGGCAGGCTCGACCTCCTGCCAGTCGCAGCGCGCGGCATCGAGCAGCCAGAGCAACTCCTCCTTCGTCAAAGCGAGGCCGGTGCGTTCCCGGAAGAGGCCGCCGTTGAAACGCAGGAGCTTGTACCCCTGCATGGTGACCTGTCCCTCGTCCATATCGCGCCAGAGCGCCTCAACTCCGAGCGGGAACAAGTCAGGCTGCGAGACCCAGCGGCCGGCCAACTCCTTCTCGAACATCTTGTCGGGAAGCAGGACGACGTCCTCGGCGAACATCGTGAAGAGGCAGCGCATGAGAAAGCGCGCCACCACCTCGCGCGGGTAGCGGCGCTCGAGGGAGCGCGCCACGTCCGCGAGGTGGGAAGCCACCTCCCGCGTGACTCGCACCGCCTGCTTCTCGGGGTCCAAAGAGAGCGGGTCGATGAAGACCTTCCGCAGCCTTTCCTGCAGCGCGGATTTGTCCGCCAGATCGCGCAGATACACGCGGTACTGGCGCGGGTTGGGAAACGGCCGCCAGCGCCGCGAGCCGTCGAAACAAGCGTACAGGTCGAAGCAATGTCCAACATCGCAGGCGATGAGGAACGGCGGTGGATCCTGCTGCGTGCTTGCGTACCCCAGCGCTTGGCCGAACGCGTCGCTCATCGCCTGGTTCCAGCCGGGAGTCCCGCGGCGCGCGCTGCCCAGCTTGGGGCTTCCCACCTCGGATCCCTGCTTCGCCTCGAGGATGAAACAGCCCTGCTTGTACAGGTCGATCTTTCCGACGGTGGGCCGGCCTTCGTGCTGTAGCACGGCGTCGTGCTCGAAGACGTAGATATTGCGGCTCGCATCCGCCATCTTGGGCGAGGGCTTGGGAACACCCAGGGTCGCACAGATCGAGGAGGAAGGCGTCCTTGTTCGCCCGCTCCTCGGCCTGCGAGTCAGCCCATCTGGCGATGAAGTCGGGAATGCTCACGGAGGCCATGGTACACGAGGGGAAACCGCCGACCGAAATCGTTGCTGCATCTCTTCCCCGCCCGGGGGGCGTTGCGGGGGGTGGAACCCCCGCAAAAGCGGAGCGCCGAAGGCGCGGAGCGCCCAAAAAAAAGTGCGAAAAGTCCTTGCGCTTCGCTCGGAGACAATATATCCCTAATCAATGAAACGATCAAGACAGCTCGCGCTCCCGCTGCCCGTCCGCGGTGGCCGTCGGCCCGGGGCAGGCCGCAAGCCGCGCGGTCCGAGGGCGGGTGTGTCGCATAGGGCGCGGGCGTGGTTCGACCGGCCAACGCCAGTGCACGTCACCCTGCGCGTGCGCAGGCACGTCTGGAACCTGCGGAGCATTAGGTGTTTTCGGCGCCTCGAGAGCTGCTTCAGAGCGGCGTGGGGCCGGTTCGGGGTGCGCCTGATCGAATTCTCGGTGCAGGGCAACCACGTGCACCTCATCGTCGAGGCCGACGACTCCGTTTCGCTCTCGCGCGCGCTGCAGGGGCTGGCCATCCGCATCGCCAAGGCGCTCAACGACCTGATGGGCCGCGCCGGCGCGGTCTTCAGCGACCACTACCACTCGCGCCTGCTGCGCACGCCCACCGAGCTGGTGCGCGCCATCTGCTACGTGCTCGACAACCATGGCCACCACTTCGGAGCACGAGGTGTGGACCCTTTTAGCTCGCCCGCCCTCCCGGAGGAGCGCAAGCGCCTTGTTCTCTGCGTACCCGTCGGCTGGCTCCTCCGCGCGGGCTGGAAACGCGCAGCGCCGCTCAGCGTGGGCCCATCAGGCTGAAGAGGAGTCCCGCGGGTCCGATGTGGCGGCAGGAGCGTTCGACGGTGGATCCCAGGTCAGAAAACGATCACGTCGGCGTTTCGGTAGTTACACTGCGTGCATCCAATTGGATTGGGAGGAGCGCCATGAAACGAAGTCTGCTCAGGATTCTCTGCGCTGGCGGCGTTCTGGCGTTCACCACTCTCTCTGGAGGTTGCGTGGTGACCGCGCCTTATCAGAAAAATTCTGATCAGGCCTTAGTGGACCAAGTAACCCCATCGACCATCGAGCAGTCAATCATGACTGCGCAACTGATCCAGATGGATGCTGCGACCGGCAGTTGGGAAACGCTCCAAGCGACGATTTGGGCGGAGCAAATGACGACAATGCCGTAAGAGCCAACTCGGCTCGTGGGTCGGCATGAGTTGGCAAGAGGCTGTTCAACGTCAGGACCGCAAAGTGGCGGGCACTCCCATGAACCGGCCGTAACGTTCGACGGCAGCGTCGAGCGTCTTCGCCTGGGCGCGGCCGAGCGGCTGGTAGAAATATGTTTCGATGAGGATCGATTTCCTCTCGAGCGCGGGTCTCCAGTGACCGATGAGCCGGCCGTCGAGCAACACGGCGTGGGTGAAGCCGATCTCGAGCCGCGGGATGGCATTTGCCGCCAGTGGTCCGAGAAGCACGTCCCTGCTCTCTCCATAGGACAAGATGCACTCGTCATATCCCTGCACGAGATCGATCACTCCGGACGGCCGCGCCTTCGCCTTCGTCGCTGAGGCCGCAAACCAATAGGTCCGGCCGTCGATGGTCTCGTGCTCGAGCCCCGACTTGACCATCTCGAGGCCGCTCCTGCCCTCGGCCGCGGTGAGACCGGACCAGCGCAGGTAGTCCTTCAGCGTGGCCGGCCCGCGGGCGCCGAAGTAGCGCCTGGTCAACGCGGCCAACGCCTCATCCCGATTCAAGCTCCTGGTCCGCGGCACCCGTTCGTCGAGGGAAGCATAGGTATGCCGCTTGCCCTTCAGCGCGCCGCTGCAGATGACGGCATCCAGCTCGGCGTGTATCAAGATGTGGGCGAGTCGCTGGCCGCGCGCGGCGATGCCCGCGCGGCCGAGCCTGGTGGCCAGCTCTTCGCGAGTCATGTGCCTGCCTTCCACGGCTCGGGCCAGGAGCGCATTGCTCCTTCCGAGGACTTTTTCCTCCAGGCCGAGCTTTCCATCGTAGTAAGCGAGCCGCGCCTTGACGTGCGGTGCGCTGAGGCGCAAGAGCCAGCGGATGTCCTCGGGGAGGACGAATTGCCAGGTCGGCCGCAGGACGTGCGTGCGAAGGATTGTTCCATCGGTGAACGCGCGGTCCATGCCGGCGTTGGTGACGCCGCGAGTGCGCTGCGCCACCGACCACTTGGCGACGGGGTATTCCTGGGCCTGCATCGCCAGAAGCCAGCGGACGACGTCCTCCGGCCGCTCCAATGGAGTTCCCCAAAGGTGCTGGCCGTGCATCCGCCGGCTGGCGATTTCGCGGCCCTTCATCGATGAACTCCCATGCTAGAACCCGCGACTGCGAGCGGAACATGACCCCGGCTGAAGCGAAAGAGCGGGTGCTGGCGTTCACCCGCAAGCCGATGGCGCCCGTCGTGGCCATCGAGGACGGCGACGGGCGCGGCGCGCGCCTGCTCGAGCCGGGCAGCGGCAAGGAGTTGCGCCTGCGCTGGGAAGAGCTTTCGCAAGTGGAGGAGAGAAGCAGCCCGCTGCGGCCCGCGCCTTACCTGCTCCTGGTATTCAATGACGGCCGGCAGCTCGCGCTGGCCGATGTCGGTTTTGCATTTGCGCCGGCGACAAGCAATACCGGACCCTTGCCGGATCTACCCGCCGTTTTTTGTTTCCGCGATTTTCGTCATTTGTCACAAGGTGTCGAAGCGCTGCTCGCCGAAGAAGGCCGCGAGAAAGAGGCGCTGGGCGGAATCCTCCTCTGCATCGCGCTTCTCGACGGGGCGCGCGCGGCGGGGCTGGATGTCTCGCGCGAGGAGCCGCGGCTCGATCAATTGCTGCGCGCGCTGGAGCAACGCGGCCTCAAGGTATAGGCGTTTCTGCAAGAATGCCGCCGAGGCGGGAAACAGCTGAAAATCCGCTGGACGGCGGCATTGGCAGGCTTTCCCCGACGCGAGACAACAGGTAATGTTCCGCGTGGATGCAATTCAGTTGCGAAAGCTGCAAAACGGCGCTGCAGATCGCAGACGAGAAGGTGCGCGGCAAGCGCCTCATCGTGCGCTGCAAGCGGTGTGGCGCGAAGATCACCATCTCCGATCCCGCCCTGGCCGGGGGAGCTTCGCCGCCCATCGCCGCTCCCGCCGTGCGCGCGCCGACTCTGCAGCGCCCCGCCGCCGCTGCGTCGCGCGATCCGCCCATCTGGTTTGCCATGCTGGGAGGGAAGCAGACCGGGCCGCTCACGGGCGCCGAAGTGGAGATCAAGATAGCGGAGGGCGCGGTCGGCCCGCGCACCTATATGTGGAAGGATGGCATGGCCTCGTGGGAGCGCGCCAAGGACGTGGCCGACGTGTCGGTCATGTTCGGCCGGCCACCCGAGCCGCCGCGGGGCCGGGCTGCCGCTGCGGCTGGCCGGGCTGCTGAGGAGACCGCTGCTCCGCCGTCGGTTCCATCGGTGGGATTTCGCGAGTTCTCCACGGCGGACTTCGGCAACACCGATCTGAGGACGGGCGAGCAGAAGCTGGACGAACCCGAGTTCTCGACCGAGGACTTCGGCGGCATCGGCGCCAAGCGCGACGGCTCGCGGCCCAGGCGGTCCGCGGAGCCGCCGGCCAAAGCCCGGCACGAGCGCCTCGCTCCGCCCGACGCCGAGCGCGCGCCCGCGCCGATGGGCAGCCACGACGGCGAAGATCGCACCACCGTCGATCCGCTGCCGTTGGGTGAGCGCGTCCACCAGGAGGGCATGGCGAAGGAGCTGTTCCACACCGGCAGCTTGGAGACGGCCGGGCAGAGCGCGCTCGACCTGGCGCTCTTGGAGAGCGACAAGCCGACCAAGAAGAGGCGCGACTCGGGCCCCGCGGCGCCCAAGGTCTCGCAGCCCGCGCCCGCGCCGCGTGCCTCGCAGCTGCGCAAGGAGCTCATCTTCGCCGGCGCGGCGCCGACCCGCGCCAACCGCGGGCCGCTGGTGGCGGCGATCGCGTTCAGCGTCCTCGCGGCGCTGGTGGTGCTGCTCTGGTCCCTCGTCAGGTCCGGCTCGGAGCGCCGCGCCGCGGAAACGCCCGCCGCGCAAAAGCGGACCGCCCGGGCCATCGCCGCCGCCGCCAAGGCCGAAGCGCAGCAGTCCAAGGCCAAGCCGCCGCCGGAGAAGCCCGCGCCGGCCGCTGCTCCCGCCGAGCCCGCCGCCGCCAAGTCCAGCGGGCTGACCTCCGGCCAGGTGCGCCGCAAGCTGAGCGAGAGCAAGAGCGCGCTGCAGGGCTGCGTCGATCAGGCGCTGCGGCTCGACCCGAATTTGCACGTGGGAAGGATCCTCATCACCACCAGGATCGCGCCTACCGGACAGGTGACAGCGGCGAAGATCGACAAGAGCACCGTCGACGGCAGCCCGTTGGGGGCGTGCCTCAAGCGCGCCACGCGGCGCATCGTCTTTCCCTCGTTCACCGGCGACCCGTTCGAGGTGCAGATCCCCATCGTCGTCACGGCGGGGGAGTGAGCCGATTGCGCACGCGAGGGAAGCGCTCTTGAGGCGCCAGGGCGACCCCGACGCGCTCATTCGCACAGCGGAGGAAGAGAAGGCGCGCGCGCTCGGGCGGGGGGCGCGGCGCCATGCCGGCGTGTATTACACGCCGCCCGAGGTGGCGGCGCTGGTGGTCGAGGTGGCGCTGCGCTTTTCTCCCGGCGGTCGCGTGCTCGACCCGTGCGCCGGCGCGGGGGCATTCCTGGTCGCGGCGGCGCGGGCGGGCCTGACCGATCTGAGCGGGTTCGATGTGGATGTTGGCGCGCTGCGCGTGGCGCGGGCCGCGCTGCGGCTCTGCGGGGTGGCGCGGCCGTCGCTGCGACGCGCCGACGCGCTGCGGGTAAAGCTGCGGCGGCCGTTTGATCTGCTGGTCAGCAATCCCCCCTACGGCCATATAGAGGATGCGCGCGAGCGGTCCTGGCTGGCGCGTGAGCTGCCGGCGTTGCGGGGCGGAGAGATCGATCGGTACGCGGCGTTTCTCTTGCGTTCGCTGCAGCTGGTGCGGCCGGGCGGGACGGCGGCGCTGCTGGTGCCCGACACATGGATGTTCCTGGCTCGGGCCGGGCCGCTGCGCGAGGCGGTGCTGGCGCAGGCGGAGGTGGCGGCGCTGGTCGATCTGGGGAAGCCCTTTGCGGCCGCCAAGGACACGCGCGTGCAAGCGGTGGTGCTGGTGCGGAGGCCTTCGGCGAACTTGGTACGAAATGCGCAGGTGGCGCGGGGCCGCGAGCCGCTTGCCCCCGTCTCGCGCGCCGAGCTGGCGCGGACCGCGCGGGCCGGCTGGTTCGTCTATCGCACGCACGCCGAGCGCGCTTTGTGCGCCGTGATGGAAGCCGCGTCGGTGCCGCTGCGCCAGGCGTGCAAAGTGGAGTACGGAATGCGCACCGGCGACAACGCGCGGCACGTCGAACGGCGCGCCCCCCGCGCCGGCGAGGCGGGGCTGGCTGGTGGAGAGGACGTGGTCCCGTACGCGCTGCGCTGGCGGCCCAAGACGTTGCTGCAAGGCGACGCGCTGCGGCCCCTGGTGAGGCGGCAGCTCGGGCGGCCGCGGCTGGCCATCCAGCGCATCCGCACCAACTCGACGGCGCCGTGGGCGCGCTGGCTCGAGGCGGCGCCAGTACCGGCCGAGGTGGTGTGTCTCGACTCGCTCTCGACCCTGTCGTGCGATGATCCCGACCGTCTCTGGGCGCTGCTCGCGCTGGTCCAGTCGGTGGCGCTCAATCGATTCCATCGGCTGCGGACCACCGACGTGAACGTGAAGCCCGCTGCGCTGCGCGAGCTGCCGGTGCCGCGGGGGCTGTTGAGCGAGCCGGGCGAACTGGCGGGGCTGGCGCGGCGGCGGGCGGCGATGTCGGATCCGCGCGGTAAGCTGTTCACGGGCGGGGGACGCGGGCCCCCTATTGAAGAGCCGGACGAAGCGCACGCCCTCGACCGCCGCATCGACGCGCTCGTCTACCACCTCTTCGGCCTCTCCGGAGATCTGGTCGAGGCCGCCGAGCGCGGCTTCTGGGGAGACAGGTTCCCGGAAGAAATCCGGCAGCTTGAAGCAGCGATGTCAGACCCCCTGACTAACCTTTTGTGCAAGGAGGGAACCGCATGACCGCGCTTCTTTTGCTCCTTGTCGCCCCACTCGCTGCGTGTCTGGCCCTGCTCTGGTCCGCCCGCGCCCGCCTGCGCGAGCGCGAGGCGCGGCTCGCCGCGCTCGAGGGAGAATCGCGTGCCCGCGCCGCGCTCGAGGCGCAGCTCGCCCACGAGCGCAAATCGGCCGCCGAGAAGATCGCCCTGCTGCAGGAGGCGGAGAAAAAGCTCTCCGACAGCTTCGAAGCCCTCTCGCGCAAGGCGCTGCAGGTCAACAACGACCAGTTCCTCCAGCTGGCGAGGGAGTCGCTCGCCATCTTCCAGGAGGGCGCGCGCGGCGATCTGGACAAGCGCCAGCAGGCCATCGTCGAGATGGTCAGGCCGGTGCGCGATTCGTTGCAGAAGGTCGATGATCGCATCCAGCAATTGGAGAACGCGCGAACCGGCGCCTACGCCTCGCTGCGCCAACAGATCAGCTCGCTCCTGGAGACGCACAACGCGCTGCGCGCCGAGACGGGCAACCTGGTCAAGGCGCTGCGCGCGCCGGCGGTCCGCGGCCGCTGGGGAGAGATGCAGCTCCAGCGCGTGGTCGAGATGGCGGGCATGCTCGAGCACTGCGATTTCGTCCAGCAGGAGACGATACAGGGAGACGAAGGCCGGCTGAGGCCCGACTTGATCGTCAAGATGCCGGGCGGAAAACGGCTGGTGGTCGACGCCAAGGTGCCGCTGGCCGCCTATCTCGACGCGCTCGAGGCGGAGAGCGAGGAGGCGCGGCGCGCGCATCTTGCCAGCCACGCGCGCCAGCTCCGCAACCACGTCGCGCAACTGGCGCGCAAGGCGTACTGGGACCAGTTCGAGGAGACGCCCGACTTCGTCGTGCTCTTCGTGCCCAACGAGGCGGTCTTCTCGGCGGCCATGGAGCAGGATCCGGGGCTGATGGAGGGCGCGGTCTCCGAGAAGGTGCTGCTCGCCTCGCCCACTACGCTCATCGCGCTGCTGCGCGCGGCCGCGTTCGGATGGCGGCAGGAGCGGCTCGCGCAGGACGCTCAGGAGATCGCGTCGCTCGGCCGCGAGCTGCACAAGCGCCTCGGCCGCATGGCCGATCACTTCGCCAAGTTGGGGCGCGGACTCGCCGCCGCCGTCGGCGCGTACAACGAGACGGTCGGCTCGTTCGAGCGCATGGTGGTGCCGGGGGCGCGAAAGCTGCGCGAGAAGGCCGCCCCCATGGACGCCGAGTTGGAACCGCTCCCCGACGTGGAAGTCGCCCCGCGCGCGCCGCAGCCGTCCGATCCTGCGGGCCTGCTCCCCGACGACGCAAACTAAAAGCCGAAAAAGTCCTCGCCGCGGGCGCACGAGCCGCCTTGACCGACCACAGGGCGCAAGATAGCTTCCGCCGCCCGTGAGTGCCCCAACACCCAAGTCTCCACGGTTCAAGCGCATCCTGCTCAAGCTCAGCGGCGAGGCGCTCATGGGCGATGGCAAGTACGGCATCTCGCCGCGCACGCTGCAGCAGATCGCCCAGGAAGTGCGCGAGCTGGTCGATCTGGGCGTCGAGATCGGCATCGTCATCGGCGGCGGCAACATCTTCCGCGGCGTCTCGGCCAGCACCGAAGGAATGGACCGGGCCAGCGCCGATTACATGGGCATGCTGGCCACCGTCATCAACGCGCTGGCGCTGCAGGACTCGCTGGAGAAGATGGGCGTCTTCACCCGCGTCCAGAGCGCCATCGAGATGCAGCAGCTGGCCGAGCCTTACATCCGCCGCCGCGCCATGCGCCATCTCGAGAAAGGGCGCGTGGTCATCTTCGCCGCCGGCACGGGAAACCCGTACTTCACCACCGACACCGCCGCGTCGCTGCGTGCGATGGAGATCCACGCCGAGGTCATCCTCAAGGCCACCAAGGTCGACGGCATCTACAGCGCCGACCCGCTCAAGGACCCCACCGCCACGCGCTACAAGACCCTGACGTACATCGACGTGCTCAAGAAGAACCTCAAGGTGATGGACTCGACCGCCATTTCGCTCTGCATGGACAACGACCTGCCCATCGTGGTCTTCGATCTGGGGCAGCCCGGGAACATCCTCAAGGTGGTGATGGGCGAGGATGTGGGGACGCTGGTCGGGACGCTCAAGACCGGCGGGCCGCAGGAGGCGTGACATGGGCACGGCAGAGGACGTCATGGACGACCTGCGCGGTCGCATCAACAAGACGCTCGACGATCTGCGCCGCGAGCTGGCCAAGGTGCGCACCGGCCGCGCCAACCCCGCGCTGCTCGAGGGCGTGCGGGTCGACTACTACGGGCAGATGTCGCCCTTGAACCAGGTGGCCAACGTCACCGTGTCCGACCCGCGCCTCATCGTCATCAAGCCGTGGGAGAAGTCGATGATCTCCGTCATCGAGAAGGCCATCAACGCCGCCGGCCTGGGCATCAACGCCATGCCCGACGCAGAGGTGGTGCGCGTGCCCATCCCACCGCTCACCGAGGAGCGTCGCAAGGAGTTCGTCAAACTGGTGAAGCACAAGGGCGAGGAGCACAAGATCGCCATCCGCAACGAGCGGCGCGACGCCAAGGAGTTGCTCGAGGAGGCCGTCAGGGAAGGCGACCTCACCGAGGACCAGGGCAAGAAGGCGCTGGAGAAGGTGCAGGCCGAGGTGGACAACGGCATCAAGAAGGTCGACGAGATCATCGCCAACAAGGAAAAAGATCTCATGCAGGTTTGAAGAGGTATTGCCATCATGGCCAAGGACAAGAAGAGCGGCGGATCGCGCCGCAAGCTGCTGCAAGCGGCGCGCAAGCACCAGGATGCGCTGCAGGCCGCGGGGCTGTCCGTCATGGTGATCGACAAGTACGAGATCGCGCTCAAGGGGCTCCAAGCGCAGGGCAAGGGGCCCAGCCCGGCCGCCCAGGTGCTCATCAAGGACATCCAGCAGGAGACGGGAGAGATCCAGGCCGCCGTCCGCAAGGAGTTCCCCGGCAACGCGCAATTCCAGTCGGTGTTCCGGGCCGAGAAGCCCATGCCCACCGAGGCGCGCGAGGTGCTCGCGCTGGGCCGCCTGGTGGCGAAAGAAGCGCCCGACTACGCCCAGAACCTCATCAAGTATGCCCTCAACGCCGCCACCTTGAAGCACCTCACCAGCCTCTGCGACCAGCTGGAAAAAGAGGTGGGCGGCGCTGACACTTCGCACGAGGCAGAGCTGCTGGAGGCGAAGATCGTCGAGTCGGCGAAGCGGGCGTTCGAGGGCAAGCCGGAACTGTCCGCTTTCGAGAGCAGGTAGCGCGCTCCCAATCCGCCTCGCCGGCATCAGCTTCGGACCATGTCTCTCGATCTCGGTAAGCTTTCGGCTCCAGTCGGCACCATCGACGACCTCGTTGCGTACTTGCGCGGGGCGGAGCGGCCGGCCGAGCGCTGGCTGATCGGCATCGAGCACGAGAAGATCGGCGTGCGGCCCCCGCGCTGGGAGGCGGTGCCCTACCACGGCCCGGGCGGCATCCGCGAACTGCTGGACGCCATCGCCCGGTCGGCCGGCGGCACGCAGCACAGGCACAAGGAGAACGGCCAGCCCATCGCGCTTCTGAGCAAGGACGCCTCGGTGACGCTGGAGCCGGGCGGGCAGCTCGAGCTGTCGGGCGCGCCGGCCCGCTCGCTGCGCGAGATCGGCAAGGAGATCGAGGACCACCTGGCCGAGGTGCGCAAGGACTCCGGCGGCATCGCCTGGCTCGCGGCCGGATACCGCCCGTTCGGCACGCGCGACCAGGTGCCCTGGATGCCCAAGGGCCGCTACGCGGCGATGAAGTCTTCGCTCGGCCCGCGCGGGCCGTTGGCGCTCGACATGATGCTGATGACCGCCACGGTGCAGGCCAACCTCGACTGGAGCGACGAAGAGGATCTGGCGGAAAAGGTGCGCGCGGCCACGGCCGTCTCGCCCATCGTCAGCGCGCTCTTCGCCAACAGCCCCATCGTCAATGGACAGGTGAGCGGCTCGCTCGACTTCCGCTACCAGGTCTGGCGCGAGACGGACCCCGCGCGCTGCGGCCTGTTGGAGCAGATGCTACGGCCGGGATGGGGATACCGCACGTACGTCGAGTGGGCGCTGGATGTGCCAATGCTCTTCGTCCGGCGCGGCAAGGAGTACCACGACGCCCGCGGCCAGACCTTCCGCGACTGGCTAAGCACCGGCCGGCTCGCCGGCGGCGAGCTGGAGCGTCCGATTCTGTCGAACTGGGTCGACCACCTGACCACGCTGTTCCCCGAAGTGCGCGTCAAGCGCGTTCTCGAGCTGCGCGGGGCCGACGTGGTGCCGTCGCCGTACCTCATGTCGTTGCCCGCGCTCTGGGTGGGAATCCTCTACGACACGCAGGCGCGCGCCGCCGCGGCGGAGCTCACCCGGTCGTGGTCGTTCGCGGAGCTGCTCGACTTCCAGGCGGCGGTGGCGCGCCAGGCGCTCGGCGCGCGCGGGCCTGGCGGAAAGACCGCGCGCGAGCTCGGGCGCGAGCTGCTTTCCATCGCGCGGACTGGCCTGCAGGGATGGGCTGCGCGTTCCGGATTCGACGAGCGCGCGCACCTCTCTCCGCTCGAGGAAATCGTGCGATCTGGCAAGACGCTTGCCGAGCGGGCCGTTGAGGTGTATCGCGCCTCGGGCAAGGACCCCACCTCGCTGGTCCGTTTCTGGCAGATCGCCTAGGAGACAACGCACATGACCATGCTGTTTGCAGCCCTTCTCGCCGCAGTCGTCGAGCTGCAGGCCGACCCGGCCCACACCACCGTTAGCTTCTCCGCCAAGCACATGATGATCACCACGGTGCGCGGCGAGTTCGGCAAGGTCGCCTCGACGCTGAAGTGGGACAAGGACGACCCGACCAGGAGCTCCGTCGACTTCAAGGCCGAAGTGTCGAGCATCGACACGCGCAACGAGAAGCGCGACGCCCACCTCAAGAGCGCCGACTTCTTCGACGCGCAGAAGTGCCCGGAGATCGCCTTCAAGTCGACGAAGATCGCGAAGGCCGGCGGCGACAAGTACAAGGTCAGCGGCGATCTCACCATGCACTGCGTGACCAAGCCGGTCACCTTGGACGTCACCTTCAACCCCAACGGCGTCAAGTCGCCTTGGGGCACCACCGTCTACGCGGCGAGCGCCATCGGCAAGGTGAAACGGGCCGACTGGGGCCTGACGTGGAACAAGACGCTCGAGAGCGGCGGCGTGCTCGTCTCCGACGACATCGACATCGACGCCGAGATCGAGTACGCGCAGAACCCGCCAGCCGCCAAGAAGGAAGCGCAGGCCGAGACGAAGAAGTAGCTCAGTGCCGTAGCTCTTCGGCGATGACGCGAGCGGCCTCGCGCGCATGCTCGATCTCGTCGGGCGGGAAGCTGATGGCGGCCACCGCCGGGTGGCCGCCCCCGCCGTAACGCTCGGCGATCTGCGCCAGGTTGTGCTTGCGTTGCGGCTGCTTCCACGGGTTGGAGCCAAGCGAGATCTTGCTGCGGTTGGGACCGCGCGTAACGGACACGGTGTACAGGGTGCGCTCATCGGCCGCGTAGGCTATGAACTTGTTGACGTTGTCGATGCCCAGGTCGGCCAGGTCGTAGGTGGCTACGCCGCCCTCGAGGCGGATGCGGCCGGTGACGGTGCGAACAATCTCGTGGTGGCGCGCCAGCAACGGCTGGAGCGGCTCGATCACCCACCTCTCGCGCAGCACCGCGCTCAGCGGCCGCTCCGCCAGCTCGCGGATGAGCCGCGGGCCGAGCGCCGGATCCTTCGTCGCCTCGATGAGGAGCATGAGCTGCATGGCGGGATCGCTCAGCGCGACGGCGGTCTGCGGGCTTTGGAAAAGCGCGCCGTCGATCACTTCCGCCCACTCGATCAACTCGGAGAGCGGCGACGGATCCCAGCCGAACTTCTCCCGCGCGATGCGGGCGAGAAAACGCGTGCAGCTCTTCGCCGTCGGGTCCCAGAACTTCTTCCCGCTCTTGTCGGCGCGAAACGCCGCCTCATCGGACGCCGTTTCGAAAGCGCTCTGGTGGTGGTCGAACCACCAGGTCAGGCGCGGGTCGGCCGAGAAGCGGAAGTCGACCACCGCGTTCTCGTCGCCGGAGAAGACGTCCTCGCCGAAGAGCTGTCCGGCGCGGTGAGCCATGCCCTTGAACGCCGGGTCCTGCACGGGCCGCACCTTGTCCCGGTAGAAGCGCAGAAAGGTGGCGGCCGAAGCGACGCCGTCGAAACAGTGGTCGTGGTAACAGATCTGCAGGGCAGGCATCGACTCTCCGCGAAAGCCCGACAACCTAACGGCGGTGCGGGGAGGGGCGCAAGTCCGCCACGGTCGGCCACTCCGCCAGCTTCGGCAGCCGTCGCCTGCCGTCCGTCACACGGCCGGCAGCGTGCGGCGTCACGCCGCGGTCGCGGAAGGCGCGCTTCCACGCGGCAAACGACGCTCCCGCGCGCCACGCATCGAGTGCGGCCAGGCCCGCATCTTCGCCGCCCTGCGCCAGCATGTACTCTACCCAAGCCCAACGCGGGGAGGTGGGCCGGATCTCCGCTCGGCCGCGCAGCTTCGCGCGCAGGTAGGCGATTCGGCGCTCGGTCTCCGCGATGGGGGTGAAGGGCGATCCATCCATCGGCGTGTTGCGCTTGGCGACGAAGGGTGCGCACCCGAAGCTGAGCGGAACGATGCGCGAGATCTCCACGGCGAGTTGGGAAAGCTCGTCCAGATCGCGGTCCTCCTCGCCGGGCAATCCGACCATCAGATAGAGCTTCAGCCGCTGGAACCCTGCCGCGCGCGCCAACTCCGCCACGCGTAGGAGCTGCGCCGCGGTCGTCTTGCGATCGAGCGCCACTCGCAGCCGCTCGGACGCGCCGTCGGCGGCAGTGGTCAGCGTCCTCGCCCCGCTGCTGGCGAGGAGCGAGACCAACTCGGGGCGCGCGCAGAGCCGGTCGGCGCGCAACGACGAGATGCCCACTTCGCGGCCGTCCTCGACCAGCGTGCGCACCAGATCGACGATGCCCGGATGGTCGGTCACCGCCGCCCCCACCAGCCCCACGCGCGGGGCCGAGGCAGGAATCAAGTCGAGCACGCGCTCGGGCGGCACGGTGCGCATGCCGCCGTTGGTGGTCCGCCTCATCACGCAGTACGTGCACCCGCGCGAACAGCCGCGCTCCGGCTCGATGAGGAACATCGAGCGCAGCTCCGTGTGCGGGGTGATGATCTGCGATCGCGCCGGCAACCGATCGTCGTCGGCTTTCGCCACGGAGGTCCATTGATCCGAAAGCCCCGGCACGTAGAAGCCGGTCCGTCTCGAGAGCGTCGAAAGCAATTCGTGCCGCGGCAGCGTGAGCGCATCGCACAGCTCGTGGATTGCCTCCTCGGCCTCGCCGACGATGATCACGTCCGCGAAGGGGGCCAGCGGTACGGCATTGGAGAACGTGAGCGGCCCGCCGCAGACGATGAGCGGATGCCTTTCGCTCCGCTCCCCGCGCAAGAGCGGGATGCCTGCGAGCGCGAGCATCTCGAACAGCCCGGTGATCTCCAGCTCGTAGCTCACCGAAAAGGCCAGGCAGTCAAACTCGGCGACCGCCGTCTGCGACTCGTACGTGCATAGAGGCACGGCGGCCTCGCGCCAGGCTTCAACGTCATCGGGGAGGAAGGCACGCTCGGCCGTAGCGCCGGAGTGGGCGTGAATCTCGCGATAGATGGTCTGGAACCCAAGTGAACTCATGCCCACGTGATACGGACTCGGGTAGCAGAGCGCGATCCGCGCCGCCGCCTGCTTGCGAAGGGTGCCCTGCTCGTCGACGAGGCGGGCCCGGATGGACTCGAGGAGGGCCCAGCGGCTTTGCATCAGGGGCGATTATAAGCTGCCATCGCGTCATCCGGCGATCCCGAAGACCTGCTAAAAACATGGCGTGCGCTGGTTCGTCCTCGTCGCCGCCCTCGGTTGTGCCGAATATCGGATGAAGGCCACCTTTCCCGAGGGGGCGGCCGGCCAACCTGTCGTCTACGAGCAGGCGCTCGTCGGCATCTCCGACGAGGGCGACGCGGCGGTCGTGCAGTTGATCGATGCCGAAGGGGCCGAGCCCCGTCTTTCACTGCTGGTTTTCGCCCGCGGCGGGGGGCCGACGCGAGCCATCCGGAGCTCCTTGGCCCCTACCGCCCGCGCAGTCGCGGAGCGGGTGCGGCAGGCGGGGCGCCGGACAACCCCGATTCTCGGCGCCGCGGTGGCCGCCGAGTGGCCCGAGGCGAGCGCCGCCGCAACCGCTCTCGGGTACGCCCCTCGCGCGCCGGCTACGCCAGCCCCCGGGCGCCGCCGCTGGGCCGCCACAGGAAGGGCCCAGACCGGCTCGCTGCCTCTAGCGCTGCGCCTCGGGGAAGCGGGGGACGATCCCCGTGGCGTCGTGCTCCTGCTCTCGGAGAGTCCTGACGGTGTGCCCAGCGGCGACGAAATCGAACTGGCGCGCGTCCCATTGACGGGGACGGCCGTTGCTCCGGAATTGTGGCTGCAGAACGGGGTCGTCTGGCTCGAGGCAGGTTCTTTTCTTCGAGGAGAGCCTTTGCACCGAAGCGTGGGCGTCCTGCGCGGATCTCTGGCACGCGGCGAAGCGGAATTGCACAACCTGCACGGCCTCGCCGACTACAACGCTGGAGACCTCGACGCGGCCCGGCGCGAGTTCGACCGCGCCATCTCCGCAGATCCCAACTATGTCGACGGTCTCTACAATGCCGCCTCCGTCGCCGCCCTGAGCGGCCGTACCGACGACGCCATCGCGCTGCTCAGACTCGCGGTCGCGGTGGACCCCGGCCGCGTACAGGTCCTCGGGCGCAACGACGACGACCTGAAGGTCCTGCGCAAGCGCTCCGACGTACGTGCGCTGCTGGGCCTGCGCCGTCCTCCTCCGGAGGCGTGCCTCCGCCCCCTTGACCCTGTGCTACGGTCCGCTCCGATGAATCTCATCCGCGTCCTTTCCGCGCTGGCCGTCCTGGCGTGCGCATCGGCCCTCCTCGCTGCGCCGGCAGCGCAGGAAGCGGCGCCCGAGCTCTCCGAGGAGCGCGCGCGGCAAATTCTGCCGCGGGCCGATCTGACGGGGTTGAACGGCCAGCAGCGCGCGCAGTTTCTCGAGATCGCGGGCGACACCTTCGACTATGCCGGCTGCAACGACACACTGGCCCGCTGCCTCGGCGCGACCGTCAAGGATCGCCACGCGCTGCGCATGACCGAGTTGGTGAAGGTACTCCTGCTCGACGGGCACACGCCCAGCGTCATCATCGAGATGGTCGAGCGCTACTATTCGAGCTTCCCCATCTCCAAGCGCCAGAAGCTTCGCGACGACGACTGTCCCACGCTGGGCGACCCGAAGGCGGCCGTCGCGGTGGTGGAATACTCGGACTATCAGTGCCCCCACTGCGCCTCGGCGGTGAAGCCGCTCCACGATATGGTCGACGCGCTCAGGGGCCGTGTCCGCTTGTGTGCCAAGCACTTTCCCCTCCCCAACCACGCGCGCGCGCAGATCGCCGCCGGATGCGCTGAGTTCGCGCGTCGGCAGGGGAAGTTCTGGGAGCTGAGCGAGATGCTCTTCGGCCACCAGGAGGAGTTGGAGGACGCGCAGATCAAGTCGTACGCCAAGCAACTCGGCCTCGACGGCAACCAGATGCTCAAGGAAGTCTACGCTGGGAAGTTCGACCCCGTCGTCGACAAACAGAAGAAGGAGGGGATCGACGCGGGAGTACGCGCCACGCCGACGCTCTTCTTCAACGGCCGCCAGTACGCATTACCGCTCAAGCCTGAGTTCCTCGTCTTCTCGGCGCAGGACGAAGAGGAGTGGCAGCGCAACAAGGGCGGATGGGAGAAGGAGTAACGACAGCAGCGGGGGAATGGGTTTACTCGGCGCTGGCTGCCGCCGCCGGGGCCCCGGACCGCGTCGGTGCAGCCACGGACCGCGCCGGCGCAACGTCCGAACGCGGCAGTTCAGCGCCCGAGCGCCGCGGTCCAGCCCTTGCGCGGCGCGGCTCAGCCTCCCGAGCGGCGCGGTCCAGCCTCCGAGCGCGGTCCAGCCATCGAGCGCTGCGGGTCAACCTCTGAACCGCACGGTTCAAGCAACGAACCCCGCGGTTCAGCCTCCGAACCGCACGGTTCAAGCAACGAACCCCGCGGTTCAGCTTCCGAACCGCACGGTTCAAGCAACGAACCCCGCGGTTCAGCCTCCGAACCGCACGGTTCAAGCAACGAACCCCGCGGTTAGCTTCCGAACCGCACGGTTCAAGCAACGAACCCCGCGGTTCAGCCTCCGAACGCGCTTTTCCGACGCGGGGGCGTACATCGCGAACTCGAATGCGCTGACGTTCGGTGCTCACTCGCGCCGAGTCGCTCACCGGCGACGACCTCAGGTCGGCTACGTCGTGTTCGGCTGGCCGGGCGGACCGGTGGCCATGGCGCTGGCGCCAGACCTGGCTGTGGCGCCGCTGCTCTTGCCGAGCCCTGACGTTGGCAAAGTGGCGGCGGCAGGGGGAAGGGCGGGTGCGAGCCGGGCGGGCGCAAACCGTTCGTCTCGGGAGCAGCGCCGGGAGCGGCTCGCACATTGACGCGGTTGTATGCCCGCGTCGTTGAGGCGGCGGCGATGGCGGCCCGCGAGGAGGCGGACCGACAGACGTCCCCTTGAGAATCCCGGATACCTCGGGGCATTCTAATTCCACGTGGACGACGACCTGCTCATCGACGCCAAAGGCGCGCCGTCCGCCGCCAGCGGCGCGGCGAAAAAGCGGCTTGCCCACAGCCAGGGCGCGTGGAAGCTTCTCGCCACCCCGGGCGAGTTGCTGCTGGCGCTGCGCTATCGCGCCGATGGGCTGATGAGCGCCATCCGCCAGCTCCATCCCGCCGGTGCGGTGCTGGCGGGCGATCTCTCGGAGATGTTGCCGAGCGATCTCCTCAACTTTCTTCACCAAGGCCGCCGCACCGGCGTCCTGCTCACGCGCTCGGACGGGACCGAACGCGGCATCGTACTCATTGACGGCAATGTCGCGTGGGCGTGCTCGACCAGCGCGGGTGAGCGGCTGGGCGAGCTGCTCTGCCGCATGGGCCTGGCCAATCGGGCCCGCGTCGAGGCGGCGCTGGCCGCGCAGCAAGCGCGCGAGCACCGGCGCATCGGGCAGGTGCTGGTGGAGAAGGGCGTCCTGGGAGCCGACGAGGTGTGGCGCGGCCTCAAGCACCAGGTGATCGAAATCTTCCTGGGGCTGCTGGTAGCACGCGCAGGCAGCTTCGTGTTCCTGCGCGAGGTCGATCGCGCCAGGCTGCCGGCCTCGCTCAATCTCGACACGCAAGCCCTGCTGCTCGACGGGTTGCGCCGGCTCGACGAAATGGAGCTGTACCGGACACTCATCCCCAGCATCGACGTGCGCCCGCGCGCGACGGGGAAGGTGTTGCCGCCCGAATTTCCGCCCGAGGCGGCGCAGTTGCTCGCGCTCAGCGACGGCGATCACACCGTGGGCGAGCTGGCCACCGCCACCGCGCTGGGCGAGTTCGAGGCCACCAAGGCGGCCTATAAGCTGATCGAGGCGGGGTGCCTGCGGATCTGAGCCCCTCGCCGGTGCCGCTCCTGACGCCGGACCTGCCTGGCACGGGCGGCAGCGTGCGCCTGAGCGAGGAGGACTTCCGCGTCGAGGAGCTGCCGCTCTACGAACCGTCGGGGACGGGGGAGCACCTCTATCTGACCGTGGAGAAGAAGGGCCGCACCACGCCGGAGGTGGCGCGCGAGATCGCGCGGGCGCTGGGGGCGCGAGAGCGAGAGGTGGGCACCGCCGGACTCAAGGACAAGCGGGCCGTGACCGTCCAGCGCATCAGCGTGCTCTCGCGTGCGTCCGAACGTGAAGCGCTGCAGCTCTCCGGCTCCGGTTTTCGCGTGCTGGAGGCGAAGCGGCACCAGAACAAGCTGCGGCCCGGGCACCTGCGAGGGAACAGGTTCCGCATCGCCGTGCGTGGGTGCCTGTCCGATGCAGCGGCTCGGGCGCAGCCGATCTGCGCCGCGCTGCGGGCGCAGGGCGCGCCAAACCTGTTCGGCCCGCAGCGTTTCGGACAGCGCGGCGACAATGCGGCGCTGGGCCGCGCCATCCTGCTGCGCGAGGCGGCCCCGCGCGATCGCTTCCTGCGGCGCATGGCGCTTTCCGCCCTGCAGTCCGAGTTGTTCAACCGCTGCCTCGCCGCGCGCATGCGCGACGGGCTGCTAGCGACGGCGATTTCAGGAGACGTGCTCAAGAAGCGCGCGACGGGTGGCCTCTTCGTCTGCGAAGACCCCGCGGCCGACGCGCCCCGCGTCGTTTCCGGCGAGCTGGATCCCGCCGGTCCCTTGCCGGGCCACTCGATCTTCGCGGCGCGAGGCGAGGCGTTGGCCCGCGAGGAAGCGGTGCTGGCGGCGGCGGAAATCGACGGACGATCGTTCGCCGCGGGTGGAGCGGAGATGGAGGGCGCGCGCCGCCCTTACCGCCTCCCCGTCGACGAGTTGGCAGTGGAAGAGACCGCGGACGCGCTGGTGCTCACGTTCACCATGCCCAAAGGCAGTTATGCCCACGCCTTGCTTCGAGAGATCATCAAGTCGGATGCTCCCGATCCAGAGGCCTGAAACCCGGACCAGAGGCCCGAGGCCTCAGTTTGACCGCGCCGCCGAGTGGGGGTAGCTCTCTGCAACCATGAGGATTCGGACTTGGCTCTTTGCCGGGATGGTGGCGCTCGTGGCCGCCCTCAACCTGGCGCTCGTCTCGCTCCGCATCGCGCAGACCGGTGAGGATACCGTGCGGGCCCGAATCTCTCTCGCCTCGAGCGGCCTCAAGGCGCAGCTGGAGCTGCTCGACGCGCGGCTCAACCCTCGCGCAGCCGCCTCGCTGCCCGATCTGATCGACGCGACGCGGTCGACGGCCGACTCCACCGTGGCGCCCCCCAAGCCGGACGAGCGGGCGCTGCGCGCGGCGGCCGCGGTGCTCTCGCCCGAGCCGGATCTGCTGGCAGTGGAGAATGGGCCGGGCGCCATCGTTTCGCGCCGCTCGAAGCCGGCGCAGCAGATCGACAATCCCGCTCGCCTGCCCCTGGGCAAGGCTCCGCTGGAGGGCAACCCGCCGTCGACATTCGCCGTCTGGGAAGGTGCGACGTGGCGAGTGGCCGCGGCGCGCATCCCCGGCAACGCCGCGGCGGTGCTGGCGGGCGCGCTGGTCGACGATCGATTCGCCGCGCAGATGAAGAGCCAGGTCGACGCCGACGTGACGCTGCTCATGGCGGGGAAGGTGATCGCCAGCTCGCTGCCGCAGCGCGAGGATCGCGACCGCGTCGTGCGCTGGGCGGCCGCGCCCGGGCCGGGATACGGCGTCCTCCAGGTCCGCCTGCCCTTCGTGGGGACGGCGCTGTCCGGCAAGCTTCCACGCGGCGCGACCAGGTACGCGGTCCGCGGAGCGCTGGTGAGCCTCGACGGCGGTGTGCAGGCCGCGTTGACGGTGCCGGCGTCGCCCTATCTGGGATGGCTGGCGCGGTACCAGGCGTTCTATCTGGTGGGGCTGGCGCTCTTCGTCGTCTTCGGCTTCTTCTGGGGGCTATTCCCGCCGCGCGCCCCGGCGGCGCCGTCCCCGAGGGACGCTCCCACGCCGCGTGGGCAGCCTTCGCTCGTGGGCACCGACGTGGGCGCGCCGATGTCGGAGCTGTCGTCGGCGGCGCGCGACGTTCCTTGGTCGCACGCGGAGGGCCTTGCCACCGAGCAACACGAAGACGCCGACCGTACCCCGGCGGCGAACGCCGCCGAGTCGCTCGACCCCGACGAGCCGTCTCTCGCCGCGGCCGCGCCCGCGGCTGTGAAGGGCGGGGCGCGACCTGCCGCGGCGAAGGAGCCGCTCACTTCGGCAGAGCACCCGATGTGGAGCGCCGATCCCTTCATGCCCACGCCGGGCCAGTTCTCAGTCGAGGCGCCGGCCGAGCCGCCGGAGGGAGGGCCCCTGTCCGTCGAGGAGGCGGGCCTCGGCGAGACGAAGTCCGGGCCGCCCGCTGTCCGGCGCGGTCCGGCAATGGAGAAACACGAGCATCTCGCCGCGGCGCGCGGCGCCCAGACGCAGCCCCGCTACGCAAGCAGCGCGGCGGGTGCGGGGACCGCGCCGGCGCACTTTCCCGGCGACGACCCGACACGCGTCGAACCGGTCAGTGCGGCGTTCCTCGACAAGCTGCGCGAGAAGGACAAGGCCGGGGCGCAGCCCAAGGCCGAGAAGACGATGCAGTGGGATGCTCCGCCCGAGACCAACGTGACCATGCAGGACTTCTCCCTGCCGGACGTGTCGGAAGCCGACCCCGACGAGCAGCACTGGCGCGAGACGTTCGACAAGTTCATCGAGCTGAAGGTCAGCCTCGGCGAGCCGTCGGACAAGATCACCTTCGAGAAGTTCTCCGCCAAGCTGCGAAAGAACCGGGCCGACCTGCTGGCCAAGCACAACGCCAAAGGCGTGCGGTTCATCGTCTACGAGAAGGACGGCAAGGCGGCCATAAAAGCTTCGGCCATCCGCTGATCACCGCGCCGGGACCTGGTACCAGTCCTCCTGGCTCGGCTCCTCCTCTTCGGTCTGCGTCGGCTCGCTGCCTGCCATGAACACCTCGCGCACCGCGTAAGGATCGCTCTCGCGCGCCAGCGCGCCGGTGTTGCGGTTGATCTTCAGCACGGTCACGCCGGGCGGCGGCGGGGGCCATTCCTCCTTCGGCGTCCCGGCGGTCGCGGTGCGCATCCACGAGAGCCAGATGGGCCCCGCGGCGTGTCCGCCCGTCTCGAGCGGGCCCAGCATCTCGTGCGAGTCGAAACCGACCCACCCGCCGGCCAGCAGCGACGGCGTGAACCCGATGAACCACGCGTCGCGATGGTCGCTGGCGGTGCCGGTCTTGCCCGCGACGGTGCGACCTAGCGCGCTGAGCGAATGCGCCGTGCCCGCCGGGTCCTCGATCACCGAGCGCATCAGGTCCGCGGTGAGATACGCCGTCTCCGGCTTGATGGCCTGGTCGGGGTTGACCGCGGCGGCCAGGATCGTGCTGCCGTCGCGCGCGACCACCCTCTTGATGAGTACGGGGTCGGCGCGGCGGCCCTGCGAAGCGAGGGTGGCGTAGCCGTTGATTTCCTCGAGGACGCCCACCTCGCCCGTCCCAAGCGCCGCCGTATAGCTCTGCGGCACTTCGCTGCTCAGGCCCGCCGCGCGCGTCATCGAGCGCACTTTGTCGAGGCCCACGTCGAGCAGGAGCTTCACCGCGACGGTGTTCTTCGACTCGGCCAGCGCTTTGCGCAGCGTGATGCGTCCGTCGAACTCGTCCTTCTCGAAGTTCTGCGGCTTCCACGACTTGCCGCTCCAGGGGTCGATGATGACCTCCGGCGAGTCGTCCATCCTGGTCACCGGCGTGTATTTCCCACTGTCGAGCGCCGCCGCATAGAGGAAGGGCTTGAACGACGAGCCCGGCTGCCGCTTCGCCTGCGTGGCGCGGTTGAACGACGAGATGGCCACGTCGTAACCGCCCACCAGCGCCAGCACGCCACGCGTCTTGAGGTCCATGCCCACGAAGGCGCCCTGCACCTTGGGCGTCTGTTCCAGCGCCAGTTCGAGCCGTGTGACGCGCAGGTGCGTCGACGACGGAGCCGCCACGAAACGCGTGACGCGCACTGGAACGACGTCCCCCGCGGAGAGCACGTCGGCGGGGAAGTGCGGCAGCGGCGTCGGGCGCTCGGGCTTGAAGGGCCGCGCCCACGCCATGGTGGCGAAGGGCACGCTGCCCGTCAAGCCTGGCGCCAGCTCGACTATCGCGTCGTCTCGCGTGACGTTGGTGACGATGCCCGCGTAGACGCCGTTCGTCTCCAGCGGACGCGGCCGGGCGGCGCGCGCCAGCGCGTCGGGCGGAACGCTCCCACCCGCCGGCGTCACCGGGTCGGCCGTGGAATCGCTCTCGTCGCCCTCCTCGACGACCTTCTTGTTTGCCGGCTTGTCCGCCGCCTTGCGCGTCTCCGCGGTGTGGATCCCTTCCAGGTCGAGCACCCACGCCTGGTCGGACGTCTGCGAGACGGAGGCCAGCTTGCGCCCCAGCGCGCTGCGGTACGCGTCGAGGCGGTCGAGGTCGAGCCTCAGCTCGGGGCCGCGCCAGCCTTGGCGCTTGTCGATGGCGCGCAGGCCTTCCTGCACCGCGATCTCCGCCGCACTCTGCAGCTTGGGATCCATCGCCACTTCGATGGTCATCCCCGAGGTGTCGACCGGCGCGTCGCCGAACTGCGCCACCAGCTGGCGGCGGACTTCGTCGAGGTACCACGCGCCGGGCAATTCCTGTGGCGCGGGCGGCAGCACGATGTGCTTCTCCACCTCGCGCTGGTAGTCCTCGTCGGTGATGTAGCGGTTCGCCAGCATGCGGCCGAGCACGTAGACCTGGCGCTTCTTGGCGCGGTCGGGGTGGCGGCGCGGGTTGATGCGCGAAGGGTTCTGCGGCAGGCCGGCGAGGATGGCCGCCTCGCCCAGGTCGATGTCCTGCACGTGCTTGTTGAAGTAGTAGAGGGACGCCTCCTCCACTCCGTAATGCGCTCTACCGAAATTGATGTGGTTCAAATACAAATACAAAATATCGTCCTTGGAAAGGTTGCGCTCGAGCCGCGAGGCGAGCAATAGCTCCTTGAGCTTTCGCTTCCACTTCTTCTCCGAGCTGAGGAAGAAGTTCTTCACCACCTGCTGCGTGATGGTCGACGCACCTAGTCGTTTGCGCCCCGAAATGGTGTCGACCACCACGGCGCGGGCCAGCGCGATGAGGTTGAAGCCAGGGTGCTTGTAGAAGTCCTTGTCCTCGGCGCTGATGACCGCCTGGACCAGCACGCGAGGGACCTGGTCCATCTTCACGATGGTGCGGCGCTCCCGGTAGAACTGGCCCACCACGCTGCCGTCCGACGCGACCACCTTGCTGGCGACGAAGGGATGGTAATCGCGGATGCTGTCGAAGGTGGGGATCTCGCGCGAGATGTAGAAATAGCCGGCCACGATCCCGATTGCGCCGAGCACCGCGAAGATGATCGCGAGCGATACGACGCGGTCGACCCAAACCCTCCACACCGGCTGCTTCGTGTCCTGCTTGAACTCCGTCACTGGGACGGGCCGGTACGGCTCGAGTTCCGGCTCGGGCTCTGGCGGCGGTTTGGGCCGCTGCACCAACGCCGTGCCGCCGGGCACGTCGTCCGCGGGCGGCGGTTCCGGCTCGGGCGGCGGCTCTTCCGCTTCGGGGAGCTTCTCGCTCTTGGCGTCCCACCAGTTTCCGCGGCGGCCTTTCTTGTCGGGCGGCGTCGGCGCGACGACTTTCTTGGGAGGCGGCGGGGTCGGCTCGTCGTCGGGGAGCGTGACCTGGAGTCCCTTCTTCGGCGCCAGTGGCTGCTTCTCCGTGGCTCGGCGCGGGGGCGCAGGGCCCCGATCGACACGGACAAATGCCGTCGCGCCGGGAGCTTCGTCACCGTACTGCGGCGTCTCGGCGGCCGGTGCCACTTGACGCTGGCCGTTGTTGAGCTGGTCTTTGTTTCCGATCGGTTCGGTCGCGACGGTCTCGTCCGCCTCGGGGCCCACCACGAGGGTGCCGCCTGGACTCTCGTTCGCGGGGGGGCGCTTGGAGGAGGGCATCAAGGACCTCGAAGGATGCAACAGACCTGCCCCGCCGTCCATGCCGACGCGCTGCGCGCGCCGAGGCCTCTGGTGTCGGGCCTCAGCGCCTGTTCTCGCTCATCAGCACAGGGCGGGATTGTTGCGCGACCCGATCGCATTCGCCATGCTGCGTGGGTGCGCTGGTGCGTTTACCTCCTCCGCTGCGGCGACGGCACTCTGTACGCCGGCGTGACCAACGATCTGGAGAAGCGTCTCGCCGCCCACCGGAGCGGCCGCGGCGCCCGCTACACGCGCGGGCGCGGCCCGCTGCGGATCGTCCATTGCGAGCCGGCCCGCAGCCGCTCGGCGGCGCTGTGCCGCGAGCACCAATTGAAGCGCCTCAAGCGACGCGACAAGCTCGCGCTTCTTGACACCCCCGCCGCGCGCGGTTAGGTGGGCGCCTCGATGCGACGCGCACCGCTCTTCTTCCTCGTCGTGGGGCTCTGGGCGTGCCCGAGGGTGCAATACCCGGAGTGCAAGACCGACGAGCAGTGCAAGGATCACGGCCAGGTCTGCATGGGCGGTTTCTGCAAGGAGTGCCGCGACGATTCGAACTGCGCGGACAAGCTCGATCGGCCGGTGTGCCGCGACGCGCTCTGCAGCGCAAGGCCGCAGTGCGCCTCGAACAAGGACTGCCCCGCCGGCCAGAAGTGCGCGCAGGAGAAGTGCCTCCCCGAGTGCACCGAAGAGACCGCGGCGCAGGACTGCGGCAAGGGCAAGAGGTGCTCCGGCGGACGCTGCGCCGCCGAGGAGGCGTGCCTCGCCGACGCCGACTGCGGCGAGGGGAAGGCATGCGTCAACAAGGTGTGCAAGGTGCAGGCGATCCTCGCCACGCAGTCGTCGCGCCTGTTGGGCAACTGCGAAGTGAAGGCGGTCTACTTCGGCTTCGACGAGGCCACCCTCGCGCCCGAGACGCGCAAGCAGCTCGACAGCGACTGGGAGTGCCTGCAGAAGACGCCGTTGCGGCGCGTCGTGCTGGCCGGCCACGCCGATGAGCGCGGCACGACGGAGTACAACCTCGCGCTCGGCATGCGCCGCGCCGGCGCGGTGAAGAAGTACCTGGCCGGGCTGGGGGCCGAGACCAGCCGGCTCAAGGCCATCTCCTACGGCAAGGAACGCCCGGCCGATCCCGGCCACGACGAGGCCGCCCGGGCGAAGAACCGTCGCGTCGAGCTGGCACCGGAGCAATGATGAAAAGACTCGCCCTAGCCCTCGCACTCTTGATCTGCAGCGCCTGCGTCACCACCGCACAGGAGGGTGAGCAGATGCGCAACGACATCGCGTCGCTGCGCGCCGATCTGAAGAAGGAAGTCGAAACCGCCACTTCCGAGCGCGCGAAGCTGGCGCAGGACGCCGCGGCCAAGGCGAAGGCGCTGCAGGACGCGCTCGATCAGCTCAACCGGGCCGCGCGCAAGAGCGGCGCAGACCTGGCGGTCGATCAGGAGAAAGCGCAGAACGACATCACCGCGCTGAGAGGGACCCTCGAGGTGCTGCAGCACCGGCTCGACGCGCTGGAGAAGTCGATTCACGAGCAGCAGAAGATGCTCGAGGAGACGAGCAAGTTCATCGCCTCGCGCCAGAAGGAGCTGGACAAGGCGGAGCACCCGTCGGACCGGATGGGGATCTACAACCTGGCGCGCCAGAAGCTCGACCAGGGGCAGATGGGGCGGGCGCGCGAGCTGCTCCAGGATTTCCTCGCGCGCTTCCCCAAGGACGAGCTGGCGGCCAACGCGCAGTACTGGCTGGGCGAGACGTACTACGCGGAGAAGAAGTGGAACGACGCCATCGTCGAGTTCCAGAAGGTGCTCAAGGAGCACAAGAACTCGGAGAAGGTGCCCGACGCGCTCTTGAAGATCGGCATGTCGTTCCAGGCGCAAGGCGACTGTCAGAACGCGAAGCTCTTCTTCGAGGAGGTGGTGCAGAGCCACCGCAACTCGCCCCTGGCCAAGACGGCGCGCGAGAAGTCCGCCGAGTGCCGCAAGACCGGCAAAGGGCACAAAAAATCGTCCGACTGAAGGTTCTGCAACGCCTTCACCGGCCTCTGCGTCGACGGAGCGCCTGTTTCAGTCTCGTCGCGACGCCGGGGGCACGGGCGGGGCGTCCGGTCGCTGCGCTTGCCGCAGCCACCGCCGAACCGCGGAGGCACCTGCAGGCTGCGGCTCCGCGATGCGCCCGGCCGCCCCGCCCCGGTGCCCCCGGCTCTCCATACCCACTGTTTTTCCATCCTCGTTGAGGCGAGCGCGCTCGAAGTATCAGTTACTCAAAGAGCCGGGGGGCAGCCGCAGGGGCGACGGCCAGACGCATCGCGGAGCCGCAGCACACAGGTGAGGCAATGGCTGAGCGCATGCTGCGGCAAGCGCAGCGGCTGGACGACGCCCCTGCGGTGCCCCACGGCGTCTTGAAAGATGAAATATCGAAGCTCTGAAAGGAAAGCCCTACGGCATCGTCACGACGGTGAGGTCGCGCTTGGGGACGCACTGGCAGGCGAGCCGCTTGTGGTTGCGAAGCAGCTTGCGGCGCAGCAGCCGCTCCTTCCACGTGGGCGGCGAGACCGCGCCATCGAGGGCGGGCGTGCGCAGGAAGACGGCGCAGGCCGCGCCGGTGCAGAAGCCTTTTCCCTCGCACGGGTAAACCGCGGCGAAGCCGCGTTGGAGCTGGATGCGGGCTTTCTGCGCCGCGTCCCAGATCGTCTGGCCGTCGGCGATCTCGACCGTCACCGACTCCATCTCGAACGAAACCTTGGGCATGCGCCATTTACAGTCGCAACCGATAGCCGCGCAACAGCCGATCTTCGACTTTCTCGATGAGCAAGACCAACTCGAGCCGCTTGAACTTGCCCTCGACGTGTTCCTGGAACGCCAGCGCGCTGTCCACCAGGTAGCGCGTCATGAAATGCGCCGTCTGCTCCTCCAGCTCGTTGGGGAGGAGCGCCCTGTACTCGGGGCTGCGGCAGAAGTGGTCGATGAGCTCGTACTCGCGTAGCATCTCTTCCCGCGCCAGCTCGCAGGCTACCCGGTAGGTTTCCAACTCGGGCTTGCCGAGTCGCGCGACGACCTTCTGGTAGCGGGCCTTCAAGGCCTGGTCGAGCCACTCCTCGATGGGCGGGGGAAAGTTGCGCAGGTCCTGCGCCAGCTGGTCGGCGACCTGGTCGAGGACGTAGTCCTTCAATTCCTGCGGCCTCTGGTCGAGGATGTAGTCCCAACGCCCCATGACGATAGTCTACGGCGCGCCGGGCAAACCGGGGCGCGCGTAAACGACGACCTGCGGCGTTTCGTCGAGATAGAAACCGTAGGCGGGCTGATGCGTGCCGAAGGCGTTCCACGTCTCTGGCTCGCGATCGCGGAACTCGCGGTGCCATTGCAGCGCGGCGTAGTCGGACTCGGCCGGTCCCGGCGCGTAGCGGATGTCGTCGCGCAGCATGCCCACGAGGATGTACGTGCGGTAGCTCTCGACGTTGATCTCGTGGAAATAGACGCGCGCGCCGCGCGGGCAATGTGAATTCAGCCAGGGCAGCACGCCCGTGACGTTGTTCGACCAATATTGTCTTTGCAGGCCGAGGCTGGCCGCGCCCGGGATGCCGCCTGCCAGCTCGCCATACGCGCTCGTGCCGTAGGGGTGCACGTGGATGATCTGCCACAACCCGGGCAGCAGCGCGGCGGCCGACGCGGCGAGCAAAGCTCGCCGCTCGGGAGCGATGCGCACCAGCAGCGCCGCCGCCTCGGGCGTGAGCAGCGCGATGAATGCGAGCCAGTGCTTGATGCCGCCGAAGATGGGCGTCGTCGTCAGCATGAATGGCAGCACGGCTGCCCCCGCGAGACCGAGCTCGAGCAATCGCTGCGCGTCGAGCGCGCGCTTGACGAAATCGCGCAGCAGCGACACGCCCGCCGCCGCGAGCAGCGCGACGACGGGCAACGGCAGCACGAGCGCGTCGAGCACCAGCGGGTAAACGACAGGGAAATGCGGCCCGCGCAGGACTTCGCCGAAGTAGTACCAGGCGTAGTGCACGTGGTGCGTGTGGAAGGCGATCCAGTCGCCCAGGTGCCGCAGCGGGTCGTGCCAGAGGAGCGGCCAGGCCGCGAAGAGCACGACCGGCGAGAGCAGAATCCAGGGCAAGAGCCGCAGCGCCCGCAGCCGCTCGCCGCGCGGCAGCAGCAGCGCATGTACGAGCAGCACCGGCGGGATGAACCACGCGTTGTGCTTCACCGCGAGCGCGACGCCATGGATGAACGCGAACCAAACCCGAGGCCCGAGGCCCGAGGGCTGAGGCCTGATCCCACGCAGCCACGCTACCCCGACGCCGGCCGTCATGGCGCAGATGGGGACGTCGAAGCAGGCCAGGTGGCCGTGAAAGAAAGTCCGCTCGGCGCACCAGAAGAGGAGCGGCGCCAGGACGCCGGCTGCGCGCGACCGCTGAAGAGCCAGAGTGCACAGCCAGTACGAGAGGAGCCCTGCAAACCCGAAGGCCGGCAGCCGCCACGCCAGCGTGTCGGGCAGGCCGAGCCAGGTGCTGAAGACGAGATGGGAGACGGCGAAGAGCAGCTTGGCCAGGCCGGGGTGCTCGAAGTTGTATGACCAGTAGCGCTCGGTCTGCCGCAGCGCCTGCAGTGGCGCGTGCAAGAGCAGGCGCAGCCACGCCTCGCTGTTCTGCGCGGCGGTGAAGTAATAGCCCTCGTCGCGCACGAACCCGACCGGCGCCTGCGTCAGCGCCATCGCCGCCGCGGTGACGAAGCCCATCCAGCGGGCCAATGAGCGATCGGTCATCGCGTGGTCCAGGCCTGCAGGCAGAAGGGCCGCCCGGCATCGCTCGACGAGACGGCGAAGACGAAATCGCGCTCCGGCGCGCCCGGCGGAAGCGGCACATCGAGCCGCCGCCATCCCGGTGCGCCGTGCACGGTGCGCGGCACTTCCAACCCGCCGAGCGGTACTCCGTCGGCGAAGATCTGCACGGTGATGGGAGGCCGGCCGGCGTCGTAGGCGCGCTCGCCGATCACGCCGGCGCGCAGGTGCAGCGCTGCCCCCGCCGCGCCGCGAGCCGTGAAGCGCGAGCCGATCGGCGCGCGCGCGCAGCGCCGCGGCGTGTAGTCGACCTCATGCTCCTCGAGGGAGCGGGTCAAGTCCGCCGCGATGGGCGGCGCGTGCAGGTCGAAGGCCCGCAGCGCGAGCGCGCCGAAGCGAAGCTCGTCCGAGGTGGGCGTCGCGCCGCGCCGCGCGAGCATGTCGAGCGCGCGGCCAACCCGCGCGAAGGGCACGCGCGGCAGCGAGAGCAGCCAGAGCCGCTTCACGCCAACGTAGTCGGCCTGCGCCAGATCCTCCTCGGTGAACACGGGCGCAGCGTCGACGAACATGCGCGCCCGCTCCGCCCACGCGGGCCAGATCTGCACCGCGTCCCCGGCCTGCGCGCGCGCCCGCAGCGCACCCGCCGCCTCAGCCCAGTCCGCCTCCCGCGGCAGCCGCAGCGGCAGGGTGAGATCTAAAACCAGCGCCCCCGCGCCCATCAGGAGCAGCGCGATCAGTGGAAAGCGCCCTCCCACTTCAGCGGGCCTGAAGGCTGAAGCCCGAGGCCCGAGGCCTCAGGCTCACGTCGACCCCAGCTTGATCTTCCGCTCGCTCTTCTCCCGGTCAAAGAGGCACAGCGCAACGTCGGGATACTGCGCGAAACCCGGCGACCATCCCGGGTGCATGGCGCAGCGCGGATCGAAGCAGTGGTGCAGGTCCCAGAGGTGCCCGACGAAGTGCGCGGCGCGCTTGGCGAGGCCGACCTCGATGGGCGGCATGCCTTTCTCGCCCAGCCCGTGCGCGGTGATCACCGCCTTGCCGCCCCCGTATTGCGCGTAGCCATCGACGGGGCCGCGGCCCATCGGGCCTTCGGGCGCGGTGAGCGGCTCGCGCGTCAAGTAGATGATCTTGTCGTCGGCGTAGAGCGCGACGTCGTCGTCCATCTCCTCGACCACCTTGACGGCGTTGTAGGCCGACTGCTCCTCGTCGAGCGCGCCGTCGGGGATCTCGCCTTCGCCCTCGAACTCGCACCCCATCCCGTATGCGGCGTGGATGCGCCGCGCGACGAAGTCCACCACGTCGGGCGGAAACTCCGAGAGCGTGACGATGCGGATCATTTCTTCCCCTTCTTCTTCGCAGCGGGCTTCTTGGCGGCGTGTTTGGCCGGATGCTTCTTCGCGGCGGATGGTCTGGCGGCGGCTTTCCTCGCCGCGGCCGGGGCGGCCTTCTTCGCCGGAGCGGTCTTGCGCTTTTCGGGGGCGGCGTGCTTCGCCGGCGCGTGCTCGTGCCTGGGCGCCGGGTGCTTTTCAGGCGCCTTGGGCGGAGGCGGCTTGGCGAAGGGCTTCGTCACCGCGGGCGCGGGCTCCTCCTCGACTTCCTCCTCGTCCTCGGCCTCGGCTTTGGCTGCGACCGGCGCGACCGGGGCTTCCTCCTCGTCCTCCTCGAGGCCGAGATCGTCGTCCAGACCCGCCACACGAATCGGTGCGGCCGGCGGGCCCAGCGTGGCGGGGGACAGCGCGCGGCCCTTGCGCTTCATGCCCTCGGGAGGCCAGAGCGCGTAGTCGAGGTTGTCCTCGGCGACGTGGAGCGGGATGTTCATCGCCGCGGCGATCTCGCCCACCAGCAGGTGCCGCGCGTTGTCGTACAGCTCGCGCTCCTTCTGCGGCAGCGGCCGCACCCGGCTGAGTGCGTGCAACTCGCGCAGGACCTCGACGGTGCCGGAAAGCCCGCCGCCCGTCATGCGATCGGCGTTCTCGCGGTGCCGCACCTTCCAGTCGAGCTGCGGATCGGTGGAAGGCGTAGCCAGCTCGTCGAACACCTTGTCGATGGCGTCGACGTTGGCCACCTTGCGCAGCCCGATGCCCATCACCTTGCCGCGCGGGACCATGACGGTGGCGCCGTCCTCCTCGCGCGAGAGCGTCACGACCTCCCAGTCGCGGCCGGCGATCTGCTTGGTCTCGACGCCGGTGATGCGGCAGATGCCCTGGTTCGGGTAGACGACGCGGTCCCCGACGTGAAGGCTGCCGTCTCCTATGACGGGCTCCTGTTTGTGGGCCATGTGGTGGCTTCGCTATCGCAGCGGACGGCGGGGCGCAAGACGCGACGGTGAAAAGTTGACGGAACGCGCAGCGGTGCGAGCCTCGCTCAGGCGTGGCCACCCGCGGGCCCCGGAGGGATCGAAGATGATTCTCAAGCTGCTGGTGATCGGGTCGATCGCGATCTGCCTGGTCTCGCTCGCCGCCCGCTCGCACGCCATGCGCGCCGCCGCCGTGCCGAAATCGCTCGAGGCGGCGCTCGCCCGCGAGGAGAAGGTCGCGCTCGCGGCCATCGACGGACACCTCCGCACCAAGCTCCCGAAGCTCGCGCGCCGCTGATCGCGCATGCTCTCCTGAACGCTCTGCGGTGGCGCACGCTTGCGCGGCCGCTCGCCCATGCACAAGTCCATTGCGCAGAGCGTCGTGGACGTATAATTACTGAACGCATTGCGTCATTTGGAGGGTCGGGATGGCGGAGCAAGTCCAGGAACTCCCCTATGAAGCGCCACAGCGAGGCGGCTCGTTCCTCTTCAACCCGGTCGGCGCGCGCCGCTTCATGACGCCGGAGAAATTCACCGCCGAGCAGCGGCAGTTCTTCAAGACGGGCGACGAGTTCGTGCACCGCGAAGTGGTGCCCAAGATCGGCCAGCTCGAGGCCAAGGACAACGCGCTCCTGCGGTCGCTCATCGCGCGGGCGGGCGAATTGGGGCTGACGGCGGTCGACATCGCCGAGGAGCACGGCGGCCTCTCGCTCGACAAGGTCACGTCGATGCTGGTGGCCGAGTCGCAGTCGGCCTACGGCGCGTGGGCCACCACCTTCGGCGCGCACACCGGCATCGGCTCGTTGCCCATCGTCTTCTTCGGCACGCCGGAGCAGAAGGCGAAGTACCTGCCCGATCTCGCCAGCGGCAAGAAGGTCGCTGCCTACGCGCTCTCCGAAGCGGGCAGCGGCTCCGACGCGCTGGGAGCAAAGACCGTCGCGCGGCTCTCCGACGACGGCACGCACTACATCGTCAACGGCGGAAAGATGTGGATCACCAACGGCGGCTTCGCCGACGTCTACGTCGTCTTCCTCAAGATCGACGGCGACAAGTTCACCGCGCTCATCGTCGAGCGCGGCACGCCTGGCTTCACGCAGGGCCGCGAGGAGCACAAGCTCGGCATCCGCGGCAGCTCGACCACGCCGCTCATCTTCGAGGACGCGCGCGTCCCGGTGGAGAACGTCCTCGGCGAGATCGGCAAGGGCCACAAGATCGCCTTCAACATCCTCAACGTCGGCCGCCTCAAGCTGGCCGCCTTCGCGGTGGGCGGGATGAAGTGGGCGCTCAAGACCGGCGCCGAGTACGCCGCCCAGCGCAAGCAGTTCGGAAAGCGCATCGCCGAGTTCGGGCTGGTGCGCGAGAAGCTCGCCCGCGCCGCCGCGCAGATCTACGCCAACGAGTCGATGACCTACCGGGCCGCCGGCGCCATCGACGAGGCCATCGCCGGTGTGGCCGACGCGCGCAGCGTGATGGGAGCCATCGAGGAGTACGCCATCGAGGCGTCGATCATGAAGGTGACCGGCTCGGAGTGGGTGTTCCAGATCATCGACGAGATGCTGCAGATCCACGGCGGCAACGGCTTCGTCGACGACTATCCCATCGAGCGCGCCTACCGCGACAACCGCGTCAACCGCATCTTCGAGGGCACCAACGAGATCAACCGGCTGCTCATCCCCGGGATGATCTTCAAGCGCGCCATGAAGGGCGAGATGCCGCTGATGGACGCCGTCGCGCAGCTCGACGAGGAGCTGGCCGACCCACGGCACTTCCCCGCGCCGGTAGGGCGGCTGGCGGCGGAGCGGCGCGGGGCGGAGATGGCCAAGCGGCAGTTCGTCCTCGCCGCCAAGTGGGCGGCGACTCTGGGGCCGGCGCTGGAGCAGTGCCAGGAAGTGCTGGCGGCGCTGGCCGACTGCGCCATCGAGATCTACGCGATGGACTCCATTCTCGGCCGCACGCTCGAGAGCGGCGACGAACCGGACCCGAAGGCATCGGAAGTCGAGCTGCGCGATGCGCTCTGCCGTTTCTTCTGCATGGAGAGCCGCGAGCGCGCGTACGATCGGGCGCGCACTGCTCTTTGCGGCACCGTGCCGGCGGCGGAGATCGAGGCGCAGCTCGAGCAGCTCGCGCGCGTGCACAAGTACACGCCGGTGAACAGCGCCGAGGCACGAGAGCAGATCGTGCCTGCCGTCCTCGAAGCCCTGGGCTACCCGCTCGGGTACTGAGAGCAGACCCTCATGCCTGATGAGGTGAAAACCTCAGCAAGGGCCTCCCCTCTCGCACTGCGCGTGCACACATTCGCTGCGGGGAGTCGGGCGGGGGGGGGGCGCGTGCGCAATTTGGAACCGGGGCGTGCGGGGACTGTCCGGCCGCTGTGGTCGGAAGCGGACAGTCTGAGGGATCGAGTCGCGGAAGCCGCTGCCCTGTACGGGTTCTTCTCCTTCGATTCGGCGCTGGCGCAGTTGGCCTCGCACGGGCACCTGCGCACCAACCCGGCCGCGCGCGCGGCGCTCATCCGCCTCTGTGCAGCGCCCAACAGCCGCGGCGCGGTTCTCTCCGCCCGGCGCGTCGAGACCCTGCAGCGGCGGTTGCGTCTCCACCGCCTCAGCTACGTCGGCGTGCACGGCGCCGAGGTGCTGTCGTACGGGCTGCGCCTCGTGACCGAGCCGGACCTCGAATCGGCGGAGAAGGCCATCCAGAAGCTGCGCCGCGGTTGCCTGCGCGTGCAGGCGCTGCAGGCGCCGGGCCTGGCCGTCGAGGATCGCAATTGGTCGCTCGTCCTCCACCTGCGCCACGCCTCGCCCGAGCATCGCATCGCCGCGGCAGAGCACTACGGGAGGCTGGTCGCGGGCGAAGGCCTGCAGCTTCGCGCCGGGATCGACTCGCTCGAAGCGGTGCCCGAGGGCGCCGGCATCGGCCGCGCCATGCTGGGGCTCCTCGCGGGCCTGCGCGGCGCGCTGCCCGTCTACGTCGGCGCGGGCGAGGCCGACGAGGAAGCGTTCGCCATCCTCAGCCGCCGCAGCGCCGTCACCGTGCACGTGGGTCCGCCGCCGCGCGCGGGAACCAACGCGCGTTGGCAGGTGGCGGACGGCGGCGAAGTAATCCGTCTCATCCACTGGCTCGCCGACGCCCGCCGCCGTCCCTAGTAGACAAGTAGCTCCGCCCCTCGGCGCGCGGTAAACAACGGGGCTCATGGCGCGCCGCGATCCGCACAGCTATGCCGACAGCGATCAGCCGCAGACCCGCAGCGTCGAACTTTCGCTGGCGGTCGATTTCCCCTCGCGCACGCTGGCGGGGGAGATCGCGCTCCGTTTTCGCGAGCCGGGAGGCGGCCCGCTCGATCTCGACACTCGCGACCTTCGCATCGGGAGCGTCGTTTCGCTCGACGGCCAGCCGCTGAAGTTCGAGCTGGCGGCCCCGGAGCCAATCCTCGGCTCGCGCCTGCGCATCGAGCTGCGGGCGGAATCACCCGGCGTCCGCGTGCGCTACGCCACCAGCCCCGAGGCGAGCGCGCTGCAGTGGCTCTCGCCGGCGCAGACCAGGGGCAGGGCGCAGCCGTTTCTCTACTCGCAGTGCCAGCCCATTCACGCCCGCTCGATCGCGCCGCTGCAAGACACTCCCAGCGTGCGCATCACGGTGGACGAGGCGCGCTTCACCGTTCCCGCGCGGCTGCGCACGCTGATGGCCGGCGCCGCCAAGGGCCGCACGCCGCTCGAGGGCGGCCTAGCCACCGACGTGTTCGAGATGCCGCAGTCCATCCCGCCGTACCTGCTCGCGTTCGCGGTGGGCGATGTGACGCCGCGCCAGCTCTCGGCGCGGTCGGCCGTGTGGGCCGAGCGCGCGCTCGCCGACGAAGCGGCGGAGGAATTCTCCGGCGTGGAGGACATGATCGTCATCGCCGAAGACCTGTTCGGTCCGTACGAATGGGATCGCTACGACATCCTCGTCATGCCGCCCTCGTTCCCCTTTGGGGGGATGGAGAACCCGCGCCTCACCTTCCTCACGCCCTCGGTGCTGGCGGGGGACAAGTCGCTGGTCAACGTCCTCGCCCACGAGCTGGCGCATGCCTGGACCGGAAACCTCGTCACCAACGCGACGCTGAACGACTTCTGGCTCAACGAAGGGTTCACCGTCTATGCCGAGCGGCGCATCCTCGAGACGCTCGAGGGCCGCGACGCATCCGAGCTGCACGCGGCCATCGGCGCGCACGACCTGGCGGTGGCGCTGGAGCGGTTCAAGGAGCGGCCGCAACTCACGCGGCTGCGCAACGATCTGGCCGGCGTCGATCCCGACGAGGCTTACTCGACCGTGCCTTACGAGAAAGGTTACCTCTTGTTGCGCCGGCTCGAGGAGGTGGCGGGGCGCCCGCGCTGGGACGACTTCTTGGCCGCGTATCTGGAGAAGTTCCGCTTCCAGAGCATCGTCACGCAGGACTTCCTCGATCTGCTCGAGCAGAAGCTGCCCGGCCTGGCCGCGCGCGCCGGCGTGCTGCGCTTCATCGACGAGCCGGGCCTTCCGCGCGACGCTCCGCAGGCGCAGTCGCTCCAGCTGAGCAGCCTTTCGCAAAGCGCCTCGCGCGGTGAGCTCCGCGAGGGGCTGGGCCCGACCGAGCTGCTGGTCTATCTGCAGCGGGTTCCGCCCGAGAAGGAGCTGCTGGGGCGGCTGGACGTTTTGTACAAATTGTCGACTCGCCGCAGCCTCGAGCTGCGCCACACGTTCGTGGTGGCGCAATTGCGCGCCGGCCTCTCCGAGGGCGTCGCGGGCGCGCGCCGCGTGGCGCTCGAGACGGGCCGCATGAAGTACCTGCGGCCCATCTTCACCGAGCTCATCAAGCTCGACGCTTCGGCTGCCGCGCGCATCTATGCCGAGGCGCGCGAGAGCTACCACCACATCGCGCGCTCGGTGATCGAAGGCCTGCTCACTTCCGCGTCAGGCTGACCGCCGGTCGCACCCTGGACTACAGAAAAGTCTTTCGCATGCGCTAGCGGAGGTGGGTCGTGCGCCCGCGATCCACTACCGCTGCGGCTGCTTTTTCGTTCAGGTAGAGGTTGCTTGACAGCCTGCGGGCCGCGCGACAGTCTGCGCGCTGGTGGATCGAAGTGGCAAGTAGTGGATCACCAGGCCACCAAGGAGATCGCGGGCGATGTTCTCGGGCGTCTTCCAGCATTCGATCGACGCCAAGGGGCGCACCAGCCTCCCCGCGAGGTTCCGCGAGCTGCTCTCGGCGCAGGGCGCGGACAAGCTCTTCGTCACGCCCGACATCTTCGACGACTGCCTGGTCGCATTCCCCCCGGGGCCGTGGCAGGAGCTGGCGCAGAAGATCGCGCAGCGCTCGATGTTCGACCGGCACATCCGCGACCTGACGCGCGCGTTCATCGCGCCGGCGCAGGAGTGCCCCGTCGACAAGCTGGGCCGCATCCTCATTCCGCCCAGTCTGCGCGAAGTGGCCCGGCTGGGCGAGGAAATCACCTGGGCCGGCACCGTGCAGCGCATCGAGATCTGGTCGCCGGCCAAGTGGGCCGAGGTGACGAAGGCGGCGCGCGCGCCCAAGAACAAGGACGAGCTGGCTCGTCGTCTCAGCGAGCTTCTCTAGCGCGGAGGTCATCCCCGATGGCGGACAAGTCTTCCCGAAACGGCCTCTTGCAACGCGAACCGGGCACCGCCGTGCTCGCGCTCAAGCCTGCCCCCGGCCCGCGGCCGGCTGGCGTGCGCTGGCAGGACAACGTCGCCACCGTCTCGGTGCGCGGCGATCTCGATCGCGACGCGCTCTGGGCCATCGACTTCACCATCGGGCGCGCCGCCACCGAGGCGGGGCGCATCGTGCTCGACCTGCGCGAGGTCACGCACATCGACTACTCGGGCGTCCCCGAGATCGTCGCGCGCCGCAAGGAGCTTGTCGCGCGGGGCGGAGATCTGCTCATCGCCGTGCGCAACCCTTACGTCTCGAACATCTTGAAAGCGGCGGGCGCGGCGGAGTTGCTGCTCTTCCGCAGCGTCGAGGAAGCGGCGGGCACCGCCGCGCAGGTGACGAAGGTGAGGATGCTGCGCAAGTGAGCGACTTCGTCCACGCCACCGTGCTGCAGGGTGAGACAGTGCGGCTTCTCGCCGCCGCGCCGGGAAAGGTCATCCTCGACGGCACGCTGGGCGGCGGCGGCCACGCGCTGGCGCTGCTCGATGCCGGCGCGCGCGTCGTCGGATTCGATCAGGATCCGGCGGCGCTGCAAGCGGCGCGGGCACGGCTGCAGGGGCGCGACGCGGTCATCGCGCACGCCGACTTCCGCGACGCGCGCGCGGAGCTCGACGCGCTGGGCGTGGGCGAGGTGGACGGCGCGCTGGTGGACCTGGGCGTGTCCTCGCCGCAGCTCGACGATCCGTCGCGCGGGTTCTCCTTTCGCGAGGGCGGGCCGCTCGACATGCGCATGGACCCGACGCGCGGCAAGCCGCTGCGCGAGCGCCTCGACGAGTGGGACGAGAAGGCGCTTGCGCGCATCCTCGATTCGTTGGGTGAGGAGCGGTTCGCGCGCGGCATCGCCCGCGCCATCCACCGCGCGCACAAGGAAAACAAGCTGGCGGATACCAAGCAGCTGGCGGATCTCGTCGCCGGGGCCATCCCGCGCAAGGCGTGGCCGAAGAACATCCACCCCGCCACGCGCACCTTCCAGGCGCTGCGCATCGCGGTCAACGACGAGCTGGGCGCTCTCTCCGACTGGCTCTCGCAGCTTCCGCGCATCGTCGCCAAGGGCGGGCGCGCCGCGGCCATCAGCTTCCACTCCCTCGAGGATCGCCTCGTCAAGCAGGGCTTCGCCCGGCTCGCCACGGGCTGCATCTGCCCGCCGCGGCTCCCCGTCTGCGGCTGCGGCCGCACCGCCGAGTGGAAGTTGCTCACCAGGAAGGCCGTACAGGCCGGCGATGAGGAAGTGTCCCAGAACCCGCGCGCCCGCTCGGCGCGGCTGCGCGCCGTGGAGAGGCTCTCATGAAGAAACCGGACTCGACCCCGAGCCACATCCGCCGCGACATCGACCGCCGCGGGCTGGCCAACTTCACCGCCACCGCGTTGGCCTGCGCGCTGATTGCGGGCGCGATGCTGCTGCATGCCTGGGTGCGCACGCGGGTGACCGAGCGCGGATATCAGCTCTCGCGACTCTCGGCCGAGTACCACGAGCTGACGCGCGATCACGAATCGCTGCAGATCAGGGCCGCCGAGCTGAAGAGCCCGCAGCGCGTCGAGGAGCTGGCGCGGGCGCGCCTCGGCATGGGTCCGCCGGCCGTCGACCGCGTCGTGGTCCTGGTGGGAGGCGCGGTGCGCGGCTCGATGGTCGCGTCGGCGCGGTAGGTGGAACGTGGCCCGCGCAGCCCCAGCCGAGAACGCCGCCCGCTGGATGCGCGTGCGCGCGCTCTTGCTCTTCGGCCTCCTCGTCGCGCTCTTCGGCATGGTGCTGGGGCGGGCCGCCAAGGTGCAGCTCTTCGATCGATCGCGGCTGGCGCGGCTGCAGCGCGACCAGACGCGGCGCGAGCTGGAGTGGGCGCCGCGGCGCGGGCTCATCACCGATCGGCGCGGCGAGCCGCTGGCCGTGACGCGCGACGTGGACTCCATCTTCGCCGATCCCTCCGCGTTCGAAGCGCCCAGGGCGCGCGAGGCCGCCGCCGAGGCGCTCTCCAAAACGCTGCGCCTCGACAAGCGAAAGCTGCTGGAGAAGCTGGCCGCGCCGGAGAGGCGCTTCGTCTGGATCAAGCGCCGCGTCGACGAGCAGACCGCGACGCGCGTGCGGACGCTGGCGCTCGACGGCATCGAGCTGGTGAAGGAACCGAAGCGCTTCTACCCGCAGCACGACCTGGCGGGGCACGTGCTCGGCTTCGTCGGCGAAGAGGGCGGGCTCGAGGGGCTCGAGCGCGAGCTGGAGCAACACCTGCGCGGCAAGTCGGTGCAGGTGCAGGCGACGCGCGACGCGCGCGGCGCGATGGTGCTCGAGCACGGCGCGCCCGACCTCTCCGACCTGACCGGCGCCACGGTGACGCTCACGCTCGACAGCGCCATCCAGCTCGCCGCCGAGCGCGAGCTGGCCCGGGCGGTGAGCGCCTCGCACGGCGCCGGCGGCTGGGCGGTGGTGCTCGACGTGAACAGCGGTGCGGTGCTGGCGCTCGCCTCGAATCCCGCCTTCGACGCCAACAAGCCCGGGCGCGATCCCGCGGTGTGGCGCGACCGCGCCTTGCAAGACCAGCTCGAACCGGGCTCGACCATCAAGAGTTTCGTGGTGGCCCGCGCCATCGAGGAGGGCGTGCTCGAGCCCGACGAATTGCTCTTCTGCGAGCACGGCCTCTGGGCGCACCTCGGGCACCGCCTGCACGACACGCACCCTGTCGACTGGGCCACCCCCGCCACCGTGCTGCGCGAGTCGTCGAACATCTGCGCGGCGAAGATCGGCGAGCGCCTCGGGAAGGAGAAGCTCGTCGCCGGCCTCAAGGCGTTCGGCTTCGGCGAGAAGACCGGCGTGGGGCTGCCCGGCGAGGCGCGCGGGGCGCTGCGCAATCCCAAATCGATGCCGCAGATCGCCGTCGACACCATGGCGTTCGGGCAGGGCATGTCGGCGACGGGCCTGCAAGTGACGGCGGCCATGGCTGCCATCGCCAACGGCGGCATGCTGCTCCGCCCTTATCTGGTGGAGAAGATCGTCGCTCCCGGCGGCGCGGTGCTCGTACGGCACGCCCGCGAGGAAATGCGCCGCGCCATCAGCGAGGACACCTCGCGCACCTTGACGGCGATGCTCGAGGAGGTGGTGCGCAAGGGCACCGGCATCCGCGCCGGCCTCGTCGAGTACCGTGCCGCCGGCAAGACGGGCACGGCGCAGAAGGTCGATCTCGTCCGCGGCGGCTACAGCGACAAGCGCCTGGCGAGCTTCCTCGGTTTCGTGCCCGCCGACGAGCCGCGCGTGGCCATCCTCGTCGTCATCGACGAGCCGGAGGGGAAGGGCAACACCGGCGGGGCGGTGGCCGCGCCGGCCTGGGGCGCCATCGCGCGCGAGTCGCTGCGGCAGCTCGGCGTCATGCCCGACGAGAGCAAGGAGACCGTGCCGGCGCTCTTGCAAGCTTCCGCGGTCGCGCCGCCCGCTCCCTCCGTGGTTCCCGAAGCGGCGCCGGCCGGCAAGGCCGTGGTGCCAAATCTGTCGGGGCTGGGCGCGCGATCGGCGATCCGCCAGCTGGCCGAGCGATCTCTGGAGCCGGAGCTGCGCGGGAGCGGGCGCGCCGTGGGCCAGACGCCGCGGGCGGGTTCGATTGTCAAGCGCGGAGCACGGGTGAAGGTCGTGCTGGCGCCGCCCGGGTAGCCGAAGTAACAAAGTAGCAATGGAGACGATGTGAAGCTGGGCGATTTGTTCGCGGGGATCGAAGCCACCGTGCCGCCGGGCGCGGCCGGGGTGGACGTGCGCGCGCTCGCCGTCGACTCGCGGCGCGTGACGCCGGGCGCGCTCTTCGCCGCGCTGCCGGGCGTGAGCGCCGACGGAGCTGAATACGCCCCGCAGGCCGTGGCGAAAGGAGCGGCGGCGGTGCTGGCGCAGCGGCCGTTGCAGCCCGGCGCGCCCGTCGTCGTCGCGCCGAACGCGCGCAAGGCGTTCTCCGTCGCGGCGGCGCGCTTTCACGGCGAGCCGTCGCGCCGCTTCTCGCTCTACGGCGTCACGGGGACCAACGGCAAGACGACCACCACCTATCTGGTCGAGCAGCTTTCCAAAGCGCGCGGCCTGGGCACGGGGCTCATCGGGACCGTCGAAAGCCGCTGGCCCGGCGGGCGCCTCCCCGCGACGCACACCACGCCCGAGTCGCACGAGCTGCAGGCGCTCTTGCGCACCATGCTCGAGGCGGGCGCGCAGGTGGTGGCCATGGAGGTCTCGAGCCACGCGCTCGCCCAGGAGCGCGCGGCGGGCTGCACCTTCGCCGGGGCCGCGTTCACCAACCTGACGCGCGATCATCTCGACTACCACGGCACGCTGGAGGAGTACTTCGCCGCCAAGGCGAAGCTGTTCCGCGAGCTACTCCCCAAGGGTGCGCCCGCGGTGCTCAACCTCGACGACGCGCGCGTCGCTTCGCTGGCGCGGGAGGTTGGCGACCCGGTCGGGTTCTCGCTGCGCGGCGCGAAACATGCCGCTCTCGCCGTCGAGGACCTGCGCAGCGATCTCGACGGGCTTGTTTTCAGGCTCCGCACGGCCGCGCCGCTCGAGCCGCAGCTCGCAGACGTGATGAGCCCGCTCATCGGCGCGCACAACGCCGAGAACCTGCTCGCGGCGCTGGGGCTGCTCGCCGGATCGGGCGTTCCCCTCGCCGAGTTGGTCCGCCTGGTTCCCGAGGCGCGCGGCGCGCCGGGGCGGCTGGAGCGCGTCCCCGACCGCGGCGGCCGCGTGGTGCTGGTCGACTACGCGCACACCGACGATGCGCTGGCCCGCGTGCTCGACGCGCTCCGCAAGGCGGCGGGCGAGAAGCCGCGGCTCGTCTGCGTCTTCGGATGCGGCGGCGATCGCGACCGCGGCAAGCGCCCGCTGATGGGCGAAGCGGCCGGCTTGCGCGCCGACCTGGTCATCGCCACCAGCGACAACCCGCGCACCGAAGATCCCCTCGCCATCCTCGCGGAGATCGAGCCGGGCCTGGTGCGCAGCGGAAAGACGCGCCTCGAGCCGCGCCACGCGCGCTCGGGCATGGGCGGCTACTGCATCGTCCCCGACCGCCGCGAAGCCATCGACCTGGCGTTGCGCTGCGCCGGCGCGGGCGACGCGGTGCTCATCGCGGGCAAGGGTCACGAGGACTACCAGATCGTCGGCAAGGAGAAGCGGCCGTTCGACGATCGCGCCGAGGCGCTCCGCGCGCTACAGGAAATCGAGCGGGAAGAGCCGCCCGCCGGCATCGCCAGCCGCCGGAGCCGAAGGCGGAGAGACGAATGACGGCGCGCTTCACCATCGATCAAGCGGCGTGGGCCGCGGGAGCGCAGGTCGAGGCGCCGGGTCCCGGCGCGTTCGAGGGGGTCTTCACCGATACGCGCACGCCGGTGAAGGGCGGTCTCTTCGTCGCGCTGCGCGGCGAGACGTTCGACGGCGCCAACTTCGCCGCCGGGGCCGTCGAGGCCGGCGCGGCCGGCGTGCTCGTGCCCGCCGACGCGGCGGAAAAAGTGCGCGGGCAGATCGGCAGGGCGGCCCTTCTGACGGCTCCGGACACGGGCCGTGCGCTGGGCGGCCTGGCCGCGGCGTGGCGCCGCCGCCACCGCGACCTGCGCGTCGTCTGCATCACCGGCTCGACCGGAAAGACGTCCACCAAGGAGCTGGTGGCGGAGGTCCTCGCCGCCGCCGGCCCCACGCTCAAGACCGAGGGAAACCTGAACAACGAAGTGGGCGTGCCGCTCACGCTCTTCCGCCTCGGCCCCGAGCACAGGTTCGCCGCCGTCGAGTGCGGCATGAACCACCTGGGCGAGATCGCGCGCCTCGCCGGGTGGGCCGATCCCGACGTGGGCCTGGTCACCAACGTGGGGCCGGTCCACCTCGAAGGCTGCGGCACGCTCGACGGAGTGGCGCACGCCAAGGGCGAGTTGTTCCACGCGCTGCGGTCCGCCGGCGTGGCGGTGGCCAATGCCGACGACGCGCGCGTGCTCGGCCAGGCGCGCCTCTCGCGGCGCAAGCTGATCACCTTTGGCGCTTCTTACGGTTCTGATGTGCGGCTCATCAGCGCGCACCACGGCGGAGCGGGGCTGCAAGTCGAGCTGGAGATGGGCGGCGCGCGCCGCATGGTCGAGCTGAAGCTCATCGGCACGCACAACGGCCACAACGCGGCCGCCGCCGCCGCGGTGGGCGTCGCGTTGGGCATCGACGCCGACACCATCCTGCGCGGCCTCGCCAACGCCACCACGCCGGGCAGGCGAATGCGCTCCTCGCGACTGCCCAACGGCGCGCTGCTCATCGACGACAGCTACAACGCCAACCCCTCCAGCACCAAGGCCGGGCTCCTCACGCTCACACATCTGGTGAGGAACAAGGGCCGCGCCATCGCCGTTCTGGGCGACATGCTCGAGCTGGGCCACACCGAGCTGGACCTGCACCGCGACGTGGGCCGCTTCGCGGCGGGCGCGGGGCTTGCGCTGCTGGTCTGCTTCGGCAAGCGCGCGCGCGCCATCGGCGAGGGCGCGCAGGAGGCGGGGCTGCCGGCCGAGTCGATCGAGTACACCGAGGACCCCTTCGCGGCGGTGCGGCTGGTGCAATCGCGCGCCCGGCCCGAGGACGTGGTGCTGGTGAAGGGCTCGCGTGGAATGAGGATGGAGCGGATCAGCGACGCGCTGGCGGGAGTTCCACCGAGGGGGGGGCACTAGATGCTCTACATGCTCCTCTTCCCCTTCTCGGACCGCATCGGCCTCTTCAACGTCTTGCGCTATCCGAGTTTCCGCATGCTGATGGCGGGGCTGGTCTCTCTGCTCATCGGCCTTTTGCTCGGCCCCAGCTACATCGGGGCGCTGCGCCGGTTGCAGCAGGGGACGAGCAGCGTGCGCGAGGACACGCCCGAGGGGCACCAGAAGAAGAAAGGCACGCCCTCGATGGGCGGCGGCCTCATCCTCTGGGCCATGCTCTTCGGCACGCTGCTCTTCGCCGACCTGACCAACCGGATGGTCTGGGCCGCGCTCATCATCACCATGGGGTTCGGCGCCATCGGCTTCGCCGACGACTGGCTCAAGTTCACCAAGAAGGATTCCAAGGGCCTCCCCGGCCGCAGGAAGCTCTTCTGGCAGACCGTGATCTTCCTCTTCGTCATGCTGGCCTTCTTCGTCGACTGGAAGACGGGCGCGCTGCGGCTCGACACGCGGCTCGCCATCCCCTTCGTGAAGGTGAAGCTCTTCCACCCATATATCGGATGGCTCTACCTGCCGTTCGCGTTCCTCGTCATCGTCGGCACGTCCAACGCGGTGAACCTGACCGACGGGCTCGACGGCCTCGCCGTCGGGCCTGCCGTCGTCGCCGCGCTCACCTTCATGGTGCTGGCGTACCTGGGCGGCGCGGTCATCAAGGGCCTCAACATCGCCGACTACCTGCTCATCCCGCACATCGAAGGCGCGACCGATCTGGCGGTCTTTTCCGCGGCGATGGCCGGCGCGGGCATCAGCTTCCTCTGGTTCAACACCTATCCCGCCACCGTCTTCATGGGCGACGTGGGATCGCTGGCGCTGGGCGGCGGCCTGGGCGCGCTGGCGGTCTTGACCAAGAACGAGATCGACAGCGTCATCATCCACGGGGTGTTCTTCGCGGAGATCGTCTCCGTCATGGTGCAGGTCTTCTGGTTCAAGCGCACCGGCCGGCGCATCTTCCGCATGGCGCCCATCCACCACCACTTCGAGCTGCAGGGCTGGGCGGAGCCGAAGATCATCGTCCGCTTCTGGATCGTCTCCATCATGCTGGCGCTCATCGCGCTGGCGTCGCTCAAGCTGAGGTAACGGGTGCGTCTCGAGGGTCGCAGCGCGCTGGTGGTCGGCCTCGGCAAGAGCGGGGCGGCGGCGGCGCGCCTCTTGATCCAGCTCGGCGCGCGCGTGGTGGCGGCCGACGACGCCGACGTTCCGCTGCCCTCGGGCGTGAGCGAGAGGCGGCCCGTGAAACCCGAGGCGCTGCGCGACGTGGACCTCGTGGTGGTGAGCCCCGGCGTGCCGCTCACGCTGCCCATCTTCGCCGAGGCGCGGGCGCGCGCCATCGAGATGATGGGCGAGATCGAGCTGGCCTGCCGGCACATCGAGGAGCCCATCCTCGGCATCACCGGCACCAATGGGAAGAGCACCACCACCGCGCTGTGCGGACATCTGCTCGCGAGCGCGGGCCTGCGCGTCTTCGTCGGGGGAAACCTGGGCAACGCGCTGAGCAACCGCGTGCTCCTGGGGGAGACCCTCGACGCCACGGTCTGCGAGCTGTCCAGCTACCAGCTGGAGAGCGTCTCCACGCTGCGCTGCGCGGCCGCGACCGTGCTCAACGTCACGGCCGACCATCTCGATCGATACCCGTCCCTGGAAGTCTACGCAGCGGCGAAGGCGCGCATCTTCGAGCGGCAGCGGGCCGGCGACATGGCCGTGCTCAACCTCGCCGACGCACGCGTGACGGCGATGAAAACCGAGGCGCACGTGGCGCGCATGGGCTTCGACGCGCGCTTCCCCGCGCGCGCGCACCCGGCCGAGCCGCACACCGTCATCGCCGGCTCGATGTCCGGCCCGCGAAAGCTACTGGTGGTGGCGCACCAGTTCGAGCTGCGCGTTCCCACGCTGCGCGGCGCGCACAACGCGGAGAACGCGCTTGCCGCGTGCCTGCTCGCGTACCGGCTGGGCGTCGCTGCCGACGAGATGCAGCGCGGGCTCGACACGTATCCGGGCCTGCCCCACCGTCTCGAGCCGGTGCGCGTGCTGGATGGAGTGGAGTGGATCAACGATTCCAAGGCCACCAACGTCGACAGCGTAGAGAAGTCGCTCGGTGCCTTCGAGCACGGGCTCATCGTCATCATGGGCGGCCGGGGCAAGGGCGCGCCGTACGCGCCGCTGGCGCAGCTGGTGAAGGGCCGCGCCAAGGCGCTGCTCACCATCGGCGAGGACGCGGCCAGGATCGCCGACGAGCTGGGCGACGCCGCGCCGGTCACTTCCTGCGAAGTGCTGGGCCGGGCCGTCTTGAAGGCGCGCGAGCTGGCGCGGAAGGGCGACACCGTGCTGCTCTCGCCGGCCTGCGCTTCCTACGATCAGTTCCGCAATTTCGAGGACCGCGGTGAGCAGTTCAAGGCGCTGGTGCGGGGCCTGCCATGAGCATGGCCGCCGCCACCGGCATGCGCGTGCAGCGCCGCCGCGAGGCGCTCCTGCGCTACGACCCGGTGCTGCTCGGCGCGGTCCTGGTGCTGCTCACCTTCGGCGTCGTGATGGTGTACAGCGCGTCCGCCGTCTACGCCGGCGCGCGCCTCGGCGACGGGCTCTGGTTCTTCAAGCGGCAGGCGGCGGCGGCGCTGGCCGGCGTGGTCGTGCTGCTCGTGGTGATGAAGCTCGGCTACAAGCGCCTCGAGCCGTTCGCCGTCCTGCTGGTCTTCATCTCGCTGGCGCTCCTGGTGCTCCTCCATGTTCCCTCTCTCGGGCACGCCGCGGGCGGCGCGCGGCGCTGGATGCGGCTCGGGTCGCTCACCTTCCAGCCGAGCGAGGTCGCCAAGATCTCGCTCGTGCTCTGGCTTGCGCGCTCGCTCGCCCGCAAGCAGGAGCGCATCCACATCTTCGCCGTCGGCTTCCTTCCGCATCTGATAATGGTGGGGCTCTTCGGCATCCTGCTCTTGCTCGAGCCGGACTTCGGCACCGTCATCGTGCTGGGCGTGCTCACCTCCGCGCTGCTCTTCGTCGCGGGGGCGCGCATCAGCTGGCTTCTGGCGCTGGGCGCCGCGGCCGCCCCCGTGGTGGCGTTCCTCGTCTGGCACTCGCCGTACAGATTTCAACGCGTGTTGACTTTCCTCGACCCGTGGAAGGACCCGCAGGGCCACGGCTACCAGACCGTCGAGTCGCTCCTCGGCTTCGGCGCCGGCGGTTCGCTCGGCGTCGGCCTGGGCGAGAGCCACCAGAAGCTCTTCTTCCTCCCCGCCGCGCACACCGATTTCATCTTGAGCATCGTCGGCGAGGAGCTGGGGTTCGCGGGGGTGGCGGCGGTGCTGGCGCTCTTCGGCGTCATCCTCTGGCGCGGCATCAAGGCGGCCTACGCGGCGCCCGACGCGTTCGGCTGCTGGCTGGCGATGGGCCTCACGCTGCTCCTCTCATTGGAAGCGCTCATCAATGCCGGCATGGCGCTGGCGCTCCTCCCCACCAAGGGCATGGCGCTGCCATTTCTTTCCTACGGGATGACCAGCGCGGTGGCGTCGTCGATCGCCGCCGGCCTGCTGCTCTCCATCAGCGGTGGGCCCGGCGGGTTCCTCAAGCCCGGCGTAGGAGCGCAGCGATGAGGCTCCTCGTCGCGGGCGGCGGGACGGGCGGCCATCTCTTTCCCGGCCTCGCGCTGGGTGAAGAGGTGAAGACGCGCCACCCGCGCAACGACGTGCTCTTCGTCGGCAGCCCGCGCGGCATCGAGACGCGGGTGGTGCCCAAGGCGGGATTTCCGCTCGAGTTGATCGACGTCGGTCCCTTGAAAGGCCAAGGGATCCTCGGGTTCCTCAAAGGGCTTTTCTCGCTGCCGCGCGCGCTGTGGCAGTCCGTCAAGATCCTCCGCAAGTTCGACCCCGACGTGGTGCTGGGCGTGGGCGGCTATGCCAGCGGGCCGGTGGTGCTGGCGGCGTGGCTCTTGCGCATCCCCATCGCCATCCAGGAGCAGAACGCGCTGCCCGGTCTCACCAACCGCATCGTCGGCCTCTTCGCCGACGCGATCTTCATCGCCTTCGACGAGGCGCGCGCCGGATTTCCCTCGGGCCGGACGCACCTGCTGGGGAACCCCATCCGCCACGCGTTCCTCGACAACTACCTGCACACCAAGACGCCCGGGGAGCGGCTCTCCATCTTCGTCACCGGCGGGTCGCAGGGCGCGCACACGCTCAACCTCCGCGTGGTGGAGGCGATGGAGATCCTCGCTCCGCAGATCGGCAGCCGCCTCAAGGTCCGGCACCAGACCGGAGTGAGGGACCAGCCCGAGATCGCCGCGCGCTACCGGAAGCTCGAGTCCAGCGGCCTCCGGGCCGAAGCGGTCGCGTTCATCGACGACATGGCGCTCGCGTACGCCGAGGCGGACCTGCTCGTGTGCCGCGCCGGCGCGACCACCATCGCCGAGCTGACCATGTGCAAGAAGCCGGCGATCCTCGTGCCTTTCCCGTTTGCGACCGACGATCACCAGACGGTCAACGCGCGCAGCCTGGTGCAGGCCGGCGCGGCGCTGCTCATGCCGGAGAAAGACCTGACCGGCCAGAAGCTTGCAGACGCATTGCGCGCTCTGGAGGCCGATCGCACGCGCTTGCAGAAGATGTCTCGCGCCAGCGGACTGCTCGGGCGGCCCGAGGCGGCACGGGAGATCGCCGACGTGTGTGTGTCGCTCTGTTCAGAAAGACTCGTTCGAGAGGGGCGTCATCTTCCCGAAGCGCGCAAATAGACGCTATTGATTATCGTGGATCGAATCGAGTACATTCCCGCGATGAGGAGGATCCCAGGGTGTTTCGCAACAAGAAGGTCAAGATCCACTTCGTCGGGATCGGCGGCATCGGGATGAGCGGCATTGCCGAGCTCCTCCTGAACCTCGGTTACCGCGTCAGCGGGTCGGACCTCAAAGAGAGCGAAATCACCCGCCGGCTCGCCTCGTTGGGCGGCTCGGTCGTGATCGGCCACCGCGCCGAGAACGTCTCGCCCGACGTCGACGTGGTGGTCATTTCCAGCGCCGTCAAGCGCGGCAACCCCGAGGTGGTGGCGGCGCGCGACCGCGGCATCCCCGTCGTGCCGCGCGCCGAGATGCTGGCCGAGCTGATGCGCCTGAAAGATGGCGTGGCCATCGCGGGCAGCCACGGCAAGACGACCACCACTTCGATGATCGCCACGGTGCTGGCGCACGCCGGGCTCGACCCGACGGCGGTGGTGGGCGGGAAGCTCAACGCGCTCGGCTCGAACGCCAAGCTGGGCAAGGGCCGGCTGATCGTGGTCGAAGCGGACGAGAGCGACGGGTCCTTCCTGCGCTTGAGCCCCACCATCGCCGTCATCACCAACGTCGACGCCGAACACCTCGATCACTACGGCACCGTCGAGGCGCTCCAGCAGGCCTTCGTCGATTTTGCCGATCGCGTGCCGTTCTACGGGCTGGCCGTGATGTGCGTCGACCATCCCGTCGTGCAGCACCTCATCCCGCGCCTCATCAAGCGCCACGTCACCTACGGCGTCTCGCCGCAGGCCGACTGGCGCGCCGACGACGTGCGGCTCGCCCCCTTCCAGGCGCGCTTCGCCGTCTGGCACCGCGGCAAGCCGCTCGGGGAAGTCGCGCTGAAGATGGTCGGCGCGCACAACGTCTTGAACGCGCTCGCCTGCTGCGCCGTGGCGCACGAGCTGGGAATTCCTTTCGCCACCACTTCCGAGGCGCTGGGCGAGTTCCAGGGAGTGCAGCGGCGCTTCACCGTGCGGGGCGAGGTGCGCGGCGTCACCGTCGTCGACGACTACGGCCACCATCCCGCGGAGATCAAGGCGACTCTCGCGGGCGCGCGCGCGTCGTTCCCGCACCGGCGCATCGTCTGCGCCTTCCAGCCGCACCGCTACACGCGCACGCGCGACCTCCTGGGCGAGTTTGCCACCGCGTTCAACGACGCCGACTCGCTCGTGCTCACCGAGATCTACGCGGCCGGCGAGGACCCCATCCCCGGCGTGACCGGCACGCGGCTGCACGAGGCGGTGAAGGCCTGCGGCCACCGCGACGCGATTTTCGTCGATCGGGCCGGGCTGCCGGCGCGCCTGCGCGAGCAAGTGCGCGAGGGGGATCTGGTGTTGACGCTCGGCGCCGGAGACATTACGCACGTGGGCGAAGAACTGCTGGAGCTCCTCAAATGAGCGCGCTCTTGCCGGAGCTGCGGCGGGCCGCGCGCGGAGAGGTGCTGGAGCAGGCGCCGCTCGCGCCGCGCACCAGCGTGCGCGTCGGCGGCGCGGCGCGGCTCTTGGTCAAGCCATGCGACGCGCGCGCGCTGGTGGAGGTGCTCAACCTGCTCGCCGGCGCCGGCGTGGGCTGGTTCTTGCTCGGCGGCGGGGCGAACACCATCGTCGGCGACCGGGGCGTGGACGGCGCGGTCATCCGGCTGGGGCAGGACTTCCTCGTCGAGGAGGTGGAGGAGGCGGGCGATCACGTCGTCGTCACGCTGGGCGCCGGCGCGCCCATCGCGCGCTTTCTCTCCCTGGCG
>WNFG01000009.1_pt1 | contig 155448 bp, 138 predicted proteins | sample 5400431 | NCBI WGS metagenome assembly WNFG01 (sample SAMN13153346, study PRJNA577476) | soil metagenome | isolation source: 120 cm saprolite under Douglas fir tree site 2 hole 3 replicate 2 | place: USA:California | collected 2015-04-18
ATTCCTGCATAGTGTTCCACGGCTGTCCTCCATCTCAGATGCCTGGGGCCGACTCAACGTCGTGACCCCGTTTCATCATCTATCGGGGGACAGCCACCTTCACCGCTCGCTCGGTGCAGGGCCCATTACGGCATCTAGTGTGGCTTTGGTTCAGAAGTCCGCATTTCGGACGCGCTGCAAAAATGATGCGGACTTCTGAACCGCCACACTAGCGTCACTCGCTCCCTGCGAGGCCGGCCTTGCGCACGATGTCGCCCAGGCGCGCGATCTCGAGTTCCACGAATTTCCGCAATTCGTCGGGCGCGGGCGAAACGACCGGGATCAGTCCCTGGCGCTGGATGAACTCTTCGCGGACCGCCGGTTCACGCAGAACCACGCGCAGGTCGGCGTGGAGCTTGGCGACGATCGAGCGCGGCGTCTTGGCCGGCGCCACCAGCATCCACCATGACGCTGCGTCGTATCCGGGCACGCCGATTTCGGCGAGCGGCGGCACGTCTGGAATGGCGCCCACGCGTTCTTTCGTCGTCACGCCGAGCATTCGCACCTTGCCGCCATCTGCGAGCGGCAGCGCGAGCGGGATAGGTGACGTCATCATCGCAATATGTCCGCCGGCGAGATCGTTGAGCGCAGGCTGCATGCCCTTGTAGGGAATATGTTGCATCGGGATGCCGAGCCGCATCTTGAGGAGTTCGCCGTTGAGATGCTGTCCGGTCCCGGGCCCGGCCGAACCGAACGACAGTCCGCCCGGGGTGGAACGCGCGAGCTTGACCAGATCCTCGATTGAACGCACCGGCAGCGTGGCGTTGATCAACAAAACCTCGGGTGAGCGGGCAATCTGCACGATCGGGATGAAATCGGTGAGCGGATCGTAAGGGAGATTCCTGTGCAACGAGACGTTGGTCGCCATGGTCGTGCTGGCGGCGGTCATGAGCGTATATCCGTCGGGCGCCGCATGCGCGACGAAGACCGCGCCGGCGATCGAACTCGCGCCCGGCCGGTTCTCGATCACGAACGATTGGCCATAAAGCCGCTCGAGCTTGCTGCCGATCAGCCGGGCAAGGATGCTGTACATGCCACCGGGCGCGGAAGGCGCAACGATGGTGACGGTGCGGTTCGGATAATCTTGCGCCCGCGCGTTCGAAGCGGCGAACAGGACAAGACCGATGAAGGCGCATATGGCGCGCCCTGGGCGTTGCCTGAGCGAGAGCGCAGTCGTGGCGTTCATGAGTTCACGGGCCAATATTGCCGAACATTTTCCCATCGGACGACGCCTCGCCCTTATGCCCGCATTAGGATTGCTGCAGATGTCCGGTCTTGATCCACAGCTGCGCGCCCGCCGCACCCGCGACGGCGACGAGACTGGAGCCTCTCGGCAGTCTCAGCCAGGAGTGCTGAGTAAAGGTCTCGCCTCCTTCCTCAAAACTCCCCTCGAGCACGAGAGCTTCAAAACCGCCGGGAACGTCGAGCACAACGCCGGCGTCTGCGCGCCACTCCTCGATGCGCACGTCTTCCCGGCCATCGTTGAAAAGCGGGATGAGCCTCACACCCTCCCGTCCCGCCGCTGCCACGGCCTCGGCCCGCCTCGTATCGATGGCGACGTGCGAACGGTCGGCGGGATCGAACTGAAAGAGCTTCACGAAGATCGTGCAGCCCGCCTGCGAACGGGGCGTATGGTGCGAGGCCGGCGGATTGCGGACGTAACTGCCCGCGGGATAATCGCCGCGCTCGTCCTGAAAGATTCCGTCGAGAACGAAGAATTCTTCGCCGCCTGGATGGGCGTGAGGCGAGAACGCGCTCTCCGGGGCATATCGAACGATGGACGTTGCGCGCGCGACCTCGTCGCCGACACGGTCGAGCATTCTGCGCTCCACACCCGGCATAGGCGAGCGCACCCAGGCCAATTTTCCAGCGTGGACCGAAGCGCGCTTGGTGAAGTCGGCGTCGATCCGCATGACCGATTGCGCTTGCGTTTGAGGCCGGGTTCTACCTCACGACCCCCGACGACGGATTAGCTTTTCTCCTTGGAGCCGCCATAGTCGCACCGCCACCGCACGGCGACCCAGTTCGGATGCTCGTTGATCCAGTGCGCGATGTAGGGCTGCGCATTCATGACGCACTGATTGAGCGACATGTCGGCCGAGAACGAAAGATGCTGTTCTTCGCACTGGCCGGGTAGCGACAAAGCGCAAACGGTCACGACCAGTTCGATCAGGCCCATCCTCGAGTCTCCGCTCCTAATACGGATAAATACTAGTATCGCTCGCCGAGAGTTTCATCCTTTCGGACACGATATTTTGAAGGCGGATCGTCCCCGCCAGATTCAGAACATTTCAGGTCTGCCCCAAGGACCTAGCCTGCCAGCCTGAGGCAGGCTAAGCGTGGGACAGACCGGGCGGCGCGATGCCGTTGGAGGAACCGTTGGCATGAGGCGGCAGAATAGCAATCGCCCTAACACCCTGGGCCTTGAAGTGTCCGCCGGACCCTCGACGATGGCCGACGAGGTGGTCGAATGAGGCGGCGTGAGTTCATGTCGCTCTTCGGCGCTGCCGCAGCCGTGTGGCCGCTCGCGGGGCGCGCGCAGCCGCCGGCAAAGCTGCCGACTGTCGGCGCATTGGTCATCGGCAGTACCGATCCGGAACAGCTTTGGCGGGAGTTTCGGCAGGGACTGCGCGAGCTGGGATATGTCGAGGGACAAAACATTCGGTTTGAGTTTCGATCGGCACAAGGACAGGCCAACCGGCTTCCCGAACTGGCCGCCGAGTTGGTCCGTCTCAAGGTCGATGTCATCCTGACCTGGTTCACGCCCCCCACCGAGGCGGCAAAGCAAGCGACGCACGAAATCCCGATCGTGATGGCCGACACGGGTGATCCGATCGGTACGGGGCTGGTCGCGAGCCTTCCGCGGCCGGGAGGAAACGTCACCGGGATCGCCAGCGTAACCGCCGAACTGGCTGGCAAGAGCGTCGAACTGATCCGCGACATGCTGCCGTCGGCGCGCCGCGTCGCCGCTCTGGCCAACGCGACCGATCCCTTCTCCAAACCTTTCCTCGAACAGATCAAGCTCGGTGGCGAAGCCACCGGCACTACGATCAACCCTGTCAGCATTGGCGACAGCGAGGAGCTCGAGGCCGCTTTCGCCGCGATGGAGAAAGACCGGCCGGACGCCGTCATCGTTCAACCCAGCTTGCCGAGCAGACGCGCCGCCGAGCTGGCGCTAAAGCAGCGCGTGCCGGCGGTTTCAGTGCCGCGCTGGTTCGCCGAGCAAGGCGGACTGATGTCATATTCTCCGCGATATGCCGACCTTTTTCACAAGGCTGCCGTGTACGTCGACAAGATCCTCAAAGGCGCTCATCCGGCCGACTTGCCGGTCGAGCAACCGACGCACTTCGAGCTCGTCATCAACATGAAGACCGCCAAGGCGCTCGGCCTCACGATTCCGGAATCATTCGTGCTGCGCGCCGACGAGGTGATCGAATGAAACGGTGCGCGTTCATTCCTGCTAATCGATCTTGATGCCCATCGACTTGATCACGGCGCTCCATTTGGCGATGTCCGATTTGAGCAACTGCTCCAGCTCCTCGGGCGAAGAGCCCTCGGCCACATAGCCGGCTTGGGCGAGCTTGTCTTTGATGGCCGGGTCGGCGAGAGCCGCGTTGGTGTCGACGCTGATCTTGCGCACGATCGCGGGCGGCGTCTTGGCCGGCACGAACAGCGCCTGCCACGCCGTCACGTCGTAACCGCGCACGCCCGCCTCCGCGATGGTCGGCACGTCGGGAGCTGCCGCATCCCGTTTCGCCCCGGTGGTTGCCAAAACGCGAACCTGGCCGGAGCGCGCGTAGGACAGCAATGTGCCGCTGCCGAAATAGCAGTCGATGCGGCCCGGTATGAGGTCGGTGAAGGCGGGCGAGGCGCCGCGATAGGGAACGTGCGTCATCTTGAGGTCGGCCATCTGCAGGAACAACATCTCGGCCAAAAAGGGAGCGCTGCCGGTGCCGGGCGACGCGATCGTGAGCTTGCCGGGACGGGACTTGGCATAGTCGATGAATTCCTTGATCGAATGGGCCGGCGAGGAGTTCGGCACGAACACGAAATAGGCAAGCTCCGTAACGAGCGAGACCGGCGCGAAATCCGCGATCGGATCGTAGTTCAGCGAGCGGTAGAGGCTGCTGTTCACCGCGAGCGATGCGGTGGCGAACAAAACCGTGTAGCCGTCGGGATCGGACTGCGCGACGTATTCGTTGCCGATGTTGGTGCCGGCGCCGCCCTTGTTCTCGATGACAACCTGTTGACCCCACATTTTCGAAAGTTTTTCGGCGAGCATGCGCGCGACGATGTCCGTCGGGCCGCCGGCGGCGACCGGCACGATGAGGCGTACCGGTTTGTTCGGGAAGTCGGCCTTTTGCGCGCGCGCCGCTCGCACGAAAAGGTTGGGCGCGAGTGTCGACGCGGCGGAGAGGGCAATCAAGTGACGACGGGTGAGCATGGCAGTACCCGCAGTCTCGATATTTTACACTCTATCTCCCGGAGCGGGCCCGACTCGACGAAAGGCCGCGCCTGCCGATTGTCGCCGACCGAATATTCCAATCGATCTGCGGCTCCGCTGACCCGATCGGTCAACGGAGCCGAACTCGACAGACCCCTGCGGGCGACGCGGCTACTTGTTGACGAGCGCCGCACCCGCCGTGCAGATCACCTCATCCTGCGACCCGGTGCCCCCCGAGCAACCGACGGCGCCAATGATCTTGCCGTCCTCGATCAACGGGATGCCTCCCCGCGACGCGACGACGTCATCGAGGGTCAAGATGTATTTGAAATCGAACTTTTGCACCACGTCCTCGAACACCTTGGTCGGACGGCGGAACTTGACCGCGGCGCGCGCCTTGTGCTCGGCGATTGCGATCGAGGCCAGTTGCGCATCGTCCATCCGCAGGAAGGCGACAAGATTGGCGCCCGAGTCGACCACGGCGATGTTCATCGGCCAACCCCTCTTGCTGGCTTCCGCAGCGGCGGCCTCGATCACCGCGTTGGCGCGTTTCGCTCCGACCGGCGCTCCATAGGCGGTGCTGAATGGCATCTTTTCAGGAACGGCGTCGAGATTGGGCGGAGCTGGCTGTTGGGCGCGCAGCTCGGTACTGACCAGCATTGCCGCACCGACAAGCAGTGACGACAAAATCTGCCTTCGCATGGATAACCTCCCAATACTGTCGTTTGAAGATCACTATCGCACGAGGGTTGACCGCGCCGTTGAAAACAGCGCGCGAGCGACTTTATAGAACCGGCCCTTACGCCTCAACCCGCAACGTCACTCGGCGCACGACCCAGAACTTTCACCATCGGCAGGACTATCGCGACACCTTCGAGTCACGATGGCTTTCGACGGCAGCGCGCTAGCGCACCTTGTAAAGCGCGTGCCGCCGGTTGTGCGTGAAGGGCCGCACCTGGCCCGGCCAGCGGCCTTCTTCGACCGCCTTCGCCCACCCTGGGCTGATGAGGACGTGGGGCCCGTCGATCTCGTAGACCGCGCTGTAGCGTGGGCCGTCATGCGCGACCTTCTTCTCGTCGCCGCCGATGCTCATGGCGAAGTGCTCTCCCGCCATCCGCGTCACGGCGCGCACGCCGGGGACCTTGAGAAGATTGGGGATGTGCTCGGTATCGTAGACCTCGTTGAAGATCGCCTCTTTGTCGGCGTCGACGTCCATGTTCACCACAAAGAGGTACTTGGAGCTGATCGGCATGAGCATCTGCCTCGCTTATCTTGCGCCTGCGTCACCCCGGCACGGGGACCGTGCTATCGTAGGTGACGTGCCCTTGCGATGCTACCGCCTGGAGGGACCCCGCCGTGTCGAGCGCCTCAATGTCCGCCGCCGCACCATCGACGCCCTACTATCTTCCCGTCCGCCAGGATTGGCTCGATCGGCGCAAGGAGCCGATCCTCGCGCCCGATCTGCCCATCGTCGATCCCCACCATCATCTGTGGGACCGGCCCGACTGGCGTTATCTGCTCGATGAATTGCTGGCGGATACGGAGAGCGGCCACGACATCATCGCCACCGTGTTCGTGCAGGCGCGTGCGATGACGCGCCCCACGGGCCCGGTCGAAATGCGCCCCGTGGGCGAAACCGAGTTCGTCAACGGCGTCGCCGCCATGAGCGCGAGCGGCATCTACGGCAAGACCAGGCATTGCGCCGGCATTGTCGGCCATGCGGATCTGGCGTTAGGCAGCCGAGTCGAGCCCGTGCTCGCCGCCCACGTTCGCGCTGGCGGCGATCGCTTCCGCGGCATCCGCCACATCAGTGCCTGGGACGCCGACGCGTCGATCCGCAATCCCGCCTACAGCCCGCCGCGCGGTCTCTTGGGCGACAAAAACTTTCGCGAGGGATTCGCCGTTCTCGGCCGCCTCGGCCTCTCCTTCGACGCCTGGCTCTACCATCCCCAAATCGACGACGTGCGCGATCTCGCGCGCGCGTTTCCGGAAACGAAGATTGTCCTCAATCACGTCGGCGGCCCGATTGGAATCGGCCCCTATGCCGGCAAGCACAAAGAGATATTCCCCGGCTGGGCGGCATCGATCAAGGCGCTCGCCGCCTGGGCGAATGTTTACGTCAAACTTGGCGGCCTCGGCATGCGCATGGGCGGCTTCGGCTTCCACGAGCGGCCCGAGCCCCCATCCTCGGAGACGCTGGCGAACGCGTGGCGTCCCTACATCGAGACCTGCATTAATGCATTCGGGCCGTCGCGATGCATGTTCGAGAGCAACTTTCCCGTCGACAAGGGCTCCTACAGCTATCCGGTATTCTGGAACGCCTGCAAGCTTCTGACCAAGGGCGCGAGCGACGCCGAGAAAGCCGACCTGTTCTGTGGCACCGCGACGAAGTTCTACCGCCTCGACGTGTCCGGCTGACGCCAGGGACCCTGAAGCAGCGATGCGAACCCGATTCCAGACGATAGGCAGGTCATATCCCCAGCGCTAGCTCTGCCCAATGCACCACGGGCTTGCTGTTGAGGAACGCCATGACGCCGGGCTCGATCGTCGCCGGTCGGTCGTGCGGCAGTACCACCGTCGCGACGATCATGTCGCAGCGGTCGTTGAACACGACCGAGATCGCCGACTTGCCCGGCCGATCGCGAGCGGCGAGCGCGTAAGCGCGACTGCGACCTTTCATCCAGGCAATCGTGATCGGCCGGCCGGCGCCAAGAGGTGAAACCTCCCCGCCGACCAAATCGAAGTCGCTCATGCGATCGAGGTCGGCGTCATCGGCGACGCCGGTTGCGCAATTGCAGGAGCCGAGCTTGGCGCGAAGATAGAGCTTGACCTCGGCGCCGCAATCGGCCGCCTGGCAGGCGAATGCGCGGCCGGTTCCCCATTGATCCATGGGGAACGGCCACTTCGTCTCCACCCAGAGCGGACGGGCATCCGACGCGTCGCCCGCCGGCTTGCCCGCGGGCCTTGGTGCGATGAGTGCGACGGCGATCACGCCGGCGAGCCCTGCCGCCAACGCCAGCGCCAATCCCGCGGACTTCATCACGAGGTCTGCCTCGCGGCGACGTCCGCTTCAGCGCGCGCCTTGCGCTGCCACCGCGCGCGCATGCGCGATCGCAGGTCTGACCGGATCGGCATTCTCCGCGAGCGCGACGGCCTCGGCGTAATGCGTTCGCGCCTTGGCGGAATCGCCCGACTTTTCCGCGGCTGCACCGGCGCCGAGCGTGGCGCCGAGCCGGTTCGGCTCCTTTTTCAACGTCGCTTCGAACGCGGCGAGCGCTTCCTTGGCCATGCCGCGTTCGAGCAGCATCGTGCCATAGAGTTCGCGCGCCGGCGTCGGCACGCCCGGAGTCACGGGATGCTTCTCGGTCTTGTCCTCGGCATCGGCGGCGGCGCTCATGGCCTTGAGCGCGTCGTCATACTTGCCTTCGGAATACAAGACCCAGGCGGTCGCGACCTGCCACTGGATATCGACCTGCTCGGCCCAATACGCGTCCTTGGCCGCGCGCAGCTTTTCGCGCAGTTCGGCGAGCTTGGCGATGTCGGCCTTGGCGGCGTCCGGCTGGCCCGCCCGCGCCGCGCCGAGAGCTCGGGCGAAGTGCGTCATGGCTTCGACGTGGGCGAGCGGCGTGGGCCTGACCGCAAGCTGCGCCGCCGCGTTCCAATCGCCGCGCTCGATCGCGTAGCGCGCCGGGCTCACCGCCAGCGCATAGGGCCCGGCAATGAACGTCTCGGTGAAGCTGCCGATCCCGCGCATCTCATCCAAGATCGCCTGCGCTTTTGCATCCTGTCCGGTCTGCAGATAGGCATAGACGAGGTAATCCATCGCATGCAGTTGGTCGTGGGCTTCGTTGCTGGCCTTGGCGGCCCGCGCCGCTTCCGCGTTGGAGCCGATCGATTCCTTCCAATAGCCGACGCGGGTGAAGATATGCGACGGCATGTGCTGCGCATGCGGCGCGGCCGGCGCGATCTGCGAATAGCGCTTGGCCGCGTCGAGGCCTCGCTCCGCCAGGGCCGGCGTGTCGTAGAGATGGATGAGGTAGTGGGCGACGCCGGGATGGCGCGGTTGGCGCAGGAAGATCGGCTCGAGGATCGCAGCGCCCTTGAGCTGCATCGCATAGGTCTTGTCGCTCGGCGGGGCCGCGACGTTGAGTTCGATCGCATAGAGAATTTGCGCTTCGTCGTCATTCGGATAGGCCTGCGCCACGCCTTCCATGGCCTTGAGGTAGGCGAGCACGCGGGTGCGATGGTCGACTTTGTCAAAGTCGGTATAGAAGGCGGCCATCGCATTGATGAAATCGCGCTCGCGCTGCGTCTTCGCGCCGATCGCCTTGCCCTTCTCGACCGCCGCGAGGCCGATCGGAAGGTTGCCGACGGGCGGCGGTGCGTGCGGATTGTTGAGAAGGCTCAGCGCAATGCCCCAATAGGCCATGCCGCAATCCGGATCGGCCTTGAGCACCTCCTCGAAGAGTTCCTTCGACTCGCGATACCAGAACGAATGCTGGTATCGCATGGCGCGATCAAAGCGCCGCTGCGCAACCTCGTTGCAGGACGTCTCGAAATGAACGGTGCCAAATCGCTGGTCGGTTTCGTCCTGTGCGAGGACGGGCGGCGAGAAGGAGACGCTGGCCGCGATCGAGGCGGCAGCGACGGCGAGTGCTGACCTGATCATGGGATTGCTCCTATCGGTGTCGGACGTTCGAGCGACCGGCCGACCATTTTTTCAATGCTACCAAATGCTCCCCTGCCCCACAATTCCGCCGAGCAGGCGACGCCAATTCCAAACATAATCGCGACGATGATACCTGCAGCCATCAGTGTATTCTCTTTCAAGTAACGCGCCTCACAAGGAGGAAGATATGTCGCGACTTGCAATCATGGTGGTTGGATGCGTCTGCTTCCTGTGGGTCCCGGTCAGCGAGGCGGCCAGCAAATGCACCAGCGTTCAGGCGCAATGCGCGGTCGAAATTGGCGGCCAGTGTGATCCCAATACCGGCCGATGGTTTTATGGAAGGTATATGGGAAAGGTCGCCGGCGGCACCAAAGTGGCCTTTCACGACTGCGTTTCGCGCAAGTTGTCTCAGCGCAAGTGATCGCAACCCGGCTATTCGTCGGGTTCTCTGATGACGGCCGGGTCGTCGTCCCGGTCCTCGTCCTCTTCGTCGGCTTCTTCCTCGTCATCATCATCGTTGGGATCTCGCGGCGGTATCGCGTTGCCGCCCATGATGGTGACGAGGCTCCAAACGTTGTCAGGGGTCCGTGGAGTCATGATCGGCTCCTGCGTGGATGTCACGACATTGTTAGCGCGCGCGTTCGCGCCCGGCAAAGCGTCTGCATTGCTGTCCTTCAACGAGGGCCGCCTGCAACCGCGCCCTGATCATTGGCCTATTCTGCCGATGACGCTGGCCTGATCCTGAAGGCTAGGCGGTGCAGCCGGTTCGCCAGCAGGTGCGCCTCCGCGTTCGTGTCGGTCTCGTTGAGCCTGTCGATGATGTCTTGAATGGCCCCGCAGTGACGCCAGGCGGCTTCCAACAAATGCTGCGCCGTGTTGGGGTGCTGCTCGTGATAGCGTTCTAACTTCGTGGCTTCTTCTCTGCGTGGCATTGTCGCGTTCCGTCTCCATTGTGCACCCCACGAGGGGTCACTTTTGGACGATTTATCGCTGAGGCATATGTGAACTACTTCACATTCCGCCCTCCACCTTTAGTAGTGTGGGATGAGAGCCGCGAGCGCCGCGATGAGCGAGCCGCAAGAATCCATGGCCACTGCCGCCGAACCACTCGCCTCTCGGTGCCGCGGACAGAGGCGCGTTTGCCGAGAGACGCGTAAAGCTAGAATGCCGTATGGTGTGACGGCGGGGGCCCGCAGGTCACAAAGATTATCGGAGTTGACGGTATGCGCAGCGGGGACGTAGCTCTGCGGCTTTCGATTGTTTTCTCGGTGGCCGGCTTTATCGCCCTGGCCGCCAGTCTCTACGAGGTCGACCGCCGCGAAAAGAGCAATTCGGCGACGGCCGCAGTCAATCTCATCGAGATTGAGCAGCAGGTCCAACTCCTTAGCAACCAAATCCGCATTCTCAGCAATCAATTGGGCGCCAACGAGCGACAGGCTCAGCTGCTTGGCAGCCAAATCCAAGCCCTCGATTTGCGGTTAAAGGAGCTGGAGGATGCTTTGCGCGCTCGTCGATGACGAGGCCGACTGAGAACAATTCAGCTCTGCTCCAAGGGTTGCCCGCCGCTCGGCGGCAGGCCGATCATGGGATAGATTGACTCATGGCCTCTCCCCGGAGCGGGAGGGGAGGAAGGCCCGGAGGAAAGCCGATGTCCCACATGAAGCGCCGCGGCTTCATCGTGCTCATCGGCGGCGCGGCGGCTTGGCCGCTCGCGGCGCGCGCGCAGCAGCCGGCGATGCCGGTTGTCGGATTTCTCAGCAGCGCTTCGCCCGAAGCGTTCGCGCCTTACCTCGACGCGTTCCGGCTCGGCCTCGAGCAAGCGGGATTTGTCGAAGACCGCAACTTCACCATCGTCTATTGCTGGGCGCGCGGCCGCGACGATCGACTGCCGGCGCTCGCCGCCGAGCTCGTCGAGCGCAAGGTCGCCGTCATCGCAGCCAGCGGCGAGCCGGCGGTGATGGCCGCCAAGGCGGCAACCGCGACCACCCCTATCATCTTCCTTCTCGACGGCGACCCGGTCCGCCTCGGCTTGGTCGCGGGCTTCCATCGGCCGGGAGGCAATTTGAGCGGCGTGACCGTGCTCACCCTTGCGCTCGACCTGCAGCGACTCGCCCTGTTGCGCGAGGCGTTGCCGAAAGTCGCCAGCATTGCGGTGCTGATCAATCCGAATTTTCCCGGCTCGGCGGCGCGCTTGCGCGAGGTGCAGAACGCCGCCCGCAGCATGGTGCACGATTTCGTCGTCGCGCCGGCCTCCAACGAAGGCGAAATCGACCGGGCGTTTGCCAGGTTCGAGCAGCGGCGGCCGGATGCGCTCCTCGTCGCCAGCGATCCGTTCCTCGATTCCCGGCGCGACCAGATCGTCGCGCTCGCCGCGCGTTATGGCGTCCCGGCGATGTACGAACGGCGCGATTTCGCCGCGGCGGGCGGCTTGATGAGCTATGGCACGTATCTTCCCGACTTGTATCGCAAGCAGGGCGCGTATATCGCGCTCGTTCTCAAGGAGACGAACACGGCCGATCTGCCGGTGCTGCAGCCGACGCGATTCGAACTCGTCATCAACCTCAAGACCGCGAAGGCGCTCGGCCTCGAAATTCCGCCGACGCTCATCGCCCGCGCCGACGCGGTGATCGAATGAGCAGCGACTACCGCTGCATGAACGAATGCGAGGCGCCCGGCTCCATTGGTTGACCGAACGAGCAACCGCAAGATAAAGTTTTGTGGAAGCGACCCTCGGTCGGGCTGGGCATGAACAGCGGGCATAGTAACGGCATAAAGGTCGTCGGCTACTTCGATTGTTATGGCGGCGGGCAAGTGGTCGTGCGCGAGCGGATCGCATATGTCGGCCACATCGCGCCGCCGCACGGCACGAGCATCATCGACGTCAGCGATCCCTCCAAGCCGCGCGAGCTTGCGAAGATCGCCGTTCCCGAGGGCACGCTGTCGCACAAGGTGCGGGTCGAAAACGGCGTGATGCTCGTCAATCGCGAAATCTTTCCGATCGGCCGCAAGGACCCGAGCTTTCGCGGCGGGCTCGAGGTCTACGACGTCAGCCGTCCGGCCGATCCGAAGCGCATCACCAGCTTTTCCTGCCGCGGGATGCATCGCTTCACCTTCGATGGCCGCTACGTCTACGGCTCGCCGGAAATGGACGGTTATCTCGGCAACATCGTCGGCATCATCGACTTCCAGGATCCGGCGCGCCCCGAGCTCGTGGGCAAGTGGTGGATGCCGGGGCAATGGTCGGCCGGCGGCGAAACGCCGACGTGGGAGGGCACGGCGCATCGCTGCCATCACCCCATCCGCCACGGCGATCGGCTCTACGTCAGTTATTGGCATGGCGGGTTCGTGATTCTCGACATCGCGGATCTCAGCACGCCGAAATACGTTTCCGGCCTCGACTGGTCGCCGCCGTTTCCTTGGCCCACCCATACCGCGCTGCCGGTGCCGTTCGCGCTGCGCGGCCGCCGCGTGATGCTGGTTGCCGACGAGGACGTCGTGCGGCTCGGCCCGGCCTCGCCCTCGTTCCTGTGGATCGTCGACATCACCGACGAAACACGTCCGATTCCGTTCGCGAGCTTCCAGGTCGAAGAGGAGGACGGCTCGCTGAAGCAGGACTACACCGGTTTGCACCAGTTTTGCGAAGAGGTGCGCAGCACGGAAATTCCCATCGCCTGGTTTGCGCATGGCCTGAGAATCGTCGACATCGCCAATCCGCACGCCCCACGCGAGACCGCATCGTTCATGCCGCCGGTGCCGGAAGGCGCGACCCGCGTGCAGAGCAACGACGTCTGCTACGACGACCGCGGCCTGATCTACCTCATCGACCGCACGCGCGGTCTGCACATCCTGGAGCGGATTTGAGCGCGGAGTCCGATCGCGGCTCGCCGCTGCCGACCGGGACGCCGAGGCAAACCGGAAAAGCCATGAACCTTCTCGTCCGCAATGCTCGGCTGCGTGGCCGCGACCAGCTGGTCGACATCGGCATCGAGCAAGGACGCATCGCGGCCGTCGCTCCCGATCTCGCGCCGTCGGCGGCCCAGACGATCGACGCGGCGGGCGACCTGGTCGTCCCCGGCTTCGTCAACCTGCATCTGCATGCCGACAAGGCCCTGCTCGGCGAAGTGATGCGGCCGAACGTCTCGGGCACGCTGCCGGAAGCGATCGAGATCACCAACGACTTCAAGCGCAAATACGACCCGCAGGAGGTGGCGCGGCGCGCCGGGCGCGTGATCGAGACCGGGATCAGGAATGGAACGACCTTCTTCCGATTGTTCGCCGACGTCGGAACGATCGGCGGATTGCGCGCCGCCCAAGGACTGCTGCTCGTGCGCGAGAAATACGCCCGTCTTTGCGACATCCAGGTCGTCGCCTTCCCGCAGGAAGGCATCGTGCGCGATCCGGGCGCCGCGGAACTCCTCGACGAGGCGCTCAAACAAGGCTGCGACGTGGTTGGCGGCCTGCCCTGGTACGAGTACAGCGACGCGGAAGCCCGGCAGCACATCGATATCTGCTTCGATCTCGCCAAGCAGCACGATCTCGACGTCCACATGCTGGTCGACGATACCGACGACGCGAACTCTCGCAGTCTCGAATATCTCGCCCTGAAGACGATGCGCGAGGGATTTCACGGCCGGGTGACGGCCAGTCATTGCGGCGCCATGGCGGGATACAACGACGTCTATGCCGCGAAGATCATCGATATGGTCGCGACCGCGAACGTCACCATCTCCGCCAACACCCACATCAATCTCGTCTGCTCGGCGCGGCTTGATCGCGAGCCGAAGCGGCGCGGCATTGCGCGCGTCAAGGAATTGCTGGCGCGCGGGGTGAACGTCGTCTCCTCGCAGGACGACGTCGACGATCCGTACTATCCGTTCGGCAAGCCCGACCAACTCGAGGTCGCGCTCATGATGGCGCACACCGCGCAATTGACGCTGCCGCACGAGCTGGAACAGGTGTTCGACATGGTGACCGTGAATGCGGCGCGGGCGGCGCGATTGGCCGACTACGGGATCGCCCCCGGCAACAAGGCCGATCTGGTCGTCGTCGGCGCCCCGTCGGTGCGCCAGGCCTTGCGCCTGCAGCCGCCGCGCCGGCATGTCATCAAGAACGGGGTCGAGATCGCGCGAACGAGCGTGACGCAAGAGCTGCGCGGGCAGTAGGGCCCGGGCGATCGTCCGTGCGTCCACGCAGACTGCGACATAGATCCGCAGCGAAAGTGCGAAATCCGGGCGGGGCAACGGTCTCCTGCGCGCCGATGCTGTGCTATCGTCTGATGTAAGGGCACGGAGAGCCGCGGTCGCGAGCTCACCCCGATCCACAACGGTGAACTCTGGCCCAAAAACTTTCGGCCTCTCGGCGGGCGGCGCGCGCCGCGAACCGAACGAGAGAACCGGTCCCCTGCTGGTTGTCGCGACCGGCGGCAGGCGGGCGGCGAGTGGGAGGAAGCCCGATGCGCCACCTGAGGCGCCGCGCGTTCATCACGTTCATCGGCGGCGCAGCGGCGTGGCCGCTCGCGGCGTCGTTTCTCGCCGTTGCGGCAACCGGCTCTGCATCGGCTCAGACTTACCCCAGCCGTCCGATCACCCTCGTGGTGCCGTACCCGCCCGGCGGCGCGACCGATGCGATCGCGCGCATCATCCAGGACAGCATGTCGCAATCCCTCGGCCAGCAGATCGTCATCGAAAACATCGGCGGCGCCGGCGGGATGATCGCGGCCGGCCGCGCCGCCCGCGCCGCGCCCGACGGCTATACGGTGCTGCTGCACCAGGTGGCGCTGGCGGCGGGCATGACGCTTTACCCGAACCTGGCGTTCGACGCCGAAAAGGATTTCGTCCCCATCGGCCTCATCAACACCGCCGCTTCGACCCTTTCGGCACGCCCGACGCTGCCGCCGAACGATATCGCCGAGCTGGTGCGCTGGATGAAGACGCCCGGACAGAACGTCAAGATCGCGCATCCCGGCGTCGGCTCGTTCGGCCATTTGGCCGGCGTGCTGGTCGCCGAGGAGGTCGGCGCGAGCGTCACGCACGTCCCTTATCGCGGCGCCGGCCCCGCGCTCAACGACCTGCTGGCGGGCGTCGCCGATCTGAGCTCCATATCGGCGGTGGTCGCCGGACCCTTGGTCAAGGCCGGCAAGATCAAGGCCTACGCCATCATCGGCAGAACCCGCTTCGCCGGCCTGCCGGAACTGCCGACCATGGGCGAGGTCGGCTACAAGAAGCTCGATCTCGATTTCTGGCACATGCTGCTCGCGCCCGCCGGCACGCCGCGACCGATCGTCGAGCGGCTCAACGCTGCGCTGCGCCACGCGCTTGCCGATGGGAGAGTCCGCAGGACCTTCGACGAAGGCGGGATGGACGTGTTTGCGGCGGACCAGCAGACGCCGGAAGCCGCGGGCGCGCTGCTCAAGCGCGAGCTCAAGCTCTGGGGCGAGGTGATCCGCGCCAACAACATCGCCGCTCAGTAGCGAGAGGAGGAACGTCCTTGCAACACACTCGCCGCCGCCACCTGCAACTCATCGCCGCTGCCGCCATCACGCCCGCGCTGCCGCGCGTGAGTTGCGCGCAAAGCTGGCCCGCCAAGCCGATCCGCGTGATCATCCCGTTTAGTGCCGGCAGCACGATCGACATTGTCGCCCGTATCGTGTTCGAGCCACTCGGGCGGCAACTCGGACAAACGCTGGTCATCGAGAACCGTGGCGGCGGCGGTGGCACGGTCGGCGCTGCGGCGGTCGCGCGCGCGGAGCCCGACGGTTACACGCTGATGGCCCATTCCTCCGCGCACGTGACCACGCCGGCGATTTATCCCAATGCGCCCTACGACACTGCCGAGGATTTTGCGGCTGTGGCCGCCTTCGGCAGTTCGCCCAACGTCACCGTCGTGGCGCCCGAGAAGGGCATCAAGACACTGCAGCAACTCGTCGCTGCCGCCAAGGCCAACCCCGGCTCGATCACATTTGGCACTGCGGGCGTCGGCTCGGCGACCCACATCTCCGCCGAGATATTGCGCTTCAGCGCCGGCTTTGACGCTTTGCAGGTCCCGTTCCGCGGGATGCCTGAGATACTCACCGAGATTATGTCCGGGCGCGTCGATTTCACTTGCTCGACCATCGCCACCGCGCTGCCTTTCATCCGCGAGGGTAAGCTCGTGGCGCTCGCGGTGAGCACGCCGCAGCGCTCGTCCGCGCTGCCCGATGTGCCGACCACGCTCGAGGCCGGCTACAAGAATTCCGACTACACGTTCTGGACCGCCCTGTTCGTGCCGGCCAAGACACCGCGCGAGATCGTCGACAAGCTTGCCCAGGAGACGCAGAAGGCGCTAGCCGCGCCGGGCGTGCAAGAGAAACTCGCGCAACAAGGCATGGACCCGATGCCGATCACGCCCGCTGCCTTCGATGCGCAGATCAGGCGGGAAATCGGTTCAATTCTCGCCTTGGCCAAAGCGGCGAACCTAAAGTTCAACTGACCGGCATTGGTCGTGATCGTGGACAGCACGCGGCACCGGAGGCAGCGCGCTCGCATTGCGCTCAGCACGCAAATGAGCCAGTCTTTTATGTCGCGCCGACGCGGCGGATGGGCTAACATCCCGGCTGCTTTTTCAATGAGGGAAGCAACATGAACGACGAGACAGAAGCAGTCGGCCTGTGGGACCGGACCAAAGCTTGGGCCGATAAGAACCGCACAATTTCTGGCGCGCTCGTTGGCGGGGCGGCCGGGACGATCGTGCCGGGGCTCGGGACCCTGATCGGCGCGATCGTCGGCGCGGGGGTTGGATTTGCCTCGTCGAAGGAAAAGAAAGAAGACCATTAGCGGCGGCTAGACTGATCCCGGAAAACGCGCGGCCGCAACTGCGCTGCCATCGCACCGCGCCCCTCCGCCCATCGTGGACACGCCCGGAGGTCTCGCGCGTGGGGACAGGTGCCCCGCGCGGCTGCGCCCGTACGCTCGTCGGCAAGTCGAAGCCCCGCCCCTTGCCCGCCCCTCGGCAGTCGCGCAGAAATCCTTTTTGCTCGCGTCAATCGACGCAGTTCGGTACTCGGCCGGCGAAAGGACCTATCCCATGAGTAGCCATCACTTTCATGCGGTCGTCTGGATCGATCACCATGAAGCCCGCGTGTTCCATTTCAGTCCGACCGATGTGGAACGGCTCGTGTTGCATCCGGATCGTCCCACCAAACACATCCACCATAAGGCAAACGTCCCACCAAACACATCCACCATAAGGCAAACTCCATAGGGAGCGGGCACGCCGCGGAGGACCACGCCTTCCTTCAGGCTGTCGCGCAATCGATCGCAGACGCCGGCGCGGTTCTCGTTACGGGGCCAGCCAATGCCAAGACCGAGCTGGTCAAGCACATCAGCCAACATGATCCCGGGTTGATGAAGATCGTCGTCGGCGTGGAAACCGTCGATCATCCGAGCGACGGCCAACTCGTCGCCCACGCCAGACGTTACTTCAAGGCTGAGGATCGGATGCTGCCGCAGAAGGGCTAAACGCCGGGAAGCTCCCGTGGCGCGGCTCAAGCCGCCGGCGCGCCCGCGCCCGCGAGCGATACCTTCTCGTTCGTCCCGGACTCCGGCGTCAGCGCGGCGGCCTTCAGCCCCGCCTGCACCTTCGGCACCGTGGCCTTCACGTCGGTGATCGGCAGGCCGTGGGTCGGCGCGATGGTTTTGATGTCGAGCCGTTCGATCAGATGATCGAGCCGGTCGCAATATACGTTCATGTCGGCGAATTTGGTCCAGAACAGCGCCAGGTCGGCGAACGTCGACGACACATCCGGCAGATCGAGCGAGACCGCTTCTTCCGCCACCAGGCCGCAGTGGCCGTCCTCGTGATAATGGCTGTAGGCGAAGCCGTCGCCAGGAAACAGCACGCGCTCGCGCGTGTCGAAGCCCCACCAGGTGGTGCGCAGGTCGCGGATCACCGGCTCGACCGCCATCAGCGTCCTGCCGCCGAGGTCGATCTCGTCGCCCTCCTTCATCCATCGCATGCGGTGTTCGTATTGGGGGAACGCCAGGTGATAGTCGCTGACGTCGCCGCACAGGATGGCCTCGGGATGGGCCTTGAGGATGCGGCCGAGGCCGCCGCAATGGGGCGTCTCCTGGTGGGTGACGAACAGATACTTCAGCGGCGCCACGCCGCGGGCGAACAACTCATCCATGTGCCGCGCGATGACCGGAAAGTCCTTCGGATGGCCGGTCTCGACCAGGCACGACGCGGTCTCGCCGGCGACCAGGAAGGCGGCGTTGTAGCCGTGATAGACCTTGTTCTTGTGGCGCTGCGCCAGACAATCGCCGATCCAGAACACGCCGGGCGCGATCTCGCGCGGCAGTTTGTTGCCCATACTTCTAGTGTCCCGATTCCGAAGTTCGCAAGCCCTTGCGGCACCCCTCTGATGCGAACTTCGGAATCAAAGGGACACTAGCAACTCTATTAGTTCTAGTGCCGCTTTTGAACCCGAAGTTCGCAACCACACTCGCCGCACGATGTGTGCGAACTTCGGGTTCGCGGCACTAGCGCTCCTCGTCGCGACCGACGTAGCGCGACACCGCCACGCGCTTGTCCAGGCCTTTGAGAATCTCATCCAGCATCCGGTAGTGCCGCTCCACCACGTTGCGGCCGCGCAGAATGCAGCCGTAGCCGGGCGCGATGGTCTCGACGTCGTAGGTGTCGAATACGTTGCCGATGCCGCGCCGGATCGAATCGGTCGGCGCGCCTTCCAGCCACCAATAGCGGGTGTTCAGCAGGAACGAGCGGATGTGCCGCGCCGATGTAGGATCGTTGTCGGCCTCGGTCACGACCCACGGCCCTGTCTCCGTATCGCGCCAGACATGGGTGAACATGTCCGACGAGAACAGCGTGCGCGTCGCACGGTCGTAGAGCCAGCGCGTGGCGATCAGACGGATCGGCGCCTGCATGACGTCGATCGCCCGGCCCTTTTTTCCGAGTTCGATGGTATCCGCCCGGGTCACCGCGGTGACCTTCATCGACTCCAAAATGTCGCGGCCCTGCGCCTTGGCGCCGAAATCGAACCACAGCGCCGCGTCGATATTGCTCGTGTAACACGTCTCGACGTTGAAATAGCCGGCGAAAGTCTCGACGTTGTTGATCGACATGAATTCGTTCAGCCGTAGCGGAAACAGCGACAGCGGCAAGCCGGGCGCGATCAGCGATTCGATCTGTGCGCGGATCGCCGCCTCGTCCTTGCCGAAGCCGGTGTCGATCAGCATCGCCGCGTCGCTCTGCGGGAGCAGGTAGCTGTTCGCCACCGAATAGCCGCGCGCGCTGGCGGGATAGGAGCTGACGCGGCCGTCCAGCGCGAAGGGGTTCTGCAGCGCGTAGAGCTTGCCTTCGGCCAGCGCGGCAATTCCCCCGACAAAGCCCTCGGTCTCGCGGGCTTGCCGGGGCGCGGGCTGGGTCAATACCGACATGATGGCGAAACCTTATCGGGCCGCCGGGGCGAAGGGAACAGGGCCCACGAAACGTCGCGCCAGAGCAGGGAGCAACCGGGAACGCGTTAACCCCCGACGCCCCCGGGGGGGCTAAAGCCAAACGCATGCCTCAAGACGCAAGCGCAAATTGGGCGACGCACCAACCTCTGGTCGAAATTTGATGCGTGTGGCTGCGACGCCACAGCCATCGGCGTCTTTCCCGCGAACAGCGGGCGAAGGCGCAGACCAAGTTCGCCGCGCGGAGCGAAGCTCCCCCAGATCTAGGTGTTATTTTTTGCCCTTGAGCGCCTTGAACATCTCGAAGCCGTCGGCCGGCTTGAGGTTCTTGTGCACCACAGCATGCACGGCACTGATCATCGCTTGCGGCGCGTCCGACTGGAAGATGTTGCGGCCCATGTCCACCCCCGCGGCGCCCTGCTGGACGGCGTTGTAGGCCATGGTGAGCGCCTCGAGCTCAGGCAGTTTCTTGCCGCCGGCCATCACGATCGGCACCGGGCAGGAGGCGGTGACGGTCTCGAAGCCGTCGTCGACGTAATAGGTCTTGACGTATTGCGCGCCGAGCTCCGCGATGATGCGGCAGGCAAGGCGGAAGTATTTCGCGTCGCGCACCATGTTCTTGCCCACCGCCGTGACGCCCATCACCGGCATGCCGTAACGCAGCCCGGCATCCACGAGCTTGGTCATGTTGTGGATGGATCGCGTCTCGTGCTCGCCGCCGACGAAGACTTGAATGCCGATGCCGGCGGCGTTGAGCCGAACCGCGTCCTCCATGTCCATCGCGATCTGCTCGTCGGACAAGTCCTCGCGCAGGATGCTCGGACCGCCGCTCGCGCGCAGCACCATCGGTTTTTGCGACTCCGCCGGAATGACACTGCGCAGGATCCCGCGCGTGCAGAACAAGGCGTCGCAGAACGGCACCAAGGGCACGATGGAGAGATCGATGCGCTCGAGCCCCGTTGTCGGACCCTGGAAGTAGCCGTGATCGACGGCCAGCATCACCGTGCGGCCGGTCGCGGGGCTGAACACGCGCGCGAGCCGGTTCTTCATGCCCCAATCGAGTTGGTGCGAGCCTTTGAGAAAGAAACCCGGCGCGGCCTGCGCGTGATCCGCGTAGAACCTTGCACCTTCGGCGTCAGCTTCTGGCATGACTCGTCTCGTTCTGTTTGGCTTGTTCGGTGATCGTTGGATGTCTCGGGCCGCGGCTTTAAGACACAAAACCTGATCTGTGTCCTCTATTTCTTTTGCAGACACATCCAAAATTGTGTCCGTTCACCCCGCGAACAGGCTCGCCACCAGCCGCCGCGCCAGCACGCCGGCGACGCGCCGGCGGTAGTGGCCGGGGGTGAACGTCGTCTTCATCGACATGATCTGGTCTCGCACCAGTTCGTCGAGCCCTTTGAACACGCGCGCGTCGAGCGCGCCGCCGCAGAGCTCCGCCGTGCCCTTGAGCAGCACCGGCCGCGGATTGGTGCCGGTGAACGCCACGCGCAAATCGGCGAGCACCTCGCGCTCCCGCCGCAGCGCCACCGCCACTCCCGTCACCGGGTATTCGATCGAGCGGCGGATGCGGATCTTGTCGTAGGCCGAGCGCAGGCCGGGCGTGTTCTTCGCCCGCACCGCGGTGACGAACTCGCCCGGGCGCAGCGACAGATAGTACTTGCCGTCGCCCTCGGTCTCGCTGATCGGCTGGTCCTGCCGCGCGTAGCCGATATAGAGGCGCTCGAGCGCAATCGTGCGCTTGCCCGCGGGCCCGGCGAGATCGACCTCGGCGCCGAGCGTCAGCAAAGCGGGCGCGAGATCGCCGCTGAAGGTGGCGAAGCAGACCCCGCGGCTTTTCGGCGCAACGTGACAGACGTCGCCCGTGGTCTTGAGGCAATGGTGGTTGGCGGCGCGCCACCACTCGCTCTGGTTATAGAACAGGCAGCGCGTATCGAGGCACAGATTGCCGCCGACCGTGCCCATGTTGCGATGGGTGGGCCCGGCGACGAAGGCGGCGGCCTGCCCCAGCACCGGATAGTGCCGCGTCACGTCGGGATGCGCGGCGAGCTCGGCGAGCTTGACCGCGGCGCCGATCTCGAGCGCGCGCGCGTCAGCCCGGATCGCGCGCAGCTCCTCCACGTGGTTGACGTCGATGAGCACGGGCGGAGCGACGATGCCGCGGCGGATATTGACCACGAGGTCGGTGCCGCCGCCAAGCAGCGAGCTTGCGGGATGGTTGGCGCGCGCGCGGATCACGTCGTCGAGCGTCGTCGCGCGCACGAGCGCAAATTCCGGCAGCGCGTCCATCAGGCGGATTCCGTTTCGGAACGCACTTCGCTGTCGTCCCCGCGAAGGCGGGGACCCATACGACACCGACCTCTGGAATATGGGTCCCCGCGTCCGCGGGGACGACAGCGGAGAGGTTGATCAATCGTCCGATAGATCATGCGGTCTTATTGTTGGCTTTGCCCGCATTCCCATTGCCGGCGCGCCGGCGCTTCTCCAGCGCCGCGAACACGCGGTCGGGCGTGACCGGCAATTCGTTGAAGCGCACCCCGATGGCGTCGGCGATGGCATTGGTCAGCGCCGGCAGGAAGGCTGCGAGCGAGCCCTCGCCCGCCTCCTTGGCGCCGAACGGGCCGTGCGGATCGTTGCTTTCGACGATGCTGACCTCGATCGGCGGCGAATCCTGGATGGTGGGCACGCGGTAGTCGAGCATGTTGCCGGTGATGAGCAGGCCGTCGTGATAGGCGGTCTCCTCGCTCATGGCTTGCCCCATGCCCATCCACACCGAACCCTGCACCTGGCCCTCGACGGTGAGGCGGTTGAGCGCCTTGCCGCAGTCGTGCGCGACCCACACCTTGTCGACGTTGACCACGCCGGTGTCCTCGTCGACGCTGACTTCCACCACCTGCGCGGAATAGCTGTAGCCCATGGTGCCGCCGATGGCGGCGCCGCGATATTTCTTGCCGCCGTGCGATTGCGGCAGCGTCGAGTAGTTGCCGGTCACCGTGATGGTGCCGGTGTCCTTGAGCGCCTCGGTCACCACCTCGTTGAAGGTCAGGCCCTTGTCCTGCGCGCCGGCGCGATAAAGCTCGCCCAGGCATTCGATCTCCTCGGGCTTGGCCTCGAGCTTGCGCGCGGCCGCCGCCACCAGCACGCGCTTGAGATTCTGCGCCGCGTCGATGGCGGCGTTGCCGACCATGAAGGTCACCCGCGAGGAATAGGAGCCGTTGTCCTTGGGCACCACCTCGCTGTCGCCGGTGACGACGCGGACGCGCGAAAGGTCGAGGCCGAGCACCTCGGCCACGGTCTGCACCAGGATGGTCGACGATCCTTGCCCGATGTCGGCGGCGCCCGAGAGCACGACGATGGAGCCGTCGAAATCGAGCTTGATCTTGACGGTGGCGTGCGGCTCGCCGGTCCAGTTCACGGGCTTGGAGGCGCCGCTGATGTAGTGCGAGCAGGCAAAGCCCAGACCCTTGCGGATGCTGCCTTGGCGTATGCTGCCCTCGCCCTTCGGCAGCTTGCCCCGGCGCGCGCGCCAGCCGCTCGCCTGCTCGACCCAGTCGACGCACTGCGGCAGGCCGTAGCTGTTCACCATCAAGTCGTTGTCGGTGAACGTCGGCGCGGTCAAATAGTTCGCGCGCCGCACCGCCAGCGGATCGAGTGAAAGCTCGCCCGCCATCTCGTCGAGCAGGCTCTCGAAGGCGAAGCGGATGTCGACGGTGCCGTGGCCGCGGAACGCGCCGCACGGCGGCGTGTTGGTGAGGACGCGCTTGCCGATATATTTGACGTTGTGCAGGTCGTAGATGGCGTAGAGCATCGAGCCGGAATAGAGAATCGTCACGATGCCGTAGCCGGAATGCGCGCCGCCGCGCTGGTAGCATTCGCACTCGACGGCGGTGATCTTGCCGTCCTTGCGCATGCCGAGCTTGAGGCGGATGTCGGTCTGCGGCCGGCCGCGATGGGTGATGAAGGTCTCCTCGCGGTTGATCATCATGCGCACGCTGCCGCCGGCCCTGCGCGCGAGCAGCGCGGTGATCAGCTCGACGTTGAGCGCTTCCGTGCGGCAGCCGAAGCCGCCCCCGACGTGGGGCTTGATCACGCGGATGCGCGACATGTCCATGTCGAGGATCTGCGCCAGCATCAGATGCACGTAATAGGGCACCTGCGTGCTGGCGTAGACGGTCATGCGCTCGCGCTCGGCGTCGTAGCACGCGAGCGCGGCGTGCATCTCCATCTGGTTCTGGCAGACCTCGGCGCAATCGTAGGTGCCCTCGCGCACGAGGTCGGCCTGCTGGAAGCCCTGCTCCACGCTGCCGAGCTCGAACAGCACATCGCGCTCGATGTTGTTCGGCCGCTGCGCGTGGATGTTGCTGGCGCCCTCCGCCATCGCCGACTGCGAGGTGTAGTGCGCGGGCAATTCGCGCACCTTGAGCTTGATGAGGCCGAGCGCGCGCTTGGCGGTGGCGTCGTCGATGGCGGCGACCGCCGCGACCGGCTCGCCGCGATAGCGCACCTTGTCGCGCGCCAGCGGGTGCTCGCTGCGCGCGATCGGCAAGACGCCGAAGGTCTTGTCGCAATCGGCGCCGGTGACGATGGCCTTCACGCCCGGCAGCCGCAACGCCGCGGAGATATCGACGTCGACAATCTCGGCGTGCGAATAAGGACTGCGGAAGATGCGTCCCGCCAGCAGGCCCGGCGCGACCAGGTCGGCGGTGTATTTCGCCCGCCCCGACACCTTGTCCGGGCCGTCGACCATCGGCACGTAGCCGCCGATATTGTGCGCCGCCACGACCTCGTTCACGGCGAAACTCCGCCGGCGTGCAGCTCGGCGGCGTATTTCACCGCCTCGATGATTTTGACGTAGCCGGTGCAGCGGCAGATGTTGCTCCCGAGCGCCGCGCGGATGTCATCCTCGCTCGGATGCGGATTGCGCCGCAGCAAGCCCGCCGACGCCATGATGAATCCGGGCGTGCAGTAGCCGCACTGGGCGCCGAGCTTCTCGTGGAACCCGCGCTGCACGGCCGAAAGCCGGCCGTCGTGGCCGAGCGATTCCACGGTGTCGACGCGCTGACCGTTCACGGTCGCCGAGAGCGTGAGACACGACAATCTCGGCTGGTCGTCGACCAGTACGGTGCAGGCGCCGCACTCGCCGCCGTCGCAACCAGTTTTTGTTCCAGTGAGACCGACGACTTCCCGCAAATAGTCCAGCAGCAACAGATTATCAGGCACCGCATCGACGCGGCGGCGGCCGTTGAGAACGAGCTCGAGAATGCGGGTCATGCGTGCCGTTCCAATACAACATTCGGCACTCCATTCAAATGAGGTATCGCGCGCGCCCCCGCAAGTCCCCGCTGCGCGCTGCCCCGATGAAACGCGCGCGAATCTGCTGACCCGCGAACCGACTCTGCTGTGCTAGTGCCCGAAGTTAAGGTCGTCATTGCCGGGCTTGACCCGGCAATCCATCCATTTCGAAAAAAAGTTCTTGCGAAGAAGATGGATGCGCGGGTCAAGCCCGCGCATGACGGCCATATCTAGGCCTCTTAAACTTAGCGCTCATGCGCTTTCGTGGGGACGAGCGAAAGAGAGTGCCTCAAGCGATCGCTGGCTCACTCGAACGCTTTGCTCGAATATCCCTGTTTCGCCAGCGCCTTCACCAATTCGGTGCTATCGAGCAGTTGCATCAGCTTGGCGATCGTTTCCTCGGCCGAAGCATGTTCTCCGGCGATGTGGCGCGCGACGATCGCTTGCGCCTCGAGAATCGTATCGATGAAAATGTCGTCGCTCATGGTCCCTTGGTCCCGCATGGGGTTAACGGCGCGCGCGACGGCGCCGCGCCACGCAAGCTCCTTATCATACGACATTTGCTCAATGGCGACCTCACGCGTTCAGTGGTTGGCGCCAGGCGCCGCGTAACCGAAACGGAGATTGAGGCCGGCGCGCACGACGCTCTTGGTCTCGTTGATATCGACGAATGCCGGGCCCAAGCCGACGACTTGCGGCGTGAAAGCGATCTGGCGGGTGCCGAAATCGTAATAATTGTATTCGACGAAGCCGGAGAGGACATTGGTGAAGGCATACTCGCCGCCGATACCGATGGTCCAGCCCGGGCGCGTCTCGCGCGCCGTATACGCGGTCCCAAGCAGGATCGTGGTCGCCCAATATTCGTCGCGCTCCCACGCCGCCCCGCCCCTGACGTAGCCGAGCAGACGATCCCAGGCGTAACCGATGCGGCCGGTGAGAGCCGCGAGCGACTTGACCTTGCTGTGGTAGGCGACGCCGATCTCGCGCGCACTGTCATGGCTGCCTTCGGCATTGGTCCAGGCATAGTCGCCCTGGATGCCGATCACGAAGCCGCCGGCGAATTGATAGTCGCACCCGGCCTGCGCGCCGCCAAGCCAACTGTCCAACGCGTGTTCGCCGAGCGACTGGCCGTAAAAAGCGCCGCCGGGCGTGCGCACGATCCAGTCCTTCGACTTCGCCCACAGACCGCCGGCATGGCCGCCGACGTAGCAGCCGCTCCAGCTCCAAACCGGGACGACCGGCGGCGCCTTATAGACGGGAAGGCGCATGTCGGCCGCGATCGCCGGACCCGCCAGCGCGATCAACGCGGCCGTCGCGAACAGGAATTTCCGCATCATCCCGCCCCCGCGGTGAGAGGGGGCAGTATGCAACGCGTGCGGGTCGGCCGCTGTAGCCGATCAGCCACACCAATGCAGATTTGCGAAAAGACCCCTAGCCCTCGGGGCAAGGCCGGTCCATTCGACTGCCTTTCGTGGCGCCGCGCTTGCCGCACGCATTTTTCTCTTGACTCGCGTAACGAGAATCTTCCAGAAAAGCGTATTCACCGAAACTACGCCGAGACGCCCGGGCGGGACACCGCGCCGGGCTTTTTGTTGCGCGGACACGGAGCGCCCGCGCGCGGCGTATTTTTTTGGCTGCAGAACAAGGAGACAAGTCATGCAGTTTCAGAAAGGCGAAAGCGGAAATCCGGCCGGCCGGCCGCGCGGGTCGCTCAACCGGACGACGGTCCTCATGCAAAGCTTGTTGGAGGCCAACGCCGAGGCGATCGCGCGCAAGGCGATCGATCTCGCCACAGGCGGCGATCTCACGGCCATCCGCATCTGCTTCGATCGGCTGGTGCCGGCGCGAAAGCACGAGCCGATCGCCCTCGAATTACCGCGGCTCGACACCGCGGCCGACACCGTCACCGCCGCGTCGACCATCGTGGCCGCGGTCGCGGCCGGCGAGCTCGCGCCGTCGGAGGCCGCCGACATCGCCAAGGCGGTCGACATCTACGTGCGGGCGCTGGCGACGCAGCAGTTCGAGGAGCGCCTCGCCAAGCTCGAACGCGGTCCCGCGCCCGCCAGCGTGCCGGCCGATACCGACGCATGACGACAACGTCGAGGCAAGGAGTCCGACCATGCCGCAGCCGCCGCTGCCCTCGCCGAACCGGCTGAACAAGCTCGAGAAAACTCATGCCCGCGAGCGGCGGGTGTTTTTCATCTGGAAGGACGCTTCGGATACGCCCGCCGACGTCGAGGCCAAACGCGATCGCCTGATCGCGGAGGGAACGGCACAGGCGGACGACGAATTCATTCACATCCGTTGGCGACGCCCGGGCGAAAAATGACCGAGCCGCGGGACACGCCGCCATCAATGTTGGGGTTCACAACTCGACCCAACCTGGGGCTGTAGGAATCGATCGTCGGGGCCGCTTCCCTGTTTCCGGCCTGTTATTTACAGGGAACCTTTCAACCCAAACGTGTTGAGACGCAATCCGGCGGGGCGCCCGAGCCATGCGCCGTCGGCGACCGGCGCCGCCAGCGGTGCTGAGTGACGCGCGGTCGCGCTGTCACGAATCTGGAATCGTCCTTCGCTATGGTCCCGCGAATCGCAAGCGGGAGCGGGCGCAAGACGTGGCGATCGCCTGGGCATATCTGATTGCCGCCGGACTGTGCGAGATCGGCTGGCCGATCGGGCTCAAGTGGACGCAAGATCCGGGGTGGACCGTCCTCGGCACGGCGATGGCGGTCGTCTCGCTCGCGATCAGCGGCGGCCTCCTCTTTCTGGCGCAGCGGGACATCTCGCTCGGCACCTCCTACGCGGTGTGGACCGGCATCGGCGCCGCGGGGACGTTCCTCGTGGGGGTGTGGTTCTTCGGCGACCCCAGCAGCCTCGGGCGCTGGCTCGGCGCCAGCCTCATCATCGCCGGCGTGATCACGCTCAAGCTCGCGCACTGAGCGCCAGTTGCACTATTAATCCAGCATTGCTGCGTCATTGCCGGGCATAGCGCGTCGAAGACGCGCGTGAACGCGCTTATGACCCGGCAATCCATCCGCTTGGCAAAAGTCCTTGCGAAGATGGATAGACCACCCGAAATCGGGTCTACCCGATTTCGGGCGCTTTGAGTGCGCAAGTCGGGTAAACCCGGGAATTATATACCTACTTGACCCAGCCCAAAATGTAGTGTATGCTCCAAATGATACTGAGGGGAGCGGGCTGCCATGAAAACCGAGTTCAAGAGCCTCTACGAATTGTTCGAGGCGATCCCGGACGAAAAGGCCGCAATCAGCTATTTCAAGGCGATCCGCTGGCGGAACGGCGAGTTCTGTCCCTACTGCGGCCACGACAAGCTCTACCCCTTCAAGGACGGCAAGACTTGGAAATGTGCCCAGTGCCGTGATCGGTTTTCGATCCGCGTCGGCACCATTTTCGAGGACAGCAAAATTCCGCTGCGCAAGTGGCTTGCGGCCATTTGGTTCATCACGTCGCACAAGAAAGGAATTGCCAGCACGCAACTCGCGAAGGACATTGACGTAACCCAAAAAACCGCATGGTTCATGCTGCACCGTCTGCGTCACGCCGCGCGCACGCGCTCATTCAATCGTCCGCTGCGCGGAATTGTCGAAGTTGACGAAACCTACATCGGCGGCAAAGAGCGCAACAAGCATCGCCGTCGACGCGGCAAAGACCCGAAAGTGCTTGTGTTCGGAATGCTCGAACGCGGCGGCGAGTTGCGCGCGAAGCCAATGGCAAGCCAGAAAGATGTTCGCCCGGAAATCTTCAAGCAAGTTTCACGCGAGGCCATTCTGATGACAGACGAATGGATCGCCTACACCGGCCTGCGGCACCACTACAATCACTACACGGTCAACCACTGCGCGGGCGAATACGTGTCCAAGGATTCAGGCGCGCACATCAACACGATGGAAGGCGCGTGGTCGCTCCTGAAAAGGCAAATCTACGGTATCCATCATTGGGTCAGTGCCAAGCACGTGCATCGCTATGTTGCCGAAGCTACATGGCGCTTCAATCGGCGGGTTCTGAAAGAGGCCCCGCGCTTTGCGGAGTTCCTTGCGCGGCTGGATGGGCGATTGACTTACAAGACGTTGACCGCTGAATGAACAGCTACGGCGAGCATTCGGGCGCAAATGTGCCAAATAAATAGCGTTTTCCCACTTTACCGAGATCGCAAAATTTGACTTCCCTGGGGCAAATTTTCCCCCAGTGTTGCCGAAAAGTCCTATATATACTGGGGTTGCGTTTGGAGAGCGCTTAGGGATGCCGCGCGGGTCTCAGGGAGAGAAGCACCCGGTCGATCAAGTCGACCGGGGCGAGAAGGCGCACGCGGCGGGACGGCCGTCGCTGACTGACCAGCCGACCCCCTCTTCCGCCCCGACGCAGATCGAAATTCAGCAGCAAGAGCAGCTTGCTATTGCAACCGCAGCCCTCCGAGGCGCCGCTCCGCGTTTGTACGCGAACGGCTTCATAGTGGCCCAAAGCAACTCAGACGTATCTATCATCATGCTAACTAACGGTTCCGCAACGAGTGTTCTGACACTCTCGTTCATCGCCGCAAAGACTTTGATAGGTGAACTAACAAAGGCGATGACCAATCTTGAAGAAGCAATAGGCGAAACCATCCCTACCATGGATGAAATACAAGAAAAGATGAAAAAAGCAGCGGAGGCGCGCCATGAATCGAGATAGCTTCATTCTCAGCAGCACCGTCGCCGCGAACCTCACATTCACAGTTTCTGGCGTGGGCATCCCCGCCGATGACGACGTGCATCGCACAATTGACTCGTTCGGCATACTTCCGAAAGGATGGGACTATGGCCGGGGCGGACCAATCCCGGAAAAGACTTTGCAAACTGCGCGTAGTTGGGCTGTCTCATTGAGACTGCTTGGCTTCGTCGATCTTGAACCGTATCCAGGTGAACAGGAAGTGTTGTTGGCTATTAGCGACGGAGATCATTATTTCGAAGTCATAATCGAAGCAGACGACACGATCACGGTTACTTACAGCTTCAAGCGGAAACAGGTTTTCTATAGGCCGCACAGAACTGAGAAAGAAGCTTGGCAGTCCGTCTTTGACATCATGGTGCGAAAATGGAGTGCATCAGGCTACTTCATCCCCGTAGATACAACGAGAGGGAGCGCAGGTTTACGAGCTTTGCGTTTCGCAACTCCGACAGCGACGGAACTCTATCCATTATTGACTGGGCTTGTATCCAAGCCACAGGACGTTCCGTTGGTGAACACATTCGACACCATTATGGAAAGTACCAGAATGTGGTCTGGGAGCCTCCAATCTTTTGGAAATTTGATACAGCCGCGATACTTCCCGTGGGACAGATAAAACCCGACAACAGCGGCGGCGATGACTGCCATCGTGTGGTAGAGGGCGTGGCCGATCAAACGTTGGCAGCAATTATCGAAAGTAGAGACGTTCGTTCTGATTTTTCAATCTGCAACAATGGTGGCTATCGCACAGTCACAGAGGCTGAAATCGTTGCCCAGAAAAAGGCTTTTAAGAAACAGCACGGGTGATAACCGGGCGACGAAACATGACAAGCGCTCTCATTTCGTCTAGAATCAGAATCCAAAATGCCCAAACGCGCCAAGCGGACCTACGACGATAAAATGCGCCTCGATATGCCGTTTGCCGAAGCGCTGGAGCGCTACGCGGGCACTAACCCCGACGAGATGCACGCCAACATCAAACGGGCGAAGAAAAAGAAACCGCCGGGCGGCAGGAAACGCAAACCGTCCGGCGACGCTGTTGCTCAGAATGTGGTTAGCTTACGCGATCGACGGATTCGCAAAAGGAACCACGGTCGCTGATTTGCGGCGGCGCGGTCGCCGTCGCCAATGCCCGCATATGTGTTGGAGCTTTCCGTCACGTATCCGGTAGTAGGGCTCGATCCAGATCACTGGATGACCCTCCCTAAAGTTGGTTGACCCAACGCGCGGCGGGCGATCCGTGGCTAGACGGAACGTCCGCCGTTCACTTGTGGGGCCTGACTGGGAGGGCTGGGCTTACTGTGGTTTTTCAGAAGCCCAGGGCTACCCCCCAACGGGCGCGATGGACCTGCCTCAGAAGCAGAGGCGAATCGCACGAACCCTTTCAGGAGATGGCCCAGCGGGACTTCGAACCACTCGCGCCGAGTTACGGGGAGGCTGAGCTGAGTCGCCTACCTATGGCAATGGGTCATAATTGTACGTAGTTCCCGGGTAAACCCGACTTGCGTGGTCAAGCCCGGGGGTGACGCATCTGGGTATGCAAAGACCGCCCGAGTTGTCGGCGGCGCAAGGATGACCTAGCCTTCGCCACGTCCGCGGCCATGGGGCGGAGACTCTTCGATGCGCCTTAAGACACGCGTCCTTGCCGGACTGATCGCGTTCGCCGCGCTCGCAACCTCCGCCACGGCCGGCGATTACTACGCCGGCAAGAGCATCGATCTCCTGATCGGAGCGCCACCCGGCGGCGGCTACGACATCTATGCACGCGCGCTCGCGCGCCATTACGGGCGTCACATTCCCGGCCAGCCGACCATCGTGGCGAAGAATATGCCGGGCGCGGGCAGCGCGCGGGCGGCCGGCTTCATCAGCACGATGGCGCCCAAGGACGGCACCGCGATCGCCGCCATCATGCCGGGCGCGGTGATGGGGCCGCTGCTCGAGGAAAGGGCGGAGGCGTTGTTCGACCCGGCCAAGGTGCTCTATCTCGGCACCGCCAACAGCGGCACGCGCATCTGCGTCGCGCGCAAGGACTCCAAGGTCAAGACCTTCGACGACGCGCGCGCGCAGAAGGCGGCCTTCGGCGGCGTGTCGAGCAACGATTCCACCCGCGAATACGGCTACATGCTCAAGAAAACCGCCGGCGCCCAATACGACGTGGTCTCCGGCTACAGCGGCACCGCCGAGATCGCGCTGGCGATGGAGCGCGGCGAGATCGACGGCGCCTGCGGCTGGGACTGGTCGAGCTTCAAGTCGCAGCGCCCCGACTGGATCCGCGACAACAAGGTCAATCTGCTGTTGCAGGTGGGGCTCGAGCCCAACGCCGAACTCACGCGCATGGGCGTGCCGGCGGTGTTCAAATACGTCACCAACGAGGACGACCGCAAAGTGGTCGAACTGGTGATCGCCCAGCAGGTGTTTCAGCGCTCCTACATCGCGCCGCCGGGCCTGGCGGCGGAGCAGCTCGAGGCGCTGCGCGCCGCCTTCGACGCCACCATGCGCGACAAGGACTTCCTCGCCGACGCCGAAACCATGCGCATCGACATCGCGCCGCTTTCCGGCGCCAAGGTGCAGGAGCTGGTGCAAAAGCTCTACGCGGCGCCCAAGGACATGGTCGCGCGCGCGCGGCAGGCGATCACGCCGTAGGCCATCATGCCGGCAAAACCCACATGGAAGGAACTGCTGGCGCGGAGCGAGCCGCTCATCTTGCCCTGCGCCCATGACGCGCTCTCGGCGCGGCTGATCGAGCGCGCGGGCTTTGCCGCCTATTCGGTCGGCGGCTACGCCCTCGTCGGCGCGCGCCACGCGCTGCCCGATATCGGGCTCGTCGCGTTCGGCGAGATGAGCGCGGGCATCCGCGACATCATGGCGGCGTCGAGCCTGCCGGTGCTGGTCGACTGCGACGACGGCTATGGCGACGCCAAGAACGTGGCGCGCACCATCGCCGGCTACGAGGCCATGGGCGTGTCGGCGATCTTCATGGAGGACCAGCGCGCGCCGAAGCGCTGCGGCCACATGGCGGGCAAAGACGTCATCGACGCCGACGCCATGGCGGCGAAGTTGCGCGCGGCGGTGGCCGCGCGCCGCGGCGCCGACCTCTTCATCATCGCCCGCACCGACGCCCGCGCCGTGCACGGCCTCGACGAGGCGCTGCGCCGCGGCGAAATTTATCTCAAGGCGGGCGCCGACGGCCTGTTCATCGAGGCGCCGCAATCGATCGACGAGCTCACCCGGATCGGGCGCACGTTTCAAGGCGTGCCGCAGCTCGCGAACATGGTGGAGGGCGGCGGGCGCACGCCGGTGCTGCCGCCGCACGAGCTCTACCGCCTCGGCTTCGCCATGGTGGCGTATCCGACCTCGCTGATCTTCCGCGTGGCGCGCGCCATCGAGAACGCGCTCGCCGACCTCAAGCACGGCCGCCCCACGGGCGAGAACGACGGCGTCGATTTCGAGACCTTCAAGGACATCACCTCGTTCGGGGATTGGGCCGAGGTGGAGCAACGCGCCGCGACTTCGAGAAAATGACGATCACGGCGGCGATGAAACGCCTGCTAGAGCGTGTCTCGGTTGCGTGGAATTCGTGCCACATCCGTTCGTCCCCGCGAAAGCGGGGACCCAGATCGCCAATCGCGAGCACGCGGCTCTGGATTCCCGCTTTCGCGGGAATGAACGGAAGAGGTGTGGCTGCTGCGGCCGCGGCGCTGCTGCTCGCCGCGTGCGGCCTCGCCGGCGGCGAGGAGGCAAAGCCGGAATCGTCGCGGGTGCGGCTCGCCGTCGGCGGCAAGCCGGCGCTGTTCTATCTGCCGCTGACGGTGACGGAGCGGCTCGGCTACTTCCGCGACGCCGGGCTCGAGGTGGAGATTTCCGACTTCCCCGGCGGCGCCCGTGCGCTGCAGGCCTTGATCGGCGGCAGCGCCGACGTGGTCACCGGCGCCTACGATCACACCATCCAGATGCAGGCGAAGAACCAGCCGATCGTCGCCGTGGTGCAGCTCGGGGAGTTCCCCGGCTACGTGCTGGCGGTGCTGACGGGCAAAGCGCAGGGCTACCGCTCGCCCGCCGATCTCAAGGGCATGAAGATCGGCGTGACCGCGCCCGGCTCGAGCACGCAGTTCATGGCGCAGCACTTGATGGTCAAGCACGGGCTCAAGCGCGACGACGCCTCCTTCGTCGGCATCGGCGCGAGCGCGAGCGCGGTCGCGGCGGTGCAGCGCGGGGAGATCGACGCCATCGTCAACGTCGATCCCGTGATCAACCTGCTGCAGAGCCAAGGGCTGATCAAGGTGGTGGCGGACACGCGCACGCTCGCCGGCACGCGCGACGTCTTCGGCGGCGCCTATCCGGCGGCGGTGCTTTACGCGCCGCGCGCCTTCATCGAGGAGAAGCCGCGCACCACCCAGGCGCTGGTGAACGCCTTGGTGCGCGCGCTCAAATGGATCGCGGATCGGTCGGCGCAGGAGGTCGCCGCGGTGATGCCGCCGGACTACGCGCTCGGCAATCCGGCGCTTTACCAACAGTCGATCAAGACCAGCCTGCCGATGTATTCGCGCGACGGGCGCTTTTCGCGGCAAGCCGCCGAGACCGCGTATGCCGTGCTCAAGGCGTTCGATCCCGACGTCGCCGGCGCGAAGGTCGACCTGGCGGCGACCTACACCAACGCATTCGTGGAGAAGGCGGCGGCCCAACCGTGACGGCGGCGCGCTGACGGATCTGCGCCGCACCGCAAGACTCCGCTCATTCCCGCCTCCGCTTTCGCGGGGGTGGAAAGAGCACGTCTAAGAATTACCAAGCAATCTTAGATACTTAGGTAATTAAAGATATATCTTGCGCTACATCGAAGTTTGGTATATCTAACGATATATCGTAACCAACAAGGAGGCCGACATGTTCGGCATGAGACATTGTGGTGGGAAGTGGGGCGGCGGCCGCGGCTGGCGCGGGCATTTCGGCCCCGGCCATGGCTGGGGCGGACGTCACGGCGGCGGCAATATGATGAGGGCCGGGCGCATGCTGGCGCAGGGCGACCTGCGCCTGATCGCGCTCGCGCTGATCGCCGAGCAACCCCGCCACGGCTACGAGATCATCAAGGTGCTGGAAGACAAGACCGCCGGCTGGTACTCGCCGAGCCCCGGCATCGTCTATCCGACGCTGACTTATCTCGAGGAGGCGGGCTACGTCACCGCCGAGGTCGAAGGCGCCAAGAAGCGCTACACCATCACCGACGAGGGCCGCGCCCATCTCGAGGAGAACCGCGACTTCGTCGACGCGGTGCTCGAGCGGCTTGCCTTCATCGGCGAGCGGGGTGCGCGCATGCGCCGCCGCTTCGGCGGCGACGACGACGACCGCCGCGGGATGCCGCCGCTCGTGCGCGCGGCAATCGAGAACCTGCGCGAGGTCGCGGCCAAGCGTCTCGACGACGACGACGAGGCGGAAGCGAAGGTGGTCGAGGTGCTGGCGCGCGCCGCGGCGGAGCTGAAAAAAAAGTAAGCGCTCCGGCCTTTCCGCCGCTCATTCCCGCGCAAACGGGGATCGAGCCTTACGGCATCTTAGATGCCCACCTGCGCGCATAGGCGCTAACTTAAGAGGCCTACGCAGCCGTCATGCGCGGGCTTGACCCGCGCATCCATCCGCTTCGTACAAAAGTTTTTACGAAAATGGATGGATTGCCGGGTCATAAGCGCGTTTACGCGCGTCTTCAACGCGCTATGCCCGGCAATGACGACCGGTTGGCCGATCACTCCACCTTCAGATTGAGCTTGCGCACCAGCGTTCCCCACTTCGTCTCTTCGCGGTCGATGTCCTTGGCGTATTCCTCGGGGGTCGACGTCAGGGGATCGCCGCCTTCGGCCACGATGCGCTGCTTGACCTCGGCGCTCTCCACCAGCACACGCAGCGCGGCGTTGAGGCGCTCGATGATCGGCTGCGGCGTGCCCGCCGGCGCCAGCAGCCCGTAATGCAGCACCGATTCGAATCCGGGCAGCCCCGACTCGTCCGCGGTCGGCACGTCGGGCAAGAGACTAAAGCGCGTCGGGCCGAGCACGGCGATCGCGCGCAGCGTGCCGGACTGCAGATTGCCGAGCGCCGGCGGCAATACCCCGAACGCAATCGGGACGTGATTGCCGAGGAGATCGTTCATGACCTGCGCCGTGCCCTTGTAGGGGATGATCGCGGCGTCGATGCCGGTGACCGACTTGAACAATTCGGCGGTGAGATAGCCGCCGGTGCCCACCGCCGAGGTTCCGATATTGAACGCGCCGCCTGCTGTCTTGGCGACGGCGACGACGTCGCCGATGGTCTGGGCCGGGAACGAGGGATGCGCGAGCAACGCGACCGGCATCGAGGCGATCAGCCCGATGGGCGCGAAGTCCTTGCGCGGATCGAAGCCGGCATTGGCGTAGAGGCTCGGATTGATGGAAATGGATCCGGTGTGGCCGAGGAACAGCGTGTAGCCGTCGGGCGGGCTCTTGATGAAGGTGCGCGTGCCGACGAGGCCGGAGCCGCCGGCGCGGTTGTCGACCACGACTTGCTGGCCGAGCGCACCCGCAAGTTTCTCCGCGACGACGCGCGCCATGGCATCGACGCCGCCGCCCGGCGGGTAAGGCACGACAAGCGTGATGGTGCGGGTGGGATAATCCTGGGCGAGGGCGAGACTGCAAACAACCATCGCGACCGCGGCGACGGCCGCGGCCCTCGGCAGTCTGCGCATCGTTCCCTCCCTTATTTTTTAGCCGAACCGACCGCCGCCCTCGATGCGCGGGGAGCGGCGGCCGAGTCGCAACTCAGCTACTCTTTATAAACGCAGCGCTTCAGTGGACGAGGCTGTCCACCTGCAGGCGCGCGATTTCGTCCTTCACCAGCAACTTGCGGCGCTTCAACTCCACGATCTGAAGATCGTCGATCGACGGATGCGCGCGGGCTTCGGTAATTTCCGCTTCCAACGCCCGGTGCCGTCGCTCAAGCTCCGCAAGGTGCGCTTGTATGGACATGTTGGGGGGTTCTCCTCAGTCAGATTGTTACCTGACCCCGAGAGTGTACACCGTTTTGACCCATTTTCGAAGTGGGTTCCGCTTGTGCAACGCAGCAATACCGCCTCACCGGCCGGCTTGAACGCGGAGAGGCAAAAAAGGATACTTTTTTCAAGGTTTTGGGGTAGCGCGCTTCGGGGTACCGATCCCGGCTTGGCCTGAGGTCAGTTGTGCATGATTGCCTGCCGGCGATGGCGGGGCCGGAATCGGCCTCGTCCGGGCCCCAAGGGACGAGGTCGGCGGCCGCCGATGTGGGTGGTGGTCAGCGCCCGCAAAGCGCGCTACTTGAAACCCGTTCGGACGCAAAGCCCGTGTGTGCTGCGCGCGCTTTTGCGGCGGCCCAAGTTTCAGCGGTGGCAATGACCAAAGACGAAGAACGCGAGTTGCGAGAGCAACTGGCGCGCTTGCAGCAGGAGCACCGCGACCTCGACGCCGCGATCTCCGCCTTGCAGCATTCGCCGGGGTCCGATCTGCTGCAGGTTCAGCGGCTGAAGAAGCGCAAGCTCTACCTGCGCGACCGCATTTCCTTTATCGAGGACCAGCTCACCCCCGACATTATTGCTTGAGCGGACATCGGCCGCGGCCGACCGCGAATTGCGATTTACGAGGTCTGCGCCGCGGGCCTTGGCCGCACTCACTCCGGCTGAATGCCGGCCTCGCGGATCACCTTGGTCCAGCGCTCGGTCTCGTCGTGCTTGAGCTTCGCCATGTCCTGCGGGGTGCCGCCGGCGGCGCTAAGCTGGAGCTCGCGGAAGCGCGCCTTGGTTGCCGCCTCGTTGAGGATGTCGTTGACCGCCCGGTTCAATTTCAAAACGATCGCAGCCGGTGTCTTGGGCGGCGCGCTGATGGCGTTCCAGGTATCCGAGAGGAAGCCCGGGACGCCGAGTTCGATCAGCGTCGGAACGTCCGGCACCACATCGATCCGATGGTCGGTCGCGACCGCGAGAATCCTGGCCTTGCCGCCCTCGTGCAGTTTGTAGGCCGAGGCAAGCTCCATGAAGATGAAATCGACGTGCCCCGCGACGAGATCGTTGAGCGCCGGACCGCTCCCGCGATAGGGGACGTGCAACATCTTGGTTCCGGTCAGTTTCATGAACAGCTCCGCGGTCAAGTGCGAGGAGGTGCCCGGTCCCTGCGAGGCGAAGGTGATCTTGCCCGGATTAGCCTTTGCGTACGCGATGAATTCCTGCGCCGTCTTCGCCGGAAAATCCTGGCGTACCAGCAGCACGTTGGGAAATTTCGCCATGACGGCGACCGACTCGAGCTGGGCCGGATCGAAATTGAGCTTCTTGTAGAGGGCGATATTGCTGGTGATCGGCGCGGGCTGCGAAGCGAGCAGCGTGTAGCCGTCGGGTTCGGCGGCATAGACCGTCTCGGCGCCGATATTGCCGCCGGCGCCGCCGCGGTTCTCGATCACGAACGGCTGGCCCAAATGCTGCTGGAGGCCGGCGGCGAAAATTCTCGTCACGGTATCGACGCCGCCGCCGGCGGGCACGCTGACGATGATTTTCACCGGACGATTGGGATAGTCGGCGGCCGGGTCTTGCTGTCCGAGCGCCGGCGACATCGCCAAGAGCGCAACCGCCGCGGCGACCAAAACGGGATATCTCGACATTCGCGTCTCCTTGCCCGCGCCGACGACGGCATCGCGGGCGAGATGATCTCTCTCGCTCGCCAATCTCGCATATCGCGCCGGCTGCGGTAAATGCGACGCGGCGTACCGGGCGGAACTCGCCCGGCGCCGGGAACGCGCGCGCGTGGTTGACAGCAGCTGCTGCGAGCCCGCTCGAGGATCTTACGATCGCCCGAACGCGGGCATCCGCCAGCGCCAGGCGCTGAGCGCCGCCACGGTGCGCAGGCGGCGCTCGCGCAGGTTGGCGAGCGCCATCAGCGCCGCCGGCGTAACGATCAGCGTGAGCACGGTCGCAAAGCCGAGCCCGAAGACGATGGCGGTGGAGAGATTGATCCACCATTGCGTCGCCGGCGCGCCGAGCGTGATCTCGCGCGAGAGGAATTCGACGTTCATGCCGAATGCGATCGGCAGCACGCCCAGGATCGCGGTCACGGCGGTGAGCACGACCGGACGGGCGCGCTCGCGGCAGGTCTCGATGATGGCGTCGTAGGCGGCCACGCCTTCGCGCCGCAATCGATCATAGGTGTCGATCAGCACGATGTTGTTGTTCACGATCACGCCCGCGTTCGCGATGACGCCGATGCCGGTCATCACCACGCCGAAGGGCTGACCCATGACCAACAGTCCGAGCAGCACGCCGAAGGTCGAGAGCACGACGGCGGTGAGCACCAGGCCGACCGAGGTCAGCTTGTTGAATTGCGCGAGCAGGATCGCGAAGATGAGGAAGATCGCGGTGCCGAACGCCTTGAGCAGGAACGCCGACGCCTTGGCGCGCTCCTCGTCCTCGCCCTTGAGCTTGAACATCACGCCGGCGCCGAGATCGGTGTGCGCCAGCTCGCGCGCGATCTCCTCCTGCACCGCGGCGCTCTGCACGCCTTCGGCGAGGTTGGCGGAGACGGTCATCACCCGGCTGCTGTTGACACGATTGATGTAGCCGACGCGCTGCGCCGGTACGCGCTGCGCGAAGTTGCCGATCGGCACGTGCCCCATCGATGTCTGCACGCGCAGGTCGTCGATCTGGTCGAGGCTGCGGCGCTCGGGCGGAAAGCGCACCAGGATGTCGACCGACTTGTCGCTGTCGACCGGCCGGTATTCGGTCGCCTTGAGGCCGTTGGTGACGAGTTGGACGGCGCTGCCGACGGTGTTGATGCCGGCGCCGTATTTCGCCGCCTCCGATTTGTCGACCTCGACCTTCCAGTCGATGCCGGGAAGCGGCTGGCCGTCATCGAGATCGCGGATGTCGCTGCGCGCGGCCAGGATGGCCGCGACCTTGCTGGCGGCCGCCGGCAGATCGGCGGGATCGAACGCGCTGAGCTGCACCTGGATCGGTTTGCCGGTCGGCGGGCCCGCGCGCGGCGCCGTCACTTCGATCAAGATGCCCGCGATATCGGCGGTCTTGGCGCGGATGGCGTCCATGATCTCGTGCGCCGGCGGCCGGCTGCGCCAGTCCGCGAACTCGAACAGGATGACGCCGATGGTGTCCTCGGTGAGCTCGCTCATGCCGCGCGGCTGCTCGCCGATGCGGGTATAGACGGTCTTGAGGCCGTCGAAGGCGAGCACGCGCTTCTCGACCTCGCCGACGAGGCGATTTTTCTCGTCGAGCGCGAGATTGCCGCGGGCGTGCACCACCACCTGGCCGTAGTCGGGCTCGACCTTGGGGAAGAACTCGACCCCGTGGCCGAACTTGCCATAGGCAACCTGCACCGCGACCAGAAGCAGCGCCGCCAGCGCCAGCGTCAGGCCGGGGCGGCGCAGCGCGAGGCGCACGGTGCGCATATAGGGCCCACGGTCCTTCGCGCGCTCGTCGTGCGGCGCAGCCGCGCTGGCGAGCCAAGCGAGCGGCCAGCGCGGCAACTTTACAGTACGCGCGCCGGACACTCGCCCTGAACCGGGCTCGTCGGCGCGCGCCGCCTTCCCGAGCAAAGCGCCCAGCGTGGGCGTGAAGAACAGCGCCACCGCCAGCGAGGCCGAGAGCGTGGCGATGAGCGTGATCGGCAGATATTTCATGAACTGACCGACCACGCCCGGCCAGAACAACAGCGGCGAGAACGCGGCGATGCGGGTCGCGGTGGCGGCGATCACCGGACCGGACATGCGCTTGGCCGCGAGCGCATAGGCGTCCCGCGGCGGCATGCCTTCGGACATGCGGCGTTCGGCGAATTCCGACACGATGATGGCGTCGTCGACCAGCATCCCGACGGCAAGGATGAGCGAGAACAGCACGACGATATTGACGGTCAATCCCGCCAGCTGGAGCCCGAGCACGCCGGCGAGAAAGGACGCGGGGATCGCAATGCCGATGAACAGGGAGGCGCGAAAGCCGAGCGCGAACAGGATCACGATCGCCACCAGTAGCACGCCGGTCGCGACCGAGTTCTGCAGGTCGCCGAGCATCTGCCGGATGATCTTCGATTTGTCCTGGGTGAAGGTCACGTGCACGGCTTCCGGCCAAGTCTTTTGCAGCGCCGCCACCGTCGCTTTCACCGCGTCGACGGTCTCGATCAGGTTCGCGCCGCTGCGCTTGGACACCTCGACGGTCATGGCAGGTCGGCCGTTGACGCGCGTCACCGAGGTCGCGTCCTTGAAGGTCGGCTTGACCTGCGCGATGTCGAGCAGCGTGACCGATGCCTTGGACGAGGCCACGATCGGAACCTTGAGGATGTCCTGCGGCTTCTCGAACAGCGAAGGCACCTTGACCGCGAAGCGGCCGCTCTCGCCTTCGAGCGCGCCGGCGGCGATGAGCGTGTTGAAGGATTGCGTGATCGAGCCGAGCTGGTCGAGGGAGAGCCCGTAGCTCGCCAACAGCATGGGATTGAGGATGATCTCGACGGCTTCGTCGCGGGCGCCGCGCAGCTCCGCCGACAGCACGCCCGGCGCCTGTTCGATGGCGTTCTTGGCGGCGCGCGCGATGCGCAGCAGCGTGCGCTCGGGCACGTCGCCGGAGAGCCCCACCACCAGCACCGGATAGAGCGAGAGGTTGACCTCCTGCACCTGCGGCTCGTCGACCTCGCGCGGCAAGTCGTGCTTGGCCTGATCGACCTTAGCGCGCACGTCCGCGAGCGCGGACTTGGAGTCGAACCCGGCCTCGAACTCGAGCAGCACGAAGCCGCCGCCCTCGAAGGCGGTCGAACGCATCTCCTTCACGTTGCCGACCGACTTGAGTTGGGTCTCGACCGGACGCAGCAGCAGCCGCTCGGAATCCTCCGGGCTGATGCCGCGCTGGGAGAGTTGTACGTAGATGATCGGAATCCTGACGTCCGGCTCCGCCTCCTTCGGGATCGTCACGTACGCGACCAGGCCCGCGCTCAGCAGAAACAGGAGCGTCGCGATGGTGAGACGCGCGTGACCGATGGCGTAGTCGATGAACCTGGACATCACGTGGCCGTGCTCGCGAGCAGCGAGACTTGCCCCCGCTTTCGCGGGGGTGAACGGAGTTGGGGGGCGATGCTGTTCGCCATCCGCTATGCACTCTTCTTCGTCACTCGTTCTTTTACTGCGCGACCGCGGTGAGCTCGGGTATTCCCACGGCGTCGACGGTCTGCCCTTCGCGCACGAAATCCTGTCCCTGCACGATCACGCGGCTGCGGTCGGGAAGGCCGGTGACCCACATGAAGCTCTGCTCGTCCTCGATGACGCCAATCGGAACGAACTCGACCGAGTCGTTGGCGTCGACGGCGCGCAGGCCGAGATTGCCAGTCGAGGAAAAGGTCAGCGCCGAGCGCGGGACGCGCGTCGCCAGAACCGGCAACAGCGGCACGACGACCTCCGCCGTGATGCCGTCGGGAATATTGCCGTCGGGGTTGGGCAACTCGATCTCGACGCGATAGGTGCGCGTGGTCGGGCTCGCGGTCTTGGCCACGAATCGGATTTTTCCGCTCGCGCGCTCGCCGGTCACGAGCCGCACCTCGGCGATGCCGCCGACCTTGATGCCGGCGAGCTGGCGCTCGGCCACTTCGACCACCGCCAGCATCGGATCGAGCGCGACGAGCGCGGCGATCTCGCGGCCGGCCATGGAAAACGCGGCCTGTCCGACCTCGACCGCAACGTCGTGGACGACGCCAGACCACGGGGCGCGCACCACGCCGCGGTCGTGCTCGGCCTCGGCGGCGGCAAGCGCGGCCTCCGCGGCCTTGAGTTGCGCCTCGAGATCGACGAGCTGGAGCCGCGGCAACGTGCCGCTCATGATCAGCGTGCGTTTAGCCTCGAGCTCGGTGCGCTTCTGCGTCACCACGGCCTGAGCTTGCGCCACCTGGGCCTCGCGCGCCTCGTCGGAGAGGATGGCGATGATGTCGCCCTTCTTGACCGACATTCCGCGCTTGATCTTGAGGTCGGTCAGCACCCCGCCGGTGCGCGCGGTCACGGTGACGTGCTTGTCGGCCTCGGTGCGGCCGGCGATGGCGAACTTGCGGCTGTGGGGCACGACGGTGGTCGTCGCCACCGCGACGCGGAAAGGCTTTTTCGCCGCGCCGTCGCCGGCGCGCACGGCCACGCGGCTCTCGCCGCTCTGATGCGGAATGAGATGGCCGGATGCGATCCAAAGCCCGGCGGCGGCCACGAGACCAATGGCGGTGAGCCGGCGCGCTTTCATCGGGCGCTCCCCTGCGCGGTGTGGGCCAGGCGCGTGCCGGTTTTGGCCGAGCGTGCGCGCACGGCATCGCATTGCGACACCGAGGGAGCCGCGGCGCGACGAATGGACCGAAGCTGGGCGTTGGCCCGGCACATGACAGGAAGTCCCCCGACCCCGTTATTGCAGCGCAGCAAGCGCGAACGAGCGTTCGCTCATATCGTTGGCGAAACTGAGGCTAACCCCTTCCCGCTCCCGCACAGGAGCCATGCACCCCAATTGGCTTATTTTTGCGGCGGAAATCGGGGAAGCGGTCCGATTCTCACGCGGTTATGCCGCCGCCTTGCCACCCCGACGACCGTCCCTATAATCGCCCGCTTCTTTTTCGGGCGTTTCGAGGGATCGATGGCGGGGAAGCCGGTTGCGATTATCATGGGCAGCCAATCCGATTGGCCCACCATGAAGCACACTGCCGATACGCTCGATGCGTTGGGCATCGGCTACGAGGCGAAGATCATTTCCGCGCATCGCACGCCCGAGCGCCACTCCACCTTCACCAAGGCCGCCAAGGCGCAGGGCTTCAAGATCATCATCGCGGGCGCGGGCGGCGCCGCGCATCTGCCCGGCGTGACTGCGGCGCTGACCACGCTTCCGGTCTTCGGCGTGCCGATCGAGTCGAAGGCGCTTTCAGGGGTGGATTCGCTCTATTCGATCGTGCAGATGCCGCCCGGCGTCCCGGTCGGGACGCTTGCGATCGGACGCGCGGGCGCGATCAACGCGGCGCTGCTCGCGGCGAGCGTGCTCGCGCTCGCCGATGGCGAACTGGCGAAGCGGCTCGAAGCCTGGCGTCAGCGTCAAACCGAAGCGGTGCCCGAGACGCCCGAGGACGGCAAATCCTGAGCGCGGCGATGGACTCTTTGCGCTGATTCTGCTACAGGCGCGGCCAATGGGGAGCCCGCGCGGTCGCACTTTAGCGGCGATCGGCGGGCTCCGGCACATCAAACCGAGAAAGACCATACCGAGCCAAAGGAACGACGCGTGCAGGTTCTCGTCCGTGACAACAATGTCGATCAGGCCCTCAAGGCGCTGAAGAAGAAGATGCAGCGCGAGGGCATTTTCCGCGAGATGAAGCTCCGCGGCCACTACGAAAAACCCTCCGAGAAGAAGGCGCGCGAAAAGGCGGAAGCGATCCGCCGGGCGCGCAAGCTCGCGCGCAAGCGCATGCAGCGCGAAGGTCTGTTGCCGATGAAACCGAAGCCTGCCCCGGGCGGCCCCGGCGGCCCGGGGCGCGCACCGCGTCGGCCGAGCTTCTGATCGATTTGCGCGGCGGCCGGCCGAGGCCGGAGCGGGGCGTGACAGCGATGCAGCGCGGGCCTTCGGGCCCGCGCTGTCGTTTTCGGCGCTCAAGCGCTACGCTGTCGTCGGTCGACAGCAGCAACGCGCGCCGGCACGCGGGGAGGACAAGCGATGAAACGCAGCAGCGATCGCATCCTCACCACCCACGTCGGCAGCCTCATCCGCCCGCCGGCGCTGCGCGCGTTCCTCAGCGCCAAGGAGGCGAGCGAACCGTTCGACCACGCCGCCTATGCCAAGTGCCTGAACGACTCCGTCGCCGAGGTCGTGCGCAAGCAGGCCGATATCGGCATCGACGTCATCAGCGACGGCGAGTTCGGAAAAGCGATCAGTTGGGCGCAATACGCGCTGTTTCGCCTGGGCGGCTTCGAACGCCGGCAGTTCGCCGGCGGCAATCCCTTCACCCGCGGCGTCGATCGCACGCGGTTCGCCGAGTTCTATGCGGAGCTCGATTCTCGCGACAAGGTCGAAACCGTGATGGACTCGGTCGTAGTGGCGCCGATCACCTATAGCGGGCAGGCCGAGCTGCAACAGGACATCGACAATTTCAAAGCAGCCCTGCGCAGCGTCGAGGTGGTGGAGGCGTTCCTCCCGGTGGCGGCGCCCTCGAGCGCCATTCCCGATCGCAAGAACGAATATTACAAGAGCGATGACGATCTCCAGCAGGCGATCGCCGACGCCATGCACGCCGAGTACAAGACGATCATCGATGCCGGCTTGCTGGTGCAGCTCGACGATGCGCGTGCCGCCGTGAGCTACGATCGGATGGTGCCGCCCAAGAGCCTGAAGGAGTATCGCGCATGGCTCGCGCGGCAGGTCGAGATCACCAATCACGCCATCAAAGGGCTTCCGCGCGAAAAGATTCGCTATCACGTCTGCTGGGGAAGCTGGCCGGGACCGCACAGCTCCGACGTCCCCTTCAAGGACATCGCCGATCTGGTGTTGAAGGTGCGCGCCGGCGGCTATTCCATCGAGCTCGCCAATCCGCGGCACGAGCACGAATGGCGGCTGTGGGAGCAGCTCAAGCTACCCAAGGACACGATTCTGATCCCCGGCGTGATCAGCCACGCCACCAACATCGTCGAGCATCCGGAGCTCATCGCCGAACGCATCGTTCGTCTGGCGCGGCTGGTCGGGCGAGAGAACGTGATCGCGAGCACGGACTGCGGCTTCGCGCAGGTGACGTATTTCGCGCGCGTGCATCCGCAGATCATGTGGGCGAAGCTCGAGGCGCTGGTCGATGGCGCGCGCCTCGCGAGCAACGAGCTGTGGCGCAAGCGCGCAAAAAGCCGGGCGGTCAAGCGCGCGCCGCGCGCTCCGGCGAGACGGCGTACGGCGAGGCCCATCGCCCGGGCAGCGCGTTGAGGCATTGAGCCGCGGCGAAATCGGGCCTAATCTCCTCGCACCGCGCGGCCGCGCACTGTGATCGTCGGCCTGCAGCCGGATCCTTCACGCGTGCGAGATCGCCCATCGCATCCCCGTCGATGGAGGATAGCCATGACGCTCGCCCCGACGCTGCAAAAGCATCTCGATCAGAACGTGACCTACGAGGTGATCACGCACGATCCCACGATGTCGTCGACGCGCACCGCCCAGGCCTGCCACGTCTCCGGCGATTGCCTCGCCAAGGCCATCGTGCTGCGCCGCGACGGCGGCTACATGCTGGCGGTGCTGCCGGCGTCGCACCATATCCGTCTGCCGGAGCTGCGGCAGCACATCGGCGACGACGTCGCCTTGGCTGACGAGAGCGAGATCAAGCGGCTGTTTCCGGACTGCGCGCTCGGCGCGGTTCCCGCCATCGGCGAATGCTACGATCTCGACGTGATCGTCGACGACAGCATCCAGGAGCAGCCCGACATCTATCTTGAGGGCGGCGATCACACGACGCTCATTCACATCAGCCAGGCGCAGTTCGCGCGGCTGATGGCGGGCGCGCGGCACGGCCGGTTCAGCGCCCACGACTAAGCCGCGCCGTCGCGGCTCGGATCCTTCCTTACCGCCGGACGGGCGGTCCCGGTGCGCGCCTCGGGTCGCGCCGATTTGCCGATAAATTCCAAGTAGATAGGCAAGGGATGCAGCCGCCGGCGCGCCGTCAACGACGTCAGGCGAAAATCGTTGCACCGGATCAACCTTGCGAACCATTATTCTCCTTGAGTTGTGCGTTGGTTCGTGAGTTGGGCGATGAAGGTCATCATTGTCGGCGGCGGCATCGGGGGTCTCACCACCGCGCTCATGCTGCACGCCCGCGGCGTCGACTGCGAAGTCTACGAGCAGTCGGACGCCATTCGTGAGCTCGGCGTCGGGATCAACACGCTGCCGCATGCGATCAAGGAACTGAGCGAGCTCGGGCTGCTCGACCGCCTCGACGCGGTGGGGATCCGAACCTACGAGTTGTTCTACACCAACCGCTTCGGGCAGGAGATCTGGCGCGAGCTGCGCGGCACCGACGCCGGCTACGAGGTGCCGCAATTCTCCATCCATCGCGGCCGGCTGCAGGCGGTCATCTACCAGGCGGTGCGCGCGCGGCTCGGCGAGTCGCGCATCCACACCGGCCATCGCCTCGGACATTTTCGCGAGGACGAAGGCGGCGTGAGCGCCTATTTCTTCGACCGCCATGGCTCGCATCGGACGACCGCGCGCGGCGACGTGCTGGTCGGCGCCGACGGCATTCATTCGCTGGTGCGCGACACGCTCTATCCGAGCGAGGGCCCCGCGCGCTGGAACGGCGCGATGCTTTGGCGCGGCGCCGTCGACTGGCCGACCTTCCTCACCGGCCGCTCGATGGTCATCGCCGGCGGCATGGCCGCAAAGCTCGTCGTCTACCCCATCGCCGAGGGAACGCGGCCGGACCGGCGGCTCACCAACTGGGCCGTGGTCGCGCGCATCGGCGACGGCTCGACCCCGCCGCCGAACAAGGAAGACTGGTCGCGCATGGGGCGTTTCGAAGAATTGATGCCGCACGTCCAGCGCTTTCGCATCCCCTATGTCAACGCGCAGGCGCTGATCGAGGCGACGCCCGAATTCTGGGAATATCCCATGTGCGACCGCGATCCGCTGCCGCGCTGGTCGCACGGCCGCGTCACATTGCTCGGTGACGCCGCCCATCCCATGTATCCGGTCGGCTCGAACGGCGCATCGCAGGCGATTCTCGATGCCCGCTGCCTCGCCGATCAATTGCGCAGCGCCGAGCATGTGGTCCATGCGCTCTGGATGTACGAGCAGGAGCGGCTGCCGATGACGGCGCAGATCGTGCGGATGAACCGCAAAGGCGGCCCCGAAGGCGTGATCGACGCGGTCGAAGCGCGCGCCCCCGACGGCTTCACCAGCATCGACGACGTGCTCTCGTTCGAGGAGCGCCAGGCGATCGTGCGCGGCTATGCCTCGACCGCCGGCTTCGCGCGCGAACAGGTCAACAAGGCCGCGTAATCCTCTGATGTAGGGTGGGCAAAATCGCACGCCTCTCGTGTCGCCGCGCCGGCACAGCGTGGGCGATTTTGCCCACCCTCCGGACTGATTACTCCGCGGGCGGCGGCAGGAACACCACCTCGTGCTTGGCGGCGAGCGCGACCACTTCCTCGGGCTTCTGCTCCTTCATGCTGTGGATGGCCCAGAACAGGTCGTAAAGCGCGCGCGTGGGCGCCACCCAGAAGAAGCACTTCACCGGCTGGTCCGACTTGTTGAAGATGCCGTGAGCGATACCCATGGGCAGCCGGATCAGGTCGCCGGCGTTCGCCACGAAATCCTTGCCGTCGATCAGGAGGTCGAACCGACCCTCGAACATGTAGATGAATTCCTCCTGCGTCGGGTGGATGTGCGGCGGCACGAACGTGCCGGGCGGAAACGTTGCGTGCCAGGAAAACGAATGCTCGGACACTTGCTTGGGCACGTAGGTCTGGCCGAGGATGTGCCAGACGATGCCGTCGACGCCGGTATTGGCCTTGGTGATGCCTGCAGTCAGCGGTTGCATGGCGCACGAACTCCTTCGGTGTCGTCGCTTGCCTCAAGCGCCGGATCATTCAAGCACGAACGAAGCGCGGCAGAAACGGACCGCGCGGCAAAACGCGCTTGCTTTGGCACCAGCGTAAATGTCGTGGCATCGCGGCGCAACGTGGCGGCCGCCCTCGCCCACAAAGCGCAGATAGCCTTCACAGGAGGCCGGCTTCGAACCTAGACTGGCGATCTCGCCCGTCCGAACCGGGCTGACGGTGCGCTCGAATTGTCACAGGAGGTGGCCATGAAGAGACTGATCCTGCTCGCCGCTGCGGCGATGAGCCTCGCAGCGACGGGAGCGCAGGCGCAGGAAAAGCTCAAGATCGGCATCATCGCCACCTTATCCGGCCCGCCGGCCGTGCTCGGCCAGCAGCTTCGCAACGGCTTTAATCTTGCGGTCAAGACTCTCGACGGCAAGCTCGGCGGCCGCGACGTCGAAGTGATCGTTGCCGACGATGAGCTCAAGCCCGATCTCGCGGTGACCAAGGTCAAGGCGCTGGTCGAGCGCGACAAGGTCGATTTCGTCGTCGGCCCGATTTTTTCCAACATATTGGCCGCGATCATGAAGCCCGCGACCGAGGGCGGCGCGATCCTGATCAGCCCCAATGCCGGCACCTCGAACTTCGCCGGCAAGGAATGCAACCCGAATTTCTTCGTCACCTCCTACCAGAACGATCAGGTGTTCGCGGTCTCCGGCAAGCATGCCCAGGACAGCGGGATCAAGAAGGTGTTCCTGATGGCGCCGAACTACCAGGCGGGCAAGGACGCGCTCGCCGGGTTCAAGGCTTTCTTCAAGGGCGAGATCGCGGATGAAGTTTATGTTCCCTTGAACCAGCTCGACTTCTCGGCCGAGCTCACCAAGATCGCCGCCGCCAAGCCCGACGCCATCTACGTGTTTTTGCCCGGCGGCATGGGGGTAAATTTCGTCAAGCAGTTCCGGCAGGCGGAGCTCGCCGCAACGATCACGTTCCTCTCCGCCTTCACGGTCGACGAATCGACGCTGCCGGCGCAGCAGGATGCCGCGCTCGGCTTTTTCGGCGGCGCCAACTGGGCGCCCGATCTCGACAATCCGCGGAACAAGGCTTTTGTCGCCGCCTACGAGAAGGAGTTCGGCGCGGTGCCTGCGACCTACGCGTTCCAGGCCTACGACGCCGCGCTGTTGATCGACAGCGCCGTGCGCCAGGTCAAGGGCGACGTCTCCAACCGGGAGGCGCTGCGCGCCGCCATGATGAAGGCGGATTTCCAATCGTTGCGCGGCAGCTTCAAGTTCAACACCAACCATTACCCGATCCAGGACTTCTATCTGGTCAAGGTCGCCAAGCGCCCGGACGGCAAGTTCGAGACCCAAATCGTCAAGAAGGTGTTCGAGAACTACGCCGATTCGCACGCCAAGGATTGTCCGATGAAGTGAGGTCCCCCGCGTTCGAGGCGCGCACGCCGCGCGTTCGCTCTGCACGCAGCTTGCGGGCGCAGCTCGCGCCGAGAGGTGGGGAGCGCAAGGCGCGAGCCGGCGGAGAGGCAAGCCGACGAGGCTTGCATCGCGAGGCGTGCCCCTCGCCCAGCACCGAGATGACGGCCCGCCGCGGATCACTCATGTCCACCACCCTTCTCGCCGTCCAAATTCTCAACGGGCTGCAGCTCGGAGTTCTTCTGTTCCTGGTCGCTGCGGGCCTCACGCTGGTGTTCGGGGTGATGGACTTCATCAATCTGGCGCACGGCGTGCAGTACATGCTGGGCGCCTATCTCGCGGTCGCCTTCTACACGCTCACCGGCAGCTTTCTCTCGGCGCTCGTGCTGGCGCTAGCCGCCGCGCTCGCGTTCGGGCTTGTGCTCGAATTCGCGGTGTTTCGACATCTCTACGATCGCGATCACCTCGACCACGTCATCGCCACCTTCGGTATCATTCTCTTTCTCAATCATGGGGTGAAGCTTGTCTGGGGCGCGGCGCCGCTGAGTCTGCCGATGCCCGAGTTGTTCTCGGGTTCGGTGCGGCTCGCCGAGGGGCTCGTCTATCCGGTGTGGCGGCTCGTCATCATCGCCGCCGGGCTCGCCGTCGCGGCGCTGCTTTACCTGCTCGTGGCGCACACCCGCATCGGCATGCTGGTGCGCGCCGGCGCGACCAACGCGGCGATGGTATCCGCGCTCGGCGTCAATATCCGGCGTCTGTTCATGATCGTGTTCGGCTTCGGCGCCATGCTCGCGGGCTTTGCCGGCATCATGATCGCGCCGATCCTGTCGGTCGAACCCGGGATGGGCGATACCATCCTCATTCTCGCGTTCGTCGTCATCGTGATCGGCGGCATCGGCTCGATCCGCGGCGCCTTTTTGGCCGCGCTCCTCATCGGCCTCGTCGACACGCTCGGGCGATCGTTCTCGGTCGACATTTTGCGTTTCGTCATGGGGCCATCGCCGGCGCGCACCGTCGGGCCGGCCATCGCCTCGATGCTGATCTACCTGCTGATGGCGGTCGTGCTCTACGTCCGGCCGACCGGCTTGTTCCCGGCGAAGGGCCGTTGAGATGGCGGTCTTGCTGGCGGCGTCCCCCGCTCGCCCGCGCGGCCGCCTGCAGGCGCTGCCGGCTTGCATCTTTCTCGCGTTCGCTCTCATTCCGATCGTGGCGCTGTTTGCCGGCGGCACCTATCTCGTCAGCCTGGGATCGCGAGTGATGATCTTCGCCATCGCCGCGGTCGCGCTCGATCTTCTCGTCGGCTACGGCGCGCTAATCTCGTTCGGACACGCCGCCTTCATCGGCATCGGCGCCTATGCCGTCGGCATTCTCTCGGTCTATGGCATCACCGACGCGCTCGTCTCGCTCCCGGTGGCGCTCGCCGTGTCCGCGGCATACGCGTTCCTGACCGGCGTGGTCTGTCTGCGCACCAGCGGCGTCTACTTCATCATGATCACGCTCGCCTTCGGGCAAATGGCCTTCTTCACGGCGAGCTCGCTCGCGCCCTTCGGCGGCGACGACGGGCTCACCATTGCGGCGCGCAATACGCTCGCCGGTTTGCCGCTGTTGCGCAACGAGCGCGCGTTTTATTACCTCGTCTTCGTCTGCCTCCTCGGCACTTACCTGTTTTGCCGCGCATTGGTCGGCTCGCGCTTCGGCCGCGTGGTGCGCGGCGCGAAGGAAAATCCCGTCCGCATGGCGACGATCGGCTTCGACGTCTACCGCTTCCAGCTCCTGACCTACGTGATCGCGGGCGCACTCGCGGGACTCTCGGGCTTTCTGCTCGCCAATGCCACGGAATTCGTCAGCCCCGCCTACATGTCGTGGCAGCGCTCGGGCGAATTGATCGTGATGGTGCTGCTCGGCGGACTGGGCTCGCTCGACGGCGCCATCATCGGGGCCGCCGCCTATCTCCTGACCGAGGAGTGGCTCTCCGGCTTCACCGAGCACTGGAAGGTGATCTTTGGGCCGGTGCTCGTGCTCGTCGTCCTATTCGCGCGCGGCGGCCTCATCGGGCTTGCGCGCGACCTGGCGCGGAGGTTCGCTCGTGCCTGACGCGGTGCTGCACCTGGAACGGCTGCGCAAGTCGTTCGGCGCGCTCGTCGTCACCGACGACCTGACGTTCGACGTCATGCCGCGCGAGCTGCATGCCGTCATCGGGCCGAACGGCGCCGGCAAGACCACGCTGATCAACCAGATTTCCGGGCTGATCGCCCCGGATTCCGGGACCATCCAGTTCGCCGGGCGCGACATCACCGCCCTGCCCACGCACGCGCGCGCGGAGCTCGGCTTGGCGCGATCGTTCCAGGTCAGCTCGATCCTTCCCGGCTTCTCGGCGCTCGAGAATGTCGCGCTGGCGGTGCAATCGCGCGCGGGCTCGAGCTTCCGCGTGCTCGGCCGGGCGGCGGCGGAGGCCGCCCTGAACGATCCGGCGATGGCGGCGCTCGCCGATGTCGGTTTGGCCGAGCGCGCGCACGTCCCTGCGGGCGAACTCGCCCATGGCGAGAAGCGCGCGCTCGAACTCGCCATCGCGCTTGCGATGCAGCCGAAGGTCTTGCTGCTCGACGAGCCGATGGCCGGCACCGGCCGCGAAGAGACCGCGCGGCTCGTCGAGCTGCTGCGACGGCTCAAGGGGCGGTTTGCCGTCGTGCTAGTCGAACACGACATGACCGCCGTGTTCGCACTCGCGGACCGCATCTCGGTCTTGATCTACGGTCGCATCCTGGCGAGCGGGACACCCGCGCGGGTGCGTGCCGATCCGCGCGTCGTCGCGGCTTATCTCGGCGACGAGATGGAGTGAGGGCATGCTCGCGGTCGACCATCTGCAAGCCGCCTACGGCCCGGCGCAGGTGCTGTTCGACATCTGTCTGCGCGTCGGAGCGGGCGAAGTCGTCACGCTCCTCGGCCGCAATGGAATGGGCAAGACCACCACCATCCGCACCCTCATGGGTCTGTTGCCCGCCTGCGGCGGAAGTGCCGCCTTCGAGGGCGTCTCGCTCATCGGGCTGCCGCCTTATCGGATCGCGCAGGCAGGCCTCGGCTTGGTTCCCGAGGGGCGGCAGATCTTTCCCACCCTCTCGGTCGAGGAGAACCTGATCGCGACCGCGGCTTCACGCCCTGCCGTGACGCGATGGACGCTCGAGCGCGTCTACGATTTTTTCCCCCAGCTCGCAGAGCGGCGCCGCCATATGGGCAATGAACTCTCCGGCGGCGAGCAGCAGATGCTGGCGATCGGCCGCGCCCTGATGACGAATCCCAAACTGCTCATCCTCGACGAGGCGACCGAGGGGCTGGCGCCGCTGCTGCGGCTTGAAATCTGGAAATGCCTTGCGCGCCTGAAATCGGAGGGCCAAGCCATCCTACTCGTCGACAAGCATCTCGCCGCGCTGCTGAAGCTCGCCGACCGGCACGCGATCATCGAGAAGGGGCAGGTGGTGTGGTCGGGCACGTCGGCGGCGTTGGCGGCCGACCCGACGATTACGCAGCGCTATCTGCAGGTGTGACGCGAGAGGCAATGGCCTCGGCCGCGAACTCGTTCGCGCGGGCATCGGCAACCCACGACGTCATTTGCGGGCCTATTGATCCGCCGCGCGAGCGCTCGGCTTCTGCGAGCAGGCGTTTCTCATAGCGCAGGACCAGCGCCGGCATCGCCAGCACGATCAATGCCGCGGCGAGCCCCAGGACGACTGCGGCCGGCGAAGCCACGTGCGCAAATGCCTCGCCAAACGAGTAGGACGCGAGACCGTAGCAGACGATCCACGCGGCCGCCGCCGTCGAGCTCGCAAAATAGAAACTATGCTGCGCCATGGAGTTCGTACCGGCAAGCACGGCAGCCATGTTGCGCAGAAACGGCAAAAAGCGAGCAACGAAAACGAATCTGCCGCCATAGCGCACGAACAGCCACTGACCGATTCGTATGCGTCCTTCCGTGAACCCGAGACGAGCGCCATGCCGCATCAACAGCTGATGCCCGAATCTCCTACCGATCCAAAAGCCGACGACCTCGCCCAAAATTGCCGCGACGATTCCAGCGCCGATCAACGACCAGATATCGAGGTGATGGGTTCTGGCGGCGAAAAATCCGGCCGCGATCAAAGCGGCCTCCGCAGGCAACGGAATCCCCACGCTTTCAAGCGCGATGAATGCTGCAACCAGCCAGATGCCGTAAACTGATACGAACTCAGCCAATTTCGTATCTCCCCGAGGCGACGACACACGCCTGCCATGGCGATTCTATGATGACATTGCGTCGCATGCACGGGGACTCGCAGCGCGGAACTCGAAATCAAGCCCGAATCTTTTCAGGTGTGGCCGGCAGGCCACATCCTCCTCAACCGCGAGCGAAATGACTCGCGCGTCCAATGCGATGCCGGACGAGGTTCGCCGGGAACATGCGAAAGCCCGAGTGCTGGATTATGGACCGCGCGTCGTCAGCGCTCGCCGAGGAACTGCTTTGCCGCCTCCACGGCCTCCGCGCCGAGATCGTTGTGCCCGATGCCGGGGAAGCGCACGAAGCGTTTGGGCGCGTTGATCAAGCCGTAGAGGCGCTCGGCCAACGCCATCGGCACGATAGTGTCGCGCTCGCCCTGCAACACCAGCACCGGCGCCGTGACCTTGCCGATGCGCAAATCCGAACGGAATTGATCCTTCATCAACAGCCCTACCGGCACGAACCAATATCTCTGCGCCCCGACGTCGGCGGCGGAGGTAAAAGGGGATTGCAGGATGAGATGACCGACCGGCTGTTGGGCCGCGAGCGCGACCGCAACGCCGGTTCCAAGCGATTCGCCCCAGAGCACGATGCGCTCCGCTGGGTAACGCGCGCGCGTGAAGGCATAGGCCGCCAAGGCGTCGTTGACGAGGCCCGTTTCGGTCGGCGCGCCGCTCGAGCCACCATAGCCGCGGTAGCTGAGCGCCACGAGGCCGGTGCCGTCGGCGGTGAGCGCGCGGAAGCGATCGACCCGTCCGCGCAGCGAGCCGCCATTGCCGTGGAAATAGAGCACCACCGGCTTGTCTGCGCGCGGCGGCACGTGCCAGACGATCACGCGCTCGCCGTCGGCGGTGTCGAGCACGACCTCTTGCGCCTCCGGCAAGCCGGCCACGGTGGGCGCCGTGCGAAAGCGCTCGGGAAAATACTGCATCGCGCGTTGCGTGACATAGAGCAGCGCGACGATGCAGACATAGCCGAGGAGCGCGAAGATCACGAGCCACTTCAGGGTGTTCATCGGCCTCTCATAGCACGGCGCCTTTACAGACATCTGTCAAAGCTTACAGTTGCCCCCAGGGATCGACACGACGCGGAAATGGCAAGATGAATTCGTCGCAGGTTCGCCGGATGATCGCCGCCGGCCTGATCGGCAACGTGCTCGAATGGTACGATTTTGCGATCTACGGCTATTTCGCCACCGCGATCGGCCGTCACTTCTTCCCCCACGAAGACGCGGTGGCCCAGTTGCTTTCGGCCTTCGGCGTGTTCGCGCTCGGCTATTTGATGCGGCCCGTCGGCGGCGTGGTGATCGGCCACATCGGCGACCGTTTCGGGCGGCGCGCGGCGCTCACCTTTTCGGTCGCCGCGATGGCGATCCCGACCTTCCTGATCGGGCTTCTGCCGGGATACGCGACGCTCGGCCTGCTGGCCCCGATCGCGCTGACGTTCTTGCGCATGGTACAGGGACTTTCGGTCGGCGGTGAATATACCAGCTCGATGGTGTTCCTGGTCGAGCACGCGCCGGACGGCCGGCGTGGCCTGATGGGCGCGCTGGCGTCGTCCGGGGCTAGCGGCGGCATCCTGCTCGGGTCGGCCGTCGGCGCGGGCTTTGCGGCGTCGATGTCGGATGCAACGCTCGAGGCCTGGGGTTGGCGCGTCCCGTTCCTGCTGGGCCTGGTGGTGGGAATCGCCGGTTACCTTTTGCGTCGGCATGTACTGGATACCGTGCCCACGGAGCGGCGCGAGCGCGCTCCGATCGTTGAAACCCTGCACGACCACTGGCCGATCGTCCTTGGCTTCGCCGGGCTGTCGGTATTCAACGCCGTCGGTTTCTACGTCGGCTTCGTCTACCTCGTGAGCTGGCTGCAGACCGCCGACGGCATTGCGCCCGCGCGCGCGCTCGAGATCAACTCGTTGAGCATGGCGGTGCTGTTGCCGGTCGTGATCGCGACCGGACTGCTGACCGACCGCATCGGGCGCAAGCCCGTTCTCATGCTGGCGTGCATTCTCGGCTTCGTCGGCGCCCTGCCGGTATTCCTGCTGTTGAATCATCCATCGGAACTGATGGCACAACTTGGACAGCTCGGCCTCGTCGCGATGATCGGGCTCTATGGCGGCGCGCAGCCCACCATCATGGTGGAGACGGCGCCGCTGCCGGTACGCTGCACGGCGGTGGCGCTCGGCTACAACATCAGCCTCGGGGTCATCGGCGGCCTGACGCCGCTGGTCGCGACCTGGCTGGTCAATCGCACCGGCGAGGAGATCGCGCCGGCGTTCATGATCATGGCCGCGGCCGCCGTTACCTTCATGACGCTGCTGTGGTTTCGCGAGACTTATCGCACCCCGTTCATCGGAGGCAGTTCCGGCACGGCCGCCGCCTACGCGTGAGGCGCGCTGCCGGAGAAGACGCGCGGTCGGTCCATGCCGTCAAAGCCGCAAGGCGGCTTCGGGCGGCGTGAATTTGAGCTTCAGCGCTTCGGCGACCGCGCGGTGCGTGATCATGCCTTCGTAGACGTTGAGCCCGTGGCGCAGATGCTCATCTTCGCCGAGCGCGCGGCGATAGCCTTTGTCGGCGAGCGCCAGCACGAAGGGCAACGTCACGTTGTTGAGAGCGAACGTCGACGTGCGGGCGACCGCGCCCGGCATATTGGTGACGCAATAGTGCACGACGTCGTCGACGATGTAAGTCGGCGCCGAATGCGTCGTCGGCCGCGATGTCTCGCAACATCCGCCTTGATCGATGGCGATATCCACGATGACGGAGCCCGCCTTCATCGCCTTGACGGTGTCGGCGGTGATCAGCTTTGGCGCTGCGGCGCCCGGTATCAGCACCGACGCGATCACGAGATCCGCACGGCGGCACAGCGTCTCGATGGCATCGCTGGTGGAAAACACCGTGCGCACCCGGGCGCCGAGCTGGTTCGCGATCCGGCGCAGCACCTCCGGATTGCGGTCGATGACGGTCACCGTCGCGCCCATTCCCGCGCTGATCAGGGCGGCGTGGCTGCCGGCGACGCCGCCGCCGAGGATCACGACGTCCGCCGGCGGGACGCCGGGAACGCCGCCGAGCAGCACCCCGCGTCCGCCGTTTTCTTTTTCCAGGCAACGCGCGCCGACATGCGGCGCCATGCGGCCCGCGACCTCCGACATCGGCGTCAACAGCGGGAGCGTGCCCTGGGGTGACGTCACCGTCTCGTAGGCGATGGCGATGACGCCCGACGCCACCAGGTCGGCGGTCTGTTGCGGGTCGGCCGCCAGATGCAAATAGGTGAAGAGGACTTGGCCGGGTCTGAGCTGCTTGCGCTCCGGCGCGAGCGGCTCCTTGACCTTCACGATCAGCTCGCTGCGCGCATAGACCTGCTCGGCGTCGGGCACGATCTCGGCTCCGACCGAGCGGTAATGGGCATCGGCAATGCCGGCTCCCAGTCCGGCGCTCTTTTCGACGAGGACGTGGTGGCCGTTCCGGGTGAGCTCGCGCACCGTCGAGGGCACCAGACCCACCCGATACTCGCTGTCCTTGATTTCCTTCGGCACGCCGACCAGCATTTTTGCGATTCCGGATGTCACCTACCGCGCCGCTCCGAAAATCGGATTCGGGCGCGCAAAGTCTACGTCTCGCGCGCCCTTGTGGCCACTACCGGGCATTCGTCGCTTTGTCACCGGTCGGCGCTGCTTGATTTCCCCCGTCGGGTCGCGTTCCTTAACGTCCGTCAGTCAGTCAAGCGAGGAGCGCCACGTGAGCGAGGATCCCTACGCTGTGCTGGGCGTGAAGCCGGAGGCGACGCAGGAGGAGATCCGCAAGGTCTATCGTGGGCTGGCGAAAAAGCTGCACCCGGACCTCAATCCCGGCGACCGGCAAGCGGAGGAAAAGTTCAAGCAGATCTCGGCGGCCTATGACATCGTGGGCGATGCCGAGAAACGGGCGCGCTTCGACCGCGGCGAAATCGATGCCGCCGGAAACGAACGGCCGCGCGAGCGCTATTACCGCGATTTCCACGGTGCCGGCGAGGAGCCGCATGTTTACAGCAGCAGCGGCGGCTTCTCCGATTTCATGGACTCGGAAGATATCCTCAAGGAAATGTTCGGGCGCGGCGGTGGCGAAGGCCGCATTCGCCTGCGCGGGCAGGACGCGCTCTACCGCCTGCCGGTCGAATTCCTGGAAGCCTTGAACGGCGCCACCAAGCGGATCACGTTGCCCGACGGCGGCACCCTCGATGTCGTCATTCCAGCCGGTACCCGGGACAAGCAGGTTCTGCGGCTGCGCGGAAAGGGCGGGCCGGGACTCGGCGGAGGTCCGCCCGGCGACGCACTGGTCGAGATCGACGTCGAGCCGCACAAGTTCTTCACCCGCAACGGCGACGACATCCATCTCGAATTGCCGATCAGCCTGCCCGAGGCGGTGCTCGGGGCGAAGCTCGACGTCCCCACGCCGAGCGGACCGGTGCGCATGACGGTCCCCAAAGGCGCCAACACGGGAACGGTGCTCAGGCTCAAAGGCAAGGGCGCGCCGCGCAGCGACAAGAGTCATGGCGACGAATACGTGACCCTCAAGATTGTTCTGCCGCAGCAGCTCGATTCGGAAATCGAGGAATTCGCGCGGCGCTGGCAAGCGGGGCAAAGCCAAAATCCCCGCCGGCATCTGGAGGCTTGAATGATCTCGGTTCAGGAATTTCTGATCCGCGCCCGCCTCGAGCATCGCTCGCTCGAAGCCTGGATCTCGGCCGGCTGGCTCGTTCCCCCGCAAACCGAGCCGGAGCTGATGTTCTCCGACGTCGACATCGCGCGCGCGCAGCTCATTCGCGATCTGCGTGAGGACTTCGGCGTCAACGATGAAGGCGTCTCGGTCATCCTGCATCTCGTCGATCAGATGCACGGCTTGCGCCGGAGCATGCAGGGTTTGCTCGACGAAATGCACGCGCGCGGAAGGCCGTCCGGCGAAGGATGATGGTGAGGGGCTCGGTGGACGCCCCCGCATCGCGCCGATGGCCCCCACGGTGCGCGAATGCCAGCCACGAGAGGATCATGCCGAACCGTCGTACCATCAACGTTATCGCGCTCGCCGGCGTGATGCTCCTGCTCGGGCTTGCACCGGGCCAGACCGAGGACTATCCGTCGCGACCGGTCCGCCTGATCATCACCACGCCGGCCGGCAGCCTGGTCGATGTCCTTGGTCGGCTGTTCGCACAGGATCTAAGCGACCGCCTCGGCCAGACGATCGTGGTGGACAATCGGCCCGGCGCCATGACGCAAATCGGCGCGGATGCGCTCAATCGCGCGTCTCCCGACGGCTACACACTGATGATCGTCACGTCGGAAGCGACGATGCTGCCGTTTCTCAAGAAGAGCTATCGCTACGACCCCGTGAAGGACTTCACCCCGATTGCCCTCCTCGCCACCTCCTGGACGGTGTTCGCGGTCAATCCGAAAGTGCCGGCCAGCACGCTTGCCGAGCTCATCGCCTATTCCAAAGCCAATCCGGGGCGGGTCCGCTACGGCAGCGGCGGTGTCGGGGGCGCGCTTCACATCGCGGTCGAGATGCTGCGACTGAAGACCGGCGCCGACCTCGTGCACGTTCCCTATCGCGGCGGCGGACAGGCGGCGAGCGACGCGGTGGCCGGACAGATCGAGATGGTGTCGCTCGGGCTCGCGAGCGCGCGCGTCGCCGAGGGCGGTGCGCTGCGCGTCCTCGCCCAGACCGGGCCGCGGCGGCATCCGATGTTCGCCGACGTGCCGACCACCGCCGAGCTTGGGATGCCGGACGTGCGCATGGATACCTGGTTCGGCTTGCTCGCCCCGCCGGATACGCCCGAGCCGATCGTCGCCCGCTTGGTGCGCGAGAGCGACGCCGTGGTGAATCAACCCGGCTTTCGCGAGAAGTTGTTCCGTATCGGCTGCGACGCCGCATGGATGCCGCCGACGGAGTTTGGCATCTTCATGCGCGATGACGCCAAGAAATGGGAAAAGCTCATTCCGGCGATGGGCATTCTGATGGTCGATTAGTCGTGGAGCAAGATGCGATGGCAAGCGGATTGACGTGGCCGAACGGCAAGAAGGTCGCCGTCTCGGTGACCGTGATGTTCGAAACCTGGGCGGACGAAAAGGCCCCGACCTACTCGGTGCAGACCACGCATCTCAAACCGGGGACGCTCGATCATGCCGGCAAGGCCTGGTCCACTTACGGCGGCCGGGTGGGCGTCTGGCGCATCATCAGGCTTCTGGATCGACTCGGCATTCCCGGCACGTTCTGCGTCAACGCGCGCTGCACCGAGGAATATCCCGAAGCGGTCAAACAGATCGTGCGCTCCGGTCACGACATCGCCGGCCACGCCTATACCCAGGACCAGCTCCTCGCCTACATGTCATTGGAGCAACAGGAGAGCACGATCCGCCGCAGCATCGATCTGTTGCAGCAATGCGGCGGCAAGACGGTGACCGGTTGGGCCTCTCCGGTGGTCGCCTTCACGCCGGAAACCGCCGGCTTCCTTGCCAAGGCGGGGCTCATTTGGACGACCGACGTCACTTATGCCGATCTGCCGATCAAAATTCAGACGGCGCACGGCACGATCGCCGGCGTGCCAACGACGGATTTCTCCGACAACCGCGTGCTGCGCGCCAATCCGCGCGATCTCTACCACGCCCACAAGGGCACCTTCGAGTATCTCATCGAGAACGAACCCATGGGGCTTTTGGTGCTCGTGATCCATTGTCAGTTCGGCGGCCGTCCTCTGATCGCCGCCGTGCTCAACGAGCTGTTGGCCGAGTTCGCACGCTCGAGCGATGTCTGGTTCGCCCGGCACGAGGAACTCGCGCGCTGGGCGCTCGACGCCGATGTCGATGAGCACAGCTATCGAAGCCGCTTCTTCGAAGCCGCCGCGGCGAATACGCCCGCACCGGGGCGCTTGCGCGGCGCGGCGCAACGTTGAAGAAGGATTGGTCGCCCGCAACGATGGGCCGTCAACGTTTCTCCGGCAAGGCGAACACGTAGATCTCGTTGTGGCCGCGCACGGTCTTGATGCGGGACAACTGCAGCGGGTTCGCCGTGGCTGATTGCCCGTCTCCGGTCATCACTGCGACGTACTGCCGTCCGTTCACCGCGTAAGTGATCGTGCTCATCTGGATCGCTCCGCCGACCACGGTCTCCCAGAGAATCTTGCCGCTGTCGGCGTCGAACGCGCGGAACCTGCGATTGAGGTCGCCCCAGAACAGAAGATCGCCGGCCGTGACCAAGGCCGAGCCGTTTCCCGGCGCCGGCTGAGTGTGAATGCGCTCGATCCTGCCGGTCGCGAGGTCGACCTTGGCGATCGACGAGAAGGTCTTGGGATCCGATCCCGGACGCATGACGGCGCGGCGCGGACCCCAACCCTGCGGGTTGGCGCTGTTCGCGGTCATGTCGAGACAGGCGTCGTGATAGGGAATGTAGAGCGCGTTCTTGCCGGGATGATAGGCCGTGGACCAGTAGCCCCGGGTGTTGTGGAAGCAGACCAGGATGCGGTCCTTGTCCTTCTTCATCACCGCATTCCAATTGATGTGCGTGCGCCCGGTATCGACGTCGATGTCGGAGATGTGGAATTCCGGGACGTCCAACGGAAACGGCGTGGCCCAGAGGAATTGCCCGTTGGCGCGGTCGAGCGCCCAAATCCCGCCGGCTTCTCCGACCTCGACCACGACGTCGCGCTCTTGCCCGCGCGCGATATTGGGGTTGATCCACTTCACCGCGCCGGGATCGGGATTGACCGCGGTGCGCAACAGCGTTCGCTCGTGAATGTGGTCGAGGTCCCAGTCGTCCCCCGGCAGATGCTGGTAGTACCATTTGAGCTGCCCGGTCTCGATATCGAGCGCCAAGGTCGAATTGGAATAGAGATCGGCGGGCGCGGTCTGCGCGGTGCCCTCGGCGCTGCCGTGACGTTTGAGCCTGGTGTAAGGCTTGGGATTGGCCACCGCCCAATAAAGCGTCTTGCGTTGCGGATCGTACGAACCCGGCAGCCCCCAGCTGCTGGCGACGCGCCGCTCGGCCGGTACGTTGCCCCAGGTATCGCCGCCCGGCTCGCCGGGAGCGGCGGTGTTGTAGAATTTCCAGACTTCTTTGCCGGTGCTGGCGTCGTGCGCCGCTATGAAGCAGCCGGCGCGCGTCTCGCAGGTGCGGCCGGTGATGACTTTGCCCTCGACCACGAGCGGCGCCGACGTGTGCTGGGTGAGCTCTTTATAGTCCTGGACTTTGGTCTCCCAGCGGACCTTGCCGGTGCGCGCGTCGAGCGCCACCAGAAAGCCATCGGGGCTCTCGAAGAAGATCATGTCCTCGAAGATCGCGAGCCCCTTCTGCCGCGCGGACGTGGGCGCGCCGATGAAGTCGGTCATCTCTTTCGGATACTCGCGCGAATAGTCCCAGATCAGATCGCCGTTGGTGGCATCGAGCGCGAGCACGCCAGCGCCCGGGCTGACGACATACATGACGCCCTGATAGACGATCGGGATGGATTCGTTGGTTCCGGCCGCCATCCCGCGCGCCCATGCGAGCGCAAGCCCGGCGACGGTGTCGCGGTTGATCTCTTTGAGCGGGCTGAAACGTTGCTCGTCGTAGGTGCGATTGAGCATGAGCCAATCGCCGGGCGGCGGGTTCGCCAGCATCTCGCGCGTGACCGGCTTGAAATCGCCGGTTTGCGCGCCCAAGGGGGTCGCGAGCATGCTCACGAGCGTGGCAGCGAACAAAGAAGCCCTCACCATGATTCCCTCCCTTTGCTATCTTTTTTGTCCTTGCGCCCCCATGGGAGAGCAAGCCAGGGAGGAATTGAAATCCAGACCAAGGGCGAACACAACCGGCAAACTCACGCGAGCGCCAAGGCGCGCACCTGCACGGGCAACAGGCGAGAATCCATCATGCGCAACGCAGTCGCAGTCTGCACTAGCTTCGTCGCATGTGTGCTGGCAGGAGTCGGGGCGGCCGCGTGGGCGGAGGATCAAGTCGAGGCGGGCGCGCAGCTCTACGAGGAACATTGCATGGGATGCCATGGCGAGAAGCTCAAGGCTCCCGGCACGAGCTTCGATCTGCGCAAGCTCACCGCCGAGCAGCGGTCGCGCTTCGACAAGTTCGTCTTGGACGGCAAAGGCCAGATGCCGCCGTGGCGCGGGACGCTCAACGAGGCCGAACTCGATCAGCTCTGGGCGTATATTCGAGCGCACGCTGATTGAGGCTCGACAGACGCGGACTCCTCGCCGGCGAATCCTTTCGTCGGCGTCGCGCGAGATCACAGCGCCTTGACGATCTCTTCCGTCATCTTCTTGGCATCGCCGAACAGCATCATGGTGTTGTCGCGGTAGAACAGCGTGTTGTCGATGCCGGCGTAGCCCGAGGACAGCGAGCGCTTGGAAAACATCACCGTGCCGGCCTTCCACACTTCCAACACCGGCATGCCGTAGATCGGCGAGGACGGATCTTCCTTTGCCGCCGGATTGGTCACGTCGTTCGCCCCAATCACGAAGGCGACGTCGGCTTGGCCGAATTCGGAATTGATGTCGTCGAGCTCGAACACCTCGTCATAAGGGACGTTCGCCTCCGCGAGCAGCACGTTCATGTGGCCGGGCATGCGGCCGGCGACCGGATGGATGGCATATTTCACCTCGACGCCTTCCTTCTTGAGCCGGTCCGCCATTTCACGCAGCGCATGTTGTGCCTGCGCCACCGCCATGCCGTAGCCCGGCACGATGATCACCTTGCCGGCGTTCTTCAATATGAAGGCGGCGTCCTCGGCGGAGCCCTGCTTCACCGGCCGCTGCTCCTTGCTGGCGGGCCCCGCGACCTCGCCGCCGAAGCCGCCGAGGATCACGGCGATGAAGCTGCGGTTCATGCCCTTGCACATGATGTAGGACAGGATCGCGCCCGAGGAGCCGACCAGCGCGCCCGTAATGATGAGCGCGGAATTGCCCAGCGTGAAGCCGATGCCGGCCGCGGCCCAGCCGGAATAGGAATTGAGCATCGAGATCACCACCGGCATGTCGGCGCCGCCGATCGGGATGATGATGAGCACGCCGAAGGCAAAGGCGGCGAAGACCAGCAGCCAGAAGGCGAGATGGCTTTCGGCGCGGGCGAGCAAGACGATCAGCACGATGATGGCAAGCGCCAGCGCGATGTTGATGGCGTGGCGGGCGGGAAGGATGATGGGCGCGCCGCTCATGCGGCCGGAGAGTTTCAGGAACGCAATCACCGAGCCGGTGAAGGTGACGGCGCCGATGGCGACGCCGAGCGACATCTCGACGAGGCTCGACTTGTGGATCGCGCCGACGGTGCCGATGTCGAACGCCGCCGGCGCGTAGAGCGCCCCGGCAGCCACCAGCACCGCCGCCATGCCGACCAGCGAATGGAACGCCGCGACCAGTTCCGGCATCGAAGTCATCGGCACGCGGCGCGCAATCACCGCCCCCGTGCTGCCGCCGATCGCCATCCCGACGACGACAAGCGCCCAGGCGCCGATGTCGGCGGGAGGGTGCGACGCGAGCGTGGTGACGATGGCGATCGCCATCCCGATCATGCCGAGCAGGTTGCCCCGCCGGCTGGTTTCGGGACTCGACAGCCCACGCAGCGCCAGGATGAAGAGAACGCCGGCGGCAAGGTAAAGCAGCGCGACGACATCGGCGGACATCGGCTGGCTCACTTCTTCTTCTGGTACATGCCGAGCATGCGTTGCGTCACCAGGAACCCGCCGAAAATGTTGACCGAGGCGAAGATGAGCGCGATGAAGCCGAGAACGCGCGCCCAGATCGGCCCCTTGTCGCCAGTCACGAGCGCAACCCCGACGGCGAGCAGCGCGCCCACCACGATCACGGACGAGATCGCGTTCGTCACCGACATCAACGGGGTGTGCAAGGCCGGCGTCACCGACCACACCACGTAGTAACCCACGAAGATCGCAATCACGAAGATCGAGAAGCGGAACACGAATGGATCGACCGCCCCGTTGCTCACGGCGTGCATGGCGCCGCCCGAGGCCGCCGCGATGATGTCGAGCTGGGCGAGAGTAAAGTTTTGGGCGAGGTCCGGGGCCGCCGAACTACCCGCGGCGCTCATCGCCGCGAGCGCGCCGGTCGGGATGAAGGTTGCCATTGCGTTCTCCTTGAGCTCGCCCAGTTCCTCGCCGTCATGCCCGCGAAGGCGTCCAGTATCCACGGAACCACGTCAGACCACGCAACGACACCGAGGGAAGGCACGAGTCAGCCGCCGCCGAGCGCGCGTCTTCCTGGCGATGCGATATCACGCGGCACTCTGTCACGCGGCACTCTTGGGCGCGAAGCTTGGATGAATGACGGCGCCGTCGCGCGTGAGCGCGGTCGCTTTCACGATCTCGTCGTCCCACTTGACCGCAAGCGCCTTCGCGTTCTTGTCCACCAGGATTTCCAGGAAGGCGAAAAGGTTCTTGGCGTAGAGGCTCGAAGCGGACGCGGCGATGCGGCTCGGCACGTTGCGATGGCCGACGATCTTGACGCCGCCCGCTTCCACCACTTCGCCCGCCTTGGCGAGCTCGCAATTGCCGCCGCGCTCGACCGCGAGATCGACGATCACCGAGCCCGGCCGCATCGAGGCGACCATGTCCTTGGAGATGAGCCGCGGCGCCGGCCGGCCCGGGATCAGCGCCGTGGTGATCACGATGTCCTGCTTCTTGATGTGCTCGGCGACCAGCGCGGCCTGCTTGGCCTGATAGTCCTTCGACATTTCCTTGGCGTAGCCGCCCGCGGTCTCGGCTTGCTTGAACTCCTCGTCCTCGACGGCGATGAACTTGGCGCCGAGGCTCTCCACCTGCTCCTTGGCCGCCGGGCGCACGTCGGTGGCGGTGACGATGGCGCCGAGCCGGCGCGCGGTGGCGATCGCCTGCAGGCCAGCGACGCCCGCGCCCATGACGAAGACCTTCGCCGCCGGTATCGTGCCGGCCGCCGTCATCATCATTGGCAGCGCGCGGCCATATTCGGCGGCGGCATCGATGACGGCCCGGTAGCCCGCGAGATTCGCCTGGCTCGAGAGCACGTCCATGACCTGCGCGCGAGTGATGCGCGGCAACAGCTCCATCGCGAAGGCGGTGATGCCGGCATCGGCCATCGCCTTGAGCGCGGCGTCCTCGCCATAAGGATCCATGATGGCGATGACGAGCGCGCCCCGCTTGTAGCCGGCAAGCTCGGAGGCGGCCGGTCGGCGCACCTTGAGCACCACGTCGGCATCCTTGAGGGCGCCGTTGGTCACGGTTGCGCCGGCGGCGGTGAATTCGGCGTCGGGAATGCCGGATTTCGTTCCGGCGCCCGGCTCGACGGCGACGTCGGCGCCGAGCCCTTTCATCTTCTTGACCGTTTCCGGCGTCGCCGCGACCCGGCCTTCCGCTGGGTCGATCTCACGCGCGACCGCAATGCGCATTCACCGCCTCCTCGTGACCGGCGATTAAGCTCCGCTTCAGCCACCGGAAGCAAGGGCGAGCGCGATCAGCGAGACCATTACCATGATGATGCTCGGCAGCCTCGCCCCGCTCAAAAAACCATGGGCCGCCACGATGGTCGCGATCACGAAGATCGCAAACGCCAGCAGCCAGTGACCGGCGACGGCGCCGATCGCCAGTCCGAGCACAATGTTGGCGACATGAGCCCCGCCGACGACGATCAAATGAACGAAACGGTCGTACATCGCCACGTGCGCGGGGAGGTCGTTGCCCTGCGCCGTTGCGTATTCGACCTGCCCATGGTCGGCCATTCGCTCCTCCACTCCTGCGCCCGGTCCGGCAGGCGGGGAATTAGCGCAATTGCCCCGCGAGGGCAACGGCGCCAGCCGACGTCGCCCCATCGTCGTTTCGAGCAACAGGTTTGCGACGTGGTTGCGACGCGGCGATGACGCCGCCGGCGCGCGTGGCAGTTCAACGCTCGGACGCCGACTTGTCGAGGCCGACGGCCGCCAGCGCCGCGGTCTGCCGATCGGTGACGCGGCGAATCGAAAAATCCTCGATGGCCTCATTGAACAGCTTGTGGAAATTGAGCTCGGCGCGCAGATGCAGAAACACCGCGCCGAGCCCGATCGCGGCCCGGTCCATGAACACGAATTCGCGCGGCACCGTAACCGGCCCGCGCTGCTTGAGCGCCTGATGCACCCGGAACGCTTCGCGCCGGCCGTATTCGGCCGGCTTGACGCCGTCGGCGAGGCTGCGCACCCGGTCGTCCAGCAACGGTCCATAGATGAAGCGCGCCCAGATATTGAGCGCGTCGATCAATTCCCGATTGAGCCGCTTGAAGCCCCAAGTCTCGTAGGCGCGAACGATGAGATCGGCGTCGGATCGCAAGAGCCCATGATAGAGATCGACCACCCCGCCGACGAATTTCGGTGGGAAGATGCGGATGCAGCCGTAATCCAAGAGATTGATGCCGGCAGGCCGGCCGGCCACATCGAACACGGTGTAGTTGCCGAGATGCGGATCGCCGTGGATCACGCCATAGCGACTGAACGACCACCACCAGGCCGTGAACATCGCGGTGCCGAGCCGGTTGCGGGTGGCGAGGTCGGCCTTGGTGTGCTCGAGCAGCCGGCGCCCATCGAGCCAGTCGAGGGTGAGGAGGCGGCCGCTCGAGAGCTCCGGCCATGTTCGCGGCACGCGGATTTGCTCGATGCCTTCGAGCATCTTGCGATAGAGCATGACGTGCTTGGCTTCGCGCCGGTAATCGAGCTCCTCGCGAATGCGCGCGCCGATTTCCTTGGCGATCTCGGTGGTGTCGATCACCGGGTCCATGCGCCGGTGGATGGCGAAGATCAGCTGCAGCTGCCGTAGATCCGCCTCGACCGCCGACTGCATGTCCGGATATTGCAGCTTGCAGGCAAGCGCGGCGCCGTCGTGGGCGCGCGCGCGATGCACTTGCCCGAGCGAAGCGGCGGCGGACGGACGATGCTCGAAGTTTGAGAATTTTTTCTGCCAGTCGCGCCCGAGCTCGGCGGCCATGCGGCGCTTGACGAAGGCCCAACCCATGGGCGGCGCCTCGCTCTGCAGCTTCATCAGCTCGGCGGCGTATTCCGGCGGCAGCGCATCGGGGATGGTGGCCATGAGCTGGGCCACCTTCATGATCGGACCCTTGAGGCCGCCGAGCGCCGCCGCAAGCTCGATGGCGTTCTTGCCGCGGTCGAGCGCGAGCCCGAACAGCCGCGCGCCGGCGATGCGTGCTGCGACCCCGCTCATGTTGGCGCCGACGCGCGCATAGCGGGCGGCGCGGGCGGAGAAGCGGTTGGCTTCGCGGTCGGTCATAAGTTTGCTCGACTGACGATGCCGAGATAGATGGCGCTCGCGGGGCCTACCGGCCAGGCGCATCCGAGATATTGTCCTCGATCCATCGTGCGAGGCCGTTCTCCTCGACCTCGGCCGCCGCGGGCGCGAGGATCATAGCGCTGGCCGCTGCGTTTGTTGACGGCCTTTGCCGCCCGCCGGCCCGAGAAGTCCAAGATCACCGGCGCGTCGGCGCCGCTTGGCCAATCTATTCCAACCCTTCCAATTCGGTGATCATGCGCTCGATCACGCCGAGCCCGCCCTGCCAAAACGCGGGGTCGTGGGCATCAAGACCGAAGGGCGCCAGTAGCTCGGAATGGTGTTTGGTGCCGCCGGCGGCAAGCATGTCGAGATAGCGCTCGGCAAAACCTTCGGCCGCCCGCTCGTAGACGGCATAAAGCGAGTTCACCAGGCAATCGCCGAAGGCATAGGCGTAGACGTAGAACGGGGCGTGCACGAAGTGCGAGATATAGGCCCAGAAGGTCTCATAGCCGGGCTTGAGCTCGATCGCGGGACCGAGGCTCTCCTGCTGTACCTCCAGCCAGAGCGCGCTGAGGCGCTCGGCGGTAAGCTCGCCGCTCCTGCGTTCGGTATGGACCTTGCGCTCGAAGGTATAGAACGCGATCTGGCGCACCACCGTATTGATCATGTCCTCGACCTTGGCGGCGAGCATGGCCTTGCGCTGCTTGTGGTCGGCATTGGCGAGAAGCTTCTTGAACGTGAGCATTTCGCCGAAGACGCTCGCGGTCTCGGCGAGCGTGAGCGGGGTCGGGGCCATCAGCGCGCCGTTCGGCGCGGCCAGCACCTGGTGCACGCCGTGCCCGAGCTCGTGGGCGAGCGTCATCACGTCGCGCGGCCTGCCCTGGTAATTAAGCAGCACGTAGGGGTGTGCCGAGGGCACGGTCGGATGCGAGAAGGCGCCGGGCGCTTTGCCAGGGCGCACCGGCGCGTCGATCCAGTTGTCGCTGAAGAAGCGCTCCGCGATCGCGGCCATGTCGGGTGAGAACGCGCCATAGGCGCCGAGCACGGTCGTGCGCGCCTCGTTCCAGCCGATGGTGCGGGTCGGAACCGCGGGTAGCGGCGCGTTGCGGTCCCAGTGCGGCAGCCGCTTTTTGCCGAACCAGCGCGCCTTGAGCGCGTAATAGCGATGCGAGAGGCGCGGATAGGCGGCGCGCACCGCTTCGACCAACGCCTCAACCACTTCGGGCTCGACCCGATTCGCCAGATGTCGAGCGTCGGCCACATCCGCAAAACCGCGCCACCGGTCGGAGATTTCCTTGTCCTTGCCGAGCACATTGGTGACCAGCGCAAACGTTCGCAGGTTCTCCTTGAACGTCTTGGCGAGCGCCTGCGAGGCCGCCTGGCGCATCGCCGCGCGCGGATCCTGCATGAGATTGAGCGTCGGCTCGATCGCCAGCGACTGCGAGCCGACCTTGAAGCGCAGGCTGGCGATGGTCTCGTCGAACAAGCGGTTCCACGCCGAATAGCCCGTCACCGACTTCTCGTGAAAGAGCTGCTCGACACGATCCTCGAGCTGATAGGGCTTGTCCTTGCGGACGTCTTCGATCCACGGCCGGTAGTGCGCCAACGCCGGATCTTGCATGGCGGCTTCGAGCTTGGCGTCATCGAGCCGATTGAGCTCGAGCGTGAAGAACAGAAGATGCGTGGAGGCCGCCGTGACGCGCTCCTGCACGTCGGCGTAGAATTTCGCGCGCGCGGGATCGACGGTGTCGCCGGCGTGGAGGAGGCCGGCATAGGAAGTGAGCCGGCCGAGAAGATCATCGAGCGCCTCGTAGCGCTTCACCGCCGCCACGAGCTGCGATCCCGCATCGGATCGCTCGACGAGGGCCGCGAGCTTGCCCTTAAAGGCCTCCTCGAACGCCAGGCTTTCGGCGGCGCCGCGATCGAGGTCGCGCTTGACCTGCGGATCATCGATCCCGGCATAGAGGTCGGCGAGGTTCCATTCCGGCAGCACGCCGAGACGGCTTGGGGGACGGGACTTGGGCGCTCGTTGAGCGACGGCGCGTTTTGCTTGTGTGGGCATGACAGGTTGCGAAGGAGCGATGATTGCGGGAGGTCGCTGGAACGCCGATGGAGGCGGGCATGGATGGATATGGCGCGAGATCGCCGCGGGTCAACCGGGCCCCGAGAAATCGCGGCAGCGGTCACCGCGCGACACTCGAAATCGCGAGCAATATGAGGCGCGTAGTGGTTGCGGCAAACGCGGCAATTTTAACGCCTCGTTAAGCCTGATCGGCGACAGTGCCCCAATTCGGCACACGTTCAGCCTAGGGTCGCGGCATGCGCGAACGAAGTTTGATCGTCAACGACGCTCCTGTGGAGCGCCGCCTCCTCGACCACACCGAGCGCGGATTCGGCTACGAACCCGGCCTGGCACTGCTCGACGAAAGCGGCCATGTGCGCGCGCTTGCCGACATCGAAGCCGAGGCCATCCGATTCGCGATCGGCCATTACCGCGGTCAGATGTCCGAGGTCGCGCGGCGGTTGCACATCGGACGCTCGACGCTTTACCGTAAGCTCGATTCGCTCGGACTTGATGCCGAAATCTCGGGTGCGAAAGTGCCTACGTTGTAATCCGGCATCATTATCGGTGGTGTAAACCCGACAATCGTGTAATCCGGGGACAGTTGTTGAGAAAAAAATGGCTCGCCCCTTGCAGGCGGGTGACAACGAACCAAAATCGACCCAATTCTCCCGCAATCAGACCAAATTCTCCCGCAATCATCTGCTCGGCTGCCTCGATGGGCGAATCCACGTCAGGTTTCGCACCCGGATGGCGCAGATGGATCTGAACGTGGGGCCCCCACGTAACACGGGTCCACGGGAACTTTGGGAGAGTGTCCGAATGAACGGCCCCCGCTTAGAGCGCATCTTGGCGAGCACGGCTTTGGCCCTGGTCCTGGCGGCGCTGATGAGCGCCTCCGCCACTGCGCAAGAGGTGGGCGCGCCGACTGCGGCCACGTCAAGCGAAACTGCTGCGGCGGCAGGCGCAGCTGCACTGGGGACGAGCGAAGCTTCGCCTGCGCCGAGTGCGGCGCCCGCTGCCGCGAGCGAGGCTACGCCCGCGCCCAAAGATGCCGCGGCCCCCGCGCCGGCGGCCAATCCCGCCGTCGCGAGCGAGCCAGCGGCGGCACCCGATCCGCTGGCGACGCTCGATCCCGCCGACCGCGCGGTGGCGGAAAAGATTCGCGACCTGCTCGCCGCCAAGACCGACACGATTTTCGCCAGCAAGCGAGAGCGCGCGACCGTCGAGGCATTCTACCAAAATCGCCAGCTTGCCCCCTTGTGGCTCGACAAGGGCGTGGAGAACGCGCGCGCCCGGGCCGTCATTGCACGCCTGAAGGGCGCCGACGCCGACGGTCTCGACGTCACCGACTATAAGACGCCGACCTTTGCCGGCCTGAGCGCGGACGCGCTGGCCGAAGCCGAACTCAAGCTCACGCAGACGGTGCTCACTTACGCCCGCCACCTGCAGTCGGGCCGCTTCCCCTATACCCGCGTCAGCAACAACATCGAATTGCCGCAGGATCCGCCCGATCCGGCGCAGATCCTCGCCAAGATCGCCGGCGCCGCCGACGCCGCCACCGCGCTCGACGATTTCAGCCCGCCCCACGAGGGCTACAGGAAGCTCAAGGCCATGCTCGCGCAGATGCGCGGCAAGGCTCCCGCCGCCAAAGAAATCGCCGAGGGCCAGCTGCTCAAGCTCAACGCCAAGGCTCCGATGGAAGACCCGCGCGTTCCGCTGCTGCGGGACAAGCTTGGGCTGACCGGGGATGCCTCCGACCTCAGATACGACGCCAAGCTCGCCGAGGCGGTGAAGAAATTCCAGCGCGCCAACGAGCTGCCGGCCACCGGCAATCTCGATTCGAAGACCATCAAGGAGCTCAACGGCCCGCCGCGCGACAAGCAGATCGACGCCGTCATCTCCAACATGGAGCGCTGGCGCTGGTATCCGCGCGATCTCGGCAAGGCCTACGTGGTCGTCAATCTGCCGGACTTCACGCTGCGGGTGGTGCACAACGACGCCCAAGTCTGGAGCACCCGAATCGTGATCGGCAAGACCGACATGCCGACGCCGCTGCTCAGCGAGACGATGAAATACATCACTATCAATCCGACTTGGAACGTGCCGCCGTCGATCGTGTACAACGAATATATGCCGGCGCTGCAGCGCGACCCGACGGTCCTGGAACGACAGGGCCTCAAACTCGTCTACAATCGCGATGGCAGCGTGCACATCTATCAGCCGCCGGGCGAGGCCAACGCGCTCGGACGCATACGGTTCAACTTCCCCAACCGCTTCCTGGTTTACCAGCACGACACGCCGGACAAGTACATGTTCGCGCACGATGTGCGCGCCTATAGCCACGGCTGCATGCGCGTGCAGGATCCGGCCAAATATGCCGAGGTTCTCCTCGACATCGCGCGCCCGAACGAGAACTGGACCGCTGACAAGATCAAGCGGATGTTCGGCACGGGCGAGCAGGACATTCAATTACCCGCGCAGATCTGGCTTTTGCTGACCTACCAGAACGCGTTCGTCGACGATGCCGGCCAGCTGCAAATCCGCCGCGACATCTACAATGTCGACAGCCGCACGCTCGCCGCGATCAAGAGCGAGCGCGGCATGATCGAGCCCATGCAGGAGCGCAAGCGCGAGCAAGAAGCGGTGTCGACAAGCCAACGGCGGCCCGGCGCCGCGGCGCCGCGTAACGTCTCGTTCTTCGAGGCGCTGTTCGGTTTCGGCAGCCGCCCGCCGCAAGGCAGGCCGGTGCCGCCGCGCGGCATCACCCGCTAAAGCTCCACATCCGCGCGCTCGCTTGGCCGACGCGGCGGGTTTGGATCGTGTCGCTCAATAGTAGGATTCTCCGCAGTAGGGTTAACCGCGGCAAGCTTTTGCCATAGTCGCCTGTCACGCTTGCGGTTATCGGGGGGGACGGGTGCGCTAACGTCGCGTTGACCCTTCCCTAATGAGCAGAGCGTCAGCCGTCTTCGCTGTGGTGAGTAACCGCGGCGAGCGACGGAGCTTGTCGCCCGCATGGAGCGCGGCGCTGACGCCAGTATAGGGTTGGCACGTGGCGGTGAAGGTCGCGCACAGGAATCTATCGTCCTTGCGTTCGGTCCGGGCGGGCTACTGCTGCAGCATCGCCGCTCTTCTCGTTTTTTTCGGAAGCGAGAACTTGCAAAACGCAAGGGCCGACGGCGAGACGCGGACAATCTCCTTCCACCACATCCACACCGACGAGGAACTGACCGTCACCTACAAGGTGAACGGCCGGTATGACGACGAGGCGCTCAGGAAAATCGACAACCTGCTGCGCGACTGGCGCGAATCAAAAGCGATCAGGATGGATCCCCACCTGATCGACCTCCTGTGGGAGGTTCATCGCGAGCTCGGCGCCAAGGAAGCGATCTGGATCGTATGCGGATTCCGTTCGCCCGAGACCAACGCCATGCTACGGCGGCGCTCGAGCGGGGTCGCCCAGTTCAGCCAGCACATGTTGGGCAAGGCCATCGACTTCTACATTCCCGGCGTATCGCTCGAGCAGTTGCGCGAAGCCGGCCTGCGAGCGCAACGCGGCGGCGTCGGCTTTTATCCCACATCGGGCGCGCCTTTCGTACACATGGACACCGGAAGCGTGCGCCATTGGCCGCGCATGCCGGAGGCGCAGCTCGCGAGCGTGCTCTCGAAGGGACAGCTCGGCAGCGCGGCGGCCTCGGATGGGAGCCAGCGCAGCCGCATGCCCGGCTTGCTGGCCAGGCTGTTCGGCGCCGGCAGAGACGAGGCGCAGGACACCGCCACCGCGGCTGCGTCGCCGCCGGTCAAAGCCGCCGCCGCGCGCAAGCCTGCGGCGCCCGAATCGCGGCCGGAGAAGCCGGCGACCGTCGTCGCCGAATCGCGCGTCGAAAAAGTTGCCATGGTGCCGTTCCCGCCCGCCAAACCCGCCAAGGCGGCCGATCAATTCGCGTCCGCGGCGGTTAAACCGGTGGCCAAGCCGACGCAGACTTCCGAGGCCGCATCCGCGGCATCCGAGCCTGCGCCCGTTCCCGCTGGTTATGAGGTCGCGTCCGCGACGTCAAAACCCGAGAGCGCGCCACGAACAGCAAGCGTCCTTGCGCGGGCGAATGTCTCGGCGAACGACGTCATCAACGAGCGCGGCTATTGGCAGGGACTGCCTAGCCTCGACGCAGCGGATGCCTCGCCGCAAGTCGGCGCGGCGCGCACAGCGCCATCTGCAACGCCGCGACGTGCGATCGCCAGCGCCGTTGCGGCGCCGTGGCCGCTCACCGATCGTAGCGATAACGAGCCGATGAACGCTCTCGCCTATGCGGCGCAGCCCACTCCGATCGCCGCCGCCCGTGCGCTGCCGGCGGAGCCGGGAACGTCGCGGGTCGCGCTTGCCGCACTGCCGGAAACCACGATCGCGGTCAAACGCAGCGACGACTATCCCTCCGTTGCGCCGTCCAAAGGCCCGAGCGTGGTGCGGGTGGGCGATCGTTTCAACGATCCGTGGATGCGCGCCATGATCGTGAGCCCGAGCGCACAGATTTTCATGAAAACCACGGTCTATGGCGTGCCGGATTTCCGCGCGCTCGGTCCGTATCTGGTGAAGCCGGCCTCGACCATGATGGCAACTTTCTCGGAGGATCCGTATCGCGGCATGACCAGCGAGAGTTTCGCCGGCAGCGCCGTGGGCTTCACTCGGACGGTCACATTCAGCCCGCCGCGCACGGCAGTGCTGCAGTAGTTCTGCTTCCTATCACGGGGGGAAGGTTGGGGCGTGGCGCCGCAAGTCGGGGAAACCCGGCTTGCGGCGAACCGCGTCAGGGGGCCTGCGCGAGTATATGCTTGCTCGCAGCGGTCAGGTCAGCATGCCGAGCGCATGCAGATAGGTCTCGAGAATCGCCTCCTGCTCGCGCCGTTCATCGGCATCCTGCTTGCGCAACCGCACGATCGTGCGCAGCGCCTTGACGTCGAAGCCGTTGGCCTTGGCCTCGGCATACACGTCGCGAATGTCGTCGGTGATCGCTTTTTTCTCTTCCTCCAGCCGCTCGACGCGCTCCACGAAGGCCTTCAGATGATCCTTCGCAAAGCGGGCGGCAGGCCCTTCCACGGCAGCGGCGGTGGCCATCGAACCCTCCTCCAGTAAGGCGGGCGCAAGGTTTCGGGAGCGCGAGCCTTAAGGTCAAGCCGAACAGCCAGTCATCCCCGGAGTACACAGGCGAAGAAATTTAATGCTTGTGACCTGCCTTCTGGAATGCGGCCTGCTGGTCCTTGGAGGCCTCCTTCTGATGCTTGGCCTTCCATTCATCGTACGGCATGCCGTAGATCGTCTCGCGGCTCTCGTCCTTGGACATCGGCACGCCGCGCGCATCGGCGGCGTCCTTCATCCAGTTCGACAAGCAATTGCGGCAGAAGCCGGCGAGATTCATCAGGTCGATATTCTGCACGTCGGTGTGCTTGCGCAAATGCTCGACGAGGCGGCGGAACGTGGCGGCCTCGAGCTCGGTGCGGGTCTTGTCGTCAAGCGCCATGGCGCGTCCTTTCGCTTGAACATGAGGGTCTCGAGCTGGGGAGCTCCGTGCCATAAGAATAGTGATGGCGAGAGGCGCTTTCCAGCGCGCCTTAAGCGCGTTCACGCGAGTCCATAGCCCGTCGAAGACGGGCGTAAACGCCCTTAACGACGCGCCTTGCGTCCGCCGATCGCACGAAGGATGATCCAACACGCGGCGGCGCGTTCGGCTATTTCGCGCGCGATGAAGGCAGACCCCATGCGCAGCGGGCCCGGCGAGAGTTGCGTGCATCGCGGGCGTTCCGCCACGCCCGAGCTTGAGCCTTGAGCACATCGCCGCGCGCCTTTCTCGAGGGGCTTTTCCGCACGGCGGTGGCGGCCGCGCACCCGCAGAGCTGCCTGCCGGCGCATTTGCCGGCGCCCCCCTCCGGACGCTTGCTCATTCTGGCGGCCGGGAAGGCTGCCGGCTCCATGGCCGAGGTCGCCGAACGCTACTATCTCGACGAGCGTGGCGTGCCGGAAAGCCGCATCAGCGGTATCGCCGTGACCCGTCGCGGCTATGGCCGTCCGACGCGCCGCGTGCGCGTCGTCGAGGCGGGCCACCCGCTGCCCGACGCAGCCGGTCTCGCCGCGACCGGCGAAACGCTCGACCTCGCCGATTCCGCCGGCGCCGAGGATCTGGTGCTGGTGCTGATTTCCGGCGGCGCCTCGGCAAACTGGATCGCGCCCGCCGCCGGGCTCTCGCTTGCGGACAAGCAGGCAGTGACGCGGGCGCTGCTCGCCTGCGGCGCTTCGATCGTCGAAATCAACACGGTGCGCAAGCATCTCTCCCGCATCAAAGGCGGGCGGCTTGCGCAGCATGCGCATCCCGCGCGCGTCGTCGCGGTCGGCATTTCCGACGTGCCGGGGGATGATCCGGCGGTGATCGGCTCGGGCCCGACGGTGCCCGATCGCACCACGCTCTCCGATGCTCGCGCCATCGTGGCGCGCCATCGGCTCGAGCTGTCGGCGCAGGTGACACGAGCGCTCGCCGACCCCGCGAATGAGACGCCGAAGCCGGGTGATGCGGTCTTCGCCGCCACCTCGTTCGCGTTGGCGACGCGGCCCGCCGAGGTCTTCCGCACTGTAGAGGACGCGGCGCGCCCCGCCGGCTACGAATGCGTCCTGCTCGGTACTGCGATCGAGGGCGAGGCGCGCGAAGTCGCCGCCGCGCAGGCACGACTTGCCCGCGATCTCAAGGCGCAGGGGCGGCGCGCCGTGATCCTTTCGGGTGGCGAACTCACGGTGACGCTGCGCGGCAAGGGCCGCGGCGGGCCCAATCAGGAGTATGCGCTGGCGCTGGCGGTGGCGCTGGCGGGGACGAGCGGCATAGCGGCGCTCTCCGGCGACACCGACGGCACCGATGGCGGTGCCGGGCAGCCGGACGATCCCGCGGGCGCCTTCATCGATGCAACCACGCTTGCCCGCGCCGGCTGCCTCGGCCTCGATCCGGCCGTCTTTCTAAACGACAACAATTCGACGGAATTCTTTGAGAAACTTGGCGATCTGGTGACGCCGGGTCCGACGTTGACTAACGTGAACGACTTCCGGGCGATCCTCGTTGACAGTCCTTAGGAGTTCACGCGATATCGGCTTTTCGGACCGTCGAGCGAGTTGAGTGCGGGCGGTATGAAACACCGGTCCACGAGAGCAGGCGTTCGGCGCCACCCTCTGCACCGCTTGGCTGCGGCGCGCGCGCTCACCGGCGGGGCGCTCGTCATGGCGGCAGTCACGCTGACCGCCGAGCCAGCCAGGGCCGATTTCCGCCTCTGCAACAATACCGGCAACCGGGTCGGCATCGCGGTCGGCTACAAGGAGAACGAAGGCTGGACCACCGAAGGCTGGTGGAACGTTTCCGCCCGCAGCTGCGAGACCGTGCTGCGGGGCGCGCTCGTTGCGCGCTTCTATTACATCTATGCGGTCGACTATGACCGCGGCGGAGAATGGTCCGGCCAGGCATTCATGTGCACGCGGGAAAAGGAGTTCACCATCCGCGGTACGGACGATTGCCTCGCGCGCGGCTATGATCGCACCGGCTTTTTCGAAGTCGACACCGGCGACCAGCCGTCCTGGACCGTCCAGCTCACCGAATCGGCCGACCAAGCACCCATGCAACCCCTGCAGTCGCGCGTTCCGATGCTTCAGACCCCTCCGGCTGCGGGCCGACCAGCCGCGCCAACACCGCCGGCGCGAAGCCGCAACTGATGCGACGTCTGCGCCGGACCAAGATCGTCGCGACCCTCGGCCCCGCATCCTCAGACCGACGCGCCATCGCCAGCCTGTTCGAGGCCGGCGCCGACGTCTTCCGCGTCAATATGAGTCACACGACCCATGCGCGCATGCGCGAGCTGGTGGCGGCGATTCGGGAGGTGGAAACCGAGCACGGCCGGCCGATCGGGATCCTGCTCGATCTCCAGGGCCCAAAGCTCAGGCTCGGCAGCTTCGCGGACAATCCGGCCACGCTCGCCAAGGGTAATACCTTCACGCTCGACACCGATCCAACGCCCGGCGATGCCAAGCGGGTGCACCTGCCGCACGCCGAAATCTTCGCCGCCATCGAGCCCGGCCACACGCTCCTGCTCGACGACGGCAAGGTGCGCCTCGTCGCCGTCGAGGCCGACAGCCACCATATCCTCACGCGCGTCGAAGTCGGCGGAAAATTGTCCGACCGTAAAGGCGTGAGCCTCCCCGACACGACCGTGCCGTTCTCGGCGCTGACGGAGAAGGACCGCTCCGATCTTGAAGCCGGGCTCGACACCGGCGTCGACTGGGTTGCGCTCTCTTTCATCCAGCGGCCGGAAGATATCGCCGAGGCCAAGAAGATTACGCGTGGGCGCGCCACCGTCATGGCCAAGATCGAGAAGCCGCAAGCCGTCAATCGGCTGGGAGAGATCATGGATCTCACCGACGCGCTGATGGTGGCGCGCGGCGACCTCGGCGTCGAGATGCCGCTGGAAAAGGTACCCGGGGTGCAAAAGCAGATGACGCGCGCCGCACGCCGCGCCGGCAAGCCGGTCGTGGTCGCGACCCAGATGCTCGAATCCATGATCACAAGTCCCGTCCCCACCCGCGCCGAGGTCTCGGACGTCGCGACCGCGATTTTCGAAGGGGCGGACGCGATCATGCTGTCGGCGGAGTCCGCGGCCGGGCAATATCCGGTCGAAGCGGTCGCCACGATGAACCGTATCGCTGAGGAAGTCGAACGCGATCCGACCTATCTCACCATCATCCACGCCCAGCGCACGGAACCCGAGGCGACCGGCGCCGACGCGATCGCCGCGGCGGCGCGTCAGATCGCCGAAACCCTCGAGCTCTCCGCCATCATCTGCTGGACGAGTTCGGGCTCCACCGGGTTGCGGGTCGCGCGCGAGCGTCCGAAATCACCCATCGTGGCGATTTCTCCGAGGCTGTCGACCGGACGCCGCTTGTCGCTGATATGGGGCGTACATTGCATCGTGGCCGAGGACGCCCACGATCTCGACGACATGGTGGAGCGCGCCTGCCGGCTCGCCTGGAAGGACGGATTCTCCCAGGTAGGGCAGCGGGTCATCATTGTCGCCGGCGTCCCGCTCGGTACGCCGGGCGCGACCAACATGCTGCGCATCGCTTTCGTGGCTCCGGAGGCAGCGCGGGACGCCGGATGACGCACGAGGACGGCGTGGCTCTGGCGGTCCTTCGTCGTCGTGCGACCTCAGATATCGCGGCCGTCGACTTTTTCGCTCAACTTCTTGACCAGATCGGGAAGGCGTTCCAGATGCGGATGGATGGCGAGTGCACGCCGGAACGCATCGAGGGCGTGCTTGTCGTCGCCGAGCTCCTGCAGGATGATTCCGAGTCCCGAGAGCGCGCCGAAATGGCGCGGCTCGCGCGCCAGCACTTCGTGGATATCGGCGAGCGAGCGGCCGAAGTCTTTTTTCGTGTAATAGACGGTCGCTCGGCGATTCCACGCCTCGGTGAAGTCCGGCCGGATGTCGATGACGGCGGTAAGCAGCCGGATGGCAAGATCGAAGTCCTTGCCGTCGGCCGCGCTTTTGGCCCGGCCCATCAACAGATTGGCGGTGTCGCTGCTGGAGGCGAGCCAGATCGCCCAGATGCGGTTCTCGATATATTTCGCGCTTTCGTCGTCGGGCGCGACTTTGAGCGCCGCAAACAGCCGATCGAGATTTTGCGTCTTGTCGCCACGCTGGGCGCGCGGCAGCGAGCTAGGCGGCTCGATCGGCTTGAGCGGCTCGGGATCAACCGTTTCCGCGAGCGCCGACAACCCCCAGGCCGCCGCGAGGATCGCGGCCGCCATCCATGCGAGGAGTCGCTGGCTCATGCGCGCAAGCCTAGCGTTCCGCCGCCGCACGATAAAGACAAGATTTCGTTAGGGCAGCCGTGCAAGCGCGCCAGCGGCGGCGCGCACGAGCCGGGCTCAACCTTGCCGGGCCTTGAAGCGGCGCTGGACCTTGTTGATCACGTAGACGCGGCCTTTGCGGCGGACCAGGCGATTGCCGCGATGGCGGCTGCGCAGCGATTTCAACGAGTTGCGGACTTTCATGACTCTGGCTTTCGTGCGCACGGACGCGCGGTTCGCAAATAGGTGCAAGGTTGCGCGGAAAGTAGGGATGCGAAGGCGGCTCGTCAACACGCCCGGATGGGACGCGCGGCCGCCCCCCGGCAGCGCGCCCTCGGCGACGAATTAATCGGTGTTATTTCGTCATGCGGCTGGGGCGGCGCGCGCGAGCGGCAGTTTCAGCAGTCTGGCCGCGTTGGCAAAGAAGATCGCGTCGCGCTGCGCCTCGGGGATGTCGAGGTCCTTGATCAGCTTGATGGCGCGCGGTTTGAGCGAGGTCAGCGGCGGGGCATCGCTGCCGTAGACGACGCGCTCGGGCCCCATCCAGTCGAGCACCATTTTCATCGCCGGCAGATTGTAGGTGACCGTGTCGAGGTGCATTTTCTTGAGGTAATGGCTCGGCGCATGTTTGATCTTCATCGGCGCGTAAGAGCCGAGGAAGAACGCCTCCTCCTGCAACTCGTAGGCATAGTCCATCCGGCTGATGGTCTCGCAGATGCCCCCGCCGCCGTGCGAAGCCACGATCGTCACGCGCGGAAAGTCCTCCAGGATGCCGCGCACGATCAGCCGCCCCAATGCCAGGCAAAGATCGAACGGCCGTCCGATGCTGGACGCGAGACGATAGTCTCTCATCCGCTCCTCGCCGAAGCCGAGATGCGGCGGATGGATCATCACCGGCACGTCGAGCTCCTGCACCAGTTCCCAAAACGGGCGCGCCTCGTCGTCGTCCGGATAGTGGCCCTTGTGGCTGGAATGAATGAAAATGCCCTTGAGGCCGAGCTCTCGGACAGCACGCTCGGTTTCCTTGATGAAGGCCGGGCCGCCGCAGGGCAGGATCGTCGCGAACGAATAGAGCGTGCCCCGGTATTTCTGCTGAAGCTCGGCGGCGTAGTCGGTCCATTTCTGGACCGCCGGCAGTTCTTCGTGATCGGCTTTGCCACGCAGATAGTGCGCGGCATTCGTCACCACGCTGATGTCGATGCCGTTCTCGTAATGGGCCTCGAGGAAATTCTCGAGCACCATGGGGCAGCCGCGCTCGCCCCACTTCGGCCCGTGCTTGCCGTCCAAAGTGCCGAGATCGTCGGCCGCCTCTTCCGGAGTATAGATGTGCGAGTGCCAGTCGATGATCACGCTTGGTCCCGCCGCGTTCGAACATCGTCGCGGGCAATGTGAGGGCAAAGCCGGACCCGGTCAACGACAGGACCAGGCGCGTGCGAAGCCCGATCGTGCCGGATCGGTAGGTGCGCGCCTGTCGCGAGGGATTCGACGAACGTCCCGCTTTCCGCCGCCAACCGCGTGCGTGCTGCGACCGTCGTCGTTCTTCGCTCGCCCTCAGTCGCCCAAGCCGAGCCCGAGCGCTTCGGCCATGACGCGGAAAACCTCGGTGTTGTCCATCTGGCCGCGAACGCGCTCGCTGCCGGGGCCGGCCGCGGTCAGAATCACGTCCTCGCCGGAATGCACGTCGGCGTTGATCATCGCCGGCAGGTTACCGAAGCGCAGTACGGCCCCGGGAACGTTCTTGTAGCGCTCGTTCGCCACGTAGGTGCCGGGCTCCTTGCCCGCCACGGTCGGATCGTTGGGATTGTCGAGCTTCGGTCGAAACGTCTCGTAATGGTCGGGCAGGCTCGCCGAGAACAAAGCGAGGCGGCGGCTGACGTCCACGCGGGCCGGATAGCCCTCGGCGTCGGGCGCGGGGTAATTGGGGAATCCGGCTCGCTCATATACGCGCACGCGCTCGCGCATCGGCACATTGGGGACCGAGGCCATGTCGTCCTCGATCGTTCCGACCAAACCGATCGGGTGGGTATGATCGGCCACGACCAGGATCAGCGTGTCGTCACTCCGTGCACTTGCCCAATCGCGGGCGAGCTTCACCGCGTTGTCGAGCATGATGGTGTCGTAGACCGCGCGCTCCATGTCCAGGAGGTGGGTGTACTTGTCGATCATGCCCGACTCCACCATCAGGAAGAAACCGGCTTCGTTCCTTGCGAGCACCTTCAACGCTGCGCGCACCTGCTCGGTCAAGTCAGGCTGCTGCGGAAATTTTCCGACGGTGCCGCCTTTGAGAATCTTGCGATCGAGAGCGCCGTCCATGTTGCCGAGCGTGAACAGCCCGAGAAGTTTGGTCGTCTTCGCATCGTCGGCAAGCGACGTCATTTCGGGACCGGTCGACGCCACGCCGTAGCCCGCGTCGCGAAATTGAGCGACGAAGTCGGAATCATCCCTGCGCTTGCCGCCTTCCACGGACTTCGGCAGGAAGTTCGCGCGGCCACCGCCCATGATCACGTCGGGTTTGGCGGCGAAGAATTGCTCCACGATGCGGTCGTATTCGCTGCGCCGGCGCACGTGGGCCACCATCGCGGCGGGGGTGGCATCCTCGATCTCGGTATTGGTGACGATGCCGACCGCCATGCCACGTCTGCGCTTGACCAGACTGGAGATGGTCTCGACCTTGGGATCGTCGAGCGGGTCGAAGGTGCGATCGGCATAGACCCCCATGGCGTTGACCGCCGACTTGTGGCCGGTCGCATAGGCGCTGGCGGAATTGGCCGAATCGGTAATGATCGAATCGCTGCCCGCGGTCGCAACCAGCGCCATATGGGGCATGTCGTCGATGGCGAGTTTGCCGCGCGCCTTGCCCTCGGCGATGCCCTTCGCGAGCACGCGCGCCGCCACGCGGTGGGCGAGCGACATGCCGTCGCCGATGAACAAGATGACGTTCTTCGCCCTGCGCGGCCCGCTGTCATAGACGTTCCACTCAAGTTCACGGGAATTGGCCCCGTCGCTGACGCGCAGCCGATAAACGCCGGGCGGTGCGAGTGAAGCGTCGCGCAAGATCAAGGCGGATTGATCCTTGCCGTCCTCGCGCTCGACAAACGTGGCGGCCTTGCCGAAAAGCTCGGCATGATCTTTGCCGTTCAACGTCACGGAGACCTTCGTCGGATCGGCAAGGCCTGCAAATTCGACTTTGAAGTCGAAGCGGGCGCCGACCAAAATATCGGCTCGGTCGATCGGATAGACCGTCTGCGCGTGACCGGCCGAGACCATCGAAATCGCAATGCCAGCCGCGGCGGCAAGGAAACGGCGCATGTAATCCTCCAATTGTGTGGACAATCACACCTATTGTTCCTTCGTGACGGCTGGGTGACAGCGGCTGCGTCATCCAGGCGCGACGTGTCGCCGTTGGCGCGATCGGATTTCGTGCTAGGTTCCTGCAAGGCGCGCTAGAGCGGCGCGCCGGCTCGAACCGGGAGGGCGACATGTCCAAGGCCAATCTCTTCGCGATTGTTGCGTCGGTTGCGGTTACGACGCTGGGCTCGAACGCGAGCCTGGCACAGCAACCGCCGCCGCAGTCTCCGAACATGACCTTCTTCATCACCAGCAGCGGGCCGGGCAAAGGCGCCGACCTCGGCGGTCTGGAAGGAGCCGATCGTCAGTGCCAGACCTTGGCTCAGGCGGCGGGCGCGGGCAACAAGACCTGGCGCGCCTACCTCAGCACCCAGGCAGCCGACGGCGCGCAAGCCGTCAATGCCCGCGACCGCATCGGACGCGGCCCCTGGCAGAATTTCAAAAACGAGGTCGTCGCCCAAAACGTCGACGATCTTCATGGCGACAACAACAAACTCGGCATGCCGATGTCGTTGACCGAGCGCGGGACCGTGGTTGCCGGCGTTGGCTACACGCCCAATGCTCACGACGTTCTTACGGGCTCGCAGATGGACGGACGGGCCTTTGCGCCCGGCGAGGACAGAACCTGCCGCAACTGGACGAGCAGCACCCAAGGCGCAGCCATGGTCGGCCACAGCGACCGCAAGGGCTTGCGCGACGACGCCGCGTCCAAGTCGTGGAATTCGTCGCATCCCTCGCGCGGACCCGACGGCGGCTGCAGCCAGAACGATCTGAGAAGCACCGGCGGCAACGGTTTGTTCTACTGCTTCGCCGCGAACTAGCTGGTGCAGTCCGCGGGACGCTGCGCTAAGGCGTCTTGTTGCGGCGCAGGTGAGCGGCAGCGAGCGTCGGAAGCGCGCTCCTGCCCTCATTCGCCCTCAAGCGGAAAAGTCAGAGCGACTTTTTAGCGTCCGAATTTTTGCGTCCGCGTTCGCCGGTTCGCGTATCGGCCAACGGGACGAAGTCGTACTCACCGATACCCTGCAGGACCAGAAACACGGCAGACGCATCACCGGCGTTGGTGACGAGGTGCGGGCGTTTCGGCGGGACGGAATAAGTCTGTCCCGCCGTCAGTCGCACCTCTTCCTTGGGGCCCTGGAGAAAGATGCGAATGGCTCCCGTCACGACGTAGAAGGTGTCATGGACGTTGGTGTGATAGTGCCACGGCACCTTTTGCGTAGGGCTGATCTGCAATTCAGCGATCCGAAACCCGGGACGCGCAGCGTGATAGGCTCGGCGTTCCACTTCGTATAGCCCGCTCGAATCCTTCACGCCTTTCATGGCTGGTCCTCCGGATCATTCGATTCGCTTGATGTTCGCATCGCGAATGACCTTCGCCCACCTTTCCGTTTCCGATTTGATCTGGGCCTGGAACCGTTCAGGGGAGCTGATGGAGACGCCGAAGCCAATTGCCGCAAGGCGTTCCTTCACCTCCGGTCGCGCCAGGATCCTGGCGATCTCGCGATAGAGCTGGTCGACGATCTCCTTCGGCGTTCCAGCCGGAGACACGACGCCCTGGAAGAACAGGGACTCCTGGCCTGGAACGCCCACCTCCGCCAAGGTCGGCACGTCGGGAAACTCGGGAGCGCGCTGGCCGCTCGTCACCGCGAGCGCACGCAGCTTGCCTTCCTTGATGAGCGCCGCGGCGGACGGCAACGCGTTGAACGCGATCGGCGTATGCCCGCCGACCGTCGAATTCATGGCCGGAGCACCGCCGTTGAACGGCACATGCAGAAGGTCGAGCCCGAAGGCGAGCTTGAACAATTCGGCGGCCAACTGCGCCGACTGCCCCGTACCGGCGGATGCGTAACTGTACTTGCCGGGATTGGCCTTCACCAGTGCGACCAGTTCCTTCACGTTGTGCGCCGGGAACGAAGGATTGACCACCAAGACGTGAGGCGACGTCACCGCCAATGCGACCGCGGTGAAATCCCTGACCGGATCATACGCCAGCTTGGCATAGAGGCTCGGATTGATGACGAAGCTCGGAGTCACGATGAGCAACGTATAGCCGTCCGCGGGGGCCTTTGCGGCGGTGGCGGTGCCGACGTTGCTGGCCCCGGTGGGCAAGTTCTCCACGTAGAACGATTGGCCCCAGGTCTCGGTCAGCGGCTGCGCGAGGACGTGCGCCAACACGGTCGCGGGGCCGCCGGCTGTGAACGGCACGATGATCCGCACGGAACGCGTGGGATAGGTCTGCGCTCCCGCCGTCCTCGACACGGCGGACGTCGCGGCGGCGGCGCAGGCAAGGCGCAGGAAGTGACGACGAATGAGCTGCATCGCGTTCTCCTCTGCACACGAATTGTCGCGTGCGCATGCTCGCAGCACCGGCAAAAAAGAACGTCGGTTTATTGAGAGTGCGATGCCCGCCGACGGCACCAGCGCTGCCCGTTGCGCGCACGGAGACCTCGGCACGTCCCGCTGAAGGGCTGCTGAGGCCGACGTTACACGACGGTTGACCCGTGTGAAAGAGGCGTCACGTCCCGCGCATGACTAGCTTCGCATCGACGGGACGCCGCGCGACCATTTCTCCATCCGCGGCTCGATCGTGGTCGACCAGAGATCGTGGTCCGCGACGTCCCTGAGCGTGACGGTCATCACCTCGCTCGCTCCGTCGATCGCCACATGGCCGAAGAATTGCAGCCCGAAGCAGGGAGCCAGGTCGTCGCGCTGCGCGCCGCTGCATCCCTTCTGGAAGACCGCGCGCGGACCGAACGTGTTATCGAGCGTTTGCGGCCGCCAGGTGCCGGCATGGAGGGGGCCGGAAATGAATTCCCAGAACGGCTCGAAGTCCTGGAACACGGCCTTGTTGGGATCGTAGTAGTGCGCCGCGGTATAGTGCATGTCGGCGGTGATCCAAACCGTATTGCCGATGCCGGCATGCTTGATGAAGGCGAGGAGATCGGCGATTTCGATTTCGCGCCCGCGCGGGGTGCCATCGCCTTGCGCGATCGCGTCGCCACTCACCACCCCGATCGGCAAATCGGCGGCGATGATCTTCCAAGTTGCCTGCGAGCTCATCAATTCGCGTTTGAGCCAGGATACCTGCGTTGGCCCCAGGATCGCGGCCGGCGCCCCATCTTCGCCGTAAGGCGTGCGGTAGGAACGCATATCGAGCAGGAACACGTCGAGCAGCGGACCATAGGGGATTTTGCGATAGATGCGGCCGGCTTCGGCCAACGTCTCCCGCATCGGCATGAATTCGTGGAAGGCGCGGCATCCGCGCGCGACCAATTTAAGTACGCTCTTGTCGGCGTAACCGCCCCAGCCGAGCGCCTCGCCCGGGCACCAATCGTTGCGGACTTCGTGATCGTCCCATTGCGCGAACAGCGGCACCTCGGCATTGAAGGCGAGCACATTTTTATCGAGCAGGTTGTATTTGTAATTGCCGCGAAACTCCGCGAGCGTCTGGGCGATCTTTGACTTGTCCTCGGTGACGATGTTCCTCCACACCTCGCCGTTCGGAAGCTTGCGCTCCGTGTGCAGCGGGCAGTCGGCGTAGATGTGGTCGCCGCAATGAATGAAAAAATCGGGGCGCGACTTTAACATGGTCGCATAGGTGCGCATGCCCCCGCGCGCCTCGTCGATGCCCCAGCCGCCGCCGGCGGTATCGCCCGACCACACGAACGAGATGGTGCGCCGTTCGCTCGGCGCCGTGCGAAAACGCCCGACCTGCGGCGAACCGAGCGCGCTCGGAAACGAATGGTCCTGGAAGCGGATGCGATAGAACACGTCCTGCCCGGCGGGCAGACCCTCGAGCAACGCCTTGGCGGTGAAATCGGTCTCCGGCAGAGCGTCGACGAAGACCGCGCTGCGAATAGTTTTGAAACTCTCGCTGGTCGCCACCTCGACCAGCATGCGCGATGGTCTGTCTGCCCGCGCCCAGACAATCGCGGAATCGACGGAGACGTCGCCGGACTGAACGCCGTGGGTGATCACCGGCCGATCGGCGGCGCGGCTCAGCGCGGGCTTGGCGATGCCGCCGGCGGCCGCTATCACCGCCGACGAAGCCGCAGTAGTCAAGAAGCGGCGCCGCGTCAGCGACGCGCCGCTGCGCATGACGGCCATCGGGCCTCCGCCGTCGAATCACCGGGGCGGAAGCTGCCCGCGTCGTCTGACAGGGACTCGACACTTGTGCGACAGCTGCGTGAAGACCTCGCCGCGCGCCGAGATGCGCAGGCTCAGGCACGCCGTCGAACCAGCGTGCCGCGACGAACCAACAAACGAATGCTGATCTAGAATGCCAGACACAGGGGAACATCGGCGCAAGCTATCCGCAGCCACCGTCGTCATGCGGCGGACCAGGAACGGCGGCACGTTCCTGAGGTGTTCCGCCGCGAACTTCGCTTGCCTCGCCGGGAACCGGGCCAGTATGTTGCAATCGCATCGTGAATGTGCGGTTTCATGGTGAGCACCGCATCGGCACGGGGAACAACGGCGTGGACGACAAGTACTTTGGCTCCCATGAGCTTCACGGCCGGGAACATGTCGTGCAGAGCTCGTCGGATCGCGGGTTCGGCTACGTCTTTGCCGGCTTTGCGGCGCTTGTTGGGGCCTTGTCGCTCTACAAGGGCGGCACGCATTGGCCCTATTGGCTGGCCGCGGCCATCATGTTCGGGCTCGTCGCATTTTACCGTCCGAGTCTGCTCGCTCCGCTCAACCGGCTGTGGACCAAGTTGGGCCTCGTCCTGTTCGCGGTCGTGAGCCCGCTCGCGCTGGGGATCGTGTACTATGGCTGCATTACGCCAGTCGGCTGGCTCATGCGGCTCAGCGGAAAAGACCCTTTGCAGCTTCGCTTCGAGCCGGAGCGCAAAAGCTACTGGGTCTCGCGACAGCCTCCAGGCCCGCCGCCCAAGAGCCTCATGAACCAATTCTGAGTGGCCGATGATCTCCTTTCTACGTGAATTCGCCGCGTTCTTGCTGGAGCGCAAGAAATACTGGCTGCTGCCGGTGTTCATCGTCATGGCCATATTCGGCGGACTTATCGTGCTCACGAAGGGCACGGCGGTTGCGCCGTTCATCTACACGCTGTTCTGACGGGCCATGCGTGTCCTCGGGATTTCGGCGTTCTACCACGACAGCGCGGCCGCCTTGATCGCCGACGGGCGCATCGTGGCTGCCGCGCAGGAAGAACGTTTCACCCGCAAGAAGTTCGATGCCGACTATCCACGCCACGCGATCGAATATTGCCTCAACGCCGGCGGCGTTACGCTGGCGGATGTCGACTACGTCGCCTTCTATGACAAGCCCTTTCTGAAGTTCGAGCGCCTGCTCGAAACCTATCTCACCTTCAGCCCCCGCGGGTTCAGGTCATTCCGCATGGCGTTGCCGTTATGGCTGCGCGAAAAGCTCTTCCTCAAATCGTTGCTTGCCAGCGAGCTCAAGGCGCTCGAACCCAAATTCGACTGGGACAAGCGGCTTGCATTCTCGGAGCATCATTTGAGCCACGCGGCTTCGGCGTTCTATCCCTCGCCTTTTCAACGGGCGGCGGTTCTTACGATGGACGGCGTCGGCGAGTGGGCGACCACGTCGGCGGGCGTCGGCAACGGCCACGAGCTCAAGATCCAGAAGGAAATCAACTTTCCCCACAGCCTCGGCCTGCTCTATGCGGCGTTCACCTATTACACCGGCTTCAAGGTCAATTCGGGGGAGTACAAGGTCATGGGGCTCGCCCCCTATGGCATCCCGAAATATGCCCAGCTCATCTACGACAATCTGATCGACCTCAAGCCCGACGGCTCGTTTCGCCTCAACCTCGACTACTTCAACTACTGCACCGGCCTTACGATGACGAACGAGCGCTTCGACGCGCTGTTCGACGGAGCGCCGCGCATGCCCGCAGCGCCACTCGAGCAACGCCACATGGACCTCGCGGCGTCGATCCAGGTCGTGATCGAAGAGGCGGTGCTGCGTCTCACCCGCAGCCTCGCCGAGGAGACCGGCGAAGCGAATCTGTGCCTTGCCGGCGGCGTCGCACTCAATTGCGTTGCCAACGGCAAGGTGCTGCGCGACGGCAAATTCGAGAACATCTGGGTACAGCCGGCGGCGGGAGACTCGGGCGGCGCGCTGGGCGCGGCGCTGACTATCTATCATCTCTATGCCGATCGACCGCGCACCGTCGCAAACACGCCGGACGGCATGGCGGGCTCCTATCTCGGCCCTGAATTCGATGATGGCGAGACGCAGACGCGGCTCAAGGCGGCGGGCGCGCGCTACGCGATCCTTCCGCGCGATCAGCTGCTCGACCGCACCGCACACGCGCTCGCCGACGGCAAGGCCGTCGGCTGGTTTCAGGGACGCATGGAGTTTGGTCCGCGCGCGCTCGGCAATCGCTCGATCCTCGCCGATCCGCGCGACCCGCAAATGCAGAAGAAGCTCAATCTGAAGGTCAAGTACCGCGAGAGCTTTCGCCCGTTTGCACCGTCGGTCCTGCGCGAGCACGTCTCGGAGTGGTTCGACATCGATGTGGACAGTCCCTACATGCTCATGGTCGCTCCGGTCCACGAGTGCCATCGCCGCGAAACGACGAGCGAGGAGCAACAGCTGTTCGGGATCGACAAGCTCAACGTGCCGCGTTCCAGCGTCCCGGCGGTTACGCACGTCGACTATTCCGCCCGCGTACAGACGGTGCATCGCGAAACCAATCCGCTTTACCACGATCTCATCGGTCGCTTTCACCAGCTGACCGGATGCCCCGTCCTGGTCAACACCAGCTTCAACGTGCGTAGCGAGCCGATCGTATGCACGCCCGAGGACGCCTTCCGTTGCTTCATGGGCTCGGAGATCGACGTACTGGCGGTCGGCAGCTGCTATCTCATCAAGGATGAGCAGGACCCGGCGTTGCGGCGGAATTACCAGGACGAGTTCGAGCCGGATTGAGCATTACGAAAGCCGCGCCATGCGCGCCGATGTCCCAGCACGGCTGCCGGCGAGTTACCGCTCGCCGACCCAATTTGAGCCCTGATTAGGGACAATGTTCGATGACCATGGAGCAACCGTTGACTGATTTGGCGTCAAAGCGCGGTGGCGGCGGCAGCTTGCTGTTGCGCGGCTTGCTCGTGTTGAGCTTGATCATCGTCGCGACGCTTTTTGCCGCCGAACTTGCGCTTCGCGTCATCGACGTCGGCGGGCCGATCCGCTCCGAGCTCGGGGAGGCTTTCCAGTTCGATCCGGAACTCGGTTGGGTCGGCGCGCCAAACGCCGCCACGCAACAAACGAGCGGCAATCGTACGATTTCAGTGAGACACAACGGTCTTGGGTTGCGCGAGCGAGAGCTGGGCGACATTGCGCCGGATCGATTCCTTTTTCTGGGCGACTCGTTCACCTATGGCTACGACGCCGAGGCGGAAGAACGGTTCAGCGATCTTCTGCAGAAAGCCTTGCCACGATATGGAATGGTCAATGCCGGCGTTTCCGGCTACGGAACCGATCAACAATTTCTACTGATGAAGCGGCTTTGGAATGACGTCAATCCGAAGTATGTGGTCTTGACCTTTTGCGTCGACAACGATCGCGACGACAATACCAGCAGCTATCGCTACCGGAAGTATCACAAGCCTTATTTCGTGCGTGCCGGGGAAGGTGAATGGCAGGTTCGCGGTTATCCCCTCCCACGATCGACCCGCGATGACCTCACGGGCGCCGCATGGCTCGAGCATTTTGCCCTCGCCCACTTCGCCATCGATGCCTCCCGGGCTCTACGAAATCACGAGATCATCGTGCCCGACCCGACCGAAGACCTGATCGCCATGATGCGGCAAACGGTGGAAGCGCGCGGCGCACGTCTGGTGGTCGGTCTGCAGCGCCACGAACCGAGGCTCGAAACTTATCTGCAGGCGCAAAAGATCCCCTACACTACGTTCGACGACGCCCCTGGCTATCCGGTCGCGGGCTGGCATTGGACGCCGGAAGGCAATGCCGTGGTCGCGAAGAAGTATCTGGCGTTGTTCACCGAGATCGGCATCCCGTCTGATCCCAGGCAAGCAGCGGGTGCGCCGCCGTTGCCCGCGCACAACGATGCCGCCGGCCAGCAGCTCACAATAGCGACGCTGAGCGTGCTCTCCCCATCCATCTGGATCGCCGCAGCGCAGGCGCTTCCCGGCGAGTTCATCGAGCTTGGTCGCTATCTGCAAAATTGGTCGACGGCGGTCCAAGACAGTCACGGCTGGCTGCGTGTGGGGGTGGCGCTGCTCGTTTTGACGATGCTGGCGATGGCAACGGCGATGCTTTGGTTCGGGTGGCAGCGCCGAATCGCCGATGCAGCGGGAACGGCCAACAGGTTTTCCAAGGCGCTCTCCTCGTTCGGGGTTTTCCTTTGCCTTGCGTTCGCGACGCCGCTTCTGACGATCACGCTGCTCGAGGCAACCGAAGTGCGTATGATCGAGATCTCGTATGGTTTCATTGCCGGCGTAGTGATCGCCGCCTTCGGTCGCGCTGCCGCGCTGGGAGTGTTTGCGCCCGACGCCCCGCAGCGCCGTCTGATCGCACTCGACGACCACACCGCCAGTTCGTTCGCCAACCATCTCATCTGGGGGACGCGGGCGCTGGGCGCGCTGCTGTTCGTGCTTGCCATTCACAAGGCGCTTGCTGCGCCCGCGGCAATGAGCATTGCCACCAACATGCTGTTTGCTCTGGTCACGGGGATCTTGCTGCTTCACCTGTTGCTGTCGCACCGCTATAGCGGCGAGAACACACTCCCACTCGCGCGCTGGCTGCGCGGTCTCGGCTGGCTCATCGTGGGGGTCATTGCGATTGCTCTCACCGCCGGCTATCCGACATTTGCCGCTTTCGTGGCGGCGCGCGTGATATCGATCTCGGCGCTTTTAAGCGGCCTCTACTTGTTGCTCGCGCTCGGCAGCGCACTATTTGCCGGGCGGCTTGCCGTTGACCCCCCATACGGCCAGGCACTCGCCGCGGATTTCGGCGTCAGCACGCCATGGCTGGGCTTCGCCGCAATCCTGACCTGCGCCGGCATATGTGTCGCCGCGGTGCTGGCAGCGCTCGTGCTTTACATTGGGCCCTGGTAAGCGACGCCGAACGATCTGCGCGGCACGGCACGCGCGCTCGCGATCGACGCGGGTCACTCAAAGTCCGCTCTGGCAGTGGTCATCCCTGGCCGACGGCCGCGGCCGAGAAATCCTGTAATTCATACGTGCCGTCGCCGCGGATCATTTTCAAATAGCGCGCGGCCGATCGCTCGAGCACGCCTTTTCCGTCCGACCAGATCGTTCGTTCGGCAAATGCGCCGTGAATGCGGTCGAACTTGTAAGGCTTGAGCGAATTCACCACGCCTTCGACGCGCGGAGCCGACAGCGGGATGATGTTCGGAAAGCTCCACATGAAGCTCACTGACTTGTTGTCCTGCACGACCTGCACGACGTCGCCCGACAGGAGCGCGCCCTTGCCGCCCGCCCCCGCCGGCCAATGCAGTACAGTGCCGCCCGGGTAATGACCCCCGGAGCAGATCAGCGTGAGTCCCGGCAGGAGCTCTTTTGTCTGGCCTTTCCAGAGCGAAATAGTGGGGCCGCTGCGCATGATCCAGTTGCGGTCCGCTTCATGCAGATAGATCGGTACGCCGCCAAATGCCTCGCTCCATTCTACCATGGTCGTGTAGTAGTGAGGATGTGAGATCGCTATCGCCTTGATCCTGCCCATGGCGTTGATCATTTCGATCGTCGCGCGATCGACGAGCGCGATGCAGTCCCACAGGACGTTGCCGTGCGGCGTGCGCAGGAACATCGCGCGCTGGCCGATGCCGAAGTGCGGGAACGTCAGAAGCGAGATCAGGCCAGGCTCGAGCTCATGAATTGCATTCATGTTGCGCCGGGCCAGCACGTCGAGCGTCGTCCAACTTTGGCCCGCTGGCGTAACATATTGACGCTCGTCCAGGCAGATCGGACATGAGGCCGGAGGCTGCGGCGTCGGCGCGTATTGCGTTCCGCAAGTGGTGCAGATGTAGGCGGGCATGACGTCAGGTCCTTTGGCGCTTCTAGTCCGTTGGAATATAGTTCAATGGCAAACGGCCGAGACAATCCTCACCGCGCCGAACAAACCTGGAAACAGAAGATTTATTGAGCTTTCGATGGTGGGCGCGACAGGGATCGAACCTGTGACCCCTACCATGTCAAGGTAGTGCTCTTCCGCTGAGCTACGCGCCCGGGCCCGCTTCCGTCATATCGGCTCCGTTCGAACCAGGCAAGGACCGCCGCCTGCGTCAGGCGGCGAGCATCTTGTGGACCTCGTTGACGAGCTCGCGCAAATGCACCGGTTTGGAGAGGACTTTGGCGTTTTTCGGCGCGGCCGAATCGGAATTGAGCGCCACGGCGGCAAAGCCGGTGATGAACATGATCTTGATGTCGGGATCGAGTTCGCAGGCTCGGCGCGCCAATTCGATCCCGTCCATCTCCGGCATGACGATGTCCGTGAGCAGAAGCTCGAATGGCTCCTCCCGCAGCCGCTGATAGGCCGAAAGGCCGTTGTCGAAGGAGATCACGTCGTAGCCGGCATTCTGCAGCGCCTTCACCAAGAAGCGCCGCATATCGTTATCGTCTTCGGCAAGAATAATCTTCGCCATCTTCCAGCCCGCAGGATGGTGGTCACCACCCCGCGCCCCCCTGTTTTTTTTGCCTGGGTCTATAAGCCGGATGCCGGGTAAATAACGGGTGAACCCGGCCCCCTCCGGCATCCGTCTTTGCCCCCATGGACAATAACCGGTTTCCAGCGATAGTGGTGGCCAAAAGCGCCGGCCGGGAGCGCAACCGCAGGTCACGTCAAAGCCCAACATTGGTCATGTCTGAAGTAAAGGACGAGCTCGACCCTCCCTTCGAGATCCTCGAACCGGCCGAGTGGCGCGGGCCGGTCGTGTTCAACTCGCCGCACAGCGGAAGCGTGTATTCGCGCGCGTTCCTGACGGCCTCCCGGCTCGACATGGCGACGCTGCGCCGCTCCGAGGACAGCTTTGTCGACGAACTCAACCTGGGCGTGGTGCGGCGAGGCTATCCGCTGATGCGGGCGCACTTTCCGCGCTGCTACGTGGACGTCAATCGCGAGCCCTACGAACTCGATCCGCGCATGTTCGAGGGCCGGCTGCCCTCCTTCGCCAATACCCGCTCCATGCGGGTTGCGGGAGGATTAGGCACGGTGGCAAGGGTCGTGGGTGATGCGCAGGAAATCTACCGCCAGCGCATCCCCGTCGACGACGCGATCAGGCGGATAGAGGGACTCTACAAGCCCTATCACCGGGCGCTGCGTCGTCTGTTCACGCGCGTTCACAGGGACTTCGGCGCCGCGGTCCTGATCGATTGTCATTCCATGCCTTCGAGCGCGGGCGCCAAGGACGAGCGGCCGCGCGCCGACGTGGTGCTGGGTGATCGCTATGGCACCAGTTGCGTGACGGCAGTGGCCGAGACGATCGAGGCCACGCTGCGCGCGCAAGGCTACTCGGTGAGCCGCAACAAGCCTTACGCCGGAGGTTTCATCACCGAGCACTACGGCAACCCGGCCGCCGGCCTGCACGCTATCCAGCTAGAGCTCAACCGCGCGCTTTACATGGACGAGCGGCGTTTCGAACGCTCGCCGTCCTTCGCGCGTTTGGCGGCCGACCTCGAGACGCTCGCCGATTGCCTGGCCGCTATCCCGATCCAGGAGTTGCGGCCCTACCGGGCGGCGGCCGAGTAAGCACCCGTTCACGATCCTTGGAAAAAAGGGCCGCTTGCGAAGGCAAGCGGCCCAAGTCTAGGGAGGAAACGCCCAAGGAGGGCGGCGGTAACGCGAGGCGCTACCGCACCGCAAAAACATACACCGCAACGCACAAATAGCAAGAGGAAAAGTAAGCGATGTTTACCCTTTTGTGGGCATGGGTGCCCTCCTCTTATGCAGGGAGCGCGGGCTTCGCCCCGGCGGCGCGATCCGTCATGGGATCGCACGAGCCCAAATAGACCAGAGTGGTCAATAAAATAAATCCTGCCTGCAAAGCGAATACCAAGCGATAGGCAACAAGCTCATAGGCACCGTCCGGCCCTGTGGGAAACATTCCGATCACGAACCCGCTGATGGCCTGGGCCAGGAAGGTGCCGCCCATGGTGCCCATGTTGAGCACGGTGAGGCCGCGGCCAACCTGATGGGGCGAGAACAACGCCTTGCCGTGCGCCACCAGCACCGGGACATAGGCGGTCAAAAATCCAAACGCTGCAAACCACGCAACCAGCATGAATGGCGTGAGCGTTCCCACCAGTGCGAGATAGCCGAGCGCCGCGGCCGTCGTCCCCGCGCCGACGACGACCGGGAGCTTGTGGCTCCCGGTCAGACGATCGAGCGGCCCCCATAGCATGGACCCCACGATCTGGGTGAGCACCGGGATGAGCAGGAAACTACCGCGCTGTTCGAGGTCGTAGCCGTAGATGTGCGTGAGGTAGGGCCCGCCCCAGAGGCCGACGATGAGGCCGAACGTCGAATAGGCCACCAGGTTCATGACAAACAGCCGTACGACCGAGGGGGTGCGCAGGACCGCAACAATGCCGGACATGCTCTCGCGCAACGTCTCGCGGCTCCGCGCGGAGGCGGCATCATCCTTGACCACGACCGCAATCAACAGGCCGATCAGAAACGTGACCGCTGCTACACCGAGAAAACTCCCGCGCCAGCCGATCGTCGCGGTTGAAAAGGCGAGCGGAGCGGTCGCCAGCAGGGCTCCCAGCGTTCCGATCCCGACCTGCAAGCCGGCGAGCGTGGCAAAGCGATCGGGCGGAAACCGCCGGGCGTAGACGGCGAGCGGGGCCATGAATGAGCCCGCCGTTCCCAACCCCAGCAACGCCCGACCGAAGATCAGAACACCGGGGCTCGCGGCGCACGCGAACACGACGGCGCCGATGACCGTGATCGCGGCGCCGACCACCAGGCAAATCCGCGGGCCGAATCGATCGAGCGCCATGCCGAGCGGAATCTGCACGGCGGCGAACGCCAGAAAGAAGACGCTGGACAGCAGACCGATCTCAGCCGGTGAAAGGTCGAGATCACTCGCGAGGTTGGGCGCGATGACGCCAATCGAATTGCGCAGGAACTGGCTGACGATGTAGATCGAGACCAGCGTCGCGACGAGCGTAATGGCGGCGCCCGAAATCGCCGTGCGCACAGCGTCTTGAATGCTCATGAACCCCGGCCTTTGACCGGCCGAGCACGGGCCGGCAATGTTACCTCGCATGGTGACGCCGGGCCGACAAGGCGGACGGCGGTTGCCGGGCATGCGAGTCTTCGCTACGTCGAGTGGCGGTGCCGGGGAGGGCGTACAGCATGACAGCGATCGACTTTTCGGCGTTCGTGAGCGAGCTCGCAACCGTGTCGGGCGAGACCATCCTGCCGTTCTTCCGCACCGCGCTCAGCATCGAGGACAAAGGCCGCCCCGGCGGCTTCGATCCCGTGACCGCCGCCGATCATGCCGCCGAAACGGCGATGCGCACGCTCATCCGCCGGACCTTTCCGGATCATGGCATCATCGGCGAGGAATACGGCAAGGAGCGCGCCGACGCGGAATATGTCTGGGTGCTCGATCCCATCGACGGGACTAAATCCTTCATTTCCGGCATGCCGGCCTGGGGCACGCTGATCGCCCTGCTGCGGTCGGGCCAACCGGTCTTCGGCATGATGAATCAGCCGTTCACCCGCGAGCGCTTCAGCGGCGACGGCGGACGGGCGCACTACCGCGGTCCGACCGGAGAACGCGATTTGCGGGTGCGCGCCTGCGCCGATCTCGCCAAGGCGGTCTTGTTCACGACCAGCCCGCTCTTGATGAATACGCACGATCGCGAGACCTTCGGCCGAGTCGAGGCGGCGGTGCGGCTGTCGCGCTACGGCGGCGACTGCTACGCCTATTGCATGCTCGCCGCGGGCCACGTCGATCTGGTGATCGAAACGGAGCTCAAGCCCTACGACGTGCTTCCGCTGATGCCGATCATCGTCGGCGCCGGCGGGGTCATTACCACCTGGGAGGGCGGTGCCCCGCACGCGGGCGGGCGCATCATCGCGGCCGGCGACAAGCGCGTGCATGCGGCGGCGATGGAGGTGCTCGGGAGTCGGTAATCAGGTGGTTTCGCGGTCAATCTTCACGTCCGCTCACTTGAACAACGGCGTGCCCGGCACGAAGGCGTCGAACGCTGCCAAGGTCTGGATGCGAAAACGATCCTGCTCCATCAACAGCTCGTGGCGCGCACCCGGCACGACCAGGTGCGAGCCGGCGCGCAGCCGCAGCGCGAATTCGCCGATTGCCGGCGTCGATACGATCGCGTCCATGCCCGCAGCGAGGATCAAAATCGGCTGCCGGATGCTCGCGGGGAAACGTTCGTCCGAGATCTCGCTCATCACCCGAAACGCGGCATCTGCCCACCCTACCGTCGGCGAACCGATCGCCAGCGCCGGCTCGGTCTCGAGCACCGCGATGTTGCGGGCGTAACGCACGGGATCGGAGGTGAGCAGGTTGCCGGCGAAAGGACGCTGCAGCATCGTCGATGCGCTACCGCCCGGAACGTAGAGCGCGCCGAGGCCGATCGAGCGCATGACCTTGACCAGCATACGGGTCGTCGCGAGCCGGCGCATTCCCGGCAGCGCGATCATCGGTGCCAGCAGCACCGTGCGATCAAACCAGCGATGTCCGGCGTAGGCGGCGCGCAGCAGAATCGTAGCACCCATGGACTGGCCGAGCGCGAACAGCGGCGGCGGGCAGTCGGGAAGGACGACCTCGTTGATGAACGTTTCGAGATCGATTTGATATTGAGAGAAATTCCGCACATAGCCTTTGCGCGGGTTGCCCAGCGCCCGGTCCGACAGGCCTTGTCCGCGCCAATCGAGGGTGGCGACGGCGAACCCGCGGGCGCGCAGGTCGCGCACGGTCTCGAAATATTTCTCGATAAATTCGGAGCGGCCCTGAAACAAGCAGACCGTGCCCTTGCGGCCGGGCGGCGGCTCCCAGCGCGCGAAACGCAAGGACACGCCATCGGGGGTCTTGATGGTCCCCGTGACGGCGGCGTCCGGCACCGGATTGGCAGGGATGGAAACGAGGTTCATGCGGGGAGGCTCGCGCACGCCTTATAGCAGGGCGGCGGGTTCCCTCAATGCGAGCGGGAGCCAGAAATCAGCGCGACGGGACGGTTTGTAACGTGTCGGAACTTAAAGAAATCTCTCATACTTTTCAATCTATTGAGCCTCTTGCGGGTGCCGGACCCGATCCCCATATGCGTCGCGCGCAGGCCCCTCGGGGCTGCGCGAGCAACCGGTCCGGCCCGCTGGGGCGGACCACCCGCATTTCGCTCAACTACGAGGTTATGCCATGCGAACTTTCGATCTTGCTCCCCTCTATCGTTCGACCGTCGGTTTCGACCGGCTCTTCTCCATGCTCGACGGCTTCGAGGCCGCTCCGGGCTATCCGCCCTACAACATCGAGCGCACCGGCGAGAACGCCTATCGTATCTCGGTGGCGGTGGCCGGCTTCAGCGAGAACGAGCTTTCGATCGAAGCGAAGGAAAACACGCTGACGATCAAAGGCGAGAAACAGACGAAGGACGAGAAGCACAGCGGCGAGGTGCTCTATCAGGGCATCGCGGCCCGCGCGTTCGAGCGCGTCTTCCAGCTTGCCGACTACGTCCAGGTCAAGGGCGCGGCGCTCGAGAACGGACTCCTGCACGTCGATCTCGTGCGTGAGATTCCCGAGGCGAAGAAGCCCCGCCAGATCCCAATCGGCAATGGCCAGGCCAAGGTGGTCGAAGTCAAGGCTGCGTAAGCTCAGCTCGATCCGAGGGAGCGCCCCGGTTTCCGGGGCGCTTTTCATTTTGCGGATCTCACTCGTAGTCGTACTGCTCCACGGGCGTCGCCGCCGGATTGGTCGGCGGGGTGACGGTACCCGGGGTCTCGTTGCTTTTGGTTTCTTTGGCGCCGTCTTGGGGCGCCCGCGCACCGGGAACCGGCGTAGCGGGTGGCGACTCGGTCGAGGCCACCTTCGGCCGCGGCCGCGGCAGCGGCGGTCCGGCCTGCGCGGCGGGCTCGTGCGGCGCGCCTGCCGGGCGTCCTGCCGCCGATCCACCGACGCCTGGACCGTTGAACTCGGGACCTTCGATGCCGTTATCGGGAATCATGGCGACCGGCCGTGGCGGCCGTCCGTATGGAGGCCGCAACAGCGGCATGGCATAGCGCGGTTCCATCAGCGGGATGACTTTGACGATGCGCCCAATGCGGGCATCCACGATCACCCGAACTTCTTCACCGGCCTCATCGATCGCGCGCACGGCGTAGGCCTGTCCCTGACGGACCGGGCGACCGAGCGGCTCGAGCCCGGTCGAGCGCACGATCGCGGCGACCTCGTAGGGCGGCAGTATCATCCCCTCGCCCGGATAGACGGTGCCGGGGTAGGGAGGCGGACCCGGTTGCGCCAATCCAGCTGACAACGCCGCAAGCGAGAATGCGACGATGCTCGCGCAAAGTGGAACTCGCTGTTTCAAGACACGATCCCCGATCGGATTACCTGCACGCCCGAAACGCACCGCGGCCGATGACCGCATGGCTTGTCCGCGTATGCCTGCAACGATAGCCGGGAATTGGGCGTAGCTTGGGCGTTGGCATGGCATCAAAAAGCACGTGCGATCGCCACAAAACGATCGACCTCGTCCGCAGTGGTGGCAAACGAGGTGACGAGGCGCACGAGCGTTGCATCGCGCGCGAACGCAACGCCGTTGGGGAGGGCATCGGTGGTCCACGGATAATAGCTCGCGCCGGCCGCCTTGAGCCGCGCGTCGATCTGCGACGGCAACGCCACGAACACCTCGTTCGCCTCGACCGGCCACACCGGGACGAGGTTGGCGGCAGCAAGTCCTGCTGCAAGCCGATCCGCCATCGCATTAGCGTGGCGCGCCAGTTCGAGCCACAGATCGTCGGCGAGATAGGCTTCGATTTGGGCGGCGAGGAAGCGATGTTTGGACACAAGGTGGCCGCCGCGCTTGCGCCGCTCCGACATTTTTGCGCCCCGCGCCGGATCGAAGAACACCACGGCCTCAGCGGCAAGCGCGCCGCCCTTGGTGGCCCCGAACGAAAGCGCGTCGACGCCCGCCATCCAGGTCGCTTGCGCCGGCGAAGCGTTCATGCGCGCGATTGCATTGCCGATGCGCGCGCCGTCGACGTGCAGCGTGAGCCCGCGCGCGTGTGCGATCTCGGCGAGCTCGCGGATTTCCTCGGGCCGATAGATGGTGCCGGCTTCGGTCGCTTGCGACAGCGAGAGCACCGCCGGGCTGACGTGATGCGGCCCGCCCCAAGGCCCCGCATCGAGCGTGCGCCGCAGCGTATCGGCGGTGATCCTGCCGGCTTCGCCGGCAAGGCCCACGAGCTTGATCCCACCGCCGAAGAATTCGGGCGCGCCACATTCGTCGGTTGCGATGTGCGCCTCGTCATGGCAGAGCACGGCGCCCCAAGGCGGGGTGAGATGCGCCAGCGCGAGCGCGTTCGCCGCGGTTCCGGTCGGCACCAGGAAGACGGCGACCTCGCGCTCGAAGATTTCGGCGAATCGCGCCTCGACGCGTTGCGTCCAGGGATCGCCTCCGTACGCGAGCGCCGCGCCGGAATTCGCGCGCGAAATGGCGGCAAGGATCTGGGGCGCGATCCCGGCCGCGTTGTCACTTGCGAAATTCATGCTGCCTCTCTGGCGTTGCTTCAGGGCAAGATGCCTCGCTTCCGGCAGGCCTGGACGGCCTCATCCTGCTGACCCGCGGGACCAGCGAAAAGTGTTCAACCAATGCAACGCTTGCCCGATGATGCCCGCGGATCGGCCGGGTGAACTCGGTTCAGGCGCGCCCGGGCGCGAACTTGCTCCGATGGCTTTTTAGGCACGGACGAGGAAACTTCGAACGCAAAAGTTGATTTTCTCGATAGGCGAACTCTTGCGTTCATGATTAGAATTTGGCAGGGTAAAGTAGGACAGTATTGCTGTCCCAATTGGCGACCCGCCTGGTGCTCCGCGGCAGGCTTGTCATCCCGGCCACACTGGACGGTGATAAGCGGGGCCATCGGGCAGCGCGGGGCTGCCTGACACGAGCGGCCATACGCGCCGGAGCCGAAGCGCGGTAGCGAGAACGCCGCCAATGACCAGCGGTGTCCTTGGGGCCGTGACGCCGATCGGCGCTGCGGACGCGAGCGATGCGCCAAGCAGCAAACGCTCCCGCAGCGTTTGCGCCGGCGAGAGGCGAGGACAAGGATGGGCGCGGCACGACATCGCGCAAAGGGACGAGGTGAGCGGGTCGCGCCGAGCGAGCGAGCGCTTGGCTTTGGCGACAGCGCGGATCCGGGACTGCCGCCGGCGCAGGGCCTTTATGATCCCGCGCGCGACAAGGATTCCTGCGGTGTCGGCTTTATTGCCGACATCAAGGGCAGGCGGTCGCACAAGCTGATCGAGGACGCGCTCGCCATCCTCTGCAATCTCGAACATCGCGGGGCGGTCGGCGCCGATCCGCGCGCCGGCGACGGCGCCGGCATTATGGTGCAGATCCCACACAAGTTCTTCGCCAAGAAGGCGGACCGGCTAGGCTTCAGCTTGCCCAAGCCGGGCGAATATGCGGTCGGCGCGCTGTTCATGCCGCGCGATCCGGACTGGCGACAGGTGATCCGCGACATCTACTCCCAGATGATCAAGCGCGAGGGCATGACGCTCTTGGGCTGGCGCGAGGTGCCGACCGACAACTCGACGCTCGGCGAATCGGTGAAGCCGACCGAGCCCGTGCACCTGCAGGTGTTCATCGGCCGCGGCAAGCGGATCAAGAGCGAAACCGAGTTCGAACGGCGGCTCTACATTCTGCGCAAGTCGATCTCGCACGCGATCTACACGCGCAAGGAGCGCAGACTTTCCGGCTACTACCCGGTGTCCATTTCCTGCCGCACCGTCGTTTACAAGGGCATGTTCCTGGCCGATCAGCTCTGCACCTATTACCCGGATCTCCACGACAAGGATTTCGAGAGCGCGCTCGCGCTCGTGCACCAGCGATTCTCCACGAATACGTTCCCGACGTGGTCGCTCGCGCATCCCTACCGCATGATCGCTCACAACGGTGAGATCAATACGCTGCGCGGCAACGTCAATTGGATGGCGGCGCGCCAGGCGTCGGTATCCTCCGACCTGTTCGGCGACGACATCAACAAGTTGTGGCCGATCTCCTACGAGGGGCAATCCGACACCGCCTGCTTCGACAATGCGCTCGAGTTCTTGGTGCAGGGCGGCTATCCGCTCGCGCATGCGGTGATGATGATGATCCCCGAGGCCTGGGCGGGCAATCCGCTCATGGACGAGGAGCGGCGCGCCTTCTATGAGTACAACGCCGCGCTGATGGAGCCGTGGGACGGCCCGGCGGCGATCGCCTTCACCAACGGACGGCAGATCGGCGCCACGCTCGACCGCAACGGCTTGCGGCCGGCGCGCTATTTCGTCACCCGCGACGAGCGCATCATCATGGCCTCCGAGATGGGCGTCCTGCCCATCCCCGAGAAGGACATCGTCACGAAGTGGCGGCTGCAGCCGGGCAAGATGTTGCTGGTCGATCTCGACGAAGGTCGCCTCATTCCCGATGAAGAGCTCAAGGCGACGCTGGCCAAGAGCCACCCCTACAAGGAGTGGCTCGAGCGCACCCAGATCGTGCTCGAGGATCTGCCCGCCGCGCCGAGCGAAGCGGCATTGTCAAATCTCACGCTGCTCGATCGCCAACAGGCCTTCGGCTACACCCAGGAAGACTTGCGCATCCTGATGTCGCCGATGGCGATTCAAGGCGAAGAGGCGGTCGGCTCCATGGGTAACGACACGCCGATCTCGGCGCTGTCGGACAAGCCCAAGCTACTGTTCACCTATTTCAAGCAGAACTTCGCGCAGGTGACCAACCCGCCGATCGATCCGATCCGCGAGGAGCTGGTCATGAGCCTGGTGTCGATCATCGGGCCGCGGCCGAACCTGTTCGACCTCGAGGGCACCTCGCACCTCAAGCGCCTGGAAGTGCGCCAGCCCATCCTCACGGACGCGGACCTCGAAAAGATCCGCGCCATCTCCGAGGTCGGCGACGGCCATTTCAAATCGCGCACCCTCGACACCACTTGGCCGGCCGAATGCGGCGCCGCCGGTTTGAAGGACGCGCTCGACACGCTGTGCGTGCGCGCCGAGGCGGCCGTGCGCGAAGGCATCAATATCATCATCCTGTCCGATCGCCGCGCGGGGGCCGAGAATATTCCGATGCCGTCGCTGCTCGCCTGCGCGGCGGTGCATCACCATCTCATCCGCCAGGGCCTGCGCACCTCGGTCGGGCTCGTGGTCGAGTCGGCCGAGCCGCGCGAGGTCCATCACTTCTGCTGCCTGGCCGGCTATGGCGCGGAGGCGATCAATCCCTATCTCGCCTTCGAGACGCTGCGAGCGATAAAAAATGATCTGCCGCAAAAGCTCGACGAAAAGGAGATCGTCAAGCGCTACATCAAGTCGATCGACAAGGGCATTCTCAAGGTGATGTCCAAGATGGGCATCTCCACTTACCAGTCCTATTGCGGCGCGCAGATTTTCGATGCCGTCGGTCTCAAGTCCGATTTCGTCGCCGAATATTTCACCGGCACCGCGACCCGGATCGAAGGGGTGGCGTTGACTCAGATCGCCGAGGAGACGGTGCGGCGGCACCGCGGCGCCTTCGGCGACGCGCCGATCTATCGCGATGCCCTCGACGTCGGCGGCGAGTATCAGTTTCGCCTGCGCGGCGAGGACCATGCGTGGACCGCAGCTACGGTATCGGCGCTCCAGCACGCGGTGCGCGGCAACCTCCCCGACGAGTACCGGGCCTATGCCAGGGTCAGCAACGAGCAGTCCGAGCAACTGCTCACCATCCGCGGCCTGTTCCGGCTCAAGTCGGCGCGCGAGGACGGACGCAAGCCGCTGCCGATCGAAGAGGTCGAGCCAGCGGAGCGCATCGTGCGTCGCTTCTCCACCGGTGCCATGTCGTTCGGCTCGATTTCGCGCGAGGCGCATACCACGCTCGCCATCGCCATGAACCGCATCGGCGGCAAATCCAACACCGGTGAAGGGGGCGAGGAAGCCGACCGCTTCAAGCCGTTGCCGAACGGCGATTCCATGCGCTCGGCGATCAAGCAGGTCGCCTCCGGCCGCTTCGGCGTGACGACGGAATATCTCATCAACTCCGACATGATGCAGATCAAGATGGCGCAGGGAGCCAAGCCCGGCGAAGGCGGCCAGCTCCCCGGGCACAAGGTCGACAAGATCATCGCAAAGGTGCGCCACTCGACCCCTGGAGTCGGCCTGATCTCGCCGCCGCCGCACCACGACATCTATTCCATCGAGGACCTGGCGCAGCTGATCTTCGACCTCAAGAACGTCAATCCCGATGGATTGGTATCGGTGAAGCTCGTTTCCGAGGTCGGCGTCGGCACGGTCGCGGCCGGCGTCTCCAAGGCGCGCGCCGATCACGTGACCATCGCCGGGTTCGAAGGCGGCACCGGGGCTTCTCCCCTCACCTCCATCAAGCACGCCGGTTCGCCGTGGGAGATCGGGCTCGCCGAGACCCACCAGACGCTGGTCGCCAACCGGCTGCGCGGACGCATCTCGGTGCAGGTCGACGGCGGCATGCGCACCGGGCGCGACGTCGTGGTCGGCGCGCTGCTCGGCGCCGATGAGTTCGGCTTCTCGACCGCGCCGCTGATCGCGGCGGGCTGCATCATGATGCGGGTATGCCACCTCAACACCTGCCCCGTGGGCGTGGCGACCCAGGACCCGGTGCTGCGCAAGCGCTTCAAGGGCACGCCCGAGCACGTCATCAATTATTTCTTCTACGTCGCCGACGAAGTCCGCGAGTTGATGGCCGAATTGGGCTATCGGACGTTCGACGAAATGATCGGGCAGATGCAGATGCTCGACAAGCGTCAGGTCGTCGAACACTGGAAAGCCAAGGGGCTCGACTTCTCCAGGCTGTTCTTCAAGCCGGACGCGCCGCCGGGAGTGGCGATCTACAACTGCGAGGCGCAGGATCACAAGATCCACACCATTCTCGACCGCAAGCTGATCGCGCAGGCGCAGATCGCGCTCGATCGCGGCGCACCGCTGCGGATCGTGACCCCCATCAAGAACACCGACCGCGCCGTAGGCGCCATGCTCTCGGGCGAAATCGCTAAGCGTTATGGCCACGAAGGGCTGCCCGACGATACCATCAATGTGAAGTTCACGGGCACCGCCGGCCAGAGTTTCGGCGCCTGGCTCGCGCGCGGCGTGACCTTCGAGCTCGAAGGCGACGCCAACGACTATGTCGGCAAGGGGCTATCGGGTGGCCGCATCATCGCCCGTCCGGCCGCCGATGCGGGCATCGTGCCGGAGGAATCGATCATCGTCGGCAACACGGTGCTCTACGGCGCGATCGAAGGCGAGTGTTACTTCCGCGGCGTCGCCGGCGAGCGCTTCGCCGTGCGTAATTCCGGCGCCGTCGCCGTGATCGAGGGCGCCGGCGACCATTGCTGCGAATACATGACCGGCGGCATCGTGGTCGTGCTCGGCCGCACCGGCCGCAACTTCGCGGCCGGAATGTCCGGCGGCATCGCCTATGTCCTGGACGAGGATGGCACCTTCGCCTCGCGCTGCAACCTCGCCATGGTCGAGCTGGAGCCGTTGCCCGAGGAAGAGGAAGCGAGCGCGAGCATCTATCACCAGACCCATGATCTCGGCTCGCACGGCCGCGTCGACGTCATGGGCGACATGACCCAGCATGACCTGGAGCGCCTCAACCTCCTGATCACGCGGCACGCCCGCTTTACCGGCTCGACGGTCGCGGACAGGATCCTTACGGACTGGAAGAAATATTGCCCGATGTTCCGCAAGGTGATGCCGGTCGAGTACCGACGCGCGCTCGCCGAGCTGCAGCGTGCGCAGATCGTGGAAGCGGCGGAGTAGCGGGCTCCCCTCGGCTGAGTGCGAATGGGCAAGATCACCGGCTTCCTGGAATACGAGCGCGAGGACCGTCACTACGAGCCGGTCGAGGAGCGCATCAAGCATTGGCGCGAATTCGTGCGCCCGCTGCCGGAGGAGGAGAACAAGAAACAAGCGGCACGCTGCATGGATTGCGGCGTTCCCTACTGCCACACCGGCTGTCCGGTCAACAATCAGATCCCGGACTGGAACGACCTCGTCTATCGCGGCAACTGGGAGGAGGCTACGCGCAACCTCCACTCCACCAACAATTTCCCCGAGATCACCGGCCGCATCTGCCCGGCGCCGTGCGAGGCCGCCTGCACGCTCAACATCGAGGACAATCCCGTCACCATCAAGACCATCGAATGCGCGATCGCCGACCGCGCCTTCGAGCGAGGCTGGATAAAACCGGAACCGGCCGCCGACAGGAGCGGTAAGAAAGTGGCCATCGTCGGCTCGGGTCCGGGCGGATTGGCCTGCGCGCAGCAGTTGGCGCGCGCCGGCCACGACGTGCATGTGTTCGAGAAGTTCGCCAAGGCTGGCGGATTGCTGACTTACGGCATCCCCGATTTCAAGATGGAGAAGCACATCGTCGCGCGCCGCGTCGCGCAGATGGAGGCGGAAGGCGTGACCTTCCATTACAACGCGCACGTGGGCGTGAACGTGCCGGCCAAGGAGCTCCTCTCCGACTATGACGCGCTGGTGCTCACCGGCGGCGCCGAAAAGGCGCGCGATCTGCCGATTCCAGGACGCGAGCTCAAAGGCATCCATTTTGCGATGGACTACTTGCCGCAACAGAACCGGCGCATCAGCGGCGAAGCGGACGACGGCAGCGTGCCGATTCTGGCCGGCGGCAAGCACGTCGTGGTCATCGGCGGCGGCGACACCGGCTCCGACTGCATTGGCACGGCGTTCCGCCAAGGTGCGTTGTCGGTCACCAATTTCGAGATCATGCCGCAGCCGCCGCTGCACGAGAACAAGATGCTGACGTGGCCCGACTGGCCGCTCAAGCTACGGACATCATCGAGCCATGAGGAAGGCGTCAAACGCGATTTTGCCGTGCTGACCACCAAATTTTCGGGCAAGAACGGCGAGGTGAAAAAACTTCACTGCACGCGCGTGGATGACAAGATCAAGCCCATTCCCGGCACCGAGTTCGAGATCGACGTCGATCTGGTGCTGCTCGCCATGGGCTTCGTGCATCCCGTGCACGCAGGCATGCTCGAACAACTCGGGCTCGCGCTCGATCAGCGCGGCAACGTGAAGGCCGATACACTGGCCTATCAGAGCTCCAATCCGAAAGTGTTCGCGGCCGGCGACATGCGGCGGGGTCAGTCGCTGGTGGTGTGGGCGATCCGCGAGGGCCGCCAAGCGGCGCATGCCGTCGACAAGTTCTTGATGGGATCGACGACGCTGCCGCGCTGAGCGGCGCCGGTGGCGGGCGGCCGCTCGCGCCCGCCGCAGTCACCATGAACCTGTTCTATCGAAAGAAGTTTTGGAAGAAGAAGGGGGAGCGTTGCGGATTCGAGGGATTGGGCCGGCGCGGGCGGCGCTGCTCCGGCTTCTGCTCTGACGACGCATCGGCCTGAGTGGAATCCGAAGTTCGTTGTCCCGCGTCGGGCTTCGTTGGCTTCGCATCGGAAGCGTTCGGTGCAGTCGCGGGCGCAGCCGCGAGATCAGCCGCCGTCGGCTGGACGTTGAGCACGCTGCCGCGCGGCCAGCTGAAATCATCGGCCCGTCCGCTCGGAGCCGCGACCGTCTCGCCCTTGGTGAGCACGCGCGAGGCGGTTGCGTCGGCGGCGGGGGCAGCGCGGCCGCTGCCGATGAGTTCTTCCGGCCCGGCCTGCATGGCGGTCAGCGGCACCACTGGTCCGGCCAACGGCCGCTGCGCGGGGCCGTCCGGCTTGGCATTCGGCGCCTGGGGGCCGGGATCGACCGGCACCGGCAGCGCGACTGGCATGCCTCGGTTCGTGATGCTGCGCTGGATCTCGCGCTCGACGTAGTGGGCAAGCTTGCGGGCGCCGAACTTGGTGTAATAGACGCCGTCGCCGCTGCGCAGGCGGCGAATCTGTCCTTCGTAATCCGGCCCCTGCGCCGAGTAGCGGCCCGCCTCGTCGACAAAGCCGTCCCAGATGTCGACATAGACGATTCCCGCCTTCTCCGCTCGGCTGCGATAGAGCTCGTTGAGATAGGACGAATCGGCACTCGCCTTGGTGCCGCGCTGCGACGGCAGGCCGACCCACATCACCGGAACGCCTGCGCTCTTGAGGGCGGCGATGGTCGCATCGATGCGCCTGATATAGGCGAGCTCCCACTTCTCCGTGTGGAATTCCCACGGTCCATAGGAAGCCTGGCGCGCCTGCTCCGGCGTCATGTTGGCGTGCTCGGCGGCCTCGGAGGGGGCGGGCGGCTGTTGCTCCGCGTCGGGCGGCGGCGTCGGAATCGGTGGAGTTGCGGGCGGGCTCGGCTGTGCCGCCTGCGTATTCGGCTTGGGTGCGGCCGGCCGAGGCGCCGCAGGAGGGGCCTTTTCGCGGATCGTCTGACGGTCGTTGTTTCCGATCATCATGACGATGAATTTGGGCTTCTCGGCCGCAATGATTTCGCGCACCACCTGCGGCCACTCGAGATCGCGGCGCTGATCGTAGCGGATCAGGCCGGAATCGGTGCGATGCTTGCGCACGGTGCCAACGTCCGGGTTCTCGGAAAAGGCATCTTCGAGCCCGTAGGCCAGCCAGTCGGCGTTGGCGTCGCCCATCACCACGATCGGGGTCGTGGCTTCGGGCTTCTTCTGTGACGGTGCCGGGGCGCGCGAATAGTCGACCGGCGCCTCCCGTTCCTGCCGCTGGTCGTAATAGCGCCGGTCATTCCAGCCGCCGCCGCCGAACCAGTTGTTGTTCCATTGCTGCTGGCGCTGCGGACGGTTGCCCCAATCCCCCCAGAATTGCGCTTGCGCCGGCAGCAACAGCGCGAGGCTCACGCCTGCGACCGCGATACATCCTCGAAACACGCCGGTTGAGCTCATGATCAACTACCGTCCGCCATTGCGCCGCTGCCACGCCGACCCGGGCGATGGGCAGCAAGCCTTAACTGGCTATTAATACGGCAAAAATGGCAACTTGACGATAGCCCGACCTGAGCCCGACTTGGCCCCCTGCGACCCCTGCAGGCGCCCATTTAGCGGCTGCGCAGCCGCTCTAGGATCGCGGCCGAAGCAAACCCGTCGGGCACGTGACCCACCGACGACTGGAACTGCCGCAACGCGTTGCGGGTCTTGCCCCCGAGCCGGCCGTCGGGCTCGCCCACATCATAGCCGCGGGCGGCGAGATGCTGCTGCAACTCGTAGCGTTCCGCCCGCGTGAGCACGCGTTCCTGCCGCGGCCAGGCCTGCACGAAGGGCTCCCCGCCGCGCAGCCGGTCGGCAAGATGACCGATGGCGAGCGCGTAGGCTTCGGCCGGGTTGTATTTCATGATCACGCGGAAGTTCTGCAGCATCAGGAAGCCCGGCCCCTGCGCCCCCGCCGGCACCAGCAGGTAGGCGCGGTCGTCGGCGCGCAGGAAGGCCTTGCCGCCGGCGCGGCGGATGCCAGCTCGTTCCCATTCCTGCACCGACATCACGCGCGAACGATCGGCGAGCATGAAATTGAAATCTTTCGGCACCACGACCTCGTAGCCCCAGGTCTGGCCGGTGACCCAGCCGTCCTTCTTGAGATTGTTCGCGGTGGACGCGATCACGTCGGGCACGGAGTCGACGACGTCGCGACGGCCGTCGCCGTCGAAGTCGACGGCGTAGCGTTTGAACGAGGTCGGCATGAACTGGGTCGGGCCGAAAGCGCCGGCCCACGAGCCCTTGAGATGATCCGCCTTCACATCGCCGCGCGCGAGAATTTCCAGCGCCGAGAGAAACTCCTCGCGAAAATAGTCTTGGCGGCGCCCGATGCAGGCAAGCGTCGCCGTCGAACGGATCACCGAGCGCTCGCCGATCTGCGTGCCGTAATTGGATTCGACGCCCCAGATCGCGGCGATGAAGTGGCGATCGACACCATACGCCTTCTCGACCGCGTCGAAGGTGGCGCGGTGCTGGGCGAGAATCGCCCGCCCATTCTGGATGCGATCCTCGTTCACCAGGATGTCGAGATAGTCCCAGAACGATTTGGTGAATTCGGGCTGGGCATCGAGCAGATCCATGATCCGCAGATCGGGAGTGAGGCCCGCAACGTTGGCCTCGAACAGCGCGCGCGAAACGCCGCGACGCTCCGCCAGCGGCCAGAGTCCGGCGAGGCAATTGCGGAAATTGGCAGCCGCGACGCGGATCGCCTGCGCCGTCATCAGTGGGTGATTAGAGGCGCCGGATTCGCCGCTCCAGTCTGGGGTCCCCGCCGCCGGCGCGGGAGCACCAGCGGTGTTCGCACTCGGCGCGCTGAACAGCGTGCGGATGTCCAACCCCTGGCCCGGCGCCGGGGCTGCCCAGGCGGTGGCGGCCAGAGCTACCGCGCTGAGGAAACCCGTCGGTGAGGCAAATCGTGGCATCGCGTTTCGTCTCGACTCGGTCGTTGCCTGTCAAGTTTTTGGGGAACTCGGATGGTCGCGGGACGTTTAACGGACCCTTGCCGGCGCCCTACCGGGTAGGACTTAATGGCCTTGCTGCCAGCGTTCCAGCCCCCATTGCAACGCCCAAACTTCGGCAATACCGAGACAGATGGACGCCGCCACGACTACGACTACAATCCCAACGAGCTCATGAAACCCATCCGCAAAGCCGTCTTTCCGGTCGCCGGGCTGGGCACCAGGTTCTTGCCGGCCACGAAGGCCATGCCGAAGGAGATGCTGCCGGTGGTCGACCGGCCGTTGATCCAGCATGTGGTCGACGAAGCGCGCGAGGCCGGCATCGAACATTTCATCTTCGTCACCGGCCGCAACAAGGCCGTCATCGAGGACCATTTCGACCGCCAGTTCGAGCTCGAACACACGCTCACGGAGCGCCAGCGGCGCGCCGACCTTGAGGCGCTGGCGCGCGACCTGCCGGGGCCGGGAACGGCGAGCTTCACGCGGCAGCAAGTGCCCTTGGGGCTAGGCCATGCGGTGTGGTGCGCGCGCGAGCTCGTGGGCCACGAGCCGTTCGCGCTGCTGCTGCCCGACGTGCTGGTACAGCACAACCGCGGCTGCCTGGCGCAGATGATCGACGCCGCGCACAACCTCGGCGAGAGTGCGAACATCATCGCAGTCGAGAAGATGCCGGCCGAACGCATCCACATGTATGGGGTGGTCGGCATCGGTGAACGCAGAGGCAACTTGTTCTCGGTCACCCAAATGGTCGAGAAGCCTCCGCGGGACCGCGCGCCCTCGAACCTCATCATCACCGGCCGCTATATCCTCCAGCCCGAGATCTTCGACATTCTTGCCGCCGAGAGGCGCGGCGCGGGCGGCGAGATCCAGCTCACCGATGCGATGATCGAGCTTGCCAAGACCCAACCCTTCTATGGCCTCGAATTCGACGGCAGGAGCTTCGATTGCGGCTCGAAGGTGGGCTTTCTTACGGCCAACATCGCCTATGCGCTCGAGCGCAGCGACATCGCGCCGGCAATGCGCGCCGAACTCAGGCGCCTGCTCGGCGACGGCTAGTGTCCCGATTCCGAAGTTCGCATCATGGTGCCGCAGCCTCGTTTGCGAACCTCGGAATCGAAGGACACTAGCAACTTATTGATCTAGTGTGGCTTTGGTTCAGAAGTCCGCATTTCGGACTCGCTGCAAGAATGATGCGGACTTCTGAACCGCCACACTAGCGTGAGGATGGGCGCCGCAGAGCCGGCTGAGCCAGTTATGCTTTGGTTAACCAAGCGAAAGCAGATATGGTAAAGACCGCTCGGCCGAGCCGCGGGTCGCCTGCGGCCGGCTTCCGTGCTATCCGACCATCATGCCCAAGCCGCTGAGCACGCAACGAGGAACGAGCGCCCGCGCCGGCGAACTCATCGCCTCGGCGGTGCGAACGCTCGAGGTCGAGGCGACCGGCATCAACACGCTTTCGGCCGCGATTCATGACGGCCTCGGCCGTGCCTTCATTGCCGCGGTCGATTTGATCTCCGGCGCACGCGGCCGGCTGATCGTGACCGGCATGGGCAAATCCGGGCATGTGGGGCGGAAAATCGCGGCAACCTTCGCCTCCACCGGCACGCCTGCGTTCTTCGTGCATCCCAGCGAAGCCAGTCATGGCGATCTCGGCATGATCACGCCCGATGACGTCATCATGGCGCTGTCGTGGTCGGGGGAGACGGTCGAACTCAAGGACCTGATCGACTACTCGCGCCGCTTCCGCATCGGGCTCATTGCCGTCACCGCGGTCAGCGACAGCACGCTCGGCCGAGCGGCCGACGTCGTGCTGGCGGTGCCGCAGGCGCGCGAGGCCTGCCCGCACAATCTCGCTCCCACCACCTCGACGCTGATGCAGGCCGCGCTCGGCGACGCGCTCGCCGTCGCGCTGCTGGAGAGCCGCGGCTTTACCGCGGTCGACTTCAGCAGATTCCACCCGGGCGGGCGGCTTGGCGCGATGCTCAAGTTCGTGCGCGACATCATGCATACCGGCAGCGAGATCCCGCTGGCCACGATGGGCACCCGCATGTCGGAAGCGATCGCCGAGATGACGGCCAAGACCTTCGGCTGCGTCGGCATCACCGACCGCCGCGGCCATCTCGTGGGCATCATCACCGACGGGGACCTGCGCCGGCACATGAGCGCCAACCTGCTCGACCTCAAAGTCGAGGAGGTGATGACGGCGGAGCCGAAGACCGTGCGGCCCGACCAGCTTGTCAGCGAAGCGCTCGAGCTGCTCAACTCGATGAAGAAGACGCAACTCATCGTGGTGGATGGCGGCAAGCCGGTCGGCGTCGTGCACTTCCACGACCTCCTGCGCGCCGGGGTCGCGTAAGCGGCAATCCTCATCGGCGTCCAGTCGTCGCGGCAAGCCCCCAAACCGGCGGCTATACCCAGCCCTTGAGCTCCCGCAGCGCCATCTGCCAGATCACCAGCATGCCGGGCGCGCTGTCGTTGAGGCAGGGTATCGCCGCGAAATTCTCACCCCCGTACTTTTTGAAGATGCGCTCACCCTCGATTGCGATCTCCTCCAGCGTTTCGAGGCAATCGGCCGAAAAGCCCGGCGTGATCACCGCGATGTTCTTCACCCCGCTCTTGGCGAGCGTCTTGAGGGTGAGATTGGTCGCGGGCTCGAGCCACTTGCCGCGGCCGAACCGGGACTGAAACGTCATCGTCAATTTCGACTGCTCGAGATTGAGCCGCTCGCGCAGAAGGCGGACGGTCTCGACGCAATGGGCAAAGTAGGGATCGCCGTTGTCCACATAGGCCTTCGGCACGCCGTGGAACGAGGCGAGGACGACCTCGGGCTTGAAGCTGAGCTGTGAGAGCTCCGCGCCGGTGGAGGATCCCAGCGCTTCGATATAGACCGTGTCGTTGTAATAGGGCGGCGCAATGCGCACCGCCGGCTGATAACGTAGGCGCGAAAGCACGCGAAAGACCTCATCACATACGGTCGCGGTCGTTGCCGCGCAGTACTGCGGATAGAGCGGCATGACCAGGATGCGCTCGCAGCCTTGCGCGAGGAGAGCCCCGAGTTTTGATGCGATCGAAGGGCGGCCGTAGCGCATCGCCCAGTCGACCACGAGGTGGGCGCCCAGCGGCTCGAGCGCACGGGCGAGCTTTTCGGCCTGCGAGCGGGTGATGGTCTTGAGTGGGGATTCGTTCTTTTCGTGGTTCCAGATCTTAGCGTAGTCGCGCGCCTTGCGTCGCGGCCGGATGGGCAGGATGACGCCGTTGAGAGCGAGCTGCCACAGCGCCCCCTGATCCTCGATCACGCGCGGATCAGTGAGAAATTCCTTGAGATAGCGGCGCACCGCGGGCGCATCGGCGGCCTCCGGGGTGCCGAGATTGACCAGCAGCACGCCGATCTTGCCGGCCGCGGAGGTGGAACGGTCGGACGCGGTCGGCGCCGGCGCGGTGGGTAGGGCTTCGTTCATCGCCACGGAGCATACGCGATAGCGGCGGTCGGTGCATGCATGCTAAGCACGCAGCCCCACCGCATCGCATCGGAACCCCGCTTCCCCGCCATGTCCGCCCCTCGCCGTCTCGCTGCCGGCATCCTGCTGATCGCGATCCTCTGCGCCTCCTCGGCCTGCGCCGAGACCGCACGCATCACCTTCATCTTGGTCAATGACATCTATTTGATGGCGGATCAAATGCTGCCTGACGGGGAGCGCCGCGGCGGGTTCGCGCGCCTCGCCGCCGTGGTCAAGGCCGAGCGCGCCCGGGGCGCCAACGTGATCGTTGCCCATGCCGGCGATACGCTGTCGCCGTCGCTGATGTCGGGCCTCGACCGTGGTGAGCGCATTCTGACCCTGACCAATCTGATCGCACCCGACATTTTCGTGCCGGGCAACCACGAGTTCGATTTCGGCAAGGCGACCTTCCTCCAGCGCATGGCAGAGGCCGAATTCCCGCTCTACGCCGCCAACCTGCGCGGCGCCGATGGCCGGCCGCTGCCGAACTTCAATGACCGCTCCATCACGACCATCGACGGCGTGCGCATCGGGCTGACTGGCGCGACCTACGACGACACCCCTCGCACGTCGAGCCCCGAAGATCTGAAATTCCTGCCGACGGTCGCGACCACGAAGGATGCAGCCGAGGCGCTGCGACGTGAAGGGGCTGATTTCGTCGTGGCGGTGGTCCATGCCAGCCGCCAACAGGACTACGCGATTTTCGAGACACGCGCGGTCGATCTCGTGCTCAGTGGTCACGATCACGATCTCTTCATCGAATTCGACGGTCGCAACGCGATGGCGGAATCGAGCTACGACGCCCACTACGTCACCGCAATCGACGTCGCCATCAACGTCAAGGAGGAGAGTGGCCGCCGCAGCGTGACCTGGTGGCCGCAGTTTCGCATCATCGATACGGCGACGGTGATGCCCGATCCCGAGGTAGCGGCAGTCGTTGCGAAGTACGAGGGAGAGCTCAGCAAGGAACTCGACGACGCGCTGGGCACCACCGCCGTGGCGCTCGACAGCCGCGCCGCCACCGTGCGCACGCGCGAAGCCGCGATCGGCAACCTCGTGGCCGACGCGATGCGCGCGTCCACCCACGCCGATGCGGCGGTGACGAATGGCGGCGGGATCAGGGGCGGCAAGGTCTATCCGCCGGGCACGACGCTGACCGCGCGCGATGTACTCACCGAATTGCCGTTCGACAACCGCATCCTCACCATCGAGATCGCCGGCGCCGATTTGCGCCGCGCCCTCGAGAACGGGCTTTCGCAATTGCCCAATCCCGGCGGGCGTTTCCCCCAGGTCTCGGGCCTGACCATCGAGGCCGACACGAGCCGCCCCGCCGGAGACCGTATCGTCTCGATCAAGGTCGGCGACGCGCCACTCGATGAGCGCAAGATCTATCGCCTTGCGACCAATGATTTCATGGCGCGCGGCGGTGACGGCTATACCGGGTTCCGTGACGCCAAGCCGCTGCTGTCGGCGCTCGATGCGCCGCTCGTCGCCAATGCGGTGATAGCCCATATCAAAGCGCTCGGCACCGTGCGCACCAACGCCGATGGCCGCATCGTGATGAAGTGAGGAATAACAGCTGGTGCGATCGAGCGGTCCGCCACCGATGCCATACGCTACCCCACCGGCCGCTCGTCGGCGATCACTTTGCCGTCGTTCGGCAGGCTGCCCGGAGCGACGAGCTTCACCTCGCCGCCGAGCTTGGTAACCGTCCGCAAGGTCGCGACCACCGCCTGCTGCAAAGATGCCGACGGCGCCGCGCATTCGGCCATCAAGGTCATCACGTCCTGTTCGCCTGCACGCGCGACCACGAGTCGCAACCGGCCGAGCTCGGGATGATGCTCGCCGACCTGTGCCACCTGGGTGGGACGCACGAACATGCCCTTGACCTTGGCGGCCTGATCGGCGCGACCCATCCACCCCGCGAGTCGCATATTGGTGCGACCGCAACGCGAGCGGCCCGGCATTACCGCCGAGAGGTCGCCGGTCGCGAGCCGGATCATCGGATAGTCCGGGTTGAAGCAGGTGACGACGACCTCGCCCACTTCGCCCGCGGCGACCGGATCGCCAGTACCGGGCCGGACGATTTCGACCAGCAGGGTTTCATTGACGATCATTCCTTCACGCGCTTCGCTCTCGTAGGCGATGACGCCCACATCGGCGGTCGCGTAGCATTGGCATACTTCGACGCCGCGCGCGGCCAATTCCTGGCGCAGCGAGAGCGGCAACGCCGCGCCGGAGACCAGCGCCCGCCTGAGGGAGGAGGCGTCCCTCTCCGCCTTTGCCGAGGCATCGAGCAGCATTTTCAAATAATCCGGCGTGCCGAGATAGCCGCTGGGCCTGAAATGCGCGATCGCCTCGATCTGCTGCTCGGTATTGCCGGTGCCAGCAGGGATGACCGCGCAACCGAGCGCATGCGCGCCCGTTTCCATCATGAAGCCGCCCGGGGTGAGATGATAGGAAAACGAATTGTGCACGACATCGCTCGCGCGGAAGCCCGCGGCGAAGAGCGCGCGCGCCACGCCCCAAAAATCTTCGCCCGCGCCCTGCGGCTCGAAGATTGGTCCCGGCGACATCAACAGCCGCCGCAGGCGGGCCGTCGCCGCGACGTTGAAGCCTCCGAACGGCGGGCACTCCTTCTGGCGCATCGCGAGTTCGGACTTGCGCAGCACCGGCAGCTTGGCAAGCGCCGCTCGCGAGGTCACGGCATTGGGATCGAGGCCGGCGAGCTGCGTTGCCCATCCCGGCGCGCTCAAGGCCACCGCGATGAGGTCGGGCAGTCGGCCGAAGAAATCGCGCTCGCGATCATCGGGATCGCGGATCTCGAGGGAATCGTAATGGCGATCGCCCATGAGGCCGCACGCGGTCTGGCATCGACCAAATCTCAGAACCACAAGGCTACGCCAACCAGCGCTTGCGCCGCCGGTAATGCTTGCCCTCGCGGAACGATTTGCGGCGGCCCTCGGACACGCCCAGATAGAACTCCTTGACGTCCTCGTTCTCGCCCAACGCCTTGGCCTCGCCGTCGAGCACCACGCGGCCGTTCTCCAGCACATAGCCGTAACGCGCGTACTTCAGCGCCATGCGGGTATTCTGCTCCGCGAGCAGGAACGACACCGCCTCCTTGGCGTTGAGATCGCCGACGATCTCGAAAATCTCCTCGACGAGCTGCGGCGCGAGCCCCATCGAAGGTTCGTCCAGCAGGATCGTCTTCGGGCGCGACATCAGCGCGCGTCCAATCGCGCACATCTGCTGTTCGCCGCCGGAGATATATCCGGCGGTGGAGGTGCGACGCTCCTTCAGCCGTGGGAAATAGGAATAGACCAGCTCGAGGTCGCGCCGGACGGCCGCGCTGCCGTCGCGGCGTGTAAACGCGCCAGTGAAAAGGTTCTCCTCCACGGAGAGGTGCGCGAAGCAATGGCGCCCCTCCATCACCTGGATGCAGCCGCGTCGCACGAGCTCGTTCGGGGAGCGCGCATGCACCTCTTCGCCGTCGAAGACGATGGAGCCTTTGGTCACTTCGCCGCGCTCGGCGGACAAAAGATTGGAGATCGCCTTGAGCGTGGTCGATTTGCCGGCGCCGTTCGCGCCCAACAACGCGACGATCTCGCCCTTGGCAACCTTGAGCGACACCCCCTTGAGCACGAGGATGACGTGATCGTAGACCACTTCGATATTGTTGACCGCGAGGATGGGCGCAGCGGTTGGCGCCGCAGCGACACGATCGGTGGCCGCGCCCGCGCCCAAAGGAGGCGGCGCTGGCGCCGCCTCCTTCAAATTGCGATCGGGAGAGACCGACATCAGTTGGTCACGAGACACCCGGGCGTGAGCTTCTTTTCAGCCGCGTACTTTGCCGCCGCTTCCGTCACCATCGGTGCGATCACCGAGTCGTCGGACGTGATCCAATCCGACGTGACATTCCATTTCTTGCCGTCCCAAGTCTGGATGCGGCCCGTTCGCGTGCCCTCGTGATCGGCGCACGACACCTTGATCGGCCGCAGCTCGCCCTCGAAGCCGAGCTGCTTGATGCGTTCGGCGGTGATGTCGAGGTTCTCGAGGCCCCAGCGTACCTGCTCGCCGGTGAGCGGCTTCTTGCCGAACCGCTCCTGCGCGGTGCGGATCGCCTCGACGCCGAGCATGGCGTTGATCAATCCGCGCACGTACAGGATCTCGCCCGTCTCCTCCCATTTCGCCGCGCCCAGGCCCTTGTCGTAGAGGTACTTCTTCAAATCCTCATGCAGCTTGAATTGACCTGCGGTGTGCTGAAGAGCGGCGGAGTTGTATCCCTTGGCGCCGTCTTCGGCCGGCCGCACGTCCGGCTCGGCCCCTGACCACCACACGCCGTACATCTTCTCGCGCGGATAGCCGACGGCGACCGCCTCCTTGATGGCGGTCGAATTCATCACGCCCCAGCCCCACAGCAGCACGTAGTCGGGACGGTTCTGGCGGATCTGCAGCCAGGTCGCCTTCTGCTCGACCCCGGGATGGGTCACCGGCAGGAGCAGGGTCTCGAATCCATGCATCTGCGCGCGCTTCTGCAGGAGGGCGATCGGCTCCTTGCCGTAGGGCGAGTCGTGATAGACCAGCGCGATCTTCTTGCCCTTGAGCTTGTCGAACCCGCCTTCCTTCTTGGCGATGTGCTGCAGGATGATGTCGGCCGCCGTCCAGTAGGTGCCGAGCAGCGGGAAGTTCCACTGGAACACCGAGCCGTCGCGCGACTCCGAGCGTCCGTAGCCCATGGAGATGATCGGAATCTTGTCGACCGTCGTCTTCTCCGTGAGCGCGAACGTGATGCCGGTTGAGAGCGGGATGACGTAGGCGGCACCGGTCGGACCCTTGCCCTTGAGGCGCTCGTAGCACTCCACGCCGCGGTCGGTGGCATAGCCGGTATCGCATTCCTCGAATACGATCTTGACGCCGTTGATGCCGCCATCGCGTTCGTTGATGAGCCTGTAGTAGTCGGCGATGCCATTGGCGAACGGAACGCCGTTCGGGGCGTAGGCGCCGGTTCGGTACACCAGGTTGGGGATGAACTGCTCGTTCTGCGCCAGCGCCGGCGCGGCCACCGCCACGGCACCCGCGAGCGCGATCCCCAGACGTATTCCACTCATCGTCTTGCCAGTCATCGGCATTCCTCCATCGACGCGCCTGACCGGCCCGTTATGGCGGCCGGCCATTGCCGGGGTTCTACCCCGCTTCTAGGCCCGAGTGTGCCCGCGAATTGTCGCGGTCTCAATACGGGAACGGCCATAGCCGAAGCTTTTCCTTGCCGATCGCCCACAGCCGTGCAAGCCCGTGCGGCTCGGCAATCAAGAACAGCACGATCATGGCCCCGAACAGCATGAACTCGATGTGCGAGATCATGGCGGTCGACATCGCGATCCCGAGCCACGACGGCAGCTGGTTGAGAAAAATCGGAACTAACACGATGAAGGCGGCGCCGAGAAACGATCCCAGCAGGGTGCCGAGCCCGCCGATGATGATCATGAACAGCACCTGAAACGAGCGGTTGACGTCGAACGCCAGCGGCTCCCACGAGCCGAGCCGCAGGAATGCCCACAGCGCGCCCGCAACCCCGATATAGAACGAGGATACCGCGAAGGCCGAGAGCTTGGCATGCAGCGGCCTGATGCCGATGATCTCGGCCGCGATATCCATGTCGCGAATGGCCATCCACATGCGTCCGATGCGGCCGCGCACCAGATTTTTGGCGGCGAGGGTGAGCACCACCGTAATCGCGAGCACGAAGATGTAGGTCTTCCCCGGCGTGTCGATCGGAACGCCGAACAGCTCGATCCGGCCGACCGCGACCGAACCGGATGGCGCGTAATTGGTGAACCATTTGACGCGCGCGAAGGCCCACTCGAGGAAGAACTGGGAGGCCAGCGTCGCGACCGCGAGATAGAATCCCTTGATGCGCAGGGAGGGCAGCCCGAACAACAGGCCAACCAGCATCGCCATCACGCCGGCGAACAGGAAGACCAGGATGATGTTGGTTTCCGGCAGCCGCAGTGCGAGGTTGTAGGCGGCGTAGGCACCCACCGCCATGAAGCCGCCGGAGCCGAGCGAGAGCTGCCCGCAATAGCCGGTGAGGATGTTGAGCCCGATCGCGGCGATCGAGAGGATGAGCACCGGGATCAGCACCTCGGTATAAAGATATTGTCCGGCGAACAGCGGCACTCCGAGAGACGCGAACGCGATCAGGACGATGACGGACCAGCGATCCTGCGCGATCGGAAAGATCGCCTCGTCGGCGTCGTAAGAGGTCTTGAACTGGCCGACTTCGCGATAGAACATGGGGCCTCACACTCGCTCGATGATGCGCTCGCCGAACAGGCCCTGCGGACGCACGAGCAGGAATGCGAGCGCGAGCACGTAGGCGAACCAATTCTCGATACCGCCGCCGGCGAGATCGAAGGTGCGGATGAGGACCGGGGCAAGCAGCACCTCCGCGAGCTTTTCGCCGGCACCGATGATCAGTCCGCCGACGATCGCGCCCGGGATCGAGGTCAGGCCACCGAGGATGAGAACCGGCAGCGCCTTGAGCGCGATGAGCGAAAGGGAAAATTGCACGCCGAGCTTGGCGCCCCACATCATGCCGGCCACCAACGCGACGAGCCCCGATACCGCCCACACCATCAACCAGATCTGGTTGAGCGGGATGCCGACGGATTGCGCGGCCTGGTGATCGTCGGCGACCGCGCGCAACGCCCGGCCGACCCGCGTCACCTGAAAGAACACCGCCAGCACGAGCACCATCACCGCACAGATGGTCGCGGCAATGAGCTCGGCCGGATCGATCAACAGCCCGCCGGGAAAGACCGACTCCAAAATGAAGATCGGATTCGTCGGCAGCCCCAGCCCGATCTTGTAGATATCGCTGCCCCAGATGGTCTGTCCGAAGCCTTCGAGAAAGTAAGCGATCCCGAGCGTGGCCATGAACAGGATGATGCCCTCCTGATTGACCAGGTGGCGCAGCACCAGGAACTCGATCGCATAGGCGAGCGCAATCATGATGAGGACGGAGAACGCGAATGCGAGGACGAGCGGCATGAACTCGGAAAGCCGCGCCAACGACAGCGCGGCGAATAGCACCATCGCCCCTTGCGCGAAGTTGAACACGCCGGAAGCCTTGAAGATCAGCACGAATCCGAGCGCGACCAGCGAGTAGAGCACCCCGGTCATGAGGCCCCCGATCAGCGTTTCGAGAACCGGACCCAGCATCGCGCGCCCTCAGTGGCTCAGGCCCAGATAGGCGTCGATCACGGCCTGATCGGCCTGGACCTCCGCCGGCGTGCCGTCGGCGATCTTGACGCCGTGATCGAGCACGAGGACACGATCGGACAGATCCATCACCACGCCCATGTCGTGCTCGATCAACGCGATGGTAGTGCCGTAATGCGCGTTAACGTCGAGGATGAAGCGGGACATGTCCTCCTTCTCCTCGAGATTCATCCCGGCCATCGGCTCGTCGAGCAAGAGCAGGTCGGGCTCCATGGCAAGCGCGCGGCCGAGTTCGACGCGCTTCTGCAGACCGTAAGGCAGCTTCCCGACCTGGATCTTGCGGATGTGCTGGATCTTGAGAAAGTCGATGATCTCCTCGACGCGGCGGCGCTGCTCGGTCTCTTCCGCCAGCGCCGGCCCGATCCGCAACAGCTGCCAGAAGAGCCCGCGGCGCATCTTCAGCGTGCGCCCCGCCATGATGTTGTCGAGCGCGGTCATGCCTTTGAACAGCGCAACGTTCTGAAACGTGCGCGCGATACCGCCCAGCGCCGCATCGTAGGGCCGCATCGCCGCGCGCGGCCTGCCCTTGAAGGTGATGCGGCCCTGCTGCGGCTGATAGAAGCCGTTGATGATGTTGAGCATCGAGGTCTTGCCCGCGCCGTTCGGGCCGATAATAGCGCGGATCTCGCTTTTACGGATATCGAACGAGACGCCAGCCACCGCCTTGACGCCGCCGAAGGCGAGCGACACGTCCTCGAGCGCGAGCAGCACGTTGCCAGCGGCGATATCGTGTTCGCTCGGCGCCCTCATGCCCCGACTCCGCGCGTGCGATGACGCGCCTCGCGCCGCCGGCTCGCCTTGCCGCCTTTCCCATGGGGAGAACGAGCGCATCGCGATCGCGGCACGTTCATGCCGGTCATGCCGCTTTCTCCATCGCGGGCGCCGGCACAGTGCGCACGTCGCGGATTTTGATGCGAGCGGAGAGCATGCCCTTGCGGCCGTCCTCGAACGTTACCTCGGTGGAAATGTCGGCCTCGCGCGAGCCATTGTAGAGCGCTGTGATCAAAGGCGCATAACGTTCCGCGACGAAACCACGGCGCACCTTCTGGGTGCGCGTGACTTCGCCGTCGTCGGCATCGAGTTCCTTATGCAGAATGAGAAAGCGTCGAATCTGCGCCCCCGCCATCGCCTTCTCCTCCGCCAGCGAGCGGTTCACCTCCTCCACATGTTCAGCGAGCATGTCGTAGACCCGCGGATGCGCCGCCAGTTCCTGATAGGAGCCATAGACGATATTGTTGCGCTCGGCCCAATTTCCGACCGCGGTGAGGTCGATGTTCAACATGGCGCAGACGCAGTCACGCTTGTCGCCGTAGACCACGGCTTCGCGGATATTGGGATAGAACTTGAGCTTGTTCTCGATGTATTTCGGCGCGAGCAGCGAACCGTCGTTGAGGCGCCCGACGTCCTTGGCCCGATCGATGATCTTGAGATGGCCGGTCTTGGGATCGATGAAGCCGGCATCGCCGGTGTGCACCCATCCGTCGGGAGTCTTGGTCTGCGCAGTTTGCTGCGGGTCCTTGTAGTAGCCCAGGAACACACCGGGCGACTTGAACAGCACTTCCCCGTTCTCGGCGATCTTGACATCGACGCCGATGTTCGGCTTGCCGACCGTTTCGGCATAAATTTCGCCATCCGGCTGGGCGGTGATGTAGACGGAGGCTTCGGTCTGCCCGTAGAGCTGCTTGAGGTTGACGCCGAGCGAGCGCCAGAACCTGAAGATTTCCGGCCCGATTGCTTCCCCTGCCGTATAGGCGAGGCGGATGCGGGAAACGCCGAGCCGGTTCTTGAGCGGTCCGTAGACCAAGAGCTCGCCGAGCCAGTATAGAAGCCGCGCATGCAGCGGCACTTTCTCGCGGTTGAGGATTTTCTCGCCCCAGCGCCGCGCCACCGCGATGAAGTAGCGGAACATGTGGCGTTTCAAACGGCCCGCGTCCTCCATGCGCACCATGGTCAGGGTGATGAGGTTCTCGTAGATGCGCGGGGGTGCAAAGGCGTAGGTGGTGCCGATTTCGCGCCGGTCCTCGCTCACGGTTTCCGGGCTCTCCGGACAATTGACGCAGAAGCCGGCGGTGAAGGGCTGCGCGTACGAAAACACGTGATCGCCGACCCAGGCGAGCGGAAGATAGGCGACGACCTCTTCGTCGGGACCGAGCTGGTCGAACAGATTGCCGTTGACCGCCGAGATGATCAGATTGTCGAAATTGAGCATCACGCCTTTGGGGCGCCCGGTCGTGCCGGAGGTGTAGAGCATGATGGCGAGGTCCTCGCCCTTGCCCGCCGCCACGGCGGTCTCCCAGCGTTGCAAGCCATCGACATCGGCGCTGAGACTGTCGCGTCCGAGCTTCTGCACGTCGGCGATGGACTTGAGCCGCTGGTGGTCGTAGTCGCGCAGCCCCCGCGTCTCGTCGTAGATGATGAGGGCGAGCCGGGGCAGCCGGTCGACGATCGAAAGCAGCTTATCGACCTGCTCTTGATCCTCCACCACCGCGATCGTCACCTCGGCGTGGTCGAGGATGTAGGCCATCTCCTGCGCGACCGAGTCGGCATAGATCGGCACTGGCACGCCGCCGAGCGCCTGCGCCGCGCACATCGCCCAATAGAGGCGCGGCCGGTTGGAGCCGATAATCGCCACCTTGTCGTCGCGCTTGAGGCCGAGCTCCCTCAGACCGACCGAAAACGCGCGTACCTCCTCGAGCACCTGCGCCCAGGTCCACACCTGCCAGATGCCGAGGTCCTTGTGCCGATAGGCCGGACGGCCCGCATAAAGGCGGGCATTGCGTAGCAAGAGCTTGGGGAACGTATTCGCGCGAGCGGCCTCGGTCGCCACGGCAATCCTCCCTTCACCGCGCAAATCCCGCGGGCCACAAGGCCCCTTTGCCGCCGTTCGCCGGCAGGCTGTTCTCGGCGCATAAGAAAATGGGCTTGCGCCGAGGTCAAGTCAGCACTTGGTGTAGCTCGCCCTTCAGCCGAGGAAGGCGGCGCCCCCCCGTGGGGCGGTAACGGGGAGCTATTCCGCCGCCTTGAGCAGCGGCGACACCCCGGCGCGCAGTTGATCGAGCAGCGCCGCCTCGTCCGCCTTGGCGGCCTTGAGGTGGCGCGCCTTGACGTGGCCGAAGCCGCGGATTTTTTCCGGGATCGCGGCGAGCCCCACGGCGATCGGGTGGGTGTCGCGATTAAGACGCGCCAGCACCTCCTCGAGCATCGCCTCGTAGTCGCGCACGAGCGAGCGCTCGACCTTGCGCTCGGTCGAATAGCCGAACGGGTCGAAGGGGGTCCCGCGCAGGAATTTGAATTTCGCGACCAGACGGAACAGCGGGAAAATCCACGGCCCGAACGTGATCTTTTTCGGCTCACCGGTGACCTTGTCGCGGCGGGCGAGAAGCGGCGGTGCAAGATGCACGAACAAGCGCAGGTGCTCGCCGCCGACTTCGCGCTTGACCTGCTTGGCGAATGATTCGTCGGCATACAGCCGCGCCACCTCGTATTCGTCCTTGTAGGCCATCAATTTGAATAGGTAACGCGCGACCGCGTCGGCCAAACCGGTGTTGCCGGGCGTGCGCGCCGCCTCGACCGCCTTTGCTTTCTCCACCCATCGCCGGTAGCGCGCCGCGTAAGCGGCGTCCTGATAGGCCGTGAGAAAGGCGACGCGGCGCGCCACCATCTCGTCGAAGGATTGCGAGAGGGTCCTCGCGTCGCTCGCCGCTTCCGCCGCCGGTTTGATGAGCGCCTCGACCGTCGCCGGCTCGCAGGCGGCACGGCGACCCCAATGGAATGCGGCCTGGTTCATCTCGACGGCCTCGCCGTTAAGCTCGATCGCCTGCGTGATCGACGCGGCCGAGAGCGGGATGGCGCCGAGCTGATAGGCGTAGCCGACGAGAAAGATGTTGGCGCCGATGCTGTTGCCGAAGAGCGCCGTCGCCGCCCGCGTCGCATCGATGAAGTGCGTCTTGTCGCGGCCGGCGTCGGCCAGGATGGCGCGCTTGAGGCGTTCGGTCGGCAGCGAAAAATCGGCGTTGCGGGTAAAATCGCCGGGCAGGACCTCGGCGAGGTTGATGACCATTTCGGTGGTTCCGTGCTTCACCGCGGCCAGCACCTTCTTGTTGCCGGCAACCACGATGTCGCCGCCGAGCACGAGTTCGGCGCCGCCCGCTGCGATGCGGATGGCGTGGATATCCTCCGAGCGCTCGGCAATGCGCATGTGACTGAAGACCGCGCCCCCCTTTTGCGCCAGGCCGGCCATATCGATGACCCCAACACCCTTGCCCTCGAGATGGGCCGCCATGCCGAGGATGCCGCCGATGGTGACGATGCCGGTGCCGCCGACCCCAGTGACGATGATGTCGTAGGTTTTTGCGATCGTCGGCAGCTTCGGCTCCGGCAGCGGCGCAAGCGCATGCGCCGTGGCGACACCGGTGCCCTGCCTGAGCTTGGCGCCGTACACGGTCACGAACGACGGACAGAAACCCTTCACGCAGGAAAAATCCTTGTTGCAGCTCGACTGGTCGATGGTGCGCTTGCGGCCCCATTCGGTCTCCAGCGGCTGCAGCGAGACGCAATTCGATTTGACGCCGCAATCGCCGCAGCCTTCACAGACCAGTTCGTTGATGATCACGCGCTTGTCGGGATCGGGGAAACGCCCGCGCTTCCTGCGGCGGCGCTTTTCGGCGGCGCAAGTCTGGTCGTAGATCAGCACGGTGACGCCGGGGATCGCCGCCAGCTCCTGCTGCACCTCGATCAGTTGGTCGCGGTGATGGATGGTGAGCCCGCGTGGCCATTCCTCGCGCTTGGCATATTTCCACGGCTCGTCGGTGACCACGACGACGCGCCTTGCCCCTTCCGCAGCCACTTGACGGGCAATTTGCGGCACCGTGAGCCCGCCGTCGTTGGGCTGGCCGCCGGTCATGGCGACGGCGTCGTTGAACAGGATCTTGTAAGTGATGTTCACGCCGGCGGCGATTGCGCCGCGGATCGCCATGTAGCCGGAATGGTTGTAGGTGCCGTCGCCGAGATTCTGGAAGACATGGGGACGCTTGGAGAACGGCGCCTCGCCGATCCAGTTCGCACCCTCTCCGCCCATCTGCGTGTAGCCCAGCGTCGAGCGGTCCATCCACTGCGCCATGTAGTGGCAGCCGATGCCGGCATAGGCGCGCATGCCCTCGGGCACGACGGTCGACGTGTTGTGCGGACAGCCGGAGCAGAAATACGGAATGCGCACCGCGACGTCCTGCGTCTCAGCCAAAATCCGTTGCGCCTCCTTGAGCGCGGCAACCCGCGCGGCGATCTTCTCGTCGCCGCCGATCCTTTGCAGGATGCGCTCGCCGATGCAGATCGCGACCTCGTTGGGATCGAGCGCGCCCTTCACTGGGAACAGCCAGTTGCCCTGCTCGTCCTTCTTGCCGATGCAAACCGGTTGGTTCGCGGTGCCGTAGAGCTCCTCGCGCACCTGCACCTCGATCAGCGAGCGCTTCTCCTCGACCACGATGATGAGCTCGAGCCCGTCGGCGAATTGCTTGAGGTCACGCTGGCTGATGGGCCACGGGCATCCGATCTTGTAGAGTCGAATGCCGAGATCGTTGCACTTGACTTCGTCAATGCCGAGCTCGTCGAGCGCTTGACGCACGTCGAGATAGCTCTTGCCGACGGTGATGACGCCGATTTTCGGCCGCCGCCCGCCCGAGGTGATGTACTTGTTGAGCTTGTTCGCGCGCACGAACGCGAGCATGGCGTCACGCTTGTAGTCGTGCAGCCGCGCCTCCTGGCCGAGGATGGTGTCGCGCAGGCGGATGTTGAGCCCGCCTTCCGGCATGGCGAAGTCGTCCGGAATGACGATGTTGACCCGCTCCAGGCTGCCGTCGATCACCGCGGTCGATTCGACCGTCTCGTGCATGGATTTGAGCGCGACCCAGGTGCCGCAGAAGCGCGACATCGCCCAGCCGTAGAGGCCGTAATCGAGAATTTCCTGAACGCCGGCGGGGTTCAGGATCGGGATCATGACGTCGATGAAGTGATATTCGGACTGATGCGCCGTGGTGGAAGATTCTGCGGTGTGGTCGTCGCCCATGAGCGCCAGCACGCCGCCATACTTGGACGTGCCGGCGAAATTGGCGTGACGGAAGACGTCGCCGGTGCGGTCGACGCCCGGACCCTTGCCGTACCAAAGGCCGAACACGCCGTCGAACTTGCCCTCGCCGCGCAGCTCGGCCTGCTGCGAGCCCCAGATCGCGGTCGCCGCGATGTCCTCGTTGAGGCCGGCTTGAAAGCGGATGTCGTATTTGTCGAGCGAGCGCTGCGCGCGGATGAACTGCTGGTCGAGGGTGCCGAGCGGCGAGCCGCGATAGCCGGTGACATAGCCCGCGGTGTTGAGGCCGGCGCGGCGGTCGCGCTCCTTCTGCATCAAGCAGAGGCGCACGAGGGCCTGGAAGCCAGTGACGAAGATCCGGCTTTTGGCGAGGTCATATTTGTCGTCGAGCGTGACCTGGTTGAGCGCCATCGCACGAGCCTCCACGGGCAGTGTGCCCTCGCGACGAAACGAGCGCCAGGGACTTTCGAGTCGTTCAAAAAGATATAGTCCACGCCGTCGCGGCAGCAATGCCAAGAAGTTGAGCAGACTGGCAATTTCGCGCCAGCCTCGCTGCCGGCAAGGAAATGTCGGCGCTGCCGCCGAATGCGCATTTTGGCGCACTGCAACAGAAGAGAACGACTGCGGACTCGACGCCACCGCATGCGACTTCGACATCCTTCCAATGTCCCGGCCCGGCTGGCCGAGCCAGCAGGCGTGCTTTACAACCGGCAGCAAGCGTGACGGCGCGAACGCCGATCGCGCGCATCGGGACCGAAACGCTCTCGCCCATGGATGCCCTCGCCGACCGCCGTGAGGCCGAGCCCCTCACGCATCGACAGACGCTGCTGATCGTCCTCGGCGTGCTGCTGCCGACGTTCATGGGATCGCTCGACCAGACCATCCTGGCGACCGCGCTGCCCACGATCGGACGCGACTTCGGCGATATGCACAGCCTGCCCTGGCTGATCACCGCCTATCTGCTCGCGTCGACGGCCATCATCCCGCTCTACGGCAAGATCGCGGACATCCACGGCCGCCGCTTCACGCTTCGCATCGCGATCCTGACCTACATGGCCGGTTCGCTCGTTTGCGCGCTGGCGCCGAGCATGCTGGTTTTGATTTTCGGCCGCGTCTTGCACGGGCTGGGCGGCGGCGGCCTATCGTCCGTGGGCATGATCGTGCTCGCCGACCTGGTCTCGCCCAAGGAGCGCGGCCGCTATTACGGCTACTTCGCAGCGACCTACACCACCGCCGGCGGCTGCGGACCCTTGCTAGGCGGCTTGATCGCGGACCATCTGCATTGGTCGGTCATCTTCTGGATCAATATTCCCATGGGGCTTGCGGCCTTGGCGATCACGACGTCGCTGCTGCGCCGCCTGCCGCGCCACGAGCGGCCACATCTCTTGGACATCATCGGCGCCGCGCTGATCGTCATGGCCAGCGTGTCGTTCATGCTGGCATTGAACCTGGCGGGGGTGCGTTATCCGTGGACCTCGCCGCCGATCCTCGCGCTGTTTGCGGTCGCGCTGATCATCGGCTCGCTCTTCGTGCTCCGCCTGCTGACGGCGCCCGAGCCGCTGATCCCGGTCTCCATGCTCAAAAATCCGATCGTGCGCTGCGCGATCGTGGCCAACGCATTCGGCTGGGGCTCGATCATCGGGCTCAACGTGTTTCTGCCGATCTACCTCCAGGGCGTGATGGGTCTTTCGCCCACCCACGCGGGATTGAGCTTGGTGGTTTTGATGGTGGCGCTCAACACCAGCGCCGGCCTCGCTGGACAGGTTCTCGGCCGCGTGCGTCGCTACAAACGCCTACCCACGGCCGCGCTCGTGCTTTCGATCGGAGCAGTCACGAGCTTGGCGTGGCATGCAAGCGAGATGACCCCGCTGTCGTTCGAGTTCACATTGATCCTCGTCGGAGCAGGCTTCGGGCCCATGCCATCCCTGACCGCGGTCGCTTTGCAGAACGTGGTGGCCCGCCATCAACTCGGCATCTCGGTCGGAACCATGAACTTCAGCCGGAACCTGTTGGCGACCATGCTGATCGCGGTGTTCGGGGCCATCGTCTTGGCCGGGACGCCGCCGGGTCAATCGCTCGGCAGCGCCTTGCCGACCGGAAATCCCGCCGAAGCGTTCGGCCGACTGTTCTTGGTGGCGGCAGCGAGCATGTCGATTGCGCTGATCGCAATCGTGGTGATGGAAGAAAAGCCGCTGCAGGCCGGAACCGAGATCGACGCGGGCTAGCGATTCACGCCACCAAGCGCTCGACGGCCTCGATGCGGGACGGTGCGGCCTCGTCGGTGTGCACGGCGAAGCGCTTGAGCACGTTCGCACCGAAGGTGGTGCTGAACGCCACGTCGGCGGCGTCGCGCCCGCGCGCCATCACGATGCGTCCGATGCGGGGCACGTTGTGCCGGGCATCGAACGCATACCAGCGGCCGCCGAGATAGACCTCGAACCAGGCGCTGAAATCCATCGGCTCGGGCTCGGGGGCAACGCCGATGTCGCCGAGATACCCGGTGCAATAACGCGCCGGGATGTTCATGCAGCGACACAGCGTGATCGCCAGGTGGGCAAAGTCGCGGCACACGCCGCGGCGCTCGGCTACGACGTCGGCGGCGGTCCTGGTCGCGCGGGCGTGGTGGTAACCGAAGGAGACATGGGAATGGACGAAATCGCAGATCGCCTGCACGCGCGGCCAGCCCGGCGGCGTCGCGCCGAAGCGGGACCAGGCCGTATCCATGAGACGATCGGTCTCGCAGTATCGGCTGCCGAGCAGGAAGACCAGCGCGTCGTGTGGCAGTTCCGCGATCTCGTGCGTGCGCGCCGTCGGTTCGACCGGGTCGGGCAGGCCCGAATCTGCGACCAGCGCATCCGTGGAAATTGTGAGCTCGCCTGCCGGCGCCACCAGCCGGCTACAGAGATTGCCGAACGCATCCAGATATCGTGTCACCGGCAACGCGGGTGTGATGCGAAGCTGGTCAGGCTCGATCATGTCGGTCGCCCGCGACGGGTGCACGTTGAGCATCAGCACCACCGGCGTGCGCGCGGCAAACTCGTAGACCATCTGGAAGCCGACGCGAATCTGCATGGATAGCATCTCGATCTCTAACAATGGGGAATTGGCACAAATCGCGATGTCGAAGAACGTTCTCTCGTTCGCGGCCGGCTCCGATACAGGAATATAGGGACAAGAGCCAGCTATTTTTAGCCATGGATTGCAACTATGACTTTGCCACTACTTTGGGCAGCTCATGAATGAACTCAACGCCTTGTTATTTGGGATGATTTCTTTTTAACAATGTTGTTTTCGGCATTTATCTATCCCCTGCCCGCACATGCGCATTTATTCGGCTTGCCTAAACAAGCAGCATCGCCCCCGTCTCTCATACTCTGTTCCCCGCGCTCCAACGCCAGAAGTCGCTGCCCTCCCCGCGCATGAAGCGCGCCAGCACCATGTTGTGCACTTCGGAAGCGCCGTCGACGAGGCGCGCCTGACGGGCGTAGCGATAGATCCACTCCAGAATCGTGTCCTTGGAATAGCCGCGCGCGCCATTGAGCTGAATCGCAACGTCGGCCGCCTGATGCAACGTATCGGCGACGTGAAGCTTGGCCATGGAGACTTCCTTACGTGCTCGGTCGCCCTGATCGAGCTTCCAAGCCGCGTGCATCACCAACAGCCGCCCGATCTGAATTTGATGCGCCACCTCGCCGAGCTTGATCTGCACGCTCTCGCGATCGGCGAGCCGCATCCCGAAGCCTTCGCGACCGGCCACGTAGGCCTGCGCGATCTCCATCGAGCGCTTGGCGAGTCCGAGCCAGCGCATGCAATGGGTGAGCCGCGCGGGCCCGAGTCGGATTTGGGTGACGCGCAATCCGTCGCCGACCTTCATCAGCACGTTCTCGTCGGGCACTTCGAGCCCTTCGAAGACGAGTTCGCAGTGTCCGCCGTGCTCCTCCGGCCCCATGATGGGAATGCGGCGCAGGATGCGCCAGCCCGGTTGGTCGCGGTGATAGAGGAAGGCGGTCAGCCCGTGCCGCTCCTCGTCCGAGGTACGCGCGACGAGGATGAAATGATCGGCGACGCCGGCCCCGGTGATGAACCATTTGTGGCCGTGGATCACCCAGTTGTCGCCTTTCTTCTCGGCACGGGTGCGGATCATGCCGGGATCGGAGCCGCCGCCGGGCGCGGGCTCGGTCATGGCGAAGGAGGAGCGCACCTTGCCCTCGACAATAGGCTTGAGCCATTTGTCCTTCTGCGCCGGCGTGCCGACGCGCGCGAGCAGGTTCATGTTGCCGTCGTCGGGCGCCGCGCAATTAAACGCGAGCGGGCCGAAGATCGAGCGGTTCGCTTCCTCGTACATTACGGCCCAGCCCACGATCGGCAGCCCCATGCCGCCGTAATCCTTCGGCGCCTGCGGCGCCCACAAACCCTCGGCCTTGGCCTTGGCCTGTACGGCGCGCAGCACATCGAGGCGGATGTTCTCGTGATCGTCGTAGCTGCCGGGATCGGCTTCGAGCGGCAGCACGTGCGCCTCCACGAAGCGGCGCGTGCGCAGGCGGATGTCCTCGATCTCGGGGGAAAGGGTAAAGTCCATTGCAAATCCTTCCTACGGCGGGGCGGCCAAATCGTCTGCCGTGCACTTGCGCGCCGGCCATCGGGCGTTACGCCCGGCTTCGACGGCTATGGCGCACGCGCTCGGCCTGTGCGGGAAATAGTTCACCCGCGCCTGGGCCAGCCTACACGATCAGACGCTCAATCGTGATCATCCCCGCAAAGCTACCATCTGGCCGCCGTCGACCACGACGGTCGCGCCCGTGATGAAGCGGCCGGCATCGGAGGCGAGCAGAAGCAGCGCGCCGTCGAGATCACGCTCCTCGCCGAAGCGACCCACTGGGATCTCGCGCGTGATCGCGGCGCCCTGCTCGCTCATGAGGTAATCGCGGTTGAGGTCGGTCACGATCCAGCCGGGCGCGATGGCGTTGACGCGGACGCCTTTGAAGGCAAGCTCGAGCCCGAGGGCCTTGGTGAGCTGGATGACGCCCGCTTTCGCTACCGCATAAGCGGCCGTACCCTTGGAGACGCCGAAGCCGAGCACGGAGGCGACGTTGACGATGGCGCCGCCCTTGCCGGCGGCGAGCATCCGCCGCGCCGCCTCCTGCGCCCAGAAGAACACGGCGTCGAGATCAGTGCCAACGACGCGCCGCCACTCTGCTTCCGAAAGTTCGACCGCGCGGCCCGAATGCGCGACGCCGGCATTGTTGACCAGGATGGTGACGGTGCCGAACGCCTTCTCTGCTTCGTCGAATGCGCGCGTCATCGCCTTGCGATCAAGGACGTCGGCCCCGATCGCGATGGCGCGGCCGCCCGCGTGTTCGATGCGCGCTTTCATCGCCGCGAGCCGATCGGTGCGACGCGCCACCAGCGCCACCGACGCGCCTTCGCGCGCCAGCACCTCGGCAAAGCGCACGCCTAGCCCGCTCGACGCGCCGGTCACGAGCGCGACCCGGCCTTTGAGATTGAAGAGCTCTGCCGCGGTCATTCGAGCTTGCCTCGCATGGCTGTCATTGGGCGCAGCGCCACCCGCCCTCGACTTCACTTCCGGCGCGGAGGATACTGCACCATCCGCCCGATGGAACAACGAAGGTTTTTCCATGGCCCAGCACGACGACCACCACGAACACGGGTCGGAACTCTCCGAGACGCAGCTGCGCGTGCGCGCGCTGGAAACGGTCCTGACCGAGAAGGGCTACGTCGATCCGGCTGCGCTCGATCTCATCATCGAAGCCTACGAGACCAAGGTCGGCCCCCACACCGGCGCGCGCATCGTTGCCAAGGCCTGGCGCGATCCCGCGTTCAAGCGGGCGCTGCTCGACGACGGCTCCAAGGCGGTGAGGGCGCTCGGTCATGAGAGCCGGGTCGGCGACCATCTGGTTGCCGTCGAGAACACGCCCACGCTCCACAACATGATCGTATGCACCCTGTGCTCTTGCTATCCGTGGGAGGTGCTCGGCCTGCCGCCGGTCTGGTACAAATCCGCGCCCTACCGCTCACGCGCCGTCAAGGACCCCCGAGGCGTGCTCGCCGATTTCGGCGTCAAGCTGCCGGCAAGCACCGACATTCGCGTGTGGGATTCGACGGCCGAAACCCGCTTTCTCGTGTTGCCGATGCGGCCAGCCGGCACGGAGGATTGGAGCGAGGAGCGCCTCGCGCAACTGGTCACCCGCGACGCCATGATCGGCACCGGGCTCGCCAAGCGACCCGAGGAGGTCGCCTGATGGATGGCGTTCACGACATGGGCGGCATGGACGGCTTCGGAAAGGTCGAGCCCGAGCCGAATGAGCCGGCGTTTCACGCTCCGTGGGAAGGGCGCGTGCTCGCGATGCAACGCGCCCTGGGTTATGCCGGCGCGTGGCCCATCGATGCGTCCCGCTTCGCACAGGAGCGCTTACCGCCGAAGGTCTATCTGACCGTGTCCTACTACCAACGCTGGGCGCTGGCCATGGAGACCAACGTCGTCGAGCGTGGTTACGCCGATGCGGACGAGCTTTCCGGCGGCCACGCGTTGCGTCGCGGCAAGCCGCTCGCGCGCAAGCTCACCCCGGATGCGGTCCAGCAAGCAATGACGCGCGGCTCGTTCTACCGGCAGGCGCAGGCGCCGGCCCGGTTCAAGCCGGGCGATCGCGTGCGGACGAAGAACATCCATCCGCCCACGCACACCCGCCTGCCGCGCTACGCACGCGGGCGTCTCGGCATGGTCGAGCTGGTGCATGGCTGCCACGCCTTTCCGGACGCGGTGGCCATCGACAAGGGCGACAACCCGCAATGGCTCTACACCGTCGTCTTCGAGGGCAAGGAGCTGTGGGGCCCGGACGCCGACCCGACCGTCAAGATCTCGATCGATGCATTCGAGCCGTATCTCGATCCGGCGTAATGATGGGTCGTACTGAGATGCGCCGCGCTTTGAACTGTGTCCTCACCGCGTCTCTCACTGTCGCTGCGCTCTGGCTTCTGGTTCTTCCGGACGTCAACAGCTGGGCGACCCTCGTCGTCGTGGGAATAGGCATGTATTGGGCGGACGCGGAAATAGAAGAGCTTCGTTCGACTCCCTAATGGTGATTGACTCCACCCTCGCCCGCCGCGCGGCCGATGCCGTGCCCAGCATTCCGCGCGATTCCGAAGGGCCCGTCTTCCGCGAACCGTGGGAGGCGCAGGCCTTCGCCATGGCGCTCGCCTTGCACGAGCGCGGGCTGTTCACCTGGCCGGAATGGGCGGCTACCCTCGCCGACGAGATCAAGCGCGCGCAGGCTGCCGGCGATCCCGATACCGGTGAGACCTATTACCGGCATTGGCTCAACGCGCTCGAACGCATCGTCGCCGCGAAGGGCCTGGCCGATGCGCAAATGCTCGCGCGCTACCGCGACGCCTGGGATCGCGCGGCGGAGCGGACCCCGCACGGCACGCCGATCGCGCTCAAGCCGGAAGACTTCGCGGACTAGTGTGGCGGTTCAGAAGTCCGCATCATTTCTGCGGCGAGTCCGAAATGCGGACTTCTGAACCAAAGCCACACTAGATCAATGAGTTGCTAGTGTCCTTCGATTCCGAAGTTCGCAAACGAGGCTGCGGCACAATGATGCGAACTTCGGAATCGGGACACTAGCGCGCATTCGGCGTTCCGTCGAAGCGGCTTCAGCGCGCCGCGGCGCGGATATCGGGGGTGTGCACGTGCTCCGGCCGCACGCCCTTGCCCACGAGCCAAGCGGGGATGAGGCGCAACGGCGCAAACCACGACGTCAGCCGCAGCGGCCAGGGTGGGGCGAGCGCCTCACCGGCGCCGAGCAGCCGGTCGATCACGTTGTTCTGCACGACCACCTGCATGCGTTGCGTGACGCGGGTTGGAAACTCGCGCCGCCGCTCCACCCGATCGAGGTCGTCCTCGCCTAGCGTGCCGGCCTTGAGCGGCTGCCACAGGATGTTCGCCGCCGCCACCGCGTCTTGCACCGCCAGATTGACGCCGACGCCGCCGATGGGAGACATGGCGTGCGCCGCATCGCCGATGCAGAGCAGCCCGGGCCGGTGCCAGTGCCGGAGGCGGTTGACCGCGACGGTCAACAGCTTGATCTGGTCCCAGTCCTTGAGCTCGTCGACCCGGTCGGCGAATGCGGGCACGATCTGTGCAACGCTGCGTTGGAACGCCGGCAGCCCGGCGCGTTTGATTTCTTCGATCGAGCCCTTGCGAATCACAAAGGCGCATTGCCAGTAGTCGCCGCGATCGAGCAGGATGACGATGCGCCCGACTTCGAACCGGCCCATCGACTCGTCGGGGTCGTTGGCTTTCTTCGGCAGGCGGAACCACAGCACGTCCATCGGTGCGCCGAGCTCGTCGGCCTTGAACCCGGCGCGCGCGCACACGGTCGAGTGCCGCCCATCGCATCCGACCGTAAGGTCGGCGCGCACTTCAAGCGCGCCGTTGGGTGTGTTGGCGCGCACGCCCGCGATGCGGCCGTCGTCCTCGATCAGGTCGACCGCCTCCGCCCGCATGCGCAGGTGGAACGACGGATAGCTCTTGCCGTGATCGGCGAGGAAGTTGAGGAAGTCCCACTGCGGCATCAGCGCGACGAACTTGCAGCGGGTCGGCAGGTAGGTGAAATCCGCGAAAGCATAAGCCCGACCGCCGAAATATGCGCTGATGCTGCGCGCTTTCTGGTGCGGCAGCTTGAGGAACTCGTCGAGCAGACCGAGCTCGCCCATCACGTCGAGGGTCGAGGGATGGATGGTGTCGCCGCGGAAGTCGCGCAGGAAGTCGCCATGCTTCTCGAGCACGACGACGTCGACGCCGGCGCGCGCGAGCAGGAAGCCGAGCATGAGCCCGCACGGTCCGCCTCCCACGATACAGCAGCGCGTTGAGAGCTGTTCGGCCGCCATAGCTATGCTCTCCGCGAATTCAGCGGCTGGGATGGCCAGGTGTTCCGGACAGGCGGCCGACGACGAGCGCCGTCAAATCCCGACCATGCGTTCGGTCACCATGTAGCCGGTGAGCAGGAGCGCGCCGAAGGCGATGATCACGACCGCCGCGCCGACCTCGATGCCGCGCATCGCCAGCATCCCGTAACCGGAGCGCGCGTCGGCGAAGTGTTGGGCCCACGCCCTGGCGCCGACGGCGATCGAAGCGATCATGGCGACGGTGATAGCGGTTCCGATTCCCATGACGAAGGTCGAGGCGACGCCCGCCCAAAACAATCCCTGCGCCAGCGCGAAGACGAGCACCAGGATCGCCCCTGAGCACGGCCGCAGGCCGACGGCAAGGACGGCGGACAGCCCTCGTTTCCATCCTCCCGGGCCGGCAAGCTCCTCCGGCTCGGGCGCGTGCGCGTGCCCCCACGCCGACGCGTCCTCGCCGTGCGCATGATGATGATGGGCGTGGCCCTCGCCATGATCATGGTCATGGTCATGATCGTGGTGGTGGTCGTGCTCGTCGTGGTGATGGGCGTGACCATGGTGCGCATGACCATGGTGCGCGTGATCGTGATCGCGCGGCGTTACCGCGGCGCCGACGGCGGCGGGGCGGTGGAGCATGTGCAGGAGCGCCATGAACGCTCGGCCCTTCACCCACAGCAATCGCACGCCGATGACGATGATGAGCGAGTAGCTGACGATTTCGATCACATTGACCGCGCGGCCCATGGTCGCCGCGGTCGCGTTCAGCACCGCAGCCGCCATGCCTACGAGCACCACCGCGACCAGCGCCTGCATCAGCGCCGAGGCGAACGACAGGACCACGCCGCGCGTCCAGGTCTCGTTATTCGCGACGATGTAAGACGAGATCACCGCCTTGCCGTGGCCGGGACCGGCGGCGTGAAAAATGCCGTAGAGGAACGACAATCCGAACAGGGTCCAGGCGGCGCTGCCGTCGGTCTTGGCGGCGCGCAGCAGGCTCGAAAACTGGCGATAGAATTCCGCCTGCTTGGCGAAGATCCAACCGAGCACGCCGCCCACCAGCGGCGCCGGCGCCTGCGAACGCGGCGCGCCGAACGGGGCGGCCTGAGCGAATGCGCCGTCGAACAGCCCGGCCGCGAATAGAAGGCCGGCGATGACCGTGACCAGCAACGCGATATGAACAACCGGTCGCCGTCTGACGATTTTCACGGACATTTCACTGCGATCTTGTTCGCAAATTCGGAGCCGATGGTGAGCGACGGATCCCTCTGGTCGGCACCGAGTTGGCTCAGCTGCTGCGACAGCGCGGCGCCCATTTCCTGCGGCCGCCCGATCGAGAGCTTGCAGTGCGCGGGCGCGCCGACGAGCTTGACGGGATCCTTTTCGGCGAAGCTGAAGTCGACGAAGAACTCGCGGTCGTAGACTTCGAGCGTCAGGTCCTTGGCCTTCACCGGCGCCTTGAGCGGCAGCGTGAAGTAAAGTGTGAGCACCGTATCCTTGGGATTGAAGTCGAGATAGTAGTCCACCAGCGGGTCGTTGAATTCGACCTTCTTTCCGTTCGCCTTGGCATAGGTGAAGAAGTCGTATTCCTTGAGCGAGGTGACGTTGACCTCGGCGAGCGGGGCCAGCTCTTCGCGGGTGAACTCGCCCTTCTTCTTCGACTCGATACCTTGGGTCGCGAATACCGAGAACATGTCGTCGAAGGTCCAGGCGTGGCGCACGCCGGTCACCGTTCCGTCGGGCCCGTAGACCACCTCGCTCTTGACGGTCACCCAGATGTGGGGATGCGCCTGCGCTGCTGCGGGCGCGATGACGAGGCCCGCTAATGCCGCCAGAGCATAGGAAAACAAACGGTGGATCATCGATTTGCTCGCCAAGGCTCCCGTGCGTGCTTCGCAAACTCCTCGCGCGCGCAGGGGCACGATATCACGGACTGCGGCGGAATGGAGGCGCGAAATGGCCTTCCGCCGACATGAGAAAGTAATGCCAAATCTACGCCCCCGCCGCACCGCCGTCGGCGCGCGGGTCATGGCCGCCTTCGCACGTTCCATCGGGATGCAGCACCACCGCCCCGGCATGGCCCATGACGTCCGAATAAGGCTCCGCCAGCATCTCGACGTGGTGCCCCGCCGACAGGAGTCGGTCGACGAGAGCGCCGTCGAAGCGCGCTTCCATGCGCAGATTGCCGTGCGTTGAGCCCCAGGTGCGGCCCAACAGCCAGCGCGGGGCGTCGATCGCGCGCATGAGTGGCGCCCGGTAACGCACGTGGCGCGTGAATATCGCCGCTTGCGTCTGCGGCTGACCGTCGCCGCCCATGGCGCCGTAGGCGATGACGCGGCCGTCGGCGAGCACGGCGAGCGCCGGATTGAGCGTATGCGGCGGCAGCCGGCCGGGCTCGAGCACGTTCAACGCGCCGCCTTCGAGCGAAAAGCTCGCGCCGCGATTCTGCATCAGCACGCCGGTCCTGGGCAGCACCACACCGGAGCCGAACTCCCAATAAAGCGACTGGAGGTAGGAGACCACGAGCCCCGAGGCATCGGCGGCGCCCATCCAGACGGTGCCGCCCTCGCCGGCGGGCGCCGGCCAGGACGCGGCCTTGCGCCGGTCGATCGCGAGCGCCGCGGCGTCCAGAAACTTGGCATCGAGGTAGCGGTCGATCGGATGTCGCAGATAATCGGGATCGGTGATCGCTCGATCGCGCACCGCGAAGGCCCGCTTGGTCGCTTCGACGAGCCCATGGATGTGATCGAAGCCCTCACTCTGCGGCACGCGCAAGCGCTCGAACAACGCAAGAATGATCAGTGACGCCAGCCCCTGCGTCGGCGGCGGGGTGTTGAACGCGCTGCCGGCATCGAGCGCGACCGCGAGCGGCTCGGCGAGCCTGGCGCGGCAGCGTTCGAGGTCGGCGCGCGTCACTGGGCTGCCGACGCGGTCGAGATCGCCGGCGATCTCGCGGCCGACATCGCCGCGGTAGAAGTCATCGAGCCCGGCATGGACGAGATGGTCGAGCGTCGCGGCGAGCGCTGGCTGCTTCAGCGTCGCGCCCGCGTCGGGCGGCTTGCCATCGAGCAGGAACGTCTGTGCGAAACCCGGCACGTCCTTGAGCTCGGCGAGCTTCTCGGCCGTGAAGCGGGCCTGGCTGCGCGTGACGAGTGTGCCTTCGTTGGCATGGACGATCGCAGGTGCAAGCAGGTCGCCGAGGCGCAAACGCCCGCCATAGGCTCGCGCCACCTCCAGCGCCAGCATCCAGCCGGCGACCGCGGCCGGCACGGTGAGCGCCGCGAGCACGCCGCGCGGCGGGATCGTTTCGTAGTCACGGTAAAGCTCGCGCCGCGCGTGGGCGCCGGCGCGACCCGCTGCCATCAGCGCGCGCACGCGCCCGGACGGCTCGCGCACGAGCCAAATCCCGTCACCGCCCAAGTGGGTCATGTGCGGATAGACCGCGGCGCTGGCCGCGGCCATGGCGACCATGGCCTCGAGCGCATTGCCGCCTTCGGCGAGCGTCGCGCGTCCCGTCTCGACCGCGGCGCGGTGCGGTGCGGCGACGACGCCCCGGCGATGCCCGGCGGTGTGGAGCTCCATGGTTAGCGGTCGTCCAATCGTGCGCTGTCATGCTGCGCGAAACGGAGCATCCAGCCATCACAATACTCATCGTCTGCAGTGCGGTGCATGATCGTGCCTTCGGAGAATACTGGATCGTCCGCTTTCGCGAGCGACGACGGTGAGATGCGAAGAGCTAAACGGCAATCTAGGCGGCGTCCTCGCTCAACCCCCGCCGCCTGAGCAGCCCGTCGGGCGTCGGCAAGCGCCCACGAAAGGCGGTGTAGAGGTCGGCCGGGTCGCGCGCGCCGCCGGCGGCGTAGACATCATCATGCAGCCTCTTCGCGACGCCGGCATCGAAGATATCGCCGGTCTCCTCGAACGCCGCGAAAGCGTCGGCGTCGAGCACCTCCGACCACAGATAGCTGTAATAGGCCGAGGCGTAGCCCGCGCCCGCGAATACGTGTTGGAAGTGGGTGGGTCGGTGGCGCATGACGATTTCCGCGGGCATGCCGATGCGCGCAAGTTCAGCCTGCTCGAAGCCGTTGGTGTCGAAGCCGTCGCCGGCCGCGGGCTTAAGATGCATATCGAGATCGATGAGCGCCGAGGCGAGGTATTCCACCGTCGTCTGGCCCTGATTGAAGGTGCGCGCGGCGAGAAGCCGGCGCAGTTGGTCCTCCGGGAGCGGCTCGCCGGTGCGATAGTGCAGCGCGAAGCGGCGCAAGATTTCCGGCCGCTCCAACCAATGCTCGAACAGCTGCGACGGTAGCTCCGACCAGTCCAGGAGCACGTTCGTGCCCGCGATCGTCGGGTAGGTGACGTCGGAGAGGAGCGCGTGCAAGGCGTGGCCGAACTCGTGGAACAGCGTCTTGGCGTCATCGAATGAAAGCAAGGTCGGCTCGCCCTCGCCCGCTTTGGAGAAGTTCATGACATTGACGACCAACGGATGGATATCGCCCCTAAGCCTTTCCTGGTCGCGCAGGGCGGTCATCCAGGCACCGCTGTGTTTCGACGTACGGGCGAAATAGTCGCCGAAGAAGAGGCCGCGATGGCGCCCGGCGGCGTCGCGCACCTCCCACACCCGCACGTCGTCATGCCAGACCGGGACGCCGTCGCGACGCTCGAAGGTCAGGCCAAACAGGCGGTTCGCGGTGTAGAACGCGGCCTCGATGATGCGCTCGAGCTGCAGATACGGCTTGATCGTCGCCTCGTCGATGTCGCAGCGCGCCTTGCGCAGCTTTTCGGCGTAGTAGCGCCAGTCCCACGGCGCGAGCGCGAAATTTTTTCCCTCCGCCTGCACCAGCGCCTGCAGGGCGTCGCGATCCGCCATTGCGCGGCGGCGGCCCGGCGCCCAGACGCGCTCAAGCAGGGCACGCACGGCCTGCGGCGTTTTCGCCATGGTATCGTCGAGCCGGTAATGGGCGAAGCTCGGATAGCCGAGCAGCCGCGCGCGCTCGGCGCGCAACGCCACCATCTCGGCAATGATCGCTTTGTTGTCGGTGCCGCCGCCGCCGTCACCGCGCGCGATCCAGGCGCGAAAAATCCTCTCCCGCAGGTCGCGCCGCGTGGAGAATTGCAGGAACGGCTCGACGCTCGAGCGCGAAATGGTGATGGCGTGCTTGCCGGCAAGCCCGCGCTCCTCAGCCGCCGTGCGCGCCGCCGCGCGCACGAAATCCGGAAGACCGGCGAGGTCATCCTCGCCGTCGAGCACCAGCGCATAGCTCTGCTCGTCCGCCAATACGTTCTGGCTGAAGGTGGTGCCGAGCGTGGCGAGCCGCTCGTTGACATCGGCAAGCCGCGTCTTCGCCGGCGCGTCGAGCGCGGCGCCGGCGCGGGTAAACTTCAGGTGGTAGCGCTCGAGCACGCGCCGCTGCTCGGCCGAAAGCGCAAGCCGATCGCGCATGCGGTAGAGAGCATCGATGCGGCCGAACAGGGTCTCGTCCATCAGGATCCTGTCCCAATGCTTGGCCTTGAGCGGGGCCAACTCGCGCTCGAACGCGAGGATCGCATCGTTGGTATGGGCACCGGCCAGGAGATGGAAAAGGTCGACGGCTCGCCCGAGCGTCTCTCCGCTCGCTTCGAGCGCGTCGATGGTGTTGGCGAAGGTCGGCGCCTGCGCATTGCCGGCAATGGCCGCGACCTCCGCCGCGTGCGCGGCAAATGCGCGCGCAAAGGCAGGCCGGAAATGCTCGGGCTTGATTCGGTCGAAGGCCGGCACGCCGAAGGAGCCGCCCCACTGCGCGAGCAACGGGTTGTCGGCGGCTTCGGAGACGGAGACTTCGGTCTGCTGATTCATGCGCCTCATATGGGATGTGAACGCGTGCATTGCACTTTAAGCGACGAGCAGGGCCAAAGCACGTCAGCATCGCTGCATATTTTGAATTTTTCCGATGTGAAAGCGGCGCTGCGTTGATAGACTAACGCTGAGCTCGACGCTCAGGCCTTCAGCCACCAATCAAGCCGTCCACGCGTCCCAGCCCACCACACTAAGCGGCGACGCGCAGGAAGCCGGCAAAGGAGAGGAGGACACATGGTTTCGTTCACCTTGAACAACCGCCAGGTCTCGGTCGATGCCGATCCGAGGACCCCGCTGTTGTGGGCCATCCGCGACCATGTCGGATTGACCGGCACGAAATACGGCTGCGGCGCCGGTCTGTGCGGCGCCTGCACCATCCACATCGACGGCGCGGCGCAACGCTCGTGCCAGCTCGACGTGGGCGCGGTCGCCGGCAAGACGGTCGTCACCATCGAGGGCCTGTCGCCCACCTCCTCCCATCCGTTGCAGAAGGCCTGGGTGGTGGAAGAGGTGCCGCAGTGCGGCTACTGCCAATCAGGGCAGATCATGAAGGCGGCCGAACTCCTCGCCAAGAACCCCAAGCCCTCCCGCGCGGACATCATCACGCACATGAACGGCAATATCTGCCGCTGCGGAACCTATCACCGCATCATCGCCGCCATCGAGCGCGCAGCGAAGGAGGGCTGAGCCATGACGATGATCGATACAGCCCCGTCCCGCCGCAGCGTGCTCGCCGGCCTGGGCGGCCTGACTTTCTGCATCGCGGTCGGAAACGACGGCGTGCGCCTGATGTCGCAGGCGCAGGCGAACGCGATGGCCAATGCCAGTGTCACGCCGTGGGTGCGCATCGCCGCCGACGGCAGGATCACCATTCTCAGCGCCGGCGCCGAGATGGGCCAGGGATCGATGACGTCGCTCCCGCTCATCGTAGCGGAAGAGATGGACGCCGACTGGTCGAAGGTCGCAATCGAATGGACGCCGGCCGACGCCAAGGTTTACGGCTACAAGGATCCGTTCGGCACCGAGCAATTGATGTGGATCGTCGGCAGCCGCGCGGTGCAGCTCTATTTCACCCAGCTGCGCATGGCCGGCGCCCAGGTGCGCAAGGTGCTGATCGCCAACGCCGCGCAGAAATGGGGCGTCGATGCCGCAACGCTCAAGACCGAGCCGAGCGTCGTCATCAATCCTGCCAACGGGGCGCGGCTCACCTATGGCGAGATCGCTGCGTTCGGCACAATCCCTGCGACACTGCCGGCGGTCGATCCCAAGGAACTCAAGGAGCGCAAGGATTTCCGCCTGATCGGCAGGTCGGTGCCGCGACGCGACACGCCGGCGAAAGTCAACGGCACGGCGCAATACGCCATCGACGTGAAATTGCCCGGCATGGTCTACGCCTCGACCTTGCACTCGCCCGTGCACAATGCCCAGCCCGGTATTTGGGATGCCGGCAAGCAGGAGCAGTCCGCCACCGCGCCGGAAAGCTGGAACGACGCCGAGATCAAGGCGATGAAGGGCGTGATCGCAGTGGTCAAGCTTGCCAATGGCCTCGCCGTCGTCGCCGATCATTTCGAGACCGCCAAGGCCGGTCGCGACGCCCTAAAGGTGACGTGGCGGAAAGCCAAGGCCGAGGGTTTCAACTCCGACCGGGCGCTCGAGGATTACGTCAAAATCCACGCCGATGCGAATGCGCAAGCGGTCAAGCTCGAAGAAAAGGGCGACGTGGCCGCGGCGTTCACGGCCGCGGCCAAGACCTACCACGCCGAGTTCCGCAGCGATTACGGCTATCACGCCCAGATGGAGCCGCTCAACGCGGTGGTGCGCATCAACGAAGCCGGCGACAAGGTCGAGGTTTGGGAGGGCAGTCAAGCGCCCGACGAATCGCGCAAGGCGGTGGCGAAGGCGCTCGAGTTCGGCCTCGAGCAAGTGGATTTCCACCAGTGCTACATGGGCGGCGGCTTCGGCCGTCGCTCAATCGGCGACTACGCCGCCGAATGCGCGCTGATCGCCAAGGAGGTGCGCCGGCCCGTCAAGTTGATATGGACGCGCGAAGAGGACGTCGCCCAGGGCATGTTCCGCCCGCAGTCCTTCCAGTGCCTGGAGGCGGCGACCGACGCCTCCGGCAAGGTGACGGGCTGGAAGCACTGCGTCGTCGGCGACGGCGAGTTCCTGCTCATCACCGGCATCAAGATCCCCTACTACGGGGTGCCCAACCAGGCGATCGAGCGGCGCGGCGTCTCGCACGGCATCAAGCTCAAGCACTGGCGCGCGGTCGGGCACGTATTCAACACCTTCGCCATCGAAAGCTTCGTCGACCAGATGGCGGCCGATCAGGGCATGGACCCGATCGAATTCCGCTTCGAGCGCATGGGCGCCAACCCCAAGGCGCGCAAGGTGTTCGAAACGCTGGCGCAAATGTCCGACTACAAGGCCAAGCGGCCGGACGGCCGCGCGCTCGGCATCTCGATCACGGAGCGCTCGGGCTCGCTCGGCGCGGGCGCGGTCGAGATCTCGCTCGACCGTGCCAGCGGCAAGATCCGCGTGCACAAGGTGTGGGTGGCGGTCGACGGCGGCGTGATCGTGCAGCCGGCCGCGGCCCAGGCGAACGTGGAGAGCGGCATTCTCTACGGTTTGTCCAGCGTGCTGCATGAGCGCATCACGATCAGGGACGGCGCCGTGGAGCAGTCGAACTTCCACGACTACAACGTGATGCGCATGTCGGACCTGCCGGAGGAACTCAACGTCAAGTTCGTCGACATCGATACCCGGCCGACAGGCCTGGGCGAGATCGGGAATCCTTTCATCGCCGGCGCGATCTCGAACGCATTCTATCGGCTGACCGGCAAGCGGCTGCGGCACCTGCCGTTCACCCCGGAGCGCGTGCTCGAGACGCTCAAAGCATGACGCCGCGGCAGCGACGTCGTTCAGTAACGACACGATTCAAACAAAGCGCCCGCCGGATCGGCGGGCGCTTTGCGTTTGCGCTGCGTCAGCAGAACAGGTCCGCCTACCCCACCAAGAACCTGTTGCGCGTGTGGAAGTCCTTGAACGTGCTCTCCGGCACCTCGAAATTGGTCGCCAGCAACAGATGCGGATTGGCGCCGATCCAATCGGCCAGCGAGATCGATTCGTAAGTGCCGTTGTTGAGCGCGATGAGGAGCTCGACGTCCTCGTTGCCGATGTTCTCGATATAGTGCCCGTATCCTTGCGGCACATAGCCGACGTCGCCGGCGTTGAACTCTTCGGTGCGGACGCGGCCGTGGGATCCGAACACGCTCATGCGGGCGCGGCCGGAAATATAATACTGCCATTCATCGGCGTTGGGATGCCAGTGCGGTTCGCGTAGCCCGCCGGACTTGATCTGCATGAGCGCGCCGGTAACGGTCGTCGAGATCGGAAACTGGCGTTGCGACACCAGGCGATTGGTTCCGCCCGAGTAGGTGTCGGGGCGCTGCGCCAGCAATTGGTAGCGGTGGGTGAGCGGCCCGCGATCGAGCGCGCCGGGCGCCGGATTGGCGGGAAGCGGCGGCGGCACCGATCCCTTGGCGATGTAGACCTCGCGCTTGGGAAAATTCGCGAAGGTCGACGCCGGTACGCCGAAATACTTCGCCAGTACCTCGGGCGGCGTGTGGCCGACCCAATCGGTGATGCTGAACGTGCCGAACTCCGAAAAGTAGCCGTTGTCGAACACCAGCACGAACAGGCAGTCCTCGGAGCCGATGCCCTGGATCGAGTGGCCGAACCCGCGCGGGAAATACCAGACGTCGCCGGCATTGAAGTCGACGATCTGCGACTGGCCTTGCGGGTTGATGGTGGTGACGCGGCATTGGCCCTTGATCACATAGGCCCACTCCGCCGCGTTGGCGTGCCAGTGCAGTTCGCGTAACCCCCCAGGCACGAGCGACATCAACACGCCGGCGATCGCCTGCGACACCGGGAAATCCACGACCGTCGCCTCTTTCGCCCAGCCGCCGTCCCACGATTTGGGCGCAACCGCGCCGAGGCGGAAGCGGAACGACGGCAGCTCGGCGCCGGCAAGCGGTGCCGGGGTCGGCCCGAACGGCGGCTGTCCCTGGCCGAAAGTCTCCGTGTTCGTTGCAGCCGCCACCATGCCGCCGGCCGCGGCCGCGCCCAGCATGTCGCGACGTGAGAACTCGCCCATTCGTAACCTCCTCGGATCAAGCGCCCATGCCGATCGCGCAGACGGGTGTCACAGCTTCCGATTACGAGTCAACCAAGCTCGGCACACGGTTTGCGCCGGCGTATGCTGGAGCAGCACGCGCATCCACCGCCACGAGCTTGGAGGCCCCATGACCGCCATCACCCTCGCGCAGGCCGACAGCCTTATCGACGCCATCCTCACCCGCGGCGCCGAGCTCGATTGCCGGCCGCTCTCGGTGATCGTGGTCGAGCCCGGGTGCAAGGTGAAGGCGTTCAAGAAGGAGGACGGCAGCTCCATGATCCGGTTCGAGATGGCCTACGGGAAGGCCTATGCCGCGCTCGCCATGGGCCGCTCCTCCAAGCTCGTGAAGGTGCGCGCCGAGGAGAAGCCGATCTTCATGCGCTATCTCATCGCTGCGACCGACGAACAGATTTTTCCCGAGGGCGGCGGTTTGCAGATTCGCGACGCCGCGGGCGAAGTCATCGGCGCGGTCGGGGTCACCGGCGATACCGAGGAGCGCGACGAGGAGCTCGCCGCCCACGGCATCCGCGCGATCGGCCTCAAGACCGACGAGGATTGCGCCGCCATCGGCCGCCGTCGCGGGATCCGGCTGACCAACCGATGACAGCAACTTCGAAATTGCGCTAGTGTCCCGATTCCGAAGTTCGCAAGCCCTTGCGGCACGTGCTCTTGCGAACTTCGGAATCAAGGGGACACTAGCAAACTTATGACTCTAGTGTGGTTTTTTGGATTTGAAGTTCCTATGCGAGCTCGCTGCATAATGATAGGAACTTCAAATCCACCACACTAGGATTTCGCGTTCACTACCAAAATCAAAAACTGCGGGAGGTTCGCATGGCCGCTCGTCGAGTAAAATTGGTCGTAATGGCCGCCCTGCTCGCAGCCGCGGCTGCGCCGCTGATGACGTTGCGCGCGGCCCCGGCGCTCGACTACGAGTTCTTCAAGGCGCGCGTGCAGCCGGTCTTCCTGCAAAAGCGCGACGGCCATACCCGCTGCTACGTCTGTCATGCGGAAAGCAACAACGCGTTCCGGCTGGAACGGCTCTCCCCCGGCGCCAGCACCTGGAGCGAGGAGCAGTCGCGCAAGAACTTCGGGATGGCGTCGATCCTGGTGAACCCGGGCGATCCCGAGACTAGCCGGCTGCTGCAGCAACCGTTGGCGCCCGAGGCGGGCGGCAACGTCTTTCACTCCGGCGGCCGTCAGTTCGCGTCCAAGGACGACCCGAACTGGAAAATTCTGGCGGATTGGGTCAACGGGGAGAAGCTGTAGAGCCCGATCTCGTGTCGCAGCGACGCGCGGCCATCGGCCGAGCCACGCTCACGACGGTCGTGCCGGACGGTGGTGGGCACGAAAGGCGATGCCGTTGCGGTCGCGCAGCTCCGTGTCGGACGCGACAGACGGCGCCGGCTCCGCGCACCGCAGTAGTGCCTTGTGGGCCTCCCATTCGCTCGCCGCATCGAGCGTCTCGAGAAACTGCACGTCGCCGGCGGCAAGCAACGCAATGGGGAGGCCGTCGCGGTAGAGCAAGCGGTTGCCCGTTAATGCCGGGAGCCTCGGCCCCGGGGTGAGAATTCCCACGAGGTTGAGCGGGTCGGCGCCGGAGAGCGAGAGCAACGCGCCGGCGGCCGGCTGGCGCCGCACCTCGCGCAACATGCCGATCGCGTCCGGCAGGGCAAATTGCTCGCCGGAGAAGCCGGCGACGAAACGCCCGCCGCGGATATCCCCACGGCTCTCGAGCCTGCGATAGACGCGCAGCAGATCGCGCCAGGGTGGCAGCCAGGCCGCCTCGCGTTCGATGAGCCGCCAGAACACGACGCCGTAGCGGAGCAACAAGGTGCGCGCCACGTGCTCGACGTGCTCGGAGGCCGCTTGCAGCGGCGCGGATTTCGCGGGGCGCGGACGGCGAGCGAGCGCCCACCGACCCGCCTCTTCCATTCCGAACTTCGCGGTGCGCCGGCGGCGACGCCCGCCGGCAAGCGGCCGGCGCTCACCGGATGGCACCAAGAGCGCGCGCAAGCCGCCGAAGCTATCGGAATTCACCAGGCCGAGCGCAACCAGTTCGGCCAGCGCCTCCTCGACCTCGGTGCGCAGCAGGCCGGTGCTTTCCACAAGCTCCTCGAAGAATGAGGCCCCGTGCTGGCGAATGTGATCGACGACCGCCTGCGCGCGGATGCTGGGTTGGACGTGATCCGTTTGCGAGGCCAGCGAGGTCCAATGCGCGACATGCCGACGCGCCACCAGCGTGATCGGGGTCGTGCGCACGGGGCTCGCCCGGCTTTCCCCGCCGTTACCCGTTCGCGCCGAGCGCGGTCGCAGCCGCATCCACGCCACCTGCCCCGCCAGGCAGCGGTCGTCGAGCCATCTCGGTTCGTAACCGGCGAGCCGCGCCGGCAGGATCTCGCTCTCCCAGGCCGCGGCCGGCGCCTCGAATCCTTCGAGTTGCGCGACCACGGTGTCGACGGCATCCGGCCCCTGCATGCGCGCGTCGGCCGCGACGCGTTGCCAGGTCAGCAGGAAGCGCAGGAAGTCGCGCGCCGCCACGGGCTCGATCTCCGCCCGCAACCGTTTGACCGTGTAGCCGTGAATGCGGGCGAGCAAGCGTCGCTCGCACCATTCCTCGCCCGCTGCCAGCGTGAAGCGCCCGCGCATGGCGAAGCCTTCGGCCTCGAGCGCAGCCAGCGCGGCTGCGATCTCGTTTGGCGCAAGTCCCAGCGCAGCGGTGAGCGCCTCGCGCGTGACCGGCCCGAGGCCTTCGAGGCGGCCGCGCAGGATTTCGACCAAGGCCTCCTCGCGCGAGCAATCCGCGCCGACCGCGCCGGCGGGAGCGGCGATCGCGGGCTCGAGCTTGGCCACGGGCCAAAGCGCGCGGAACTGCGGCAGCCGTTCCGCCGCGATCCACAGCGTCGCGTCGGGCAAATGAAGCCGTGTCGCGCGCTTCGCCCGGGCAAGGTCCGACAACCAATCGCTCCAGCCGGGCCCGGCGCGGGCTTCGTCCATGCCGAGGAATCCGAGCCAGACCAGCGCGTCGTGCAGCTCGTCGGCGTTGGTGGCCTCGGGCCATGCTTCGCCGCGAACGCGAGCGATCGCCTCCGGATCGAGCCGGCCAAGGTCGGACGCCGCCTCCGGCGAGAGCCAGCGCCGGCTCATCACGGCTTGGGTGCGGCGCTCCTCCAGCGGCGCGTCGTCGAGATAGGCGTAGGGCCGCGCCGAGAGCACTTCGAGCGCCAGCGGCGAAGGCTCGGTCAGGTCGCGGGCGACGATGCGGATGTCGCCAGCTTCGATGCGCTCGAGCAGGCGCTCGAGACCGGCGAGGTCCATCGCCTCGTTTAGGCAGTCCGCGATGGTCTGGCGCACCAACGGATGGTCCGGGACTTCGCGCTCGCCGGTGAGATTTTCGGCACAGGCGATCTGGTCGGGAAACACCGCCGCGATCAGATCCTCGGCGCCCATGCGGGCGAGCTGCGGCGCCACCTTCTTGCCGCTACGGAAGCGCGGCAGCGCCAGCGCCACGCCGATGACCCAGCGCCAGCGCGTGATGAACATCGGCGCATCGAGCAGCGCCTGGATCAGCAGCGGTCTGATGGTGGCGGAGTTGAGGTAGCGCGCGACGTCGGCAAGCTCGAAGCTGTGCGCGGTGGTGAGCGAAAGGACGATATTGTCCTCCGTCGCCGCCGCCTGCAGCTCGAAATTGAATTTGCGGCAAAAGCGTTTGCGCAGCGCCAGTCCCCAGGCGCGGTTGATGCGGCTGCCGTAGGGCGAATGGATGACGAGCTGCATGCCGCCGACCTCGTCGAAGAACCGCTCGAACACGATGGTGTCCTGCGTCGGCAGGCAGTCCAGCGCCGCCTGCGCCGCGGCCAGATATTCGAGGAGTTGCTCGGCCGCGGGCGCGGCGATCCCGACCTCGTCCACGAGCCAGCGCAGGGTGCGCTCGCCCGGCTCGCCGGCGCGCAAGCGCGCGGCGATCTGGGTGCGCAGGCGCGAGACAGCGGCCGACAATTCGTCGCTGCGACCGGGCGCCTCGCCCAGCCAGAACGGAATGGTCGGCGCCATGCCATGCGCGTCCTCGACCCGCACCACGCCGCGTTCGACGCGGATGATGCGATAGCTCTTGTTGCCGAGCTGGAAGATGTCGCCGGCCATGCTCTCGACCGCGAAATCCTCGTTCACGGTGCCGATGAAGTGGTTCTCGGGCTCGAGCAGCACCTGATAATCGGCGTTGTCCGGGATCGTGCCGCCGGACGTCAGGGCGGTGAGCCGCGCCCCGCGCCGGCCGCGCAGCAGATGGTTGACGCCGTCGTAGTGGATCAGCGCGCCGCGGCGGCCGCGGCGGGTGGTGAAGCCTTCCGCCAGCATGCCCACCACCACCTCGAAATCCTCCCGCGGCAGCGCGCGGTAGGGAGAGGCACGGCGCACGAGCGCGTAGAGTTCGTCCTCGTTCCACTCGCGCGCGGCCACTTCGGCGACGATCTGCTGGGCCAGCACGTCGAGCGGCTGGTCCGGGATGGCGAGCCGGTCGAGCTCGCCGCGGCCGACGCTGTCAAGCAGCGCCGCGCACTCCACCAGCTCGTCGCGGGACAGCGGAAACAGCCGGCCCTTGGGCGTGCCGTCGATGGCGTGGCCGGAGCGCCCGACGCGCTGGAGAAGGCTCGCGATCGAGCGCGGCGACCCGAGCTGGCAGACGAGGTCGACCTCGCCGATGTCGATGCCCAGTTCGAGCGAAGCGGTCGCCACCAGCGCCTTGAGCTTGCCGTGCTTGAGCCGCTGCTCGGCATCGAGGCGCTGCTCTTTGGCGAGGCTGCCGTGGTGCGCGGTCACGTGATCGGCGCCGATGCGCTCGGACAGCTGGCGCGTCACCCGCTCCGCCAGCCTGCGGGTGTTGACGAAGATAAGCGTGGTGCGATGCGCCTCGATCAACTCGGCCAGGCGTTGGTAGACCTGCTCCCACACCTCGGCCGACATCACGGCCTCGAGCGGCGACTCCGGAAGTTCGAGGGCGAGGTCGCGCCCACGGCGATGGCCGGTATCGATGATGGTGCAGTCGACGCCGGAAGCGGTGCCCGCGTCCGTCCCCACCAGGAAACGCGCGACCGCCTCGATCGGCTTCTGGGTCGCCGAAAGGCCCACGCGCTGCAGGCGGTCGCCGCAGAGCGCCGCCAGCCGCTCGAGCGAAAGCGCCAAATGGGTGCCGCGCTTATTGGCGGCGACCGCGTGGATCTCGTCGACGATCACCGTGCGGGTCGTCGCCAGCATCGAACGGCCCGACTGCGAGCCGAGCAGGATGTAGAGCGACTCCGGCGTCGTCACCACGATGTGCGGCGGCCGGCGACGCATGCGCTCGCGCTCGCCGGGCGGGGTGTCGCCCGTGCGCACCCAGGTGCGGATGTCCACCTCCGGCAAACCCTGCGCCTTGAGGCGCTCGCGGATGCCGGCAAGCGGCGCTTCCAGGTTGCGCTGGATGTCGTTCGACAGCGCCTTGAGCGGCGAGACGTAGACGATCTGGGTTTCGTCCTTGAGGCCGCCGTCGAGGCCTTGCCGAACCAGGCCATCGATGGCGGCGAGAAAGGCCGCCAGCGTCTTGCCCGACCCGGTTGGGGCGGCGATCAGCACGTGCCGGCCGGCCTGGAAGGCAGGCCACGCCTGTGCCTGTGCCGCCGTGGGCGCGGCAAAGCTGCGCTCAAACCAGGCGGCAACGGCCGGATGAAACAAGGAACCTGGCGTCATGGAGCCGGAATTATGGGGTGGCAGATATGGCGGCGGCGGGACCCAACCGCACCGCGCGCCCCGTCGTCCGCGACATATGGGTTTCTTGCCGGCCGAATCAATCCACGGCGCTCGCCTCCGCGTGCCTGCGCCTGCGGCGGCGCACCCGTAATTCGCGAGCGATTCTCGACCGACCGGACGGCGATCAGTTCGCGACCAGCGTGGTGATCCGCTTGGGCACTTCGCCCACCGGGACGACGGCCTTGACCGTCCTGCTTTCGGTATCGATGGCGGTGACGGATTTGATGGCGGCGTTCGAGATGTAGATCGTCTTGCTGTCGGGCGTGAACGTCACCCAGTTCGGCACCGACGCGATCGCGTCGTGCCCGGGGAGCTTGAGCGCGGGCAGCGCGACCTCGCCGATGAGCTTGAGGTCGGCGAGCGAATAGACGAACACCGCGTTGTTGGGGATGCTGGTGACCCACAGCGTCTTGCCGTCCGGCGCGACGCCGATGCCGTGCGAGGGCGCGGTGGCGCGTCCGGCGTCGGTTTCGAATTCCGCGGTCGTCGCCGGCAGTTTGATCCTCGCCACCTCCTTGCGCGCGGCGAAATCCACCACCGCGAATCCATTGGTGTCCGAGAGCTGCACGAAGATGCGCTTGGTCGAGCCGTCGGGGCCGGCTTCGATCGTCATCGGGCGCACCCCGAGGTCGAACGGCAGCTCCCATATGGGAACCTCGCGCTCGAGATCGATGACGGTCAAAAGCTTGCCCGGGATCGAGCCGGTGATCAGGTGCTTGCCGTCGGGCGTCACGTAGATGTTGTGCAGCCGTCCGTTCACCAGGATGCTCTTGGTCCGCGTCAGCGTCTTGGCGTCGATGACGTCGACGGCGCCGGGGCCGCGCGCGATGCCGACCAAGATGCGATCGCCATTCTTGGTGACCGCGATGTTGTTGGGATGGTTGCTCAGCGGGACTTTCTTGAGCAAGGCGCCGCTCTCGCGGTCGAACACGTCGAGCGTGCTGTCGGCCTCGTTGCTGACATAGACCCGCGAGCCGTCGGGAGAAGGCGCGATCCCATGGGCCGCCTCGATGCCCTTGATCTCCTGCACCACCTTGTTGGTCGCGGGATCGATGACGTGGATGCTGTCGCCGGCGCTGTTGGTGACGTAGATGAAAGCCTGTCCGCCCCACGCCGGGAGCGGCGCGAGCGCCAGCACGAACCACAAATGCCTCAAGATGCGTCGATAGCGGGCCATGGCAATGTCCTCACGGCTGTTTGCGACCGGTAGGTTACGCTCAGCCCGCGGTGAACATCAAGGCAACGCCACCGGCTTCCCCCTGGGACTTCGGCCGCGCCCGCGTGCTATAGGATTATGGTCGGCGAAGGCGAAATCAGGAGTCGAGAATGCCCCGTCACGCCCGCTACCTCCCCCACGGCGTCATCCCGGCCGTGCTGCTGCCCTTCAACGATGACCTTTCGATCGACGAGAAGGGTTTCCGCGGCCATCTGCGCGACGTGGCGGCAACCAAGGGGCTCTCCGCCATCACCATCAACGCCCATTCCACCGAGGTCGCCTCCTGCAGTTTCGAGGAGCAGCGGCGGGTGCTCGCCATCGCGCAGGACGAGATCGGCGAGCGGCTGCCGCTGGTCAACGGCGTATGGGCGGACGGCAGCATCGAGGCGGCGAGGATCGCTCGCATGGCGGCGGACGGTGGCGCCTCCGCGCTGCTGATCTTCCCGCCGGCGCCCTTCACCTTGGGGCAATCGCCGGAGATGGCGCTCGCGCACTTCAAGCGCATCGCGGATGCGACCGATCTCCCCCTCATCGTGTTTCAGTATCCGCTCGCCACCGGGCAGGGCTACCCGCGCGACACGCTCCTCAAGATGGTCGACGAGGTGCCGAGCATCCGCGCCATCAAGGACTGGGCGGGGAACGTGCCCCAGCATGAGATGCATATCCGCACCCTGCAGAGCCTGCCGCGGCCGGTGAACGTGCTCACCACCCACAGCGCGTGGCTGCTCAGCTCCCTGGTGCTCGGCTGCAACGGGCTTCTCTCGGGCAGCGGCAGCGTGATTGCGGATCTCCAGGCCCAACTGTTCCAGGCGGTCAAGGCCGACGATCTGGCCGAGGCGCGCCGCCTCAACGACCGCATCTATCCGCTGGCGCGCGTGTTCTACGCCGATCCCTGGGCCGACATGCACAACCGCATGAAGGAGGCGCTGGTGCTGCTCGGCCGGCTGCCGCGGGCGGTGGTGCGGCCGCCGCTGGTCAAGCTCTCTCACGCCGAGGTCGAGCGCATCCGCGCGGCGCTGGTAGAGGCCGACCTCCTCGGCAAGGAGCGGCGTGACGCCGCCTGACCGGCGCTTGATTCGGCCCGCGCTTTCGCAGAGATTGCGCCCGCCGATGAGAACCATGCCATGAGCCGCAGAGAAAACCCCAACGGCAATCGCAGGATTGCGTGGCAGAACGTGCTGACCGTCTTCAGCGCGGCGATCCTGATCGGCGCCGAGGTGTTCGGCGCCGCCTTTGCCGGCGGCTGGGCGGTCGCCAGCTACTTGGATTTGGGGCCTTACGGCGTGCACATCATGCAAGGCATCTTCTTCGCCTGCGGCATCGCCGTCATGGTCGCGTTCATCCGCAACGCCCGGCGCGTAGAGCCGTTCACCACCCGCGGCTGACGGCACTCTCGCCCGCAGCGGCGCTCGCCCGGCGCCTCGACCGACGAGCGCGACGAAAAAAAATCTTGTCAAGTGGGTCGACATCGCTTATGTGCGCAATTGCCCAATTTCGCACGTGCCTGTGGCCGTGTGTCGGTCGGTGGGCATCCGGACAAGAGGCCGGACAGCCGCCCGGAGCAAGATCGCAGACTGAGTACTGCGATCGCCTGAGCTCCGAATCCACTTGACCGGCAGCCGGAGGCGAAACCGGCACACCCCGCGCTCAACGGGGGACGCGGCTTAAAGCAACGACGGACCGGGCTTCCTTGGTCTCTGCCGGCCTTCCACCGCCGGCGTGGCTACCGA